>Ga0134126_10006059_pt1 | contig 15140 bp, 15 predicted proteins | sample KB31752_FD_96881 | JGI IMG/M metagenome (GOLD analysis project Ga0134126, IMG submission 96881) | Terrestrial soil microbial communities with excess Nitrogen fertilizer from Kellogg Biological Station, Michigan, USA - KB3-175-2 | ecosystem: Environmental > Terrestrial > Soil > Unclassified ...
AAGGAGATTGGGGGGCTGGACTACCGCTACAACGTGCGCGGTGACGGGCAGATGCAACCGGAGATTGTGGACCCGGCGGATCAGCGGCACGCGCTGGCCGCCGTCTTGAAGACGCTCTCACCGGCGATGTTGACGCTGCCGCAGCCACTGTTGCAACTGCTGCCACCGCGTCCGCCGGAGTTGCCGCGGACGGAGGAGGATTTTCCTTCCCGCACTGGTGCAACCTTCGATCCGATTCGGACGGCCGATTCGGCGGCGGATCTGACCCTGGAGCTGCTCTTCAACCCGGAGCGAGCCAACCGGCTGGTGCAGTATCACGCGCAGGAGCCCGCAGAGCCCTCGCTGCAGGACGTGATCGAGGCGACTGAGACGTCGACAGCGGTTTCGACGGCGGCGTCGGGACTGGAGCTGGAAGTCAAACGCGCGGTGGACAACCAGGTCGTGGAGGCGCTCCTGGGGTTGGCGGCCGCAAAGGGCGACTCAGCTGAGACGAAGGCGATTGCGCGGTACGAGCTGAGGCAGCTCAGGGCGAAGCTGACGCAAAATCCGGGGGCAGACGTGGAGGACCGGGCGCTGCACGGGATGGAGGCGGAGCGGATCGATACGTTCTTCCGCAATCCGGCGAGGTTTGTACCGGAGAAGCCGGTGGCGGTACCGCCGGGGATGCCGATTGGCTGAAACGTTGGTATCCCGGTAACGGACGGCGGCTCAGGTGGGCATTCCGCCGGTCACAGTTCTGCTCTTGACTTGGGCCTTTGGCGGCCTTGTTATGGGAGTAGCCGATTGACCGTCAGGTAACCAAGATGGCCGCAACGTTCGCATCTGCTCCACAGAACGAGATCGCTCAGGCTCTGGACTCCGGGGAATCACTTATCTGGTCCGGAGCTCCTCGCAAGGGGCTGGTGTTGCGCTCCAGCGATGCCTACATGATTCCGTTCAGTTTGCTGTGGGGTGGATTTGCAGTCTTCTGGGAGGTTGGTGCCCTCCGTACGAATGGACCCAACGCAGTACTCATGTCCATCTGGGGAATTCCCTTCGTGCTGGCAGGCCTCTACCTGATCGTGGGTCGGTTCTTTGTCGACGCCGGCATACGTGCAAAGACTTTCTACGGACTCACAAATCATCGGGCCATCATCATTTCCGGCCTATTCTCCAGAACGATAAATTCGCTGCCCTTGCGGGCACTGGCGGATATCTCACTGCAGGAGCGCTCAGACCGCAGTGGGACGATCTTGCTTGGACGTCCCCAGCCCTATTCCTACTGGATCTCAGGGATGCGCTGGCCCGGCGGGAGCCAGTATTCAACCCCTGCATTCGAGATGATTCCGAATGCCAAGACCGTTCACGATCAACTCCTTGGAGCCCAACGCGCCACGGCCTGACTGGGGTTCGGGGTGCAGATGGCCTGGCCATTGAGAAGCGCCACGGCTCAGGCGTCGTGCGCGGCGGCCGGCACACTCTGATTTTTGTCACTGCAGCTGCGGTCGCGTCGCGCACGCAACCCGCCTTATTCGTATCTGTCGCGAAGAAGTAGCAGGAACATAGTTGACCATTGCGCCTCATGTGTATTAGTATATCAATACACATAGCATGAACGCTGACCGACTCACGATCCTGCCGGGCGCAACCGAACCGATCTATCGGCAGATCGGCTCACAGCTGCGCCGTCTGATTGCCAGCGGCCAGCTGCCGGCTGGCGAGGAGCTTCCTTCCGTGCGTGACGTGGCCGTTCACCATGCCGTCAATCCCATGACGGTTTCGCGGGCCTACTGCCAGCTGGAGGCGGAGGGTTTGCTCACGCGCCTGCGGGGCAAGGGCATGGTGGTGGCAGCGGGCGCGCACGCCATTCTTTCTCCGGAGCAGCGGCTCTCACGGCTGCAACCCCAGCTTGCGGAGATCGCTCGCCAGGCGCGCGAGCTCGACATTCCCGCACGCTTGCTCGTGCAGCGCCTGAAGTCACTCCTGGAGGATTCCGAATGAGCGCGGTCCTGAGCCCTGAGATGTCATCCGACGATTCCATCCGCTGCGAGCGGATCACGAAGCGCTATGCCGGCCAAACTGTTCTCCGCGAGGTGAGCCTGGATGTGCCGCGCGGCACCGTGCTCGGCCTCATCGGCCGCAATGGCGCTGGCAAAACCACGCTCATACGCACCCTGCTCGGTCTCGAGCGGCCCGATCATGGTCGGGCCTTCGTTTTCGGTGAGCCTTCGCTCGGCATGACCGATTTCGTAAAGCAGTGCATCGGCTACGTACCCCAGCAACCGGATGCATTCGCCTGGATGCGCGTCGGGGACATGCTCGAGTTCGTGGGCCGCCAGTACCCGCAGTGGGACACGGACTTCGTGGAGCTCTCTCTCGCACGCTGGCACATCACAGCGGGACAGCGGCTCGTCAGCCTCTCCCCTGGCGAGCGGCAACGCGTTGCACTCATTCGAGCTCTCGCGGTCAACCCGGAACTGCTGGTCCTCGATGAGCCAGCATCAGCACTCGACCCGGTCGCCCGCCGCGACCTCCTGCGTGAAATCGTCGCCCGCGCGGCCGAAAGCGGAACGACCGTGTTTTTTTCGACGCATATAGTCTCCGACCTGGAGCGCGTCGCCTCACGCGTCGTGTTTCTACACGGCCATCGTATCGTCGTCGACGCCGCGCTCGATGATCTCGCGGAAACGCACGCACGCCTCAAAGTACCCGCAGGGTCTACAGACCTATCTGCAAATCGAATTCCAGGTGAGGTCTCGAGGCACCTGCAGCCCGACGGATCCCTCACGCTGGTAATTACGCGGGGTCGGGGAGCGGCCTGGCCCGAGATCGCCGGCGCGCCCGGGGTACGCCTCGATGCGCTCAATCTCGAGGACCTGTTCATCGAGGTCGCCCGGTGATGCGAAGGCTCTGGCAAGACCTCTCGGCGCTGTTCGGCTCAATGGGGCGCCCTGCCGTTGCCATCCTCGCGGCCTATGCTTGCGCCGCCCTTGCCTATCGAGCCTATCCACTCGCGGCGGAAGACGGCCCCAGGGCCGCAGTCGTTGGCGTAGCAGTGATCTGCGTGCCGATAGTCTTCCTCACCTACTGGCTCGGCGCAGGGACGCTCGGCTTCAACGTGGACGCGAAGCGCTCGTGCCTGCCGGGAACGCTGCGGCTAACGCGCCACGCAAGACTCCTCGCATCGGCGTTGCTCCTCCCAGCGCTCGCACTCAGTGTAGCGGCGCTCTGCGCAAGCCCGCAGACGCCAGGCTGGGGGCCGGCGGTGCTCGCACTGGCCCTTTCTCCGGCTCTTGGACTGCTGGCGCTCGCCAGTCGGCGCCGCTCCATTCGACCGGGCTCACGTCTCACGCTCACAGCACCCGGGGAGGCTGCGGGCCGGTACGGCTCGCTGGAGCCCCAGCCCCCGGTTCACGTCATTAGAACCTGCCTTGGCGGAATGTTCGTGGAATTGTCGAACCGGCAGCTGATCATCGGCGCCGTTTCCCTGGCGCTCTTCATCGTGGCTGCCGCCGGACTGCCATGGCTCGGCGCGAGTGGTGCGCGCTGGGCCGTCATCCCTCTGGCACTTGTTACCGCAGGGCTGGTCTCGACCGGATTCCTCGCGCAAATCTCGCAGTTGAAACGTGCCCAGCTCACCGAGCTCGCCCTCATGCCTGGGCTGGGTGCTCCCGCGGCCCAATGCAGAGCTCTGTGCAGAGCTGTCCTCGTACCGCCTCTCCTGTGGCTCGGCATCGTGCTGCTGCTGGGCTCCGCAGGCGTTGTGTTCACAGGAGAGCCGCTCTCGGGCGTCGGCATCCTCGCGGTGTGTATCTTCATCATCTGGCTGACCTATATCATTTTCGCCCTGCAAAAGCTCGCGAGCCTCCCCCCGAAGCGGCAGAGTCTCGTCTCCGAGTTTCTGCTGCTCTATATCGGGGTCTATGCCGTCTATCCCATCTACTCTGCGCATGCCCTCATGCAACTCATCCATTTATTCTGGTGGGCGTCCATGATCGTCGCCCTGCTCTGCATCGGGATAGCGGGCGCGATCGGCTTCTCCTTACGCCAACTCGCGATGGCGCCGCATCCATTTCTCGCCTCGGGATCCGCCGCTGACTGACGCATAGCGGCCAGCAGGCTGCTGACAGGCGTTGCCCGCTGTAGAACCGAAGAGCACGCAGGCAGGTACTCACGCTTCGGCGCCGTGTGCCGAAGTCCATCCACCGCACCAAACTGCATACTTGATCGACTTGGGGGAGGCTCAAATGTCAAGCCGCACTTTTCCATTGCTGGTGGTTGCCGCTGGTTTGGCTGCCGGCCCACTATGGGCGGCGAACAACCCGTTCATCGGTGCTTGGAAGCTCGACTCGTCCAAAAGCACACTCTCCGATCAGATGAAGGTGGAGAGCCTTGGCGGTAACAAGTACGTCTTTGATTTCGGCGCGGACCCCGAGACCATCAATGTCGACGGGACGGATCAGCCCGGAGAAGGCGGAACGACGCTGTCCGTCGCCGTCGATGGGCCCGATGCCTGGACGGTTATCCGCAAGCAGAACGGCCACATGCTCCTCAGAGCGAACTGGAAGCTGTCCAGGGACGGCAATTCCCTTACGGACGATTTCACGAGCTTTGCTCAAGGAGGATCAGCGTCCAACATCAAGTATGTCTATAAGCGAATGCAACCCGGCACAGGGTTCGCGGGCACGTGGGTGAGCACGAGCATGAAGGTGAACTTCGTTTATGTTCTCCAGATCCGGCCGTATGAAGAAGATGGCATTTCGATCGTCAATTCCGCTTCACGACTGACCAGAAACATGAAATTGGACGGCAAGTATTATCCGAACGTGGGCGCGAGCGCTGTTATGGTCCCCGCCTCCTCGGTACGCAAGGTGGACGAACGGACACTGGAGCTGACGGACAAGAAAAGCGATGGCAAGGTATATGCCGACCAACGGCTTACCCTTTCACCGGACCTCGAGACGTTGACCATGACGCCCTACTCGGAGGATCGAGATCAGCCGCGCATCCTGGTGTTTGAGCGGCAATAGCCGAGTGCGATGCTTCGAAATCGCTTGGGCACGAGCGGAACACCTGGTGCCCTCCTGCGCTGCGGGTTCGCGGAGCCGCTTTCAGCGAAACAGCCTGGGCGCCAGGTCGTTGAGATCACGGCGCCATGTCTGCCACTCGTGTGCCGTTCCCGGGCTCTCGTAGTACACCAGATGCACACCGTGCGCGCGCAGTGCCTTGACGGCACCCACTATGCCATCGCGAATCCTGGGCGGCTCGGCGGTGCCGACGCCCATCCATAGCAGCCTCACGTGCTGATTGAAGCGCGACGCATCCGCGAAGGCGCCTCCGTAGGCGCTTTTCACATCGAACGGGGCGCTGAACGCAGCAGCGAGGGATTCTGACGAGTTCGGATCCTGCAGGATGGGGCCACTCAGCGAGGCGATGTAGGCGAAAGTCTCCGGGTGGTGGAACGCGATGAAGAGCGTTTCCATGCCGCCCATGGAGAGTCCCGCCATCGCACGATGCTTCCGGTCGGGGATCGTACGATACGAAGCATCGATCGTCGGAATGAGATCGCGCAGGATCACGTCCTCGAATGCAGCGAACGCGTTTCCGACTTTCTTCACCGGAATGTCGTCACCGAGGTGCAGCTCGGGCGTGCCAGGCTTATTGCCGTAGCCGCGATCCATGACGACGATCATCGGCTTGGCTCTGCCTGCGGCAATGAGGTTGTCGAGAATGAATTGCGCCCTGCCCTGCCGCGTCCAGCCCGTCTCATCCTCGCCGTAACCATGTTGCAGGATCAGGAGTGGGTAGCGTCGTGTCGGATTTGCATCGTATCCGGGCGGTGTGTAGACGAACGCGCGACGCCAGGCGCCGGTGACGTGTGACCAGTACCGCTTCTCGCGCACTTCTCCGTGCGGGACGGGCTTCATCGCATAAAAGTCGCCCGCCGGATCCGGCACCTCCAGCCCGCTGACCTCCTTTCCATAACCGAAGTAGGTCTGGCTCGCAGGATCACTGACGGCAACCCCATCCAGAATGAACCAGTAGTAGTGAAATCCGGGAACGACCGGCGGGAGCGTGACCCGCCAGATCCCATCGGCTGACTTGGTCATGGGAAAGGGGCCGTGCCCGAGGCCGTCACCCCCGGCTACCAGAACGCTGTGAGCCTCAGGGGCGGCGAGCTCGAAGCTCACACGACGGTCCGGGTAAATACGGGGGGTGGTCGCACCCGGAACGCTCGATACAGCCGGTGATGAGGTCGCGCTGGCCTGTGCCCAGGCAAAGCCTGGAACCACCATCAGGGCCAGTGTCGCAAGCACCGCGGCGAATGGCTTGGCTGATCGGTCACACGGCATGGAGCGCAGTGTGCCAGCGTATGACTGGGCCGGCAAATGCGGCAATTGGACCCGGATCGCCGCAGATAGCCTCCGCGGAAGCGGTTATGTCCCCCGGCATTGTCGTAGAATGATGGTCGTTTGCTCGAACGTCGGTGGGGGCAGGAGCGTCGGAAGGTCAAGGAACGAAAGAGCCAAACATGGGGGCAACGTGAAGATCATCGGAGTCGTGCTTATTGTTTTGAGCGCGAGTCTCATCGTGCTCGAAATGCATACCATCACCGTGTATCTCTTAGCGGCTGCCGCAGCGTCCCTCGCGGGCGGTGTGGTTGCACTGATGGGCGGCGGGCCTCTCGGGACCGTTTCTGCCATGGCCATCACGGGCGTGGTGGCTCTTCCATTGGCTCACTGGGCAAGGGGACGTCTCAAGAATCGCGCCTCGGAGGACGTTTCACGGGACGATACCGGCCATTCAGTCACGGTGATCGAAGCGGCAGGAGGGGTACTTCGCGTCGCCTACCGCGGCAGCACCTGGAATGCACGGCTACGCGACTCCTCCGCGTCGGTGCCACCGCCCGGCCAGACATTACGCATTGCGGCGCGTGAGGGAAGTACGCTGGTGCTGGAGCCGCCGCCCTCGGCAGTCTGATCCGTCTCAAAAATTCCAAACAAGGTAGCTCGACATGGACACAGAATTCATCATCGTCGTCATCTTTCTCGCCATCGTTCTCACCATTCTTGCCAGGGGCCTTCGCATCGTGCCCCAGCAGCACGCCTGGGTCGTCGAGCGGCTCGGACGATTCTCTCGAGTACTCGAGCCGGGGCTCAATATCCTGATTCCGGTCGCGGACAGCGTGGCCTACAAGTTCGACCTGCGGGAGAGCCCCCTCGATGTCGCCAAGCAGGTCTGCATCACCAAAGACAACACGCAGATCTCGATCGATGGCGTTCTCTACATGCAGATCACGGATCCCAAGGCCGCCGCCTATGGCACGTCCAATCCGTTGATGTCGGTGGTCCAGCTTGCCCAGACCATCATGCGTGCCGATGTCGGCAAGAAGCAGCTCGATGAAGTGCTCTCCTCTCGCGGCGAGCTCAATGCTTCCATCGTGAGCGAGCTCGACCGGGCGGCCATAACCTGGGGTGTCAAGGTATTGCGGTACGAAATCCGCGATATCACCCCACCCAGGGAAGTGATCAACGCCATGGAGCTGCAGATCACGGCAGAGCGGCAGAAGCGCGCGCTCATCGCCAAGTCCGAAGGCGAGAAGCAGCAGGCGGTGAACGTTTCGGAGGGCGAGCGTCAGCAGCAGATCAATCGCGCCGAGGGCGCCAAGCGCGCCAGGATCCTCGAGGCCGAGGGTCAGGCCGAGGCGGTCCTCACGGTCGCCAAAGCGACGGCTGAGGCCCTGGCTACCGTGGGCAACGCTCTGAAAGACCCTGGCGGCCAGGACGCCATGAAAATGAGGCTGGCGCAGGAGTTCATCGCACAATGGGGCGGCATCGCGAAGGAATCGAATGTGATGATCGTCCCCCAGGATATGGGTGATCTATCCAAAGCGATCGGGACGGCGCTTCGCATCACGGAGACCGTAAAGTCAGCAGCCGCGTGAGAAACGATCAATCTCCTGCTCCAACACACGCCGCCACCCACCACCGGGAGCTCCGCGATGATCGCAGCGACCATCAGACTCACTCGCTTCAGTTAGATCGTCGGAATATCCATTCTCGCTCCGAGCTTGGCGCTGGCCGCCGGCGGCATACCCTCTGGTCCAGAAGTTGCGGCCGGCTCTCCAGGCTTCATTAGGCAAAGCGAACGTGATCACGGGTCAGCGGATCCCGCAAAATATGCCGCTGCGCAGGCGAGCGGGATCAATCTGCCATCCAATCACTCGCCCCTCTTTTCTCCGGACGTAGATCCTGCATTGCATACCGCAATAGCCGCGGAGGTGACGATGCTTCAAAGTCTCCTGGGCGCTGCCGGGAGCACTTAGCGGCAGGTGAGTTGCCCTCCGGGATCGTGCCTGTATTCATTCCTGCGGCCAATTCGGAATCGTTCCCGGAGTCCACGGTGCACCGGCCGCCTGCATGGCCTTCTGCAGGTTCGAGAGGTCCCCTTCCATCAAAGCGCGCAATTGGGCGAGAACCTGCGTGAACTGCTGCGACGCCAGCTCATAGCTTTGCCGGTCGGTGCTGCTGGGTATCGAGCTCGACATCCGTTCGTCTTCCATGATGGTTCCGACGCGGTCGGCGATGGATTCCGTTACCGGCTCTCCATGTTCGCTCAGCACGGAATCGCCGGTCAGCTTGCGCAGAATCGTCGAATTCCCTTTCTGGATGGTATCCGCCTGGGTAATCAGACCCGCGTACTCGCCCGGAGCCTGCTCGAGCGCGCGCCTGATGATGCCCAGACGCGTATCCAGGTCCCTCGACGCTTCGATGGCTCCGTTGACCGCGCCATTCAGGTGTGCGACCTGGAGCTGGAAGTGTGCCAGTGCGGCATGATCGTCGGGAGACATTGCCCTGCCTCCCAGGGAGTACACCTCAAACGACTGCGGCCCCGCGATTTGCTTGATCACTCCATCCACCTGCTGCGACAGGGTGACGGTGTATGTGCCTGGCATGACGAGCGGGCCGTGGTTGCCCCCTCCGAATATTTCTTCTTCGGGACTCAAGGGATGGAGCGAAAGGGTCAATGCGGGATAACGTAAATCCCATGTGGCGCGGTGAAATCCCGGAGCGTTCGCCGCAGGAATCTGACGGATGGCTTTCCCGGATGAATCCGAGATCGTGAAGAAGAGAGCGGGAGGTCTCTCGTCGGCTTCAGCATGGAATTCCGCATCGGTCGGATACGCAGGCGCTTTGCCTGCTTTGAGGGCCTCTTCCTCCGCCTTTTTTCGCCGCTCCTTCTTCGTGAGCAGCTTGTCCTTCAGGTAATACGTGAACGTCGCCCCGAAAGGAGGATTCGGGTCCGTGAAAAACGAGGCCCCTAAAAAGCTCTTTCCGGGCAAGCCGAGCCGCGTGGACTCGATATAGAGCGGGGCTTTTCTGACCGGGAACAATACCGAGTCCGCCTCCAGATCCTGGGGGTCGAGATGGCGCAGCGCAGCGATGTCATCGAGAATGTAAAACCCCCGGCCGAAGCTTGCGACAACAAGGTCGCCTTCGCGCTTTTGGATAGTCAGATCGTGGACCGAGATCACAGGGAAATCTCCGGTGAGCTGGATCCAGCTCTTGCCGCGGTTGATGGAGAAATAGACCCCGAATTCCGTGCCGGCAAAGAGTAGATTGGGGTCCACGGGATCTTCGGCAAAAGCCAGTACCGAGCCGCGCTTCGGGAGATCTGAAGCGATGGATGTCCAGGTACTTCCCTGGTCCGTGCTCTTCAGCAGGTAAGGACGGAAGTCGCCTTCCTTGTGATTTTCGAACGCGGCGTAAACAGTGTTGACGTCGTGGTTCGATGCCACGATTCTCGCGACGAACGAGCCATTCGGTACTCCCGGAAAGGCCTCGCGCTTCTTCCAGGTCTTGCCGCCATCGGGCGAGACCTGGACCAGCCCGTCGTCAGTGCCCACATAGAGCAGGCCCTCCTGGACAGGCGATTCCGCGATGGCCACGATTTCGCCGTAGAACGAAGTGCCCAGGTTCCTGGACACCGCCTCCGGGGGCCAGGTCTTGCCCATCACAGGCAATTGATTCCGGTCCATTTGCCGGCTGAGGTCCGGACTGATCGCCTTCCAGGTATCGCCGCGATCATCGCTGCGGAAAAGGAATTGCGATCCGAAATAGAGCCGCGTATGGGAGTGCGGGCTGATCAGAATCGGTGAGTCCCACCACCAACGCAGCGGTGCCTGCCCGGCGGCCTGCTGTGGCTGAACGCCCTTCTTCTCCCCTGTCGCCCGGTCATAACGAACCACGACACCATACTGCGACTCGGCGTAGACGGTGTTGGGATCTTCCGGATCAGCCTCCGAGTGAAACCCGTCGCCGCCGGTGGTCATGAACCAATCGGCGTTGGTAATCCCGTTCGCGCTCGCCGTGCGGGATGGCCCGCCAAGCGAAAGGTTGTCCTGGGTGCCGCCATAGACGAAATAGAACGGCTTCGCATTGTCCACGGAAACGTCGTAAAACTGCGCGAGCGGCAGATTCGCCTTCCAGATCCAGTTCTTCCCGCGATCGTAGGTCTCGTAAACTCCGCCATCGCATCCGACGAGCATGTAATCGGCATCGTCCGGGTCGATCCACATCACATGATTGTCGGGATGCTCGTTCTGGAGTCCGAGTGGATGCACGGTCTTCCCGCCGTCATCTGAAGTCATGATGATGACGTTCATGTAGTACAGGCGGTCCACATTCTTGGGATCCAGCGCGAGCACGCCGTAATACATTCCCTGCGCAGCGAATCCCGAGCGGCGCTCCCATGTGGCGCCGCGGTCGATGGAGCGAAAGGTCCCGCCCTTGCCATCCGCCGCCTCGATCTCAGCGTAAATGACATTGTGGTCCGCGGGCGAAATCGCGAGCCCGATCCGTCCCATCTCCGCTGTCGGCAATCCCTTCGTCAATTTTCTCCAGGTCTTCCCCGCATCCGTGGACTTGTAGAGCGCGCTCTCCGGGCCGCCATCGATCAAGGTCCAGAATTTTCTCTCGCGCTGCCAGGTAGAGGCATAGAGAACCTTCGGATCCGTCGGATCCATCGCTACGTCCGCAACGCCGGTGTACTGGGCCGCGGAAAGAATCTTGCTCCAGGTCTTCCCTCCATCGGTCGTCTTATAGAGCCCACGGTCCCCACCGCCATTCCACAGTGGCCCCTGAGCCGCGACGTACACCGTGTCCGAATCCTTCGGATCGATGACGATTTTGCCGATGTGCTGGGAATCCTTCAGACCCATGTTCGTCCAGCTGGCACCACCATCGTTTGAGCGGTACACCCCATCGCCATAAGCGACACTTCGCTGGCTGTTGCCTTCGCCCGTACCGACCCAGACCACCGACGCGTTTTGCGGATCAATGGCTATCGCGCCAATGGAATAGGACCCTTCATGGTCGAAGACCGGCGTCCAGGTTCCACCATCGTTTCTCGTAACCCAGACGCCTCCAGAGGCCGCACCGACGTAATAGTGCGCGCGATCACCAGGGTCCACGGCGATGGCAACGACTCGTCCGGAAATCAGTGCCGGCCCTATCGGGCGTAGGGTCAGCCCTGCGAACGTCTTGGCAGACATCTTGTCCGCGGGCGCCTTCGCGCCTGCCGCCAGCGTTACCGCACCCAACAGCGGGACGCAAAGCAGAAGTGCAGTCAATGGAGTGGTGGCTCGCCTCGATTTCACGGACATTCCCCCCAGCGGTTCTGATTCGTCTGCATGCTCGGCAATAGAGAGGGTCTCGCCGTTCGCATCTTGCGCCCACCAGGGGTGACTTGCTCACCCTCCTCCCGTAACACATGCCCATCGTCATCTCCTACTGCCGCAATGAAACGACGGGCTCATAGCCCTGCCACACCCACTCGAGCGCCTCGGGCAGCGTCTGCTCGCGCACCTTGCCTTCGCAGTGGCCGGCGTCGAGCGCGAAGTGCCAGGACGGAGGTCGCTTTCATATGCTGACTGCTTCCCTTGGGACTGCTGCTGGCTCGATCGGTATTCGCCCGTGCGCCTCAAAGCTGCAGCACAGCGCAAGCTCGTGGTGCGCGGCCCTGTTCGGACCGATTCAGCTTCGCGACAGCGCACGGTCGCGGAAGCAGCCTCGCGAAAACAGGCCTAGACCTGCCAGATAGTCCGAAACAGAAGTTGGTATTGACATGGCCGACATCTTACCGTACAGTAACATTTACTATTTGGTAATGTGTCCGGGAGACTCGCATGCCGCAAGTCACTCGCTCGATCGACATCCACGTTCCGCCGCGCCTCGTCTGGCACTGGGTCGCGAGTCAGGAGACCTTGCGCCAGTGGATCAGCCCGAATATGGAGATCGACATGCGGGTCGGCGGTGCCTACCGGTTCAGTGGACCTGATGGCAAGACGTGGATCAGCGGCAAGGTGCTCGAGCTGCAGCCGGAGAAAAGCCTCATTTTGTCCTGGCTCGAGGAAGGCAGCGGGTGGGTCAATCCAGCCCGGCTCGTCATCAGGCTTGCCCCCACGGCAGGGGGCACGCGAGTCACTCTCATTCACGATGGATTCGAAGGAATTGGCGTCGGGAACGCGGCGGAATGGATCCAGGACTATGAGCGCGGGGCCGACGCTCACCGGATTCTCGAGAGACTGGCCGATCTCGTGAGTGCCGCAGATGCCTGACGACAGCGACGTACTCTTCCGTATCCTTGCGGACCCGACGCGGCGGCAGATCCTCGATCTGCTGGCCGAGCGCGGCCCCCTCACGGTCAGTGAGCTGGCCGCGGAGTTTCCTCGTCTGGTGAGTTCGGGGATCTCGAAACATTTGATGAGCCTGAGGGGAGCGGGCCTGGCGTCGGCAATGCGCCGGGGTAGAGAGCAGGTTTATCAATTGAAGCCGGAGGTGCTGGCAGCCTCGCTGACCCCGTGGCTTGCGAAATACGAGCGCTATTGGTCCACTGCCCTCGAGCGATTGCGTGACCTCGCGGAAGAGAGTGTTTCCAAGGACAGCCGCACCGCTCCAAAGCATGCCGCGAGGAGACAGAGATGATCAGACTCGGTTGCGGCCTTGCTGTCGCTTTGTGCTTCTTGGGTTCGCCGGCCACCGCACAGACCTCCGGGGCTCCCTATCCCAGCATGCCTCCGATCGCGACATACCTGATGCCGCGCGATGCGGAGATTGCTCTCGCAAGAAGCGCCGCGCCCCAGTCGATCTCCCGGAATGCGGACATCCTGATCCTGACAAAGGCCGGTTATCGCAGGGCGGTGGCGGGAACCAACGGCTTTGTCTGCATGGTCGCCCGTTCCTGGTCTGCCGGCTTCGGTGACCCCAACTTTTGGAATCCGCGGGTGCGCGCTCCGATCTGCTACAACGCAGCCGCGGCACGCTCGCAGGTACCGGAGACGATCAAGCGAACCCAGAGTGCGTTGGCCGGCAGATCGGAAGCTCAGATTCTTGCAGCCCTGAAAGCGGGATTCAGCAGCGGCGAGCTTCCCGTGGCTCAAGCCGGATCCCTGGCGTACATGATGTCCAAACGGACGTATTTCAGTGCTCGCGAAGGTCACTGGCTGCCCCACCTCATGTTCTTCGTACCCGAGACAGCTCCCAAGTCCTGGGGCGCGGGGCTGCCCGGCTCGCCCGTTCTGGGAGTCGATCTCCCGGTTGAGCACCTGACGGTGCTTCTGATTCCCATCGGCCGATGGTCGGATGGCACCGCGGCCCACCATGGTCTGTGGGCCCGGCAGCATTGACCGCGAGCCCGCCTGTTCCGGACAAGATCGCTGAACCGCAGCCGCCTCAACAGGGCACCGGGATCGTCAGGCTTCGTTTGATGACGCCGAGCACCATGCTCGTGGTGAAGCACCTCACATTGGGATTGTCGCTGATGAGACGCGCCATCAAAGCCTCATAGCTCTCGGCATTGGGGGCAGTGACCACGAGCACGAAGTCCGCCTGGCCCGTCACCATAAAGGCCTGCTGAACCTGCTCTTGCGCCATCAGCCAGGAGCGCAGTTGCGCGATCAATTCCGGACTCTCCCGCTCCATTTGCAGGGAAGTCAGAAAAAGCATGGGGCTTCCGACGCTCTTGAGGTCGACGATCGCGGCCTCCCGAACGATCACGCCGGCTTCCCGCAAACGCTTCAACCGCCGCTGCACCGCGGAGGCCGAGAGACCGACATTCCCCGCCAGCTGCTCGGCGGTCTGACCGGCATCGCATTGCACCAGATTGAGGAGCCGGCGATCGAAGTCATCGAGATCCACTTTTCGGCCTCCAGGAAACACCGCCGCGGAAAAAAGGCGTACCCGGCACTCAAAGGGCTGAAAAACAGCGGGCGCGGGCGCTAGCATTTTAGCCCGAGAGGAATCCGGGAACACAAAGCTATCCACCCGATGGGAGTACCCAATTGATCGCGCAAATCTGGCGCGGCCAGACCCGAGCCTCCGATCGCGAAGCCTCTGTAGCGCAACTGCTCAAAGGAATCCAAACGGCGCTCGTCGGCTGCGCGACATGCAAAGGTGTGTATTTGCTTACCCGCCCTACGGGCGATACCGATGTCGAACTGATGGTTCTGAGCCTCTTCGGAGCGGCAACTGCCAGCGCTTGCCATGACGGCGAAGCTCTTTACCGAGCCGCCGCGTTTGACCGGCGGCTGCCTTTCGTCTTCGATAAGAGGGTCGCGGTCTACGAGGTCTCGACCGGGTCACGCCGAGCGCTGTCCTATGCGAATCTGCAGCGTCGATTTCCGCTGCGGCTCATGGCTCCGCGATGAGGAGAGCGCGCGTGACACCGCGCTCACATTGCCATCGAAAGAAGGCGGTACCCGGTGGGTGGCGAGCCTGAACCGGCTCGCCACCACCGCAGCGCGATCAGGCTTTCATTCTGTTGACGACATTACGCAGGATGATCAGCAGCGCTGCGCCGCCGATGACATATCCGATGTTGGTCAGGATCGCTGTCACGTGCGTGCCTATGGCGGGCAGCTCATTGAAGAGCCCGGCGACGACGGGTATCGCAATCGCCGATACGATCACGCGTACGCTGTCTTCTACGGGAATATCGAGGGCGACGATCACCCCCGCGATCGCCATCAACACTATTGCGTACGGAATCGTCACGAATGCCGCCACGATGGCGATCACGAGGCCGATGATCCCGACGATCTTGTAGATATTCATTGGACAGAGCCCCCAATATGAGTTGGTTTGGATATTTCAAACCGTCGG
>Ga0134126_10006060_pt1 | contig 15139 bp, 12 predicted proteins | sample KB31752_FD_96881 | JGI IMG/M metagenome (GOLD analysis project Ga0134126, IMG submission 96881) | Terrestrial soil microbial communities with excess Nitrogen fertilizer from Kellogg Biological Station, Michigan, USA - KB3-175-2 | ecosystem: Environmental > Terrestrial > Soil > Unclassified ...
CTAGAGCCATGGCCGAGATGAACGCCACCTTGACCGAGAGCCCCGCCGAGGCTAATAGCGCCGTGATCGCGCTCCGCGCCGCCTTTCCGGACCTTCCAATCCGGGCCGCCAGTATGTACGGGCAGGATTGGGCGATCGTGCCGGCCGAGGCTATTGTGCCCGTGGCCCGCTTTTTGCGCGACGACGAGGCTCTGCGGTTCGATTCCCTGGTGGATATTACCGCCAGCGACCTTTTACCGCTCGTCCCGCGCTGGGAAATTGTCTATCAGCTTACTTCCATGGCGCGGAATGTCCGCTTCCGCCTGAAGGTGGAGGTCGTGGATGGCCCGGATCCGGAAGTTCCCACCTTGACCCCAGTCTATCTGGTGGCGAACTGGTTTGAGCGTGAGATGTTCGACCTGATGGGGATCCGCTTCGCCGGCCATCCCAATCTCAGGCGTATTTTGCTGCCCGATGACTGGCAGGGCTTTCCCCTTCGCTATGATCATCCGATCGGGGGCGAGGAAGTGGGCTTCACTTCATGAACCGCCGCGCGACGTGCATCTCTCTGGTTAGTGACTGGCGCATCGTATGACACCCGAAGTTCGCATCACGCCAAGCACCGATGGGCGCACCGCCGTCCTGGAGCGTCCCGATACGCGCCAGGAAGGCGACCTGATGACCGTCAACATGGGTCCGCAGCATCCTAGTACGCATGGGGTGCTCCGGATCATTCTTACTCTTGACGGCGAGACGGTCGTGGACGCCGTGCCCGACATTGGTTTCCTGCACACTGGGATCGAGAAGTCGATTCAGTGGAAACGGTATGAGGCGGCCCTCACCTGCACGGATCGGATGGATTACCTCTCCCCCCTGTCGAACAATCTGGGGTACTGTCTGGCGGTGGAGAAGCTTCTCGGCCTGGAGATCCCACCTCGCGCCACCTGGCTCCGCGTGATGCTGGTCGAACTGCAGCGCATCGCCAGCCATTTGGTGTGGCTGGGCACCCATGCCCTGGATCTCGGCGCCATGACGGTCTTTCTCTACTGCTTCCGCGAACGGGAAGTGATCCTCGACCTGTTCGAGGAGCTGACCGGTCAGCGGATGATGACCAGCTATATCCGCTTCGGTGGAGTTGAGTTGGAAGTACCCGACGGTTGGCTGGATCGGGTCCATGCTTTTATCGATCCCTTTCCCAATCGGGTGGACGAGTATGAGCGGCTTCTGACCAAGAATGGGATCTGGAAGGAGCGCCTGACTGGGGTGGGAGTGATCTCCGGCCCGGAGGCGATTGAGTGGGGCTTGAACGGTCCCAGCCTCCGCGGCTCGGGTGTCGCTCGCGACCTCCGGAAGCAGGAGCCCTATCTGGTGTACGACCAACTGAAGTTCGAGGTGCCGGTACGCACCGAGGGCGACTGCTACGCGCGCTACCTCGTCAGGATCGCGGAACTGCGCCAGACGCGGGAGATTGTGGTGCAGTGCTTGAAGAATCTGCCCGGCGGCCCGATCCGCTCGGACGATCGGAAGGTGGTGCCTCCGCCCAAGGACGAACTGGCCAATAGCATGGAGGCGGTCATCCACCACTTCAAGCTGCTGACCGAGGGGCTGAAGCCGCCCATTGGCGAGGTGTATCAGGCTATTGAGTCGCCTCGCGGGGAACTGGGCTTTTACCTGGTCAGTGACGGCAGTAACCGGCCCCGGCGTTGTCACGTCCGGGCGCCCTCGTTCGCCAATCTGCAGGCGTTGCCTCGCCTGTGCCGGGGCCATTTGGTGGCCGACGTGGTGGCGATCATCGGCAGTATTGATATTGTGCTAGGTGAAATTGACCGATGAGTGCCCCCCTGCTTTCGGAGGCTACCCGCGCCCGGATCACCGAACTGATGGGCCGCTATCCTCATCCCCGCTCGGCGTTGCTGCCGTCCTTGTATCTGGTGCAAGAGGAGAAGGGCTTCGTCAGCGAGGAATCGATGGCCGAGGTAGGGGATCTCTTGCATCTGACCGCCGCCGACGTGAAATCGGTGGCCAGTTACTATACGATGTTCGCCAAGAAGCCGGTGGGCCGGCACATGCTGGAGATCTGCACCAACCTGGCCTGCAAGGCGCGCGATTGCGACTCCGTGGTCTCCCATGTGCTGAAGACTTTGAACGTGGAGCTTGGCGGCACCACCGCCGACGGGCGGTATACGGTGGAAGAGGTGGAGTGCCTCGGCCAGTGTGAGTTCGCGCCCATGATCGAGATTGATCTTGAGCCGTTTGGGCCGCTGACCACGCCCGAGCGGATTGACGCGGCTCTGGCGCGATATTCCTGAGACGGCGAACGTGAAGCCCGGAGGAGCGGATGGCTGAACTGGTTTTGACCAAACACCGGAATGTGCCGGACATCGAGCGGCTGGACGTGTATGAGCGGCATGGCGGCTATACCGCCCTGCGTAAGGCCCTGACCGAGATGCAGCCGGCGCAAGTTACCGACCTGGTGATCAAGGCCAACCTCCGTGGACGCGGCGGAGCCGGCTTCCCCGCTGGTCGGAAGTGGAGTTTCCTCCCCAAAGATCCGGCCCTGGACAAGTACCTCCTCTGCAACGCGGACGAGGGGACGCCGGGCGCCTTCAATAACCGCCTTCTCATGGAGTTCAGCCCCCATCAATTGATCGAGGGCTGCATGATCACCTCGTACGCGATTGGGGCGAAGCACGCCTTCATCCTTATTCGCGGCGAATATGAGTACGCCCGGAGGCGCTTGCAGGCGGCGGTGGACGAAGCCTATGCCAAGGGCTATCTCGGCGCGAGCGTGATGGGCACCTCATACAAGCTCGATATGCTGGTGCAGCGGGGCGCCGGTTCCTATGAGGTGGGCGAGGAGACGGCGCTGATCGAATGCATGGAAGGCAGCCGCGGCCAGCCTCGCCAACGCCCACCGTTCCCCGCGATCAAGGGGCTCTACCAGAAGCCGACCGTGGTCAACAATGTGGAAACCCTCTGCAACGTGCCCCATATCGTGAACAACGGGGCGGAGTGGTTCCTGGCGATCGGCTCGCCCAGTTGTCCCGGCACCAAGGTCTTCTCGATCTCCGGTAACGTGAAAAATCCCGAGAACTACGAGGCGCCGATGGGCACCACCTTCCGGGAGCTGATCGAGATCGCCGGTGGGATGCAGGATCCCAAGCATGGGCTCAAGGCCCTGATGCTGGGGTCGGAGCCCCCGATTCTCCCCGCCTTCCAACAGGACACCCCTGCCGACATCGACGCGGTGGCCAAAATCGGCAGCGCCCTGGGCGCGGGCGCGATGATTGTCCTGGACGATCGCCAATGCATCATCGATTTCACCCTCCGGGCCACCGAGTTCTTCGCTCACGAGTCGTGTGGGAAGTGCACGCCGTGCCGCGAGGGTTGTCCCTGGATGAGCAAGATTCTGCAGCGGATCGAGGCGGGCCTGGGCCGGATGGAGGACATTGATCTTCTGGCCGGCATCGCCAACAACATGGCGGGGAAGAGTCTCTGCGCCCTGGGTGAGTTCGCCACCGGACCGATTCTCAGTAGCGTAAAATACTTCCGCGAGGACTATGAACGACACATCAGCGGCTATGCGTGCCACATGCCCCGCGAGTTGATGGCGGCAGGAGTGTAAATAGGATGCCACAAGAGAACCTGGTCACTCTGACCATCGACGGACGGGAGATTTCGGTTCCCCCCGGCACGACCGTACTACATGCCGCCGAGAAGCTCGGGATCGAGATTCCCACCTTTTGCTACTCCCCCAAAATGGACCCCCTGGGGGCTTGCCGCATGTGCCTGGTCTCCATCGAGAAGGCCAAGGGATACCCGCCCGCCTGCGCCACCCCGGTGGCTCCAGGCATGGTGGTCCATACGATCACCCCCGACGTCAAGGAAACCCAGAAGGGGATGCTGGAGTTCCTGTTGATCAACCATCCCCTGGATTGCCCGATCTGCGATAAGGGCGGTGAGTGCCCGCTGCAGAACCTTACCTTTAAGTACGGGCCGGGGAAGAGCCGCTACACCGAGGAAAAGCGCCACTTCGTCAAGCACCTGCCCATCGGGCCGCAAATCGTGCTCGATCGCGAGCGGTGCATCGTGTGCCAGTTGTGCGTGCGATTCATGGAGGACGTAGCGGACGATCCGCAGATCGTGCTGCTGTCGCGGGGCGGCAAAACCGAGGTCAATGTGTTCCCCGATCGCCCGTTTGATAGTCCTTTCGCCGGAAATACCATCGAGCTGTGCCCGGTGGGCGCCCTGACCAGCAGCAAGTACCGCTTCCGCGCCCGGCCCTGGGATCTCAAACATACGGCAAGCGTCTGCCCGTCGTGCGCGGTGGGCTGCAACGTGTCGGTCGATACGCGCCGGAATGAGCTGCTCCGCCTCTATGCCCGCGAGAACCTGGAAGTGGATGATGGCTGGCTCTGCGACGTTGGCCGGTTCGGTACCCTGGATCGTCTGCGCCAGGGTGAGCGGATCACCAGTCCCATGGTGCGCCGCGAGGGAACGCTCGTGGAGACGTCCTGGGATGAGGCCCTGCGGGTTGCCGCCGAGGGGCTGGACCGAGCCCGGCATACCGGAGTGGCGGCGTTGGCCGGGCCCCGGAGTACCAACGAGGAGATGTATCTGCTGGCCCGGATCTTCCGCACCGCGCTCCGCAGCGCCGACGTCGCGGTTCCCGGCGGCTCGCCCGCTCCTACCGCTGTCCTGGGTGGGGCGAGAATCGTCGACATGGAAAGCGCGGACCGGATCGTGCTGATCGATGCCGATCCCAAAGCCCGCCAGCACGTCCTGGATCTGCGCGTGCGGAAGCAAATCAAGCGGCGTGAGATTCCGGTGGTCCTTCTGGCCAACCAGCCAACCGCCCTGGATTATCGGGCCGCCGCCATCGCTCCGTTCGAGCCGGCGACGCCCGCCGCTACGATCCGGCAACTGATCGCCGTGCTTGATGATCCGTCCGCCGCCGCTTCCGATCCGGTGCGGAAGGTGGCGGAGACTCTCCGCGGCTCGACCCGCGGACTGGTGGTGTACGACGAGCGATTACTGGCGAGCGACGCGGACGGTGCTACGCTCGCCGCCCTGGTTGCCCTGGCCGAGAAGCTGGGAACCGCCGAGGGTGCTCCCACCCGCCCGCTTGCCCTGGCCCGCGCGGCCAATAGCCGCGGCGCGGCGGAAATGGGCGCCCAGGGCCGGTGGATGGCCGGTGGCGTGGCGCAAGGAGACGGGGACGTTCACGCCCGCCTGGGGAAAGCCTGGGGTCTCCAGCCGGTAGCTGGGGTGGGCCGGCCCCCGGAGGACATTTTCGCGGCGGCGCGGGAAGGGGCCATACGGGGCCTCTTCCTTCTAGATTACGATCCGCTCGGGGATGGAGGACCAGAGATCCAGACCGCGCTCGAACGGACTCCCTTCGTGGTCGTGCAGACCGCGCGCACCTCACCCATTCTCCAGTATGCTAATGTGGTGTTTCCCACTACTGACTTTCCTGAAACGCCCGGCACGCTCACCAACACGGAAGGGCGCGTGCAGCGGCTCCGTGCATCGATCGCGCCGCCCGACTACGTGCGGGAGGGTTGGCAGGCGCTGGTCGATCTCGGTCTTCAGCTCGGTGGTACGTATTTGTATCGCGACGCCGAGGACGTGACCCAGGAAATAGCACGGGTCACCGGGCTTCCCTCGTGGGCGGGGCTGCTTGAGACGGCTCTCCAGCCGATGGCCGTGGGGGCCGCGCGATGAGTTGGCAGCAGGTTATATTCGACCTCATCATTGCCCTGATCCTCGTTTTTGTCCTGATTACCGGCTTCGCCTACATGACCTTCGCCGAGCGCCGCGTGGTGGCGCTGATGCAGGTCCGGATCGGGCCGAATCGGGTGGGACCGTTCGGCTTGCTGCAGCCGCTGGCGGACGGAATTAAACTGCTCTTCAAGGAAGACATCGTACCCACCCAGGCCGACAAGCCGGTGTTCGCGTTGGCCCCGATGTTCTCCCTATTTATTGCCCTGGTCGCCTTCGCGGTGATTCCCTTTACGGTGGCCTTCTCGTTTACGATTAGCGGAAACCACATCGCCTTCTCCGGCGCCCTGGCGGACCTCAATATCGGCGTGCTCTACGTCTTCGCCGCCACCTCGTTGGCCGTCTATGGGATCGTGCTTGGTGGCTGGGCCTCGAACAACAAGTATTCGCTGCTCGGCGGGATTCGCTCGTCCGCCCAGGTGATCTCCTACGAATTGGCGCTCGGGATGTCGGTGGTCGGGGTGCTGGAGATCACCGGTTCGCTGAAGCTGACCGACATCATCTCCTTCCAGGCCCACCATATTCCCAATATATTCTGGCAGCCTCTGGGGTTCGTCATTTATTGCATCGCGGCGATCGCCGAGGTGAACCGGGCTCCGTTCGACCTAGCGGAAGCGGAGCAAGAATTGGTGGCCGGCTACCATATCGAATACAGCAGTTTCCGCTTCGCAATGTTTTTCATGGCCGAATATATCAATATGATCACGGTAAGCGCCTTCGCCACCACCGTGTTTCTTGGCGGGCCGCTGGGGCCGTTCACGATCATCTGGCCGTGGTTGTCGGGCCTGATCTGGTTCCTGATCAAAGTGGTCATCCTGCTGTTCATCTTTATTTGGTTGCGGGCCACCCTCCCACGGGTGCGGTACGATCGGCTGATGACCCTTGGCTGGCGGTGGCTTATCCCCCTCGCCTTGCTGAACATTCTGGCCACGGCGGTCGTGGTCGCGCTCACCGCCTGACCTACTAGCAATTCCGCTGCCCGGATGGGGAGGCGGAGCCAAGGAGACCACCATGCCGCGAAATGCGTTTCTGGAAGGTACGACCGCCATCGTCAAGGGGATGGCGCTCACCTTTGCTACCATGTTCAAGAAGAAGACCACGGTCCAGTGGCCGGAGCAGCGTGAAGGGGTGAAGCCGCGCTACCGCGGCCGTCATGTCCTGGAACGCTACGACAACGGGCTGGAAAAATGCATTGGCTGCGAGCTCTGCGCCGGTGCCTGCCCGGCGGACTGTATCCTGGTGGAGGCAGCCGAGAATACCGACACCAATCGGGTGTCGCCGGGCGAGCGCTACGCGCGGCGGTACGAGATCAACATGTCGCGCTGTATCTTCTGCGGCCTGTGCGAGGAGGCATGCCCGACCGGGGCAATCGTGCTCAAGCACGATTACGAGTTGGCGGACTTCGATATCCCTCATATGATTTACACCAAGGAAATGATGCTGGTGCCGGATCCACGGGTGGTCAAGGAAAAGTTGGATCGCTTAGCGCAAGAGGCGGGAGCAATACGGTGACGGTGGTTTTCTGGGTCACGGCGGTGATCGCCGTTCTTACCGGTCTTAACGTGATCCTGCAACGGAATCCCGTCTATAGCGCCCTGTTTCTGGTGGCCAACTTCTTTTGCCTGGCCGTGTTCTACGTCCTGCTGGATGCCCAGTTCCTGGCCGCCGTCCAGGTTATCGTCTACGCGGGCGCCATCATGGTGTTGTTCCTGTTCGTGATTACCCTTCTCTCACCGGGCCGCGAGGAGAGCGGGGACGACCCATTGTCAATTTTGCGGATTCCCGCCTTGATTCTCGGCGCCGTCCTGGCGGCGGTCCTGGCGGTCCAGGTAGCATCGAACAACCTCCGTGGGCCTGTTGATGCCACGCACTTTACCCTGAATCAGTCCTGCCCGCCGCCGCTGCCCAATCATACCGGCGGTGGTCTTGGTTGTGTGAACACCATCGGCGACCAGCTCTTCAGTACCTACCTCCTCCCCTTCGAGATCACGTCGTTCTTGCTCTTGCTGGCCATGTTGGGGGCGGTGGTGTTGGCGAAACGGAAAATCAGCTAGAACCAGGATGGAGGCGTCCCCGAGGGAAGACGCCGGAGTGAGATGGGCCGGTCGGAGGCCCATCTTCGTTGTGGGGAGACAGAGGTTTGGTATCGACATCGACCTATCTGGTGCTGGGAGCGATCCTGTTCACCCTTGGCGCGGTTGGGGTGCTCATTCGCCGTGATCCGTTGGTCATCTTCATGAGCATTGAGATGATGCTGAACTCGGCGAACCTGACCCTGGTCGCGTTCGCCCGCCGGCTGCACTCGATGGACGGCCAGATCTTCGTCTTCTTCGTGATGACCGTGGCGGCGGCCGAGGTGGTTATCGGCCTGGCGATCATTGTCTCGATCTTCCGCACCAGGGAGACCATTAACGTTGACGCTGTTCATTCGATGAAGGGCTAGTTGATGCACGGCTATGCGTGGCTGCTGCTTGTCCTGCCCTTGCTGGGGTTCGTACTCAATGGGGCCGTGGGACGGCGGCTGAGCAAAACCTGGATCGGATGGATTGGCTGCGGGGTGATCGGCGCCGCCTTCGTGGTGGCCCTGGTTGCCTACTTCCAGGTCATGGGCTGGTCCACTCACGATCAGGTCACCAAGGGCAATCTGGATTATTACCAATGGGTCCAGGCCGGATCGCTGAAAATCGACTTCGGGATGCTGATCGATCCGCTCAGCGCGACCATGCTCTTGATCGTGACTGGAGTCGGCTTCCTGATTCACGTCTACTCCGTCGGCTATATGCACGACGACGAGGACTTCTCGCGCTTCTTCGCCTACATGAATCTCTTCATCTTCTCGATGCTGCTCCTGGTGGTGGCCAACAATTTCCTGTTCTTGCTGATTGGCTGGGGCTTGGTCGGCCTGTCCTCGTATCTGCTGATCGGCTTCTGGTATCAGAACATGTCAGCCCTTCTGGCCGCCCGTAAGGCGCTGATCATGAACGTGATGGGCGACGTAGGGATCATGTTGGCGATCTTCCTCATGGTGCGCCAGTGGGGGACGTTGACCTATGCCGGGGTCTTCGCCAAGGCGGCCACGCTGCACAGCAACGACCCTGTGGTGACCGCGCTCTGCCTGCTACTCCTAGTGGGCGCTATCGCGAAGTCGGCGCAGATTCCTCTCCATACCTGGTTGCCGGACGCCATGGAGGGCCCGACTCCGGTCAGCGCCCTTATCCATGCCGCCACCATGGTGACCGCCGGCGTGTACCTGATCGCCCGCTGCCATGTGCTCTATGACCTGTCCCCGTTCTCTGCCGGCCTGGTGGCGATCATTGGGGCCGTGACCGCGCTGGTCGCCGCCACGATCGCCCTGGTCCAGACGGACATCAAGCGAGTGCTCGCCTACTCGACCATGAGCCAGATCGGCTATATGTTTCTCGGGGTGGGGGTCGGCGCCTACTCGTCCGGGATGTTCCACCTGATGACCCATGCGTTCTTCAAGGCCCTGCTCTTCATGGGCGCGGGCAGCATCATCCATGCGCTCGGCGGCGAACAGGATCTGCGCAAAATGGGCGCCCTCCGCAGCAAGCTCCCCACCACCTATGCCCTGTTTACGGTCGGCGTGGTGGCGATCGCCGGGATCCCGCCGCTCTCCGGCTTCTGGAGCAAGGACGAGATTCTTACCCACATCGCCGCCCGTGGAGACTGGTATCTGATTTTGTGGGCCATGGGGGTGGCCACGGCCGGGCTGACCGTGTTCTACATGTTCCGGCTGTGGTACCTCGCGTTCCACGGGCGATCACGGGTGGAGAAAGACGCGGCCGCGCACCTGCGTGAGGCGCCCACGGTCATGCTTGCCCCCATGTGGGTGCTCGCCATCCTGGCCGCCGTGGGCGGATTCATCCAGCTCCCGAATTTCGGCCACTTCCACGACTGGCTTACCCCGGTTTTCAACCAATACGTGTTCTCGCCGCACAACGTGGAGGTAGATTACAACTGGTTGAACTTCGGCCTTGTCATCGCCTTGATCGTGGTGGGCTTTGTCTGGGCCCGCGATTTCTATCGGCTGGGGCCGAGGCCCAAGCTCAAGGGGCCGGCCGCCTCGGTCCAGAAGTTTCTCCTTGAGAAATGGTACTTCGACTACGTGTATAACCTGTTGGTTGAATTGCCCACCTATTGGTTGGCTCGCATGGCATGGCGCGGTCTTGATCGGAAGGTGATAGACGGGGTGGTAAACGGGGTGTCGCGCTCGATCGAAGGGGCCAGCCTGGATATTGGCCCCGTGGAGTCCGGGTATGTCCGTACCTACGCCATCACCTTGTTCGTCGGTGTGTTGGTGGTCGTGGTGCTGGCCGTGGCTCAGCGGTAGAAAGGGGAGAGATAGAGTTATGCTGCAACTCGAACTGATCACCCCGTTCGCGGTAGCCATCGCCGTGCTGCTGCTGGGGGTCACGCACCGGGCCGCGGTGGCTATTGCGCTCCTCGGATCCCTGTTTAGCCTCGGCGTGACCATCGCGCTGTTTTCCAAATATGACGGCGCCACGCTGTCCAGCGGTTCCTGGGACGTGAGCGCCCCCTGGATTAGCGCCCTCCATGTGAACTTTCATCTGGCGGTCGATGGGATGAGCATCCTGTTTTTGCTCCTCACCGCTATCCTCACGCCGATTAGTGTCCTGGTTGCCGGCTCGACCCAGCGTGATCGCAGCAACGTCTACCTGAGCATGTTGCTGTTTTTGCAGGGGGCCCTGATTGGGGTCTTCATGTCGATCGACTTGGTACTGTTCTACTTCTTCTGGGAAGCGGTCCTGATCCCTGCCTACTTCATGCTGGGGATTTGGGGCGGGGAGCGGCGGATCTACGCCGCGCTCAAGTATGTCCTCTACACCATGGTCGGCAGTCTGCTGATGCTGGTGGGGATTCTCCTGCTGTTCGCGCTCAGCACCCCCCATAGCTTCGACCTCCTTGATCTGATGGCCCATCCTTTATCGCCAGACGTGCAGCGTCCGGTCTTCCTGGCCTTCGCCCTCGCCTTCGGGATCAAGGCGGCGGTATTTCCCTTCCATAGTTGGGTGCCCGATGTGTACGGCGAGGCGTCGCCATCGACCGCGATCATCTTCTCCGGCGTCCTCAGCAAGATGGGAATCTACGGATTCCTGCGTTTTTGCCTGCCGTTGTTTCCCGCCGCCGCTCATTACTATGCTCCCCTGATCTTGGTTCTGGCGGCCATCGGGATCATCTATGGGGCGCTGCTCGCTCTGGACCAGCGCGACATTAAGCGATTGGTGGCCTGCAGCAGCATCCCGCACCTCGGCTTTATTACCCTCGGGATTTTCAGCCTCCGTTCCCAGGGTATCGAGGGCGCGACCTTGCAGGCCGTGAATCATGGGATCACCATCGCCGCCCTCTTCGCCTTGGTGGCGATCATCACCACCAAATGGGGGGCCGCGGATCTGGACAAGCTGGGCGGGCTCGCGGTCAAGGCGCCGATCGTGGCGGCGATTTTCTTGGTGGTTTCGCTTTCTGCCCTGGGAATGCCGGGCTTGAACGGTTTTGCCGGTGAGATTCTGATTCTGATTGGAACCTTCCAGGCCAACGCGGCGGATGCCGTGGTGGGGACGATTGGGGTGGTCCTTGCCTCGGCCTACATGCTGCGTCTCTTCCAGGGCGTGAGCCATGGCCCGTTGGGACCGGCGGGAAAGGCCAGCCCCGACCCCTTGCCGCCAGGGACCGTGGCTTCCTGGTGGGATCAATTGTCCCTGGCAGAATACGCATCCGTGCTTCCCCTGGTGGTGCTTATGGTCTGGATCGGCGTGCAGCCCGCCGGTTGGCTGGACCCGGCCTTGAGTTATGCTAATTCGGTCCTTACCGCGCTCGGAGGGCACCCGTGATCGTCGATTACACGGTCATCTTGCCGGAACTGATCGTCGCGCTCAGCGCGATCGTGGTCATGCTTGCCGACCTCTTTTTGCCTCGTTCCCAGCGCCGGGCCCTCGCCTACCTCAGCCTGCTCGGTCTGGTGGCTGCCTTTATCGCGGTCATTGTCCTGCGCGACGATAACAAGAGCGGTTTCTCCGGCAGCGTGGTGCTCGACGGCTTTTCTCTCTTCACCAGCGGCATCTTTCTGTTGGTGGGGATCCTGACCGTGCTCCTCTCCATCGATTACCTGGAACTCGAGCACATCAACCTTGGTGAATATTACGTTCTGGTCCTGGGCACGATCAGCGGCATGATGCTGATGGCGGCCGCGAATAGCCTGATCGTGATTTTCCTGGCGCTTGAGCTTTTCTCCATCTGCATCTACGTCCTGGCCGGCTTCGAGCGCACCAGGGACCGGTCGCAGGAGGCCGCGCTCAAGTACTTCCTGCTCAGCGCCTTCGCCTCCGCCTTCCTGCTCTACGGCATGGCGCTGACCTACGGCGAGACCGGATCCACCTCGCTCCCCGCCATCGCTTCATACTTGAAGGGGCATGTCGCCACGGGTGATCCGATCCTGTACGCGGGATTGGCCTTGATGATCGTGGGCTTTGCCTTCAAGATGTCGGCGGTCCCGTTCCATACCTGGACCCCGGATGTCTACGAGGGCTCGCCGACTCCGATCACCGCCATGATGTCGGTGGGCACCAAGCTGGCCGCGTTCGCCGCCTTCCTTCGCCTGTTCGTGATCGCCTTGCCGGCTCTGCATGCCCACTGGGTGGCGTTGATCTGGCTGCTAGCCATGCTCACCATGGTCCTGGGGAACCTGGCCGCCGTGGTCCAGAACGATGTCAAGCGCATGCTTGCCTATTCCAGCATTGCCCACGCCGGCTATCTGCTGATCGCGGTGTATACCGCCCGCGGCGACGGTAGTTCGGGTGATGGCGTGCCGAGCCTCCTCTTCTACTTCGTGATCTATGCCTTGATGAACATTGGCGCTTTTGGGGTGGTCGCGGCGGTGGGGCGGACGGGAGAGGCGAACACCCGCCTCGAGCATTTCGCTGGGTTGGCGCGCCGACAGCCCTGGCTGTCAGCGGTCATGGCTCTGTTCCTTTTCTCGCTGGCCAGTTTCCCGCCCACGGCCGGGTTCTGGGGGAAGTTTTACGTGTTCCAAACCGCGCTGCAGGCCGGCCACGGAGAGTTGGCAGTGGTTGGAGTCCTGACCAGCGTGGTCTCGGTGTACTATTACTTGCGGGTGATCTTCTACATGTATTTCCGGCCATCGACCGATGCCGCCCTGCCGTTCACGGTCCCACCGGCCCTCTGGACCTCGCTGATAATCTCCGCCGGCGGCCTGATTGTGCTTGGTCTATGGCCATCCGGCGTACTGACTTTGGCGCAACACGCAATGCTGTTACACTGAAAGCGAGGTTCGTAGCGGCTCTCATTGCATGTTTGGCGGTGTGTTTACCCATTTGGGTGATGGAAGAACGCCGCCCAGCCCATACAATGAAGGTAACGGACGGACGCCTCACGGTCGGTTAGGAGAACATACAGTGATTGCCACATTGCTTGCGGGGCTGATTGGGGTCATCATCGTGGCCCGCGCCAAGCCCAAGGTGATTCCAGCGCCCGCGAAGGTGCGGTCCCGTGATCCAAGGGTGTACCGCCGCCGATAGGGTGGCGCTCCGCCCTATCTCCTACTCGGAGTCACAACAATTCCATGAGGCCCACCGGATACCGGTGGGCCTCTTCGGCATTCCAAGCTAGCATTTTCAGGCGGGCATGGTACGATCAAGGTGATAGAGAGATTTCACGGGCCTTGTGCCCATGGTAAGGAGATTCCTCAATGAGTAAAGCACCCGGAGACGTGGCGAAGGCATTTCTCGATGCCTTGCCCACTCTCGACTTCAACAAGCTGGTCGGCGAGGCCCGCCGTGAGTTTGGCATCGTCGTGGTGGGCGATCCCGAGAGCGCCCAGCGGCTTATCCAGTTTCTTCGCGGTTCGGTCGCCATCCCGGCGGACGTGAAGGTCGCTTTGTGGGCCCACGACACCGAACGGAAAGCCCCGGTTCCGGTCGGCAAGACCGAGTTGGTGATTGTGCTTCCGGTATCCGAGGCGTATCTCACGCAAGCCAAGGATGCCTTTCCCGGGGTGGCCCAGCTTCCGGTGCTGGTCGGCGAGGGAGAGAAGCCGGGCGGGGTGGTGAACCCGATTCTTCTGAAAGAACTGGACGACGACCAGTTCCAGCGCGTTTTGATGCCCGCGTTGCTCGATCGTTTGTGGGATCGGCGGCTCGCCCTCGGTCGGGCACTCCCCGCTACCCGAGAACGGATTGCCGGCCGCATGATGAGCAAGGCAACCCGTGATCTGAGGGTGGTGCTGGGCTCGGTCGCCGGGGCGGGAAGTGAGCGCAGTGGCGTACCCACTCCCGCGACCGCGCAGCTTTTGCTGCACCAGGCAGTCTTGGTGGTGGGGCTGGCGGCGATCTACGGGATTAGCCTCGACGACAAGAACCAGATTTTCCGCCAGATCGCGCCAAAGCTCGCCCCCACCGTGTTGCTCGACGGCATCGAAGCCGGCCTCACCCGACTGGCGGCGGCGGCGGGAAAAGACAATAAGTTTAGCAAGCTCTACGGACCGATGACCGCTTATGTCGTCCGGCCCACCCTGAGTGCCGGCAGCACGCTGCTGGCCGCCTCGGTCGCGCGGCGAGTGTTCCGCGGCACCGCGGTTCCCGGACGGCTGGCGACCGCTGTCGCCCGAACCCGGAGCCTGGGTAAGAAGGCACTCTCGAACGCCGGCCAGGGCCTGGAAGCGGTGTCGGGCGCTCTGCGAAGTAATCAGAGCAGCGAGACAGAGGATCCGGCGGCACCCGAGGATGCTCGGGCGGCAGAGCATGGCCCGGCTTCCGGCGACGCCGCCGGCACATGAAGGTTGAGCGGCTCCATGTCCTGATCGTGGGGAGCGCGCCGGTTGATCCAGCGCGCTTGCGCGATCTGGCGGCGGAAGCCGGTTACCTGATCTGCGCCGATGGCGGTGGCGATGCCGCTCTCACGGCGGGACTGACCCCGGACCTCCTCCTGGGGGATATGGATTCCATCTCACCAGCTGGTCGCGAACGCTTCCGGCTATTGGGAGTACGGGTGCTTCAGCATCCGCCGGAGAAGGACAAGACCGACCTGGAACTGGCTCTGGAGCATGCCCTGAGCCGGCAGCCCGAGCGGATCACGATCACCGGGGCCCTGGGAGGGGCTCGGCTCGATCACACGTTGGGTAATCTCCTCTTGCTTGCCTTGCCGGCCCTCCGCGAGGTGGAGACCCGGATCGTGGACGGTGAGACCGAGGCGCGGGCCACCTGGTCACGAGCCGAGATCGGAGGCCGGGCGGGCGACTACGTCAGTTTGCTTCCGGTTACCGACCAGGTAGAAGGCGCGCGCACCGAGGGGTTACGCTATCCCCTGCATGGCGAGCCGTTGATCC
>Ga0134126_10006063_pt1 | contig 15137 bp, 10 predicted proteins | sample KB31752_FD_96881 | JGI IMG/M metagenome (GOLD analysis project Ga0134126, IMG submission 96881) | Terrestrial soil microbial communities with excess Nitrogen fertilizer from Kellogg Biological Station, Michigan, USA - KB3-175-2 | ecosystem: Environmental > Terrestrial > Soil > Unclassified ...
GTTGTGACGGCTGTTCATTAGGCACGAAGGGCATGCGTGACTGGACCATGAAAGGGGTCCACCTTTGCGCCGTGCGCCTGCAATTGTTGCGGCTCAATACCATGCCCGCCATGGACTGGCACAGACTGGAAGAGGTGGACAGTTTGCGTGGCTTATCGGAAAAGCAGCTCCGCAAGCTGGGACGACTGGCGGTTCCAATGGTCCGCCGTCGTGGCGAGAAGGGCTTTCGCCGGGCGTCCTGGGATGAAGCCATTGCCACAGCGGCCGATGGTCTCCGCGGCACGGACCCGCATCGCATGGCCTGGTACATCACCTCGCGAGGCCTGACCAACGAGGCTTACTACGCCCACCAGAAAGTCGCGCGTTTCCTCGGCACCAACCACGTGGATACCAGCGCGCGCATCTGCCACGCACCCAGCACCGCGGCGCTGAATGCCACCGTAGGCTGCGCCGCTACCACTTGTTCCTACAGCGATTGGATCGGAAGCGACCTGATCGTCTTTGTGGGCAGCAATCCCGCCAACAACCAGCCGGTGACTACCAAGTATCTCTATTACGCCAAACAGGCGGGCACCAAGGTGTTCGTGGTCAACCCCTACCTGGAGCCTGGACTGGAGCGCTACTGGGTACCCTCGGTGCTACGCAGCGCTCTGTTCGGCACCCGCATCGCTGATGATTTCTTCCCCGTCCACGTTGGCGGCGATATTCCTTTCTTTTACGGCGTTCTGAAGCTGCTGATCGAGAACGGCTGGGTGGACCATGAGTTCGTCGCCGCGCGCACCCTGGGTTGGGAGGAAGTCGAGGCCAAAGCCCGGAGCCTCTCCTGGGAGGAATTGGAGCGCGGCTCCGGCCTGACCCGTGCTGACATGCAGCGCTTCGCGGAGGCTTTCGGTAAAGCGCGCAGCGCGGTGCTGGTATGGAGCATGGGTATCACCCAGCATCGCTACGGCAGCGATAACGTTCGCGCCCTGGTTAACCTGCAACTGGCGCGGGGCAACGTGGGGCGCCCGCACACCGGACTGATGCCCATCCGGGGCCACAGCGGCGTGCAGGGCGGGGCGGAAATGGGCGGCATGCCGGGAGCTTACGTAATGGGCTCGGCGGCCACGGAGGAAAATGCTCGACGGTTTGCCGGCGAGGATATGTGGGGCTTCGAGCCACCGGCGTGGAAAGGCTTGAGCGCCGCCGAGATGGTCCACGCCGCCGGACAGGGTGAAATTGACGCCCTGTGGCAGAGCGGCGGCAATTTCCAGCAGACACTGCCCGAGCCGAAATTGGTGCAGCAGGCGCTGGGACGCATCCGGCTACGCATTCACCAGGACATCGTTCCCAACCCTACCATGCTGGTAGAGCCGGCGGACACGGTGGTCCTGCTGCCCGCCCGCACCCGTTACGAGCAGCGCGGCGGCGGCACGGAAACCAGCACCGAGCGCCGCATCATTTACAGCCCGGAAATTCCCGGACCGCGCCCCGGCGAGGGCCGCGACGAATGGGAAATCCCGGTGCTGGTGGCGCGCAAGATGGACCCGGAGCGCGCCGCCAGGGTATTCCCGTGGAAAGACACGCAGGATATTCGCGAAGAGATTGACCGGGTGTGTCCCTCCTACAAGGGGATCGCGAACCTGCGCAAGAAAGGCGACAGCTTCCAGTATGGGGGCCGGCGCCTGCTGACTGAGCGCTTTCTCACCGCCGACGGCAAAGGCCATTTCAGCGCGGTGGAGCTGCCGGAGGAGAAGGTGCCCGCAGGCCAGTTCCTCTTATCCACACGCCGGGGCAAACAGTTCAACAGCATGGTGCTGGCGGAAAAAGATCCGCTGACGGGAGTCACGCGGGACAAGATCTTCATGTCCCCCGAAGATGCGCGACGCCTGGGAGTGAGCGACGGAGACGCCATCACGCTGCGCAATGAACTGGGGGAACTGCAGGGGCGGGTGAAGATTGACCGCATGAAGCCGGGGTGCCTGCAGGCGCACTGGCCGGAAGCTAACGTGCTGATTCCCGCCGGGCGCCTCGACCCCAGCGGTGTGCCCGATTACAACGCCACCGTCGAAGTGGTAACCGCAGGCAGACGGCAGGCCGTGGCCACCGCGGCAGTCTAAGCTCTCGCCATATTTGGTTGCGATGTAGTCGTTGGTCCGGCAGTGCGTGAATTTGCTGCACGTTCGAGGAGCCTTCGATGACTTCAGACCGCCTCCCCAACCGCTGGGGCATTGCCGTAGCAGCCGTCATCATGCAGATCTGCCTGGGCGCCGTCTATGGCTGGAGTGTTTTCAAGATTCCCCTAATGCGGGCGGAGCACTGGTCGGAAACCCAGGTGCAGCTCAACTTCACCCTGGCCATCTTCTTTCTCGGCGTAGGCACGATTGTCGGCGGGCTGTGGCAGGACAGGGTTGGTCCGCGAAAAGTGGCCACCCTGGCCGGTTTGATTTATGGGGTCGGCTATATGCTGGCCGGCGTGTCGGCGACTCATCATTCCCTCGGTGGCTTATACGCCGCCTATGGTGTGCTCACCGGCATCGGCATGGGAATGGGATACATCTGCCCGGTGGCCACGCTTGTCAAATGGTTCCCGGAACGACGCGGGTTGATGACAGGAGTGGCTGTGTGCGGCTACGGCGCCGGCGCCCTCATCATGAGCCCGGTCGCAGCCCGGGAACTCCTGGCTTACGGCGTGCCTGCTACCTTCTGGAGCCTGGGGATCGTTTATCTGGTGCTGGTAGTGGCCGCGGCCCAGTTCTACGCCAACCCGCCGCAAGACTGGCGCCCTGCAGGATGGGAACCGCGCTCGGCAGTCGCCAAAGCCGCCACCACTTACGACTACACGGTGCGCGAAGCCATGGCCACCTCGCAGTTCTGGCTGCTGTGGGCGATGCTGTTCCTCAACGTTTCCGCCGGCATCATGATCATCAGCCAAGCTTCGCCTATGGCGCAACAACTAGTGGGGATGACTCCAGTAGCAGCCGCCGGAATGGTGGGACTGATTTCCATCTTTAACGGCACGGGTCGCGTGTTCTGGGCCTGGGTGTCCGATCACCTGGGCCGGGCTCGCGTGTACTTCCTGCTGTATGCCATCCAGGTAATTATCTTTTTCTCTTTGCCGCGAATTCACAACCTGACATGGTTCAGCGCCGCATTCGCGCTTATCGGGCTGTGTTACGGCGGCGGCTTCGGCACCATGCCTTCGTTCACTGCCGACTTCTTTGGCGCCAAGTTCATGGGCGGCATCTACGGCATCATCCTGCTGGCGTGGGGAGCGGCGGCAATTCCCTCCCCCATCATGGCCGCGCACCTGCACCAGGCCACTGGGCGCTTCGACACTGCGTTGTATGTGATTGCGGGGGTCATGCTCACTTCCCTGGTATTGCCGCTCGCAGCCAAAAGACCGAGCAAAGCGCCCGGCAATGCGTCCGTTGCGCCAACTGCCGTGGGTGCCAGCTGACTGGCTGGCCTGCCGTCGCACTTCCCTGTTCAGAGAGGAACCATGAGCACTACTGAAAACCAGGTTCGTCGCCGCTTAAAGAAGCACGATTTGGTACAGCTCTGTATGCGGGCTTGCGTCTTGTGCCTTTTCCTCTGCATCGGCTGGGCCGTGGGGGCGGGTGCGCAGGAAATTCCCGTCAACGAAGAATCTCAGCCCCTGGTGCTGGTACGCATCATTCCCCTGCCCGGCGCGGAAGGCCGCTTCGATCACATGGCCGTGGACGTGAAGGGCAGCCGCATCTTCGCCGCCATCTACGGCAACGATACTGTCGAAGTCATGGACGTGCGCAGGGCCACGCGCATCCACACCATCCGTGGCGGTCTGAACGAGCCGCAGGGCGTAGCCTACATTCCCGAAAGCAACCGCATTGTGGTTTCCAACAGCGGCACCGGCGCCTGCCAGATCTTTGATGGGGAAACCTACAAGCTTATTGGGACCGTCAAGTTCTCCGCTGATTCCGACCAGCTTCGCTACGATCCTGCCAGCAAACGCGTGTACGTGGGTTATGGCGACGGAGCTGTCGGCGCCTTCGACGCCGCCACCGACCAGCGCGTCGGGCAGGACTTCGATCTCGGCGCCCATCCTGAATCGTTCCAGTTGGAGGCAGGCGGCTCGCACATTTTTGTGAACCTCGCCTCGGTTGACCAGGTGGCCGTCATCAACCGGACCACGGGCAAAATCAGCAAGTGGCAACTCGCAAACGCCGGCACCAATTTCCCCATGGCGCTGGATGAGGCAAATCATAGGGTTTTCGTTGCAGCGCGCCGACCGGCACGGCTGCTGGTGCTGGATATGGATTCAGGAAAGCAGATCGCCAGCCTGCCGGGCGCCGCCGATACCGACGACATGTGGTACGACGCCACCCGCAAGCGAATTTACGTTCCCAGCGGCGAGGGCTTCATTTTTGTGTACCAGCAGATTGATGCTGACCACTATGCCCGCATTGCCAAGATTCCCAGCGCCATCGGCGCCCGCACCAGCGCCTACTTTGGGCAGGTAGGAAAGCACAACAGCCTGTACGTGGCGGTGCCCGCGCGTGCCAATCGGGGCGCGGAGATGTGGGTGTACGAGACCCGGGACTAGGGCGACGATGGACTCGGCGCTTAGTATTTCCACATCTGGATGACGCTGCCGCCGCGCTCGAAGCTGACTTCGTCCATGAGCTGGCGAATGAGAAAAACCCCGCGCCCGTGGTCGTTGTAAACATCCTGCACCATCGGCTCGGGGGAAGCAGAGAAGTCGAAGCCGGGCCCGGGGTCGGCCACCACAATCAGCACCCGCCCCTGGTCATCGCAGCTCAGTTCGCACTGAACGGTTTTGGAAACATCGTTCTGGCAGCCGTGCACTACGGCATTGGCCAGCGCCTCCTGCACCGCCAAGCCGATGGCCATGCATTTTTCTTCCTCCACCTTCAGGCCCGCCAGGCAGGCCAGAACCGCATCGGTGGCGTTGGCGATCTGCTCGGCGTCGGCGGGGATGGCCAGGCTGAGTTGCGGGCGCAAGGCGGGGTGGCCGGTGCCGGGAGCGGGAGTTGGAGAGATAGCGTCGGACATGGTTTCCGCTCAGGCGAAGGAAGCCACGGCCGCATCCGCATCGGGAAAGACTTCAAACAGGTTCAGCAGACCCACCATGCGGAGGGTCTGGACGGCGAATTTGGAAGGATTGACCAGCTTGATGTTGCCGCCGCGCTGGCGGGCCGAGGCCAGGGATTTCATCAGCACGCCGATGCCGCTGGAGTCAATCATGGGCACCTCGGCCAGGTCCAGAACGATGCGCGTGTCGCCGTTGCTCAGCGATTCATCGAGCGCCTGGCGAAACTCATTTACCGCCGGGCCCAGGCGCAAGGGCCCCCGCAACTGGATGATTTCTACCTGCGACCGCCTCTGCGTGTTGATGTCCATGGCTTCCTCATAAAGGGCGGGCGCGGGCCCACCACCCAAAGTGGCGCAGAAAAACCGGGCGCAAAACCTGCCCGGCGACCGGCGACAGGCCGGTGCTAACAATGGCGTCGCCCACCATACGGGAAGTGTGCCTCCGTTGCAACCACTGATGTGGCTGGCCGGCGGCACCGCGACGAGCTAAAAATTTCATGTCACACGCGTGAATTTTTGACATAATGTGGCGCTTGGGCGCGGCCCCCCGCGCCAGCATGGAGACAGCATGAATCGCGCCGCCACCCGGCCCCAGCCGGCCCTTCCCGCGGTTGCCATTGTCACCACCGATGAACAAGTCGGCCCGGAAGCTTCTCAATACCTGGGCAACGACTACCAGCTCCAGCTGCTGCAAACCTGGGAGGAACTGCTGGCCGCCTTGCAACAGCAAGCTCTGGACGCCATCCTGCTCGACCTCGACACCTTGGGCGATAACAGCGATGTGGGCGTAGCCGGCCTGCGCGAGCTGCGCAACCTGCACCCCGATCTGGTGCTGGTAGCCATGACCCGCTCCAATAGCCGCAATCTGCGCTGGAAAGCCATGGAGGCGACCGCGGACGAGTATTTTGTCGCTCCCATTGAGTTTCACGAAGTGCAGATTATTCTCGCCCGCGCCCTCGACAAGCGCATGGCGGAAATCGAATACCGCTCGCGGAAGGACAAGGAGGTGCCGCAGTCGTCTTTTTGCGGCCTCATCGGCCTGAGCGAGTCCATGCAGCGCGTTTATGACGCTATCCGCCGGGTGGCCGGGAGCACCAGCACTGTCCTGATCCGTGGCGAGAGCGGGACCGGGAAGGAACTGGTGGCCCGCGCCATCGTAGCCATGAGCCCCAGAGCGGATAAGGCCTTTATCAGCCTGAACTGCGCCGCCCTGCCCGACAACCTGATTGAAGCCGAACTGTTCGGCCATGAAAAAGGCGCTTTTACCGATGCCCGCAATTCCCGCGCCGGCCACATCGAAATGGCCGACGGCGGCACCCTTTTTCTAGATGAAATTGCCACCCTGGGCCTTCCCCTCCAGTCCAAGCTCCTGCGGGTCCTGGAGGACCGGGCGGTGCAAAGGATAGGCGGCAAAAGCCCCAAAAAGATTGATTTCCGCCTGATTACCGCCACCAACGAACAGCTGGAAGAAATGGTCCAGGCGGGCCGCTTCCGCGAAGACCTCTACTACCGCATCCACGTAGTGCCCATCGTCTTGCCGACCTTACGCGAGCGGCAGGGGGATATCCCCTTACTGGTGGACCACTTCCTTCGCCGCTACTGCGCCGCCAACGGGGTGGAGCCCAAGCGGGTGGATCCGGAGGTAATGGCCATCCTGGAGGAGGATTCCTGGCCCGGCAATGTTCGCGAACTGGAGAACCTGGTGCAACGGCTGGTGCTGATGGTGGACGGCCCGGTAATCAAGGTTAACCACCTGCCGCAGAGGATTCTCTACAACAGCACCGCCAGCCAGGAATCGCTGCTGATTCCCGAGGGGGGAGTTAAGTTTGACGAGGAGATTGCCCGCATCGAGGTCGCTTATCTGACGGCGGCGCTGCGACGTTGCTCCGGGAGCAAGATCGCCGCTGCGCGCCTGCTGCAAATAGACAAACAGAAGATGCACTATCTGTGCCGCAAATACCGCATCGCGCGCGATTAAAAAGTCATACGCGGCTGGGAAAGTTTAAAAACTAATCCCACAGAGATTGAAAATTTAATCGCCAGGCAGGGAGAGACGGCCTGGCTCGAAACGCTTACCAGCTGCAGGTTATTGAAAACAAGAGGAGAGCGTGCTACGACGTTAAAGAAGGGCCGTTTGGCACACGGGGTGCACTAGCAAGCACGTCCGCGCTGGCCTTCTGGCAAGTGACGGAACCAAAAGCGAAACAGGAGACTACCGAATGTCAGTCCAGAAAAAGTCATTAATCAGCCAGCGCACCGCCGTAACGAAGGCCATTTTGGCGAATTCCGAGAAGGAGAACCCGCAGCAGTTTCCGGGAGTTCGACCGGCGATTCATCCCAAGATCGCGCCGAAGGTAGCCCCAAAGATCGCTCCTAAGGTCACTGCGAAAATAGCTCCCAAGGTCGCACCGAAAGTAGCGCCGAAGGTGGCTCCGAAGGTCTCTGCCAAGCTGTCCTACAACTAAGTACCGGCACGTTATCGCCACTTCGACTGAGGCCGCGCCCAAAGCGCGGCCTTTCTATTGTCCGGATGCTTACCATACTCGGTGGGTGAGCATGTCATGGAAGTATTCCCAGCCAAAGCCTGCCAGGCTGCGGCGGCGGACAAAGATCTTGGCCGTTCCGGCCTCCCCCTCCCGGTTCATCTGCTGGTTGCGGAAGCGCACCGTAGCTAAGTAGTAATCCGGGAGGTTGATGCCCTGCAGATTGCTTTTGTTGGCGAGACTGGGATCGATTTGCGCGGCGGCGGGAGCTACGGAGTCAATCCTGCCCGGAATAGCACTCATAAGAGAAGCGGGCAGCAGTTTGACCGGAGCGCCCAGGTGAATGTCGCGCATGGCAAACTCCGGCACAAAGATGCGCGCCAGCATAGTGGAAATATCAGCCACTTCGGCCACCTCACGGCCGGCTGGCAGGTAGGAGCCGCGCAGGTCGCTGGGGCGAGGCGTAACCACTATCCCCGAAAGAGGAGATCGCAGGCGCAACTGGCTCACCTGCTCATTGAGGAAGCGATCCTGCTGGGTCAATTGATCGCGCAAGTGTTCCGCCGGGCCCATGCCGGAGTAGTGGAGCTCGGCCTGTACGGTGCGGGCGTTGGCCAGCTGCAAATCGGAATGGACGCGAGCCGCCTGCGATTGCAATTCCAAATTGCTGAGTTGCGCCACCGGGTCCCCGGCCTGCAATTGTTCTCCCTCGTGGATGAAAACCTGCTGCACCTGCCCGGGAACCTGGGCCCGGATGATGACGCGCTGGGCGGGCTCTAGAATAAACGGGGCGCGCACGAATTCCGGCCATACGGGCGCAAACAACACTATCCCTGTTGCTGCCACGATGGCCGCCAGGCGCGGAGTGGAAAGCCATTTCCGCAACCGTTCTTTCTTGTCCAGATAGGCTGTCTTCATAAGAGTGATGGAACTTCTAATTCGCGTGCGGAACATGAAATAAGCGATGACCAGGGCAGGCAGAAAGGCCCATTCGGGCGAGTAGGCTCGAAAGACGTGGTAAGCGAATACGATTACGACCGCGAGCAGACCGTAACTGTACACACCAGAAAGCAAAGCGTAAACCAGGTAAAACACCCGGCGGCGACGGGAGACAAACTCCAGTTCCACGGGGAGGCGGAAAACATTTCTGCGAACCCACGACGAAACGTACGCGGTGCTTCTCTCCTTCAGGTCCACTTCACCACTGAGTTCTGAAAACAGATAATAGCCATCCAGCTTGATCAGCGGGTTCAGGTTGAGCAGGCTGACGCCGATGCCGGTGATCATCATCACCTTGTAGGCAAAGTCGTGGCTGGGCATGCCTACGGGCGTGGCCCACCAGACGATGGTGGCCACCACGCAGATCATCAGGTCGGCCCAAATACCGGCGATGACTGTGGCCACCCGCTCCCAGCGGCCACCGTAAATCCAGATCTGGGTGACATCGCAGTAGAAGGTGGGCGCAAAGTACATCAGGATGAAGCCCATTTTCTCCACCCTGGCGCCATAGTGCTTGCAGGTCAGGCCATGCGCGGTCTCATGGATGAAGGCCATGGCCCCGAACAGCAACCAGAACTCCACCAGGTCGGAAAAGCCTTTGGCGGTGAAATTGTAATACTCGAAGCTGTCGGACCAGATCTCATGGAACCGATCCAGCCACAGGTAAAGCATGAGCGCGAACATGCCCAGGGTGAGCAAGGTAAACCAGCGGGTATAGATGAACTCGAGGTAGGGGTGAATGCGGGAGAGATAGTCATCCGCAAACTTCCAGTCCGCCAGGGGAACATCGGCAAGGTCGTGAAAGCGGCTGCGGCGGTGCTGGCGCTGGCTGCGCAGCTTCTGATGCAGGGTGATGTTCTGCTCTAGAGCAGTTTTGTACAGGAGATCGGTGTTTTCCTGGAGGAATGTGGCCAGGTCGCGCACCTCATCCGGCGAGTAGCAAGTCCCGGCAACCGCGGCGGACTGCTCGCTGATTTCGGCATAGGAGCGCTCGCCGTCAAAAAGCTGAATCAGCTTCCATTGTTCGGTGGTGAAGCGGATAAAGCTGTCCGCTCCCGGCATCTTAGCCAGCACGGTGGGAGCACCCTGCTCGATGTGTTCGCGCGCGATTACGCGCGGATCAAGCTGGGGAAAGCGCTGCTTCCCCGTATTTCTGGGAAGTTCCGGAAGGGCAACCTCCAGCGCTTCCAGAATGTTCATCGCGGCTTCTCAACCCGAATATTTGCCGTCATGCCTGGGCGGAGATTGGAGCCCGGATTGATTAGCTGCGCGAGCACCTCAAATGTGCCGCTGGAAGGGTCGACAACCGGACTCACCTGGATGACCTTGGCGGGATGCTTGGCCGGATCTTCCAGACAGGTCACGTCCAGCAATTGGCCGCGCCTGATTTGCCCGATAAATGATTCCGGAAGCGTGAACTTGACGCGCAACGGCTTGACCGCGGTCACCCACAAGAGCCGGTCGCCGGTCGCAACCTGCTCGCCCAGGCGGATATAGCGGCGCGCCACTACGCCATCAAAGGGAGCGCGAATATGGGTTTTTTCCAGCTCCATGCTCACGGACTGGAAAGTTGCCTGCGCGCGTAACAGATCCTGTTGGGCTTTTTCGATCTCGAATTTGGAGCCCTCCCACTTGTAGCGGGCGTGATCAAGCTGCTCCTGGGTGTTGAGCTGGGCCTTGAACATGCCTTGGGCGCGACGAAAGTCGGCTTCCGCCATCCTGGTTTCCGCCTGCCAGTCCTGGAGATTGGCCTGGGCGCCGCGCAATTGAGCCTGGGCGGCGTCGCGCTCTGCACTCAGCTGTCGGTCGTCGAGCGCCGCCAGCAACTGGCCTTTGCGTACCGACTGGCCCACGTCCACAAGGAGTTGCGCCACCACGCCGGGACGCTGGGCGGCAATATCGACCTGGTCCTCCACCACCAGAGGCCCGGAGGCAATAAACGCGCTCTCTTGCGGGCGGGGTGCGGCGGCCAAAGGTGTGGACGGAACGGCAGCTTCGGGCGCCGCGGCCAGCACCGGAGTGTCAGGGCCCGATTTACCGCAGCCCACCAAACCTGCCACGAGAATTAAGAGAACCGTCAAGTTGAGGCGCATTCTTCCCCCACTTTTCACCATCCAAACCAAGACCATAGCTGGGCATAAATCCACATAAACGGGCGGCGGAACACCACGTAGCCGACTGGGTGCCAGCCGGCTGCCACCTTGGCGCGTCCGCCCATGCCGGCGCGAATCACATTGCTGGGATTGGGAACTTGCAGCCGGGCGAAGAACGTGCGCTGGTCGCCGTTTACTTGGCTCTGCGGGCTGACGATGTCCACGGTCCCGCGAAAGGTGCGGGCCGGAAAACTGTCCAGCTTGACCCAGCCCGGCGCGCCCGGGCGCAGCAGCGGCAGGTCGGCCTCATCCACCGCTACGTCTACTGTAACGGTGGAGTTGTCAGCTACTTCCGCGAAATTATCTCCCGGCTTAAGCTGCCGTCCGGCGAAGTCCTGCACGTGCGGCGTAGTGACCCAGCCATCCACCGATGAACGCAGGTGGGTCTTTTCCAGGCGCTCCTGGTCTCGCTGCACCTCGGATTGCCAGTAATTGGCTTGCACCCGCTGCACTCCGGCGGCGGCGCCGTCATTGTGGGCGAGGGCGCGATTCATTTCGGAAAGCGAGGTCTGGTACTTGGCTTCAGCCCCGGCCAGCGCCGCCCGGTAGTCCCAATCCTCCAGGTCGGCCAGAACCTGGCCGCGAGTGACATGTTGCCCTTCGCGTACCAAGACCTGGCGGACCACGCCCGCGACCTCAGGCTCAATCTTGGCCAGGCGCACCGGCGAGACCGTGGCGCCTCCTTCCACCCGCATGGGGAAAGGAAAAACCGCCAGAAATACGACCGCCGCAACGGCGCCAGCAATGAAGAAAGCACGCCGCCGCTTATCCAGGGCCAGAAATTTCTGCTTTTTGTGGATGAGCGGCTCCAGCACATTGATGAAAGGCACTTCGCGGTAGAGCGAAGCATTGCGGATGGCCACCGTAGCCTGAGCGGCCAGCACGCGAATCATTTCAAAATGCGCTTCGGTCAGAAAATCGGGATCGGAGCTCTCAAAAGAGAGTATGCCGACGCCGCCCTCTTCGTCGCGCAAAGGCACGGCGTAAAAGCCGCGCATGCCGGTGGTCTGGAAGTAGCGGCGGAATTTTTCCTGCGCGTCGGCGCGAGAGGAGGTTATTTCGTTTCCGTGCTGGGCGGCGGAAACATCGGAATCGAAAAATGCCGCCCACTCCAGGATTTCCCGCAAGTCGGCGGTCTCCGGGTCGCCGGGTGTGATCTGCAATTTACCGGAGACGGCCCGCAACTTGGTCCGGCCCCGCTCTTCCAGAGCGATGGCGGCACGCTCATAGGGAATGACGGCCGAGGGCCCGTTGACCACCGTTTGCAGAACCCGGTCCAGGTTCAGAGTAGAGGTGATTTCCGTGCTGACCTTGACCAGGGTATGCAGGATCTCCAGCTTGCGCTCGGCCAGCAGCAGGCTGGCGTTATGCAGGGCGTTGCTGGCGGTCTCGCAGACATTGGTGAGGACGAACTGGTCGTCTTCATCGAAGGGGTGTCCGTCCAGGCGGTTGAGCACCTCGACCACGCCGACCAGAGACTCGCGGTCCATCAGCGGCATGGCCAGCAGGGAGAAAACGGCTCTCTCTTCATTTATATTGGCGTTGCGGGCGCGCAGGCGTTCGTCTTCAGCGTCGTCAATCAGAACGGCTTCGGCGTCATCGGAGACCTTGCCGGCAACCCCATCCGCCGGAGCCTGCCGAGCGCCGAGCTCTACCGTAGGGTCCGACCCTTCCCGGTTGGTCAGCGTGACCGTCTCGCCCTCCACCATCCAGACGTTCGCCGCCTGCACATTCATTACTTCCTGCACCTTGGAAGCAATGGTGGCCAGCAGTTCGTCCATTTCCAGGTTGGAGTTGAAGACTTTTTCCAGGTCGTACATCTGGGTGACCCGGGTAATGGACTGCAGGCTGTTATTGCGTTCCGTTTGCTGGGCAACGGCACTGGCAATAGCGGGAGCCCCGAGCTGCGCGATCGCGCTCACGGTATCGAGGAGCGCCTCAGAAACCGGCCGCTCGTAACCCACCAGTTCGATAGCGCCCACCAACGCTCCCTCGGCAATCAGGGGGACATAAGCCAGCGAAACCAGGGTGCGGCGAACATCAAGGTGGCCATAATCTTCGCGCGCCAGTCGCGCCCCATCCAGCACGAGGGGAGTTTGGGATTCGGCCACCATGCCGAGGGTGCCCGCCTGAAAATCCATCTTTTCGCGGCTCACCTTGATGTTGCCGGCCAGACCCCAGGCTGTCCAGCCCGGATCCTCCGGTGCTTCAATCACATAAACGACAACGTCAGAACCGGGATCGAGCTGCGCCACCTGCTCGGCAATCACCTGGGCGCGCTGCGCCGTATCGCCCTGAACCAGGAGGCTGGCGGCGAAATCGAGGAGAGGTATTTCGAACCCGGGTCGTTGGGTCGCCATCTTGCGGCGCTCCGTTCAGGCAGGACCGATCTTCCATCCCGGCAACAGTTTGCCGAGAGCACACTGGCGTGCCACCAATGCCGCGCGACTCTAACAAACACCCCCAGGCGTGTCAAACAGTTTGTACTGTCATTTATGGATTGGGTGCAAACCGGGGAGGTCAAATGCAGCCGAGTTGGGAAAGGCTAAATACCCAACCCGGCGCGTCGTTCCGAAGCATTAACTTTTGGTCAGTGAGACGGATGCAGGGTTAGTTTCTGTACCCGCCAATTCAGCAGTTCAGCGGCAAAAAGAGTGTTCTCGGAGGGGCAGGCAATCTCGTGAACCCATCCGAATTCCTTCAGTTGCTTGCCGGGCTTGCCGAAGGCGCCCAGGATGTTGCCATTCAGGTCCATCTTGTAGATGCGACCCTTATTGGAATCGGAGGTATAGAGCACCTGGTGCGGTCCGGGCGTAATGCAGATGGCCCAGGGCGCCCCTATGTTGGTGAAGGCTTTGAGGAATTTGCCATTGCCATCAAAGACCTGGATGCGGTGGTTTTCGCGGTCACCGACGTAGACGTTGCCGCTGGCATCCGTGGCAATGGTGTGGGGGTGATAGAACTCGCCCGGTTCGCTGCCGCGCTTGCCCCATTCGGTGACCCATTCACCGTTCTTGTCGTATTTCACTACCCGCGAGTTGCCGTAACCATCAGAGATATAGCTGTTGCCTTCGGCGTCCCAGGCAACATCTGTGGGACGGTTGAAGAGCCGCTCCTGGAAGGTGGCGAAATCGGGCGGCGGGGGCGGAGGCGGCGGGGCGCCGGGCGCGCGCGGGCCGCCACCCTCGACCGCTTCCGGCTTGCGGCCATAAAGGGTGATGACGCGGCCCTCGGGGCTGAACTCGATGACCATGTTGGCGCCTTCATCCACCGCCCAGATGTTGTCGTTCTTATCAATGCGCACCACGTGGGCGAAGGAGAAGCCATAAAGGTCCTGGCCGATTTCGCGCATGAACTTGCCGCTGGGATCGAACTCGAATAGGCGAGTGTGGCCGCTGCGGGTGAACACGAAGATATCGCCCTTGGAATTGACAGCCACGCCGGCAGCTTCGCCCAGATAAAGGTCAGGCGGAAGCTTGAGCAGGTTGGGAACAGAATCGTAAGCAATCTCAGGAACGGACGCCTCCTGGGCTAGTGCAAAGAGCGGGACAACCAGAACAAGCGACAGCAGCAGGGCAAAACGCCTCATTCAGGCCTCCTATGAAAAGTTACTACCGATTCGCGGGCTCGAGGGTCAGGCGATCCTTAGCCTGCTTCTCCACCGCATCGCGCGAATAAAGCATGGGGAAATATTGGGTCTGGTCCCACAGGGGCAGCAGGTCGGAGTAGTGGGGACTGCCGGGCTGCCCGCTCTCGCCGGGCACGTTCACGACCAGGGAGCCATCCCAGTTGCCGACATCAATGATTTCGCGGTAGCTGGGACCGCTGAGCTGATCAAAGCTCTGGCCGTTGTAGTACGCGGCGTTCACCGTGTAGGAATCGCCAGGACGAGGCACAGGGCCCACGTCCAACAGCGATTTGCCGCCCGGCAACAATTCCAGCACGTGGTGGAACGTGATGGTATGCAGGCGTCCCCAGGACCAGGCTGAGGGATTCGGGCCTTGCAGCGATTTCAGGTGGGCGGCGGCGACGTGGAGCGCATCGCGCAGCAGTTCATTGCGAGCCGCGACCGGATTGGGGCCAAAGGCAGCGGCCTCTGGATTCTGCAGATGCGGGAGCATGACCGTGAGTGGAATGTGCCCGCGCAGCACCACCCAGGCGTTTTCCGGCGCGAGACGGTGCAGCATTTGATTTTCGATCTCACCCTGCCAGAGCTCATAGAGAGCTGCGGCCGCCGAGTCGCGGTCCACAACGGCGTTCCAGTTAAGAAGCAATTTCGCGACCGGGTCGTCGGAATTGCCGACCGCCGCCGGTAAAAGGCGCAACAGTTCGCGGGCAGGAAGCGAGGTAACGTCGGCCTGCAGGCGCTCCATGTCTTCGCGCGTGATCTTGTGGCCGCTGCCGGCGTCGCCGCTCAGCACCTCGGTAA
>Ga0134126_10006064_pt1 | contig 15137 bp, 14 predicted proteins | sample KB31752_FD_96881 | JGI IMG/M metagenome (GOLD analysis project Ga0134126, IMG submission 96881) | Terrestrial soil microbial communities with excess Nitrogen fertilizer from Kellogg Biological Station, Michigan, USA - KB3-175-2 | ecosystem: Environmental > Terrestrial > Soil > Unclassified ...
ACCGAAGACGTTGAAAAATGATGCCGTGACCTGTGCCGCTTCCAACTGCTCCGGTTTTTCGACGCCAGTCCAGTTGAGCGTGAGCGTATCGTACGCGCCTACATCGTCGAAGATTCTGTTCTCCTCACGGAGGCTGTAGTAATCCGCGCCCAAGCCGAAATCACCGCCGAAGTATCCGATGCGTTCGTTTATCCAATACAGCCGGTTCGAATCGGGGAACGGCAATGGGCGGAGCATGATGGAATCGACCAGGCTGAATACGGTTGTATTCGCTCCGATGCAGATTGCTAGTGTCAGCAATGCGCTCAGGGCCAGCATGCGGTCCCGGCGGAGGCCGCGAACAGCATAACGGAAATCCTGGAAAAGAGCCTCGATGAAATTCACTCGCCGTGCATCGCGGCAACGTTCTCTTGTAGCCTCGACGCCGCCAAATTCAATTCGCGCGCGCCGGCTCGCCTCCTTCAAGCTCATCTCTTGCGCGACATACTTGCGGGTCTGCAACTCGATATGAGATTTCATCTCTTCCTCGAGTTCCTCCTCCATACTCTGCCGCGCAATGAGCGCCCTGAGCCGCAAGAGAAGATCGCGCCAGCTCATGCTATGCCTCTTCCAAAATCCTGCCTATGGCAACCGTAAGGCGTTCCCAATCGTCCACTTCGAGTTCCAGCTGCTTTTTTCCGGAAGCGGTGAGCCGGTAAAAGCGCGCACGGCGGCCCAGCTCGGAAATGCCGGATTCCGCTTTGATCCAGCCCTGGTGTTCAAGCCGGTGCAGCGCCGGGTACAGTGATCCTTGATTCACCTGCAGAACATCCTGCGAAATCTGCTGAATGCGGTCCGAAATTGCCCAGCCGTGCAGCGGTCCCGTTTGTAGAGTGCGCAGGATGAGAAGGTCGAGAGTTCCTTGCAGAAGGTCGAGTTTTGAATCTCGTTTCATGATGTCGGATGCCAACAATATAAAACCAATGATGTCGGGTGTCAACAATAAACAGACTAAGGGAACGGACTCGAACAACCGCAGAACCCGCGCATTCACGTGCGGTGGCTCGTTTGGAGACTACTTCACTCAGAGCCGCCTTGCGTCAGCAAGTGGGTTCGAGCGACCGCCTAACCGGGTACAAACGTGCGCAGGGGTACGTTTTAGATTGAGTTGACTTGGCATGGGCGTATCATGCCGGAAGGGAACCAGGAGATTTCATGCGCCTTCACCGCACAATTATTCTCGCCGTTGCGTTCGCGGCAGCACCGGCTCTATGGGCCGCAACGCCTTCGCCGGCGCTGCTTGTTCTGAACAAGGAAGGATCGCTTGCCATCGTTAATCCGGCCACTGGCGCGGTGACCGGGCGCGTTCCCACCGGTGAAGACCCGCACGAGGTAGCCGCGTCCACCGACGGAAAGTTCGCCTTCACCAGCAACTATGGTTCCGCCAGGCCGGGAAGCGAGGGGCACACGATCTCCGTTATCGATCTGGCGGCTCAGAAGGAGATTCACCGCTTCGATCTGACGCCCTTGCGGCGTCCGCATGGGTTGTATTTCACAGATGGCAAGCTCTACTTTACTGTCGAAGCGAACAAAGCGATCGGACGCTACGATCCTATAAAGAATAAAGTTGACTGGGTGCTCGGAACCGGCCAGAACACCACGCACATGGTCCACCTGAGCAAAGACGGATCGATGATATTCACGGCGAATATCGGATCGAACTCCATCAGTATTTTCGAGCGGACGAGCGGAAGGGATCAATGGAATCAAGTGGTCGTGCCGGTCGGAAAGAATCCCGAAGGATTCGATGTCACGCCGGATGAAAAGCAACTCTGGGCCGCCGATGGGGGCGATGGCCATGTATCGGTAATCGACCTCGCCAGCAAAAAGGTAACGCGGACGTTCGACATTCACACGAAGCGATCGAACCGCCTGAAGTTTACGCCGGACGGCAATCTCGCCCTTGTTTCAGATCTCGGCACAGGCGACCTGGTCATTCTCGACGGGCACACCGGCGCGGAGCGCAAACGAATCAATCTGGGGCGTAGTATTGCCGGAATCCTGATTACGCCTGACGGCTCGCGCGCCTATGTCGCCGCGACTTCGGATAATAACGTCGCCGTTGTGAATCTGAAAACGCTAACGGTCGAAGGCAAGCTTCACACCGGCCAAGGCCCCGACGGAATGGCGTGGATTGCGGCTCGCTGACGCGCCCAAGAATATGTGCGACGGCTCGGCCCGGGCAGCCTCCGTCCCCTATGGCGGTGTCTGTCAGGCCGAGCCATGCCTCGACCGTTTTCGGCCTGTGCGAAGATTCGAAGTGCATGTCTGACCCGCTGATTAAAGCTGCGTTGGCTGCGCGGGAGCACGCTCATGCACCGTTCTCTGGCTTTAAAGTGGGCGCCGCACTTGCAACCGAATCCGGCCGTATTTTCACGGGATGCAACATCGAGAACGCAACGTACGGCCTGACAATCTGCGCCGAGCGCGTTGCCGTCTTCAAGGCCATCTCGGAAGGAGCGCGAGATCTTCGCCGAGTAGCGGTCGCCACGGATCGCGAGATTCCCTCTCCTCCCTGCGGAGCGTGCCGCCAGATATTGTGGGAATTCTGCGGCGATGCCGAGCTAATACTGGTCAATTTGCAAGGCAACTCCGAAAGCCTCCGTCTGAGCGACATTTTCCCGAGGCCATTCGATGCGTCGCTTCTGTAGAGCAGCCGCGATAATCGTACTACTCGCTTGCATCGGCTCCGCGGCAGAACCGGCCGATTGGATCCTCCGCGCACGTTATGTCCTAACCATGGACCCGCAACACGGGCTGATTGAGAACGGCGCGGTTGCGATTGGCGGCGATAGCATTCTGGCGGTGGGTCCGGCGGCGGAAATCGCGAGCCGCTACACCGCCCGACGCACACTTGACCGGCCCGATGCTTTGATTATGCCGGGGATGATCGATACCCACACGCACGCCGCAATGTCCCTGTTCCGCGCCATGGCCGACGACAAGCGCCTGCAAGACTGGCTATCCAACTACATCTTTCCGGCCGAATCGAAAAACGTAAACCCCGACTTCGTCAAATGGGGAACGGAACTAGCCTGCCTGGAAATGTCGCTTGCTGGAATTACGACGTATACCGACATGTACTACTTCGAGGACACCGTGGCGGCTATTACGAAGCAGGCAGGATTGCGCGGAGTACTGGGGCAATCCGTAATCGGCTTCCCCGCCCCGGATTACAAGACATGGAAAGAAGCCCTGGCCGGAGCGGACCGGTACATTCGCAAGTACCAAAGCGATCCATTGATTGTGCCGGCGGTTGCGCCTCATGCGATTTATACGACGCCAGACGACGCGTTGGTCGCCTCGCACCGGGTCGCGGTGAAATATAACGCGCCACTGCTCATCCACATTTCGGAAACGAAGAAGGAAGTGGACGATTCGGTGGCAAAACGCCACATGACGCCTCCGGAACTGCTTGCCAGCCTCGGAGTACTCGATGGCCGCGTCGTTGCCGCGCATTGCGTTTGGGTGAACGAGAAAGACATTCAGATTCTGAAGAATCATTCAACCGGAATCGCTCATTGTCCTTCAAGCAACATGAAACTCGCGAGCGGCATTGCGCCCGTGACGGCAATGCTTCGGCAGGGATTAGATGTCGGTCTCGGCAACGATGGATTTGCCGGCAGCAACGATACGGCCGATCTCATTCTGGAAATGAACATCGCGGCGAAGCTGCAAAAGGTGGCCCGCATGGACCCGGAAGTGCTACCGGCGGAACAGGTGGTCGAGATGGCGACCATACGCGGCGCCAGAGTCCTCGGACTTGAAAAAAAGATTGGTTCGCTCGAGCCGGGCAAGCGCGCCGATCTCATTACGATTTCACTCGCCCACCCAAATGCAATTCCGATATACAACATCTATGCGCAGGTGGCGTACGCCTCGAAGGCCGCCGACGTGCGGGACGTATTTGTAAATGGGCGGCTTATCGTCGACAACAGGCACGTGCTGACGCTAGACCAGCGGGAGATCTACGCGCACGTTCACGATTGGCAGCGCCGCATTCAAGAGAGCCTCGCGCAGACTATCCACTAGGTTTATCGCGGTATAGAGCGGTCTGGGATTCTCCTACCCAGAATGAGTGGTGGCGGACGCCACTATTCCTAAGCACGAAGAATCGCAAAGGAGGCGCTATGCAAGCGTACATCGGGCGCGGGGTGTATATGGCGATCGCAATTGGAATCGCAACGGGAGCTTTACTTCACGCCTCGACCCTCACGTCTTACACGTTCACCGATTGGAAGACGACTGTGCAGCCAGGCAGCGCTCAGGATGTGAATTTCGCACCACCATCGGGGACCTTCGGACCCGCTGGTTACACAACTTCGGACGGCTTTACGATCACGGGACCTGATGGGGCCACAACTAATCTTCAGGAAACGTTCTTTAACGGCGGCCCATCTGTAAAGGGCGGAAGCGACGCCAACGCGCAGGTTGTCGTGACGCCTCCCACGGGCGAAACGGCTTTGTTTTTCGGATTTGGCAGCAGTCCTTCGGGAACTGGTTACACCCTCACGCTCTCGGACGGCGAGATCTTCAATCTGGCCGCGGACACGTCACTGTTTGGCTTTTCCGTTTCCCATCCGATCACGTCGGCCACTTTCGCGTCTACCCCTGGTTCCAGTTTCGTGCTCAGCTACATAGGATACGGCACGACCACCCAGACGCTGGATGCCGGCGATCCAGGCCCGAGTTCAACTCCCGAAGTATCCACCCTGTTGCTTATCGGGACCGGTTTGCTGCTAATCGGCAAGTTTCGTCGTATTTCGTTCTTTTGAAAAGGACGTGGAACGAACAGCGCCGGCAGCGCGCGACCGTCGGAAAGCAGGGTTATACCTCATGCGTCTGACGATACTCTGGTAGGCGCTCGATAAGGACGCCTATCACATGCTCTCGCCATTCCAGCACCTTGGAACCACCGCCGTGTTCGTCTCCTTGCTGGCGCCGTTGCTCTTACACGCCACAACACGAGAGGTCGCGCCTCGTCCACCCATGGGCTGGAACAGCTACGACACATACGGCGGCGACGTCAACGAGGCCGAGGTACGCGCGAACGCCGACTTCATCGCGAAACACCTGAAACAGCACGGCTGGAATTATGTTGTCGTCGACTTCTACTGGTACTTCGAGCACCCTGAGCCAGACACAATTCTCGATGCTAGCTGGAAAGACGCCGTGATGGATCGGTATGGCCGGTTGACGCCCGCCGTGAATCGCTTCCCATCCGCCGCTGGAGGCAAAGGCTTCAAGCCGCTGGCCGACTACGTTCACTCACTCGGCCTCAGATTCGGCATCCATATTATGCGCGGCATTCCGCGAGCCGCCGTAGCCAAGAATCTGCCGGTCAAGGGCACGAACGCGCACGCAGCCGATATTGCCGACAAGAAGAACGATTGCGATTGGTCAACCGTCATGTGGGGAGTCGATACCGGCAAAACCGCCGGCCAGGCCTATTACGATTCCATAGTCGACTTGTACGCCAACTGGGGCGTCGATTTCATTAAGGCCGACGACATGTCTTTTGCGAAGAGCGCCATCGGCGCGCAATATCATAAGCCTGAAATCGAAGCACTGCATCGAGCCATCGTGAGATCGGGGCGCCCTATCGCGCTCAGCCTTTCACCCGGGCCGACGCCGCTCAGCGATGCGAAGAATGTAATGAGATATTCGCAGATGTGGCGCATTTCCGGCGATTTCTGGGACAACTGGCAGAGCCTTCAACGCCAATTCGACCTTTGCCGCAACTGGACTCCTTATCGAGGCTCGAATCACTGGCCCGATGCCGATATGCTGCCTCTGGGAAGATTGCGGGTGCGTGGATTCAAAGAGCATGAACGCCAGTCCCGCTTCACTGCCGCGGAAAGACAGACGATGCTGACGCTGTGGTCCATCGCCCGTTCGCCCTTGATGACCGGCGGAGACCTACCTTCGATGAGCGCCGCGGATCTGGCGTTATTGACCAATGACGAAGTGCTCGCTGTCGACCAGAACAGCAGCGGCAATCACGAACTCTTCCGGCGCGGCGACATCGTCGCTTGGATGGCCAAGGCAAATGCGCGGGGCGGGAGACAGAAGTATCTCGCGCTATTCAACACCGGAGATTCCGCCGTGATGGCCAGCGTCTCCGCTCACGACCTGGGGACAAAGCGAGGCATGACCATCCGCGACCTCTGGAATCGCAAAGATCTCGGATCGTTTACGGGAAGCTATTCGACGATTGTCCCGGCGCACGGTGCAATGCTTTACCGAGTCGGGTTATAAGCAATTCACCGGTATTCGTTGCAGAAAGCCGGAGCATTCTGCTTAAGCAGCTCGCATCCCCGGTTGATTTCCACCGTTGCGCCTATAGGCCCCCCGCCGGATTGTACTGGCTGTCGATGCCGAAACCACTCGACACCTGATGGATTTCAGTCTGAATCTTCGCCCATTTTGAAGAGGTCTGCCCACCAAGCACGACGCTTCGAAGCAGGCTGTCGATTTGCGCGGCGCTGTCCATCACCACCCTTATATCCGTATCGCCTTTCTTGGTGCGCTTAAAATTCTTGAGCATCGCATCGGTCTGTTTCTCAAATTGGGCGATCAGATTCTTTGCGTCCTTTTCACGACTGGTCTTCCGAATCGTGCTCTTTTTTATGGCCGAATCGAAAGTTCCGCGAAACGACTTGGCGTCGTCCCGCAGATTCTTCATCAGATTTTCCATATCTTTGTCGTTGACGCGGCCTTGGGCATAAGTGAAACGGCCGCCAACAACTAAAAGCAAACTGAAGGCTACAACAAAACAAAAGGACCAATGGCGGCTAATTGTCCGCATATTACCCTCCGGGGCCACTCAATCAGGCTCGTAATATCGTAACCTACCGTGGCCGGAACAAAAAAGCTCTAAGGAGCAACGCGATCTTGGTGCTTGTCGGCACGTTAATGCGGCGGCTCAAAACCGAATATTCGGAAGATTCAATCCGCGAAAGAAGACGCATATAGATCTCACGAAGCGCCCACAGCGATGGCCGGCTCTGCTTGTGGATCAACGCTTCGAGACCTGCCGATTCATCGTAATACTTGCGCGCGCGCCCCGCCTCGAAACGCATGAATTCGCGAAAGCCTCCCGTCTCCGTTCCGTCTTTCAATTGATCCGCGGTAACTCCAAAACGTTCGAGATCTTCGGCCGGCAGATATACCCGTCCCAGATCCGCGTCTTCGCGGACATCCCGAATGATATTAGTTAACTGAAAGGCCACGCCGCATTTTTCGGCAAGCATTAGCGCCTTCATCGATTCGAACCCAAAAATATAAATAACCGTCAATCCGACGACCGACGCAACCTGGTAACAGTAGCGATACAGTTCATCGAATGTCTGCATGGTCCGCGGCTCGAGATCCGACGAGATCCCCTCGATCATCTCGAAAAAGAACCGGTGCGGAATCTTGTACCGCTGCACCGTGTCGTGAAACGCCGGCCACATTGCATTGTTCCCGAATTCTCCGGCCAATGCCCAGCGCAATTCGACGCGCCAGTTTACTATTTTTTCGCGGAGTTCCGATGTCCCGCCGGCCGCCGGCTCGTCACTCAGGTCGTCACAATACCGGTTGAACGCATACACCGCGCACATCGCGTCGCGCCGTGGCTTGTCGAGCAGCAGAAATGAATAATAAAAATTCTTTGCACGGGACCGAGCGACCTTGCGGCAGTATTCGTATGACTCTTCGAGCGAGACCGCCATCGTCAACGCACAATCAGACGCGGAAGGCAGTGGAGCAAAATCGCCGCGCGTTCCCATTTTGAAATTGCCGGACGGGCCTTCAATACGTTATAGTTTCGCTCACGGATCTTGCGCAAAACGCGCATGCCGCCGCGGCTGAAGAGTTCTAGGTCGAGCGCGAGCCGGCGGTCCACTGTTGCGATCAGCGGGAGACCGCGATCGAAAAGGTCCTGGGCAACATCCACCGCTTCGCGCATCGCACGTTCGAAGCGTACATCGAAGTGACTCGCAAATAACTCTTCTTCCGTGTACTCGTGCTTTCGAAGTAGGGCTAGCGGCAGATACACGCGATCTTTGGCCGCGTCTACCGTCACATCCTGCCAGAAATTCGCGAGTTGCAGCGCCGTACATGTGTAGTCTGATAGCCGCTGCCGTTCTTCATCCCGATAACCGCCGAGGTAGAGCACTAAGTGGCCGACGGGATTCGCCGAGTTCACGCAGTAGCCGAACACATCTTGCCAGTTTTCGTACCGGGTGACGCGCTGGTCTTGTTCAAACGCTTGAATCAGGCGGTCGAACGGATCCATCGGAATGTCGAATTTGCGAACCGTGGAGCGCAGTGCCACAAACACCGGGTGCGACGCATTCCCGTTATACATCGCCTGCAGCTCGCCGCGCCACCACGCCAGCAGTTTCAGACTCTGCTCGCGATCGCCGATCTCATCTCCCAAATCGTCCGCCCAGCGGCAGAAGGAGTACACGTTATAGAAATCCTGGTGCAGGTGTTTGGGAAGCAAAAAGCTGACAACCTGGAAATTCTCGTAGTGATGTGTCGCCAGCCAGTGCGTATACGCGAGCGCTTCGGCTTCGGAATAAGCGGTCGAATCCGGCGTCATCCGCGCTACGTAGTCTTTGGGCTGAAGATAAGCGACGGCCATAGTCTCGCGAGCTAAGGAATGATGGCCGTCTTGATGTGGCCGTTCGGCTTCATCAGGTCGCGCATCACTTTCAGCAGATTATCGAGCGGCTCCTCGCGGTTCACCAGGTAATCGGACGTGACCTTGCCGCTCTGCACGGCGTGCAGAGAACGCCGGATGTGATCGGGGGTGTGATGAAAGCTCGCCCTACACGTGATGTCGGAGTAGTGGAGCAATTGGGTATCCAGCCCGACGCGGGTTCCTGCCGGACATCCGCCAAAGAAATTGATGACGCCGCCTTTGCGCACCAGTTGAGGGGCAAGTTCCCAGGTTTCCGGCAAGCCAATAGCCTCTATCGTCAGGTCGGCTCCCCGCCCGTCCGTCTGCCGGCGCAGCTCCGTTATTGTGCTTTGCGGATTCTGAAGATCCAGAATCACACCGTCGTCCGCGCCTAATCGAATGGCGTTATCGATCTGGGACTGTCGCCTCGCAATCGCAATCACACGCGCATTCAAAACAGCTTTCGCCATGCGGACAAACATCAGGCCGATCGGACCCAGTCCCATCACCGCAACCGTATCGCCGGGCAGCACGTTGCATTCATCCAGCCCGCGAAGCACGCAGGCAAGCGGCTCCACCAGCGCGGCGTCCTGGTAGCTCAGGTGCGGCGGAATCTCATACGTATTCTTCTCCACGATTCGCGCGGGAATGTGGATGAACTCGGCATACGCGCCATTGTTAAACAGCAGGTCTTCACAGAGATTCAACTGGCCGCGCCTGCAAAAGAAGCAGTTCCCGCAAGGCGCGGAATTCGCCGCCACTACTCGCTGGCCGACGCGAAACCGGGTGACGCCATCCCCAACGGCCGCCACGTCGCCAGCCAGTTCGTGACCAAACAACGCAGGCGGCACAATCATCTTTGCGTGGTACCCGCGTCGAAAAACCTTGACGTCCGTGCCGCACGTCAGGGCGGTTCGGACGCGAATCAATATCTCGCCCGCGCCCACCGCCGGAACCGGCACCGATTCCAGGCGCACGTCTTCCTTGCCGTAAAGAACCGCCGCCCTCATCGTCGAGCCCATATCAGTTAGACTCCTGCGGATGAACAACGACCTTCAGAGATCCCTCGCCGGGATGGAGCGCCGTATCGATGCCTTGCCGGATGCAATTGAGCGGCACGCGATGCGAAATCAGCTTCTCGAGCGGCAAATCACCGCTGAACACAAGCCGCGCGGACTCAGCCTGCAGATCGACGTCCGCGCTGTAGGACCCCAATAGCATGCGTTCTCCCACACAGATGTCGGCGCCCGAAATCTCCACGCGTTCGGCGACGGACGTTTGTGCAAAGAGCAGCACCTTTGCGCCCGGCCGCGAAATTTTCAGTGCTTGATCCACGAGGCCCTTTGCGTTCGTCGCCACAATGACTGCATCGGCGCCTCGGCCCGATGTCCTCTCTTTTAGGGTACGCTCAAAGGCGGCGGTTCGGGGGTCGATTGCAATCGCGCCAAATTGCGAAGAAAGATCCAACCGGAAAGGGATGGTGTCCGAAGCAATCGCGGTTGCGCCTGTCCGCAGGGCGAGCATCGTGAAAATAAGACCGATCGGGCCTTGGCCGAGCACCGCAACGGTTTCGTCCGGCGCCAGATTTAGCATCGAAACGCCCTTCAGGCAGGTATTGACAGGCTCCACCCAACATGCCTGGTCGAAACTTACGCCTTCGGGGATGATCTCGATTCCTCGTTCGACGATCCAGTCCATGGCGCGGACGTATTGTGCAAATCCGCCGCCGGCTGGCTCATATCCCGCCGTGACTCCCACTTTCTTATAAACAGGACATTGCGCATAGAGACGGCGATGACAGTAGAAACAATCTCCACAGGGGATATGATGGAAAACAATAACGCGGTCACCAACCCGAAACTTCCTCACGTCCGCTCCCGCCGCAACAATCACACCGGCAGTCTCATGCCCGTAAATTCGAGGACCTGGCAGAAGATCGTACTCGATCTTCTTTAGATCCGTGTGGCAAATGCCGCACGTCTCCACTCGAATCAGCACTTCGCCTGGTCCGGAAACGGGGACATCGATCTCCTCGACCGAAACGCGGCCTTCGCCCTGGTAGACAGCAGCTCGCATGGTTTCCGGCATTCTATTGCCGCTGGTCTCCCGCCGGGGACTCGCTGAACTGAAATCTGCAACTTGCAAGAAATGCTCCCAACGCATCCGCGGCATCTTCGGATCGGCGCTTCAACTGAAAGAGGCGCGGCATAATACCCGGGTGCGTTAATGCGTAACTTACAATTTTCCCACGTGAGAACCGGCCGTCGGTAGTCCGCATCTTGTTGAAATCCATTACGAATTCTTCATCGAGGATATCCGTCACCACTTTGATGCAGCAGAAGGGCAAACCGGCTGCTGCTGTACGCTGGGCAACGCCCGCGGCCTCCATTTCGACGCCGATTGCGCCCGTCTCGGCGAGCTTTTTCTTCTCGGCAGAATTACCGGCGACGTGGTTTGCCGACACAATGAAGCCCTGTGTATGGGATGCGCCGCAATCGACCGGGCGGCACTCAAATTCCTTTCCGTCGTCAGTCGCCAGGATCTTCGAGGCCACCAGGATGTCACGCTCGTGGATGGCCGCCTCCAAAGCGCCGCACAGGCCCGTGCTGACCACCGCTTCCAGTTTCGAAGCCGATAGTTCGGCCATGGACGTAGCCCTCAACGCTACCTCCACGCAGCGCGATGCCAGTTTCGGCCCCGCGCCATTGGCGGCCAATAGAAAGCGCCTTCCTTCCCAAACGCCTTCTTCCGCATAATCGAGAGGCCATTTGAGCGGACGGCATCCCGTCAATCGCTGGCCTAGCGGCTTTAGTTCAAAGGCTTCCGACGCAACGAACAAAATGGCCATCGTTAACAGTATCCGTTCTCGCGAAACCACGCGACGGCACGCTGTAGCGCCGCATCGACGGGACCCGGAGCGAAATCAAGCTCGCGCGATGCCTTGTCGTGAGTGACGAACATTTTCTTTCGCGCCATTTTGACACCCTCAAGTGGGATTCCCGGCGCCTTTCCAGTCACATTCGCCCATGCGGTACTCACTACACCCGCGGCATACGCGAGCGCGTACGGCGCCTTGGTTGTCGGGGCCTTCTTCCCGGTCAGAGCAGCCAATCGTGCCAAGATCTGCTGAAGGGTAAGATTTTCGCATCCGAGGATATAGCGTTCACCCATGCGGCCCCGCTCGCACGCGAGAAGATGCCCTTCGGCCGTATCGCGCACATCCACGAGATTCAGCCCTGTGTCGACGAATGCCGGCAATTTATCCTGCAAAAAATCCACGATGATTTTCCCGGTCGGCGTCGGTTTCCAATCGTGATCACCAATCGGCGCTGTGGGATTTACGATTACCACCGGGAGGCCTCCGGCCGCTTCGTCGAGGGCTCTTTGCTCGGCAAGCCATTTCGACCGTTTGTAGTGCCCCGCCATGTCGGCCATGGATACGGGCGTATTTTCGTCACCGAGCCGATCCTTCGGCATGCCGATGCAGCCGACCGTGCTGGTGTAGACCACGCGTTCGACTCGCGCACGCGCAGCGGCATCCAGCAGGTTGCGGGTGCCGTCGACGTTCGAGCGATAGAGATCATCGGGATGTTTCGACCAAAGCCGGTAATCGGCCGCCACATGGAACACCAGTCCGCATCCTTGCACCGCATTTTGAAGCGAATCCCAGTCACGTAGGTCGCCGGAGACGCGCTCGACATCCAACTCACGCAACTGACTCGCGGGCCGGCACAAAGCCCGGACCCGATGGCCTCGCTCCACTAGCAAACGAGCCACATGCCACCCCAGAAAACCGCTTGCGCCGGTCACGAGCGTGGGTTTCACAAATCTGTTCGACGATTGCGCCGGGCCCGGCCCATCACAGATCCTCGCTCGACGTCTTCGCCTTCACGAAGGTAGCGAGCGCAAGCAGAGGGAACGTGTTGCGGTAATCGGTATAGGACAAATAAAAGACTTTGGGGAAACCGGTGCCTGTGGCGTAGTCCTCGTCCCAATCGCCATCGGGCCTTTGCCTTTCAATCAGATATTCGATCCCCTTGTGGAGGCTGATGCTGCGGACGTCGCCGCCGGCAAGCAACCCCAAAATGGCCCACGCGGTTTGCGACGCCGTGCTCGGGCCTGGAGTGAACGTGTTGTTGTCATAGCTGGCGCAACTTTCACCCCAGCCTCCATCGGCGTTCTGGTAGGCGCGGATCCATTCGAGAGCGCGCTGAATACAGGCTTCACGGTCGTTCACGCCCGCAGCCTGCAGGCCTCTTAAACTCAGGAACGTCCCGTAAAGGTAATCGACGCCCCAGCGGCCATACCAGCTTCCATCGGCCTCCTGCGTATCGAGTAGATAACGGATGCCGCGCTGTATTGCCGGATGGTCCGGCTTCATTCCCCAGCCGCACAGCGCTTCGAGGGTTCGCCCGGTGATATCCGGACACGACGGGTCGAGCATCGCGTTGTGGTCCGCAAACGGGACCTTACTCAGAAATTGCCAGTTGTTATCGACGTCGAACGCCGCCCAGCCGCCGTCGGAACCCTGCATTGCCAGCAGCCAGTTAACGGTGCGCTGTTCGCAAGCCTGCTGTTTCGCAGCATCTGAGCCATGCGCCCGGTTTAAGGCGAGTAGCACCATCGCGGTGTCGTCGATATCCGGGTAGAACTCGTTCGCGAATTCGAAACACCAGCCGGACGGCTCGACATTCGGACGCTTCACGCTCCAGTCGCCGCGGCGGCGAATTTCTTTCGAGAGCAGCCAATCCACCGCGCGCTGCATGGCTCCCTTCGGCATGGCGCCCGCTTCAGCTAATGCGAAAGCGGCAATCGCCGTATCCCACACAACCGAAAAACAGGGCTGAAAAAAGAATCCGCGCTCATCGTCGACTAGCAGACGGAAAAACTCATCGACCGCCGATTGGCGCATCGGGTCGTCCGGAGCATAGCCGAGGACGTCCAGCGCCATGATTGCGTATTGCATCGGCGGGTAAATCGCGCCAAGGCCATCCGTTCCTTCGAGACGCTCCAGCATCCATTCGGCGCATTTGTTCACCGCACGTTGGCGAACACTGCGCGGTCCGTGCTTCTCCCACTGCTTCAGCATCTTGTCCACAACCAGAAATAAATTGTGGACCGTGAACAGCTTTTCGTCGCGAGGCAGCGCAAGGGGTTTACCCGGCACATACAACTCATCGAGATTGAAACCTTCGGGAACCGGCCGCCGTGGATTTGCGGAATGTACAATCGCGAGCGAAATCGCGATTGCCCGCGTCCACGACGACATCTGGTAGATCAACTTGCCCGGAAGCAAAATCAATTCGGGTGGAATTGACGGGCATGCATCGCGCGGGAACAAATCGAACAGGCTCAGGTTAATTCGGACATAACTGTTAGCCGCCTGCAGGCCGCCTAACTCGAGAATGCGCTCGCACAGCCGCCGCATGCGCGAATCGTTTTGCGAAAGGCCGGCCACCTTGAGAGCGAAATACGCCTTGACGCACGCGCTCACTTCCGCCGGCCCGTGCGGATAGATACTGAATCCGCCGTCGGGCAACTGACGCGCGAGGATAGATTGCACGGCCTTGTCGATGCGCTCTCGCGAAGGCGGATTCCAGACTCCGTCAACGGGCGGATGCATCCAAAGCTCGAGCAGAATGTAGTCGGATTCGAGCGTGGTGTCGGCAGTGAGGTCCGCCCACCAGTACCCTTCCGCGTACTGCTTATCTAATAAAGCTTGGGAGGCGCGTTTGATTGCCTCGGCGGCACTTGCAATGAGACTGTCAGTAAGCTGTAGACTCGGCGTCATCGTCAGCGGCAGCGTTTAAGCACGCGTTCCAACAGGATGCAGCTTCGGTACAAAAGTTTCAAGATCCGCCGGCAAGGTGAAGCGAACATCCTCTTCTTTAATTTCCGCTTCTTCCAATTCGGAGTAACCTTGACTCTTTAAATAATCAATCAGCTCCAAAACCAGATGCTCCGGAGCCGAAGCGCCCGCGGTAATCGCCACGGTCGTTACATTCTCCAGCATTCCTGGACGAATTTCGCTCTTATCGTCCAGCAAATAAGCCGGCACTCCCGACTTTTCGCAAACTTCAACAAGCCGGCGTGAATTCGAACTGTTTTGTGAACCAACCACCAGTAATGCCTGGCAAAGCGGCGCCACTGCCTTCACGGCTAGCTGCCGGTTCTCCGTCGCGTAGCAGATATCCTGGGTCTTCGGACCCATGATTTTCGGAAAACGCTCCATCAGCCGGCGCACAATGTCTTTCGTATCGTCCAGTGAGAGCGTAGTTTGCGTGAGGTAGGAGACACGCTCGGGGTCTTTGAGTTCCAACCGGTCAACATCCGCCACGTCGGAAACCAGCACCATCGCGTCCGGAGCTTCACCCAGTGTTCCAGTCACTTCGTCGTGGTCGCGGTGGCCAATCAGGACAATCGTATA
>Ga0134126_10006065_pt1 | contig 15137 bp, 14 predicted proteins | sample KB31752_FD_96881 | JGI IMG/M metagenome (GOLD analysis project Ga0134126, IMG submission 96881) | Terrestrial soil microbial communities with excess Nitrogen fertilizer from Kellogg Biological Station, Michigan, USA - KB3-175-2 | ecosystem: Environmental > Terrestrial > Soil > Unclassified ...
ATTCACCGGCGAAGCGCGAGATAAATAAATTCACTAGCTCAGGAATGTCTTCTTTGTGCTCGCGCAGCGGGGCGATATCAATGGGCACCACGTTCAGGCGATAGTAAAGGTCTTCGCGGAAGGTTCCTTCTTCGAGCGCGGCGCGCAAGTCACGGTTGGTTGCCGCCACCAGCCGCACGTCCACTTTAATGGTCTTTGTTCCGCCAAGGCGCTCAAATTCGCGCTCCTGCAAAACGCGCAGCAATTTCACCTGAGTTGCCGGGGGCACGTCGCCGATCTCGTCGAGAAAAAGAGTGCCTTTGTCGGCGAGTTCGAATTTGCCAGGCTTACTGCTTGTGGCCCCGGTGAATGCACCTTTTTCGTATCCGAAGAGTTCACTTTCCAGAAGGTTTTCAGGGATCGCGGTGCTGTTGATCTTGATGAAAGGGCCTGAGGCGCGGCGAGATTTTTCGTGGATTGCGCGTGCTATGAGATCTTTTCCTACGCCGCTTTCCCCTCCGAGCAGCACAGTGGAATTGGTAGCCGCTACGCGCTCAGCCAACGCCAGGACTTCCTGCATCTTCGCGCTGCGGGCGACGATATTCGGATGTTCGTAACGCTTGCCCAAAGCCTCCCGCAAAGACCGGTTCTCTTCGCGCAGGCGATGCACATCCAATTCTTTTTGCACCACCATGCGGAGCTCCGCCAAAGAAAATGGCTTGAGGACGTAGTCGCTGGCCCCGGCTTTCATGGCTTCCACTGCGGTTTCGACGGTTCCGAACGCGGTCATTACTATTACGGGCAGGGCGCTGTTGGCGCTTTTAACAGCTTGCAGAAAATCCAGGCCGCTCATGCCGGGGAGCTTTAGGTCCGTAACAATAAGGTCCACGGCGTTTTCGCGGAAGACCTTTAGTCCCGTTTCGGCGTCAGGCGCGGAGACGGTTTGCAGGCCTGCATCCGCCAGGTCAAGTTCCAGCAAGCGCCGCATTTTGGCTTCATCTTCAACGATAAGGATCGTGGACATGTGGTTTAGGAGACCGAAGTCTTTTCGATTTTCGCGGGAATTTTTGCGGTGACCGCCGTAGTGGGAAAGAACACCGCAAAGCATGCGCCCTCTCCGGGCTTGCTTTCAGCGCGAATCGATCCGTGGTGCTCATCTACGATTTGCGAAACGATGGACAATCCTAGTCCCACTCCCGACGCCTTGGTCGTAACAAATGGATTGAAAATGTGCTCGCGCTGCTCGCCGGGAATTCCCGGGCCCGTGTCTTTGATTTTAACTTCAACCCCGGAAACATCGTTTTGTTCCGCGCAGCACGCTTGCAGCTCCAACGTCCCCCCAGAATCCCCCATCGCCTCATATGCGTTCTGAATGAGATTCACAAATGCCTGCTCGAACAGTCCTTCATCAAGCGGCACCGGAGGCAGGTTTGGACGGTAAGTTTTTCTGACCTCAACGTTTCCTCCCTGCCACTGGCTGGCCACGGACTCGAGAGCGTGATCGAGTAAAGCGGCGATATCCCGCGGCGCGGTTTCAGCGCGAAGGGGCCGCGCAAAGTTCAGAAATCGCGTCACTAGCACGCTTAAACGATTTACTTCGGTGGAAATATATCCGGCCAGCTCGCCCGCGAGCGGATTGGAAACGTCCAACTTCTGGTTCAGCATCTCCGCTGAGCCCTTAATCACTCCCAGAGGATTGCGGATTTCATGAGCCAAGCCCGCAGACAGCTGGCCGAGCGCTGCCAGGCGTTCCGAGCGCCGCGCCTGCTCTTGCGCCTGGGCGAGCTGAAGGCTCGCTTGGGCCAGTTCTTGCGTGTGCTTGCGATTTTCCACGGCGAAGCGGTTCACAATCATGGCCAACAGAAAGAAAAAGAGCACGCGCAACGCCAGCATTCCAAGGCTTTGTGGCGTTAAATAATATTCCTGGGCTGCTGGGTACAAATAAGAGCAGTAGGCCGCGGAGGCGAGCAGAGTCCATCCGAGGGTCGCCCAGGTGTCAAAGTAAGCGGCCGCGGTGGCGACCGGCACGAAATAAATAGGGAAGTAGTCGCTATTGATGGCGGTCTCTTCACCGGTGTGATTGATGAGCACGGTGGCGAGGAGAATCTTGAGAAGGACCGAGAGGCTGCCGCCGAATTTCGGCCAGCGTTCGATCATGCTGCCTTCGAGCAGTTGCACTATGGCAAATGCCAGCAGCGTGAGTTGTTTGTGGAACTCATGCACCGGAGGGATGACGGCAAGGCCAGCCAGAAATACGAGCCAGAAAATATCCAGCCAACTCACCTTGATGCGAATGCTATGAGCGCTTTCCATTTCGCGAATCCACAGACAGCGTAACACCGGTGGCAAGGCAGGGTCTGTAGGCCCTGAAAGCGTGAGGGCCAAAAATATCCGGCGAGCGTGCCGTTTCGAGCACACTTGTGGCTGCCCAGGGCAGAATTCAGTTGCAAACGGCTGCTGCTTCGGCAAGGATTCATAGTAAGCAGAACTGTGTGAAAAGTGCTCGGTGAATAAGATCGAACCATCTTCTAATTCGTTGCAATCCGGGGCGGCCAAGCGAAGATATCCACGCTATCCGCTCGATCTTCGGGTTTCCGTTCAGGTGCTTCGTGCGGAAGGTCCGATTTCCCTTTGGGGGCGTTCCAATGAGATCGGCGCCGATGGGATTGGCGTCACGCTTACAGGTCAACTCGATCCTGGAGAAGTCGTGACGCTCGAGATGACATTGCCTGCGGCTCCGGGTCTCATGAAGATTCGCGCCCTGGTGCGATATCGCGACGGGCTGCGCCACGGATTTGAGTTTTTAGCTTTGTCTCCGAAACAGCGGGAAGCGGTCAACCATACTTGCGAAACGCTCGAAGGCCGCCAATAGAATCTGCGTAGCGCGACAATTGGGCCGGAAAAGGGCGGCGGTCTTTCTTGCTGCCGTTCTCCGGGGGTAATCAACGGACTATTTACAAATTGCTGACAATTTTCGCACCGTGGGCCGCCCTGGGGTAGAAACTTTTCTTCTCTCGTTGTGTTACAAGAGGGAAGGCCCGATCTGTGCAGGGTCCGTGGCAGCGGACGTTTTCCACTTCAAAGGAGTCTCGCACGCAACCGTGCGATCAATAGCATGAAGATTAATTCCATGAATACGATTCGTATTGCGCTTGTGCTTGCTTCGTTCGCGTGCCTTACTGCTTGTGGATACAGCAACAACAGCAGCGGCGGTGGCGGAGGCGGGGGCGGCAATGGTGGATTCAAACCGCAGGGCAATTTTTCCGTGGCGAGCTTGAGTGGGCAATATACCTACCAGATGTCGGGCACAATACTTGGAAGCAGCAGCTTTACACCATTCGCGGAAGCAGGAGTTTTTACCGCTGATGGCAAAGGTGGCATTACAAATGGCACCGACGATCAAACGCCCGGTCCTGTCATTACCAGCACTTTCACCGGAACTTATACTATGGCCAATGACGGCACGGGATTTCTGACTTTTCAGTTTAGCTCCGGATCATTTCAGTTCGCCATTACGATGATCAAGCCTTCCAAGTTCGTGCTGACTGAAGTGGATGGCGCCGCCAATGCATCGGGGACTGGCGAGTTACAGTCAGCCTCGGCAATCGCCAGCGTGCCGGACGGAACCTTTGCCTTCAAGATCCACAACGGGAATACTCTCCAGGGACCGATTGCGCAAGTCGGTGCTTTTACGATTGCCAGCGGCGTGGCGACAGGAAATGATGATGTACTCGTATCTGGCGGCAGCGTCAGTTCGCAGTCACTCACCGCCAGCTTTAACGCTCCCATAGCCGGAGGGCGAGGAACGGGCACCTTGACCGACAGTAGCGGAACTTGGAGCTTTCAGTACTACATCGTGGACGCAAACACCATTAACATCATGCCCACCGCGTTGAATGCCGTCACAAGCATTGTGGGTATTGGCCGCGCTGAAGCGCAAACCGGCGGACCATTTTCGCAGAGTTCACTTTCTGGCGGGTACGCCTTTGGCAGCCGCGGGGACACTTTGGCGAACCTTGGTGGGAGTCAAACCGTTGGCCGCTTTACGGCGAGCAATGGAGCGATCAGCAGTGGCTTGGAAGATCTTGTATTGGACGGAATCGCCGCCGCCAAAGATACTTTCACAGGAAGTTACACAATGGCCTCCAACGGGAGGGCAGACGTGACTTTCAGTTCTCAGTCGGTGGGTACCGTGTCGGAAGTATTCTGGATGGTGAGTCCAACACGAGCTTTCTTTCTGGTGGACAGCTCCGCCAAAGTGGAAGACGGCACGCTGGACGCCCAGAGTGTTTCAACGTTTTCCAATAGCAGCCTGAATGGGCAGTCGGCGTTTACAATGTCGGGCTTCAACAACAGCGTTTTGGATGACCGGCTGGGAACACTGATATGGGATGGCGCGGGAAACTTGACTGCAAACCTGGTGGAGGTGGATACAGGCTCCGCCACCAGCGGTGTGGTTACCAGCACCTACGCAGTGGATACTGACAATAGCGGACGAGCGACGGCAAGCCTGTCCGGATTGCCAAGTTCGACCGCGAATACTGATCTTGTCTTCTACCTGACGTCGCCTAGCAGCGGTTATATGCTGCAGAACGACGTCAACACCGAAATTAGCGGAAGTATGGTTTTACAAAGCCAGTAAGACCATAGCCGGTTGCAAAGAAGCTTTTGAAATTCCCACATGGCGGAGGCCTCCCAGGCCTCCGCTTTTTTGTGCCTTAAGTAACGTTGGCGCTTCTGAAAATGCTGGAAAACCCGTTATTTCTGCTTGATCCTGTAAGGTACCGCGTTCTGGAGTGACTTCTCATGCCTCGCATGATTGATTTAGTGCGTGCTTCTGCCTTACCCCACAACTTGGTGCAGTCTATGGCCAAGGGGGCGATCGCGCTGCCTCCCCGAGAGGTCGTTGAAATTCTGGTGTACCTGGCCACCCACAATCCTGAGGTCAAGGAAACGGCCCAGAAAACTCTGGCCGGTTGGAACGAAACACAATTGCGGACAATTATCGCCGACCCCAAGGTGCCTCGCGAGGTGGCGAAATATTTTGACAAACCGATGACGGCTGCGCCTGCGCCGAACATGGTTGGCGTGGTGGATAAAACTCCGAGTGCCGGGGCTGAGCTGGAAATCACGGAAGAGGATTTGTCCGTGGATACTCCGATTGCGGAGAGGCTCGAGGAAATCCTGGGCGAAAAAGTTGAAGCGAATGCTGAAGAGGCAGGCCCGGCGATTGCTGAAGAACCAATCGCTGAAGAAGCAGTTGCTGGAGCGCCGATGCCTGCAGTGACGGTTGCGGAAGAAGAAGTCGTCGCGGTGTTCATGAAGGAGCACGAGCACGAACTGGCCAGCGAAGCTGACAAGCCGTTTGAACCCATCGGCGGAGATATTGAAGAAGAGGCCGTTCCAGAAGAACAACCCGAAGAAGGACAGCCAAAAACCATGGCTGCCGCGGCGGGAGCGGGTGCGAGCCAGACGGCCGCAGCCACTGGAGCCGCAGCAAAAAAATCCAGCAGCAAAAAAGGACAAATGTCGGCGGCCAAGGAACGGGGAAGCGTCCTGCAAAAAATTTCCCGGCTCGACGTCAAGGGACGAATTCAGCTTGCTCTCAAGGGAGACAAGGAAGAGCGCTCGATTTTGATCCGCGATGCTGCCAAGCTGGTGGCGCTTGCTGTGCTGGAGTCTCCGAAAATTACCGATGGTGAAGTGGAAAAGATCGCCACCCAAAAAAATGTCTTACAGGCTGTGTTGCGGCAGATTCCCATGAAGCGCCGCTTTGCCAAAAATTACATCATCGTGCGCAATCTAGTGTTTAATCCACGCACGCCGCTCGATCTTGCTTTGGGCCTGATGAAGAACCTGCTGATCACCGACCTCAAAAATCTTTCCGGCAACAAAGAAGTCTCTGACACAATCCGCAAGCTTGGTACGAAAATGTATAAGCAGAAATTGAATCCGGGCCGGGGCTGACCGCGCCTTCGGGAAGTGGGCAGTTTGCCGACTCTGCTACGCGCCACTGTTGAAACCAATTACAACATGTCATCCCGAGCCTTCTTGCGAGCGATCTTACGGTCGAACCGAACTACCTGTGCCGCGATCAGGACTAATATCCCCGCCGATTGCAGAGAGTTGACTGGCCGTCGTAAGGTCCCTTCGTCTTCGCTTCGCTAAACGTCGGGATGACATGCTGGTTTGGGTAAATGCAGTTGAGCCAAACTGCACCACTACCAATCTTCGGTTGACCTTGGTTTGAAAACTCCGCCCCGCTACAATAATCTGCGATGCTTCCTATCGCCGATCCTGACCCCATCGCTGAGTTGCTGAAAAAATCCCGGACCATCGCCGTCGTTGGCTTGTCGAACAATCCGCTGCGCGCCAGTCATGGCGTCTCCGCCTACATGCAGAGTCATGGATACCGCATTGTGCCTGTGAACCCGCGCATTAACCGCGCGCTCGGTGAGAAGGCGTATCCGTCGTTGCTGGACGTGCCCGAAAAGATTGACATTGTGAATGTGTTTCGACGTTCGGAATTCGTGGAAGAAGTGGTTGACCAGGCGATTCAACTGAAAGTTCCGGCCATCTGGATGCAGGAGGAAGTTGTCAACGAAAAGGCCGCGGCGAAGGCCCGCAATGCAGGAATATTCGTGGTGATGAATGAATGTATTTTGCAGGAGCACATGCGGCGGTTCCGGTAGAAGGTTGTGTCCCGAGATTTCGCGTGACTAAAATCTTTTGTTTTGCGAAAGGGATCCTTCGCTTCGCGAAGGATGAGAACAGGGCGGTCAGCTCTTCTCTCGTCGCCGCTTGATTTCTTCCAGCCGCTCGCGGATTCGTTTTTCCACACCTTCATTCGTTGGATGGTAGTAGGTGCGGTCTTTCAGATTGTCGGGAAGGCACTGCATGTCCGCGACTTTGCTTTCCAGGTTGTGCGCGTACTGGTAGTCCTTGCCGTAGCCCAGGCCTTTCATCAGACTGGTGGGAGCATTGCGCAAATGTAGAGGGACCGGCTCGGCCGCGGTGCTTTCCACGTCCTGCTGGACTTCACCATAAGCGGTGTAGAGCGCGTTTGATTTTGGCGCGATTGCCAGGTACACAACTGCCTGCGCCAGCGCTAGATTGCCCTCCGGCATGCCGATGAAATCCACGGCATCGCGCGCGGCCATGCAGAGAGAAAGAGCGTTGGGCTCGGCCAGGCCGATGTCTTCGACCGCCATGCGGACCACGCGGCGGGCGATGTAGAGCGGGTCTTCTCCGGCTTCCAGCATGCGGCCCAGCCAGTAGAGCGAAGCGTCAGGGTCGCTGTTGCGAACGGATTTATGCAGCGCGGAAATTAAGTTGTAGTGCTCTTCGCCCGCTTTGTCATAAAGCAGCACTCGCTTTTGCAATGCATCATGAATGACCGCGTCGGTGATTTCCGCACCAACTTCCTTTCCAGCGGCCCCGCGAGCCAGCGTGGCGGCGACTTCGAGCACGTTGTAGGCGCTGCGTGCGTCGCCGCTGGAGTAGGCGGCAATTTTCTTTAATGACTCGTCGCTGGCTCTGAGCTGCATGGCGCCCAAGCCTCGCTCATTGTCTTCGAGCGCGCGCCTGAGCAATTGGACAATCTGCTCTTCGGTCAGGTGCTTCAGAACATATACGCGGCTGCGGGAAAGGAGCGCTCCGATAATTTCAAACGAAGGATTTTCCGTGGTCGCGCCGATCAGGCGGATGTTGCCCTTTTCGACGTGAGGAAGGAACGCGTCCTGCTGGGCTTTGTTGAAGCGATGAATTTCATCAATAAATACGATGGTGCGAGTGCCATACTGCCGGGCGCGTTCAGCATCGGCCATGACCTGCTTGATTTCTTTAATTCCGGCAAGCACGGCTGAAAATTCAATGAAGTCGGCTTTGGTCATCCGCGCAATGATCTGCGCCAAAGTGGTTTTCCCTGTGCCGGGCGGGCCCCAGAAAATCAGGGATCCAATATCGTCGCGCTCAATCTGCGTACGCAGCGGTTTGCCGGGCGCGACCAGATCTTCCTGCCCCACGAACTCGTCGAGCGTTCGCGGCCGCATACGGTCGGCCAGCGGACGCGTGCGGTCGCTTAGATTTTCGCTGCCCGGAGTTGGCTGGAATAGCGACATAAATTCATTTCACCACGGAGGCAGTGAGGCACGGAGAATTCTGATTTCGCTTGCCTCTACTTCGACTTAGGTTCCAGTGTCTCCGTGTCTCTGTGGTACAAATTTCATTTTCGCTGCCTGGAAACTTCGTACAACACAATGCTCGTTGCCACGGCAACATTCAACGATTCAACTTGAGGCGCATGAGGCACCACAAACATTTCGTCCATTTTGGCGATCAGGTCTTTGGCGACTCCCGCGCCTTCATTGCCAATAAAGATGGCGATGGGCCCGGAAAGTTTTGCCTGCGGCAGGCTCACACCTTTGTGGGATGACGTTGCGGCCAGCCGAATGCCTTGTTCGCGAATCAGGGGAATGACCTCCGCCAATTTAATTCGCGCGAATGGAATGCGGAACGATGAGCCTGCTGAAGATCGTATTACCTTGGGATTAAAAGGACTGACCGTGCCTTCGCCGAGCAGTACGCCACCTGCCCCAAAAGCTTCCGCCGAACGGAGGATCGTGCCCAGATTGCCCGGGTCTTGGATACCGGCAATTACCAACAGCGCGCCCGCTTGCGCCTTGCCCAGAATCTGTTCGACCGGAGCTTCTTTACACATTACCAGTGCCGCTACTCCCTGGGGCGAGTCGCTGGGGACAGCGGAAGCGAAGAGTTTGTCAGGCAGCAACACGGTTTCCACGCGCGCGCCCAACTGCGGCAGCAGACGCTCCGACTTCAATTTCGCAGAATGGCTGAAAAACACGGCATGAAAGCGGAGTCCGCTGCGGATCGCCTCTTCAATAATGCGCGTTCCTTCGATGGCGCAAAATCCCTCGGGCGTTAATTCGCCACGTCCGAAGGCCTGCCGCAACTCCTTCACCAGCGCGTTGTGGCGGCCCTCAACAACGCGCAATCGCCCATGGCTGGGGCCGCTATTCGAGTCATTTTTCATTCGTGGCAAGAAGATGATACGCGCTTTACTCGGCTTACGGCGGTTCGTCATGGTATGTTAAGTTTCGCAGTCAAGCACAAACCCAAAGGACACTGAGAGTGCGCGTCGAAATTCTCAAAATAAGTAGCGAGACCCCGGAAGCATCCCTCATCCGTTATGCCGCTGACCAGATTCGCGCGGGCGAAGTGCTGGGCATGCCGACCGACACGTTTTATGGGCTGGCCGCCGACCCATTTAATCTGCGGGCTGTGGATCGCGTGTATGAAATCAAGTCCCGCTCCCGCCATAAACCGCTTTCGCTTTTAATCTCCAGTGTGGAACAAGCGGAAGAGCTGGCGCAGCCGCTGCCGCCGGAATTCCATGCCTTGGCGCGGAAGTATTGGCCGGGGCCGCTTACCGTGATCGTGAAAGCCTCGTCGCGCTTGCCGCTTAAGGTGACGGCGAATACGGGGCATGTGGCGCTGCGAGTGCCCAATGCCGCCATTCCGCTTGCAGTGGTGGAGGCAGCACAGATTCCGATTACAGCGACCTCCGCCAACCTAAGCGGAGAATCCGAGTGCACCACGGCGGAAGCGGTGCGCGACCAGTTGGAGAACCGCATTTCTATTATCGTGGATGGCGGGATTTCTCCGCGCGAGGTTGCGTCCACCATCATTGACCTCACGGATGAAGAGTCGCGGTGGCGGATTATCCGCGAAGGCGCGATTCCATCGAAGGAAATTTCAACCTTCTTTGCACAGGGATGAAGCCGGCGGCGAGACAGCGGCGCGCATCCAGGACGCCTCTTTGGCTGCTTGGAGTGCTTTTTACCGCGCTGGTTATTTATTTTGTATTTACCTCCCTCGCCATTCTGCGCGCGGCTTCTCTTCAGGAACTCCATCATGCGGACGCCATCGTGGTCTTTGGAGCCGCTGAATATTCTGGCCGTCCTTCACCAGTTCTCCGTGCGCGCCTGGACCACGCTTACGAGCTTTACCAAAAAAAGCTGGCGCCTGTTGTCATCACCACCGGCGGGGCCGCTCTCGATCCGCACTATAACGAAGGGCAAGTAGGCCACGACTATCTGATGTCGCGGGGCATTCCTGAGGCCTCATTAATTGCGGAAACTCAGGCTTCCGACACGGCGCAATCAGCCGCGCGCGTGGCCGGTATTATGCGTGAAAACCACATGCACACCGCGCTTGCGGTGAGCGATGAATACCATGTCTTCCGCATCCGGAAGATGTTGCAACATGAGGGAGTTGTTGTTTACCTTGCGCCACGTCAGGATTCCCGTCCGCGCCAGGCATGGCAGCGCTGTTTAGGGGTTACTCGCGAAGCGGCCAGTTATCTGCTTTGGAAGCTTGGTATTACTGGCTGAGCCTTCAGGTCTTCCAGTCTTAGGTTCGATCAGTCTCAGGTTCTGCCGGGCTCAGTCCGGCCAACTCATCCTTTTTCGCAACTCCGTGATGTGCGCGACGTGGTGCTTGCCATGCCACGCGTAGAGGATCAGCACTTTTTCTAAGGTGAGCAGACCTATCTCCGGATGGCGGAATGTGCGCTTCCATTCTTCTGGTTGGATAGAGCGCAACACGCGCACCCAACGATGATGCAGAGAATCCATCAGTGACAATGAAACATCGATTGGCGTTGAACGGCTGTCTTCAAGTTCAGCCCAGCGAGCTTCTTCGTAAGGCTTGATCGTAGGTTCATCTTCCGTGAGGGCGAGCTTAAACCGCATATACGCATTCATGTGACTGTCGGGCACGTGATGAACGACTTGGCGCACGGTCCAGCCTCCGTCGCGGTAGGGCGTTTCAATTTGCTGCGGAGTCAGGCCGCGTACCGCCGCACGCAAGGCCGCGGGCGCTTTTTCAATATCCGCGATCAGATTGGTTCGTTCCTCGGCTGTCGGCGAAACATCCAGTTTGAATTTGCCAATGGGATAGCGGGGATCTTTGTTTTCCATATGCGCTCCGCGTACAAGTCTTTGGGATTGAGTTGACGACAAGTTGCGATGAAAATCAGATGATCGCTAACCGCAAAAAGAAGCGTAAAAGATTGCTACGGCGGCTGCCGTCAAAGTTCCCAGAAAATTCACCGCGTCATTGTTTAGAGATCCACGCCTTTCAAGCAAGGCTCCAAGCAAGCTGTCTATAAGCATCCCAATGGCGGCTGCGGCAATGGCAACGACCGCGCCGCGCAAAGGGACGAGCCTTACCAGCAAGCAGGTTCCTGCAACCAATGCCGCGGCGAGTATCCCGGCAAGCGTTCCCAGAGGGCTGACTCCGCCGTCGGTGCCGGGCGGGACCGTTTTCCACGTGGTAATAAGGCGCGCTCTCTTTTGAACTTGCCCCAGTTCGCTTGAAACCGTATCGGCGGCGGCTTCCGAAAATGCGGCGACCATTCCCAGTGAGAAAATTGGCACGCCTAAAGCCGAGAACCTGGAGTAACCGAGATGAAGCGCAGCGCAGCCTGCAGCGACGCCAAGATTTGCCAAAACTTGGGACGCCTTCCGGCCCGTTTTCTTTTCCGCCGTGCCTTGTTCCTGCTTCCGCCGATAGCCGACCCGAGTGCTCGCCCAGGCCAGAACGAACACGGCCACCAGACCGGCAAACGCCCCGGGGCCGGCCCCGACTAAGAGAACAAAGCAGATAACTCCGCCTGCGATGGCACCGGAGTGGTCAACTCCGTGGATCCACCAAGCCACGGTGGCAAAGGCCAGCGTCACCAGCAGTGCCACGAGAAGCGTGTGGCCGTTGGATAAATTCGTCAGAAGGAGTCCGCTCACGCTGGCATCACAGTGTTAACTACAACATAGTGTATATGGCAAAATGAGCCACACGGTATGCGGCTTTTAATTGAGATTCCGTGCTTTTGTTCCTGCATCAAACAGCGTCGTTGTAGTCTAAACTCACTTTGGCGCGGCTCTGGCGCCAAATGACAGGTGAACTATGGCTTCTTCGGTCTGGTCTGGCTACCTAACCTTCGGATTGATTTCCATGCCTGTGCGGCTCTTTTCCGGCGCGCGCAGTTCCGCCATCTCCTTCAACATGCTGCATCGCGACGACCTGAAGAGGGTCAAGCAGCAATACGTGTGCCCCGCGGAAGACAATAAGGTCGTGGAGCGCAGTGAAATCGTGAAGGGCTACGAGTTTCGCAAAGACGAATATGTGGTTATTGAGCCGGAAGAGATCAAGAAGATTGAGCCCAAGACGGCGAAGACCATGGAAATCCTGGAATTTGTGAAGTCCACCGATGTGGATCCGGTTTACTTTGAGTCTTCTTATTACATGCTGCCCGAGGAAGCGGGGCGCCGTCCTTACGCTTTGCTGACCAAAGCGCTGGAAGAGAGCGAATACGTCGCCATCGCGAAACTTACCATGCACAACCGGGAATACACAGTGTTTTTACGTCCTCGCGACGGCGGGTTGATGCTGCACACTATGTACTACGCGGATGAAGTGCGCGAGGTCGAAGGTTTTGGCGCGCCGGACGTGGAACTCAAGGACTCCGAAGTGAAAATTGCGCACCAGTTGATTGACGCGCTGGCAGCCGAATGGGAGCCGGAAAAATATCACGACGAATTCCAGGAAAATGTGAAAAAGCTCATTGAAACCAAACTGGAAGGCGGAAAGATCGCCGAAGTCGAGAAGCCCAAGAAACTGGCCCCGGTCGTGGACCTGATGGCCGCCTTGAAGCAAAGCCTGGCAGAGATGGAAGGAAAGAAGAAGCCCGTGGCCGCGGCCAAGACCGCCGCACCGAAGAAGGCAAAGGCCAAGAGCTAGCTTGGACGATAGTTGCTTCCTCAGAAAACCGAACTCCGCATCGCCCTAAAAGCGACGCAAATGGCCGAAATCCCGATGTTCCTTGTAGCTGACTTCGAGCGTTGCGGGCCTCCCTACCTCCTCCGCTGGCGCATTTTTCAGCCAACCAATAGAATAGAAAATTCTTCTGACTGAGTAACTCCCTTATGCTCCGCGGTGACGTGTAGATGAATTTTCGGCGTGTGACCTATTTGGGCCTGGTTCTGGCACTGACACTGGGGGCGGTCGCCTGTAACGACACCTTCCGCCCGATTGCGATTCCCTTAAATCCCAATCCTCCCAGCGGAAACCTGTTGCACTACGCGATTAGCCTGAGCACCAATAATGCGGCGGCTCCCGGCTACAGTTCGCGAATTGACGTTTCAGGAGATACCGAGGTCGGCTCCATTCAAACGGGGCTCGGACCAGTCCACGGCGCGGTACTTCCAAGTGGAGGCGCGTTGTACGTTGCCAATAGTCTGGACGACAGTGTCTCCACTTATAATCCTTCGTCCACGTCAATCATTATTCCCACTGTGATCAGCCTCCCTGCGGGCTCGGCCCCGATTTTCGTGGCTACCACGGAAAACGGGAATGTGTACGTCGCGAACTCCGGCAACGGCACCGTCGCGGCCATCAGTACGATTTCCAACGTCGCCGTCATTATTCCGCTCTCAACGAGTCCCGTGGCGTTTCGTCCCGTTGCCATGGCCGAGACCCCGAACGCACAAAAGCTATATGTGGCCAATGAAGGGGATAATTCGGTGAGCGTGATTACTACCAGCGACCGCGTGGCGCACACCCCCATTCCCGTCGGGACGTCGCCGGTATGGGTCGCGGTCCGTTCCGATGGGCGCCGGGCCTACGTTTTGAACAGCGGCAGCGGCACGATTTCCACGCTCGATACGACCACAGATGCGGTGCTGAGTACGGTTCCAGTGAGCGCGGGTGCGAACTACATGTTCTATGACAGCACATTCAACCGCCTGTACGTCACGAGCAATTCGGCAACTACAGTGGACGTTCTGGATGTTTCCGGCGACCAGCCTAGCGTACTGGCCTCTATTGATTTGACTGCCGGGGCGAATTCTCCCTGCGCCGGGGGATGCGTTCCTACCGCAGTCACCGTGCTCCCCGATGGCAGCCGCGCCTACGTATCGTTCTATACCATCAGCGGTACTCCCAGTGCCCTTAATGCCTCGGTCGCCGTGATAAATACCGGTACGAACGCCATTACCAAATTCGTATCGCTGCCTCCGGCAACCATTGATACTGTCAACGTGACCGGTTGCGCTACGGCACGCTTCCGCTTATTTGTTGCCGCGGCGCCCGGCGACGGGTCGCGCGTTTACGTATCCAATTGTGATTCTGGGAATACGGGAGTTATACAGACTTTGGACGACACGTTCGCGTTGAATCTTCCAGCCCCGTTGAGCGCGTTTGCCGCGCCTACGCCGACCTCGCAACCACCATTACAGAACCCGGTGTTTGTTTTTCCGGGACAGTAAATTAAGCAGAACCAAAAAAGGCCGCTGGTGGATTGGGTCGTGTGCAGGCTTGTCTTAGGTTTTTTCCCGCAAAGGCGTCAAAAAGGGAAATCCCGCCGCGCAGAACATTCATGCGTGTCGAGGCAGAGTGGTGGTTCCGTCGAGCGGGGAAACTTCTTCATCGTCCTCAATCAGCAGGCACGCACGCCGACCGCCTGTTCTTTTTGCAATTTTTGGTTGTAGCGCAGGGCAATGTTCATGAACATCGCGCCCGTCGCCGTTTCAAAACAAATGACCAGCGCTTCGGTGTCCTCGCTGCTCTTGGTGCCCTGTTCGGCATGGTGAAGAGCAGGGGGATGGATGCGGAAGTGGAATCCCTGGTCATTGAGCGAAACCACGGCATTGCCGATCACCTGATTGGCAAGCTCGCAGACCGCCTCGCGCACCAGTTCCTCCGACTCGGGAAGTTCCATGCCGGCAAATCCGCTGGCGACCTTGGTGGCAGTCTTAGGATCGAGGTCGAAAATAATTCTGCCCTCAATGTCTCCTGTCAGCCACACCAGTGCGGCGACGCCTTTGCGGCGATACGCTTCTTCTTCCATGGTCAGATGTCCCATGGACATCGGTGACTTCAGGCCCTGAGCCAACACCGCGTCGGCGGCGTTGATGAAGGGCTGGATCAGCTCCATCTTCATGACTTACGCTCCCGCGCCCGCGGCGCTGGCCACGGTGGCATCTTCTCCCAGCACGTACTTGATGACTTCATACAGAACTTCCGGCTTCACTGGCTTCTGCACAAAGTGCCTGGCGCCACGTTGCAATGCAGCGACGATG
>Ga0134126_10006066_pt1 | contig 15136 bp, 15 predicted proteins | sample KB31752_FD_96881 | JGI IMG/M metagenome (GOLD analysis project Ga0134126, IMG submission 96881) | Terrestrial soil microbial communities with excess Nitrogen fertilizer from Kellogg Biological Station, Michigan, USA - KB3-175-2 | ecosystem: Environmental > Terrestrial > Soil > Unclassified ...
CGCGCGATTTTGGACGCATGCCGGTGCATGGCGCCGCTGGTGTGGACGCGGCCAGGTTCCGCCAAGCCGGCCTGATGACCGGACGCGTGCCGGTGGTTCCGGACCGTGCCAGCTTGGGTACGCCAGCGCGCCCGGCGAACAGCCGCGCCGTGGGCAACCAGCGCTTCTTCACCAAGGGACGTCCGGCCTCGTCGCCCACCCCCTTTAACCGCCAAGTGGCGCAGATGCAGAGCGTAATGCGCAGCTCCGCTCCGCGTGTGGCGTCGGAAGCTAACCGCCTGGGTCTCGACCGGCAGCAGGCGGGCCCGGCGACAAAGATGAACACCCTGCCCGCCAGAACCCAGGCGAATGGCTCCGGGCAGCAGTTGCCGTTCCAACGCGGCAACGGAACCCAGGCGCAGAACACGCGCCAAGGCCAAGGCAATGCGGCACGCGGTGGGTGGCGCCCATTCAGCGGGAGCACGGCGGAGAATAACCCTACGCGCATGCAGAAGGGCGGAACTCAACGCAACTCCGCAATCGGGCAAGGCAGCATGAACCGCGCAGGCGGAGAGCAGCAGGCGCGTCCCGGATGGCGTCCGTTCTCGGACAGTGGCCGCAATCAGACCACGCCCAACGGCGCACGCAACCAGGACACAGGCAATGGCGCACGCAACCAGGCTGGTCCGCGCTCCACAGGCCCGAACCAGCGGGACACCATGCCCGCGGCTTCGCCTCGCAATGAGCAAGCACCGGCCAGGAATCAGGGCGGCTGGCGGCCATTCTCACAGTCATCCGGCCAGGACCAATACCGGGGACAGCCGAACAACGGGCCTCGGGGCAACGCGCAGCCATCCGGACGGGGCAGCAGTTCGAACTCCCGCCCCGGATTTCAGCGGTTTTCCGAGGGCAGCGGCTCCAGCCGCCGGCCGCTAGACCTGCGCCAGCCGATTGTGACCCGGCGTCCGCCGTCCAACTACGACAACGGTCGCTATCGCAACAGTCCCCGCGAAGCGTATGGAAATAACTCGGGCGGCGGCTACTACGGCGGCGAGCGGCAAGCGGCCCCAGCGCGGGATACTGGTAACGGCAACTGGAACCGCGGCGCCTACAGCGGAGATCGCGGCGGCACCTGGAATGGCGGCGGCAGCCGTAACGCCGGCTCCTCGGGTGGGCGTGGCGGCTCATGGAACGGCGGCGGTGGTCGCGGGGGAGACTCGGGCGGGGGTGGCGGAGGCCGTTCCAGCGGAGGCGGCGGTACACGCTCTTCCGGTGGGAAGCCGTCCGGTGGCCCGCACCGGTAGACTTCACCTCAATTAAGAAGAGCGGCGCTGCCGAGCGCCGCTCTTCATCTTGGTTGACCTGATAGTGCGAACTCTCAACTTAGCGCTCACTGCCCGAGTAGAGTGGCCTGCATCACTTTCGGTCCGCTGGGATTATCGCCGTGAGCATTATTTTCGGCTGTCACCAGCACAAACATGTTTCCCGTTGGCACGGTGGTGGCCAGGGTAGCCTGCTTGCCGTTGAGTTGCAGCACTCCGATGTTGCGCCAGTGCTTGTTGGATTGTTGCAGCCAGACGACGTATGCCTTACGCCCTGAAGGCTTCAGTTGGCTGGCGGGCTTCAGGCCGGTCACTTTGATATTGAGCCGCGTCTGGTCGCCCTGCCGCTGGTAATTGACCGTACCGCTAGCTGGAGCGACCACCGGGTCCGCTATCAGGGGCACCTCGCCCGCAAACATCCAGACCGCGGTAAACAGAACGGCACCAATAACCAGAGCTGCATGCTTCATACGCCCACGTAGATGGTTACCGGCTGGGACCCCGTTGCCCCCAGTTTGCGTCATTGCGGTTGGCTTTGCGAAGACTTGCTGTGCCGCCGCGTACGCCGGGTATGATGGCTACGAGAGGCAGTCTGCGGTTTCTGGCTCGCTGGATTAACAGTCCTGGGCAGGTTCGCATTCGCCGGCTGCGCCGCGGAAGAGAATGTCGGCACACCCTGAGTCTCCGAGGGATTACCGCCAGGAGTAGTTGGGGCAGTCCGGCCTTCCGACGGAGTGTACTCGCCTGAACTGGCATCATTGCTGGCGGGCGCGATGCCTCCAGCGTTGCTGGGCACCGAGGTGGCTCCGGGAGTGAGCGTCTGGTTGGGCTGAGTGTCCAGCGTGCCGGTCGGTCGAGGATTCTGAAGCGTCGGAGTGCCGGTTTGCGGAACACTCTTCGCTGTGGCGCTGGCGCCCATGGAACTCACCGCGGCACCCGACGCCTGCGGAGTACCCGCCGAGCCTGTCCGGCTCGGCGCCCGCTTCCCTGTGTGCTGCTGCTGGCCTTGGCTGCTGCTTTTTGTGGGTTGCTGCTGTCCGGCTGCACAGGCAAGGCCCGCCCATAGCGTAATCGCCAGAACTCCCAGTATCCACCGCATTCCCGCTCCCGACATGTTGGTCCTCTCCATCCCTACAGGGTAAGAAGTGAACCGATGCGGGAAAGGATGGACGGGAGAATCGGCTCACTTGTTTGGGGCGGGCGAGAGTTCCGGAAGATGAACCACGTAACCGGCGTGGATTTCACTTCCCGCAGCAAACGATGGCAACCGTGCGGCCGGCGCGCGGTTCTGACCATATGGACCTTTGGCCATGACTCCCTCGGATCACCACTCCGTTCACCCGTTCTTCACCACCGCTCTGCTCGTGCTGGGCCTGTTCGCGCTGGCGATGGCGCAGAACCATCCCGCCGGGAAAACGCATCCGGCAAACGCCCTTGACCAACTGGTTTCGGGACAGGGACGCGGCATGATCTCCCAACCCGTCACCTTGTCCAACGCGACGGTTCAGAACGTCACGCAGCAGGACATTGTTTGGGTAGGCGGAACTAATAACAGCGTGCTGGTCATGCTGCAACCCTCGGTAAATCCCATTGACGCTCGCGGCAACCCGGCGCCCCTCGCGCCAGGCGACCAGGTGCGTGTTACAGGTCACGTGCAGCGCGCGCCCAGTGCACAAATTCTGCAGAGCTGGGGTGTTTCGCCGGCGGATGCCGCCCGGGTGCAGCGCCAGGGAGTAGTGGTGCAGGCGGAAACCTTCGAAGTCCTGCGGAATCAATAGCCCCGGGCTGCAGCCGTCAATAGAACTTGCATCCTTCCCCGATTCAAGGCATCCTATGTATAGCGATTGAACGGAAATGCTCTAAACTCGTTCTGCCTGAAGCACTAACCTGCCGAAGCATTACCTGCCTTTAGTACTTTCTGAATCAGCGCAAATTCACTAAGAGAGATAGCAACACAATGGAACAAGGTACGGTTAAGTGGTTCAACGATGCCAAGGGTTACGGATTCATCAGCCGGCAGAACGGCGAAGACGTGTTCGTGCACTTCTCGGCCATTCAGTCCAACGGCTTCCGCAGTCTGCAGGAAGGCCAGCAGGTGCAGTTCAGCGTGGTCAAAGGCCAGAAGGGCTGGCAGGCCGAGAACGTCCAAGTTCTCTAAATCCTGGTGTCCCAAAGAACAGGGCGGCTTCGGCCGCCCGTTTTTTTTGCCCTGCTGACCGCCGCCGGAGGTGCGGGTATGATAGCCAAAATCCCCCAGGCTGGAGACCGGTAGGCCAGGAGAACTCATGCCCAGCCATAAATCTGCCCGCAAGCCTAAGCTCGAGCACGGCGACTCCGTCAAAATTGTGCCCCTGCACGTTCCCGAGGAACTGCGAACGCCCCTGGCGGCCGCGGCCGGCGGCCCGCAACTCACCTACCGTAAGGGGCCGCTGATCACCGCCGCCGAGGTGTTTGTGATCTTCTGGGGCGCGGCCTGGCAGCAGGCGGAGCAAAGTGGAGTAATAGCCCAGATCAACCAGTTCTTCGATTTCGTGCTCACTAGCGCGCTGATGGACCAGATGGCCGAGTACAGCGTTACCGGACAGGCCATTGGCCCCGGCAAACGCACCGGCACGATCACCGTGACCACGCCGGCAGTCCCGTCCACGGTTCACGACAGCGCCATCCAGAGTTTCCTTCAGCAGCAGATCGCCGGCAATTCGGCTGTGCCCAAACCCGGTCCGAACGTGCTCTACTTCCTGTTTTTCCCGCCGGGAGTGAAGGTGGTGCAGGGCGGCAGTGCGTCCTGCCAGGCGTTCTGCGGCTACCACAACGATATTGGCGGGAACACCTTCTACGCCGTCATGCCCTACCCCAACTGCCAGGGCTGCACCGGCGGCCTGGCGGTCTTTGATGCGCTTACCAGCACCACCTCGCACGAGCTCTGTGAAGCCATTACCGACCCCGTACCCGGGCAGGGCTGGTATGACGATGCCAATGGCGAGATTGGCGACATCTGCGCCTGGAAAACCAAGAAGCTGGGCAACTACACGGTGCAGCTGGAGTGGTCGAATAAGGCGAGTGCGTGCGTGTGAGAAGATCAGCCCTTAGCAATTGGCATTTAGTACTTTGCCATGGAACTCCGTTTCGGCTGCGGCCAGAAACCGGAGAGGTTGAAGCTTGAAACTCGAACGATGAACCGTTGCTGGCCAAATGCCAAGTGCCAATTGCTAAATGCGCTTTAACCGCCGTGAACTGCTGAAAAATGTGGCTGCCGCGGGTGCGCTGGTGTGCGGACAGCCGCTATTCGGAGCGGATTCTGTGGCCCCGCCACCCACCGCACTCCCTCGCTGGCCGAGTACGAGCGCCTGCGCTTCGGCGTTTCCTACCACTTCAGCATGAATACCTTCACCGGCAATGACTACGAGACCGGGTCGGTGCCGGCCACCACCTACAATCCCACGCACCTCGACGTGCGCCAGTGGATCCGCGTGGCTAGCGGCCTGGGCGCGCGCTACGCCGTGCTCACCGCCAAGCACATGTCCGGCTTCTGCCTGTGGGACTCCAAGGGCTACGACTATGACGTGGCGGCCAGCGGCAACAAGACCGACGTGGTGGCGGCGTTCGTGGCCGCATGCCACGAATATGGCCTTCGTCCCGGCTTTTACTATTGCATTCTCGATCCGCACAACGAGGGCAAGTTCGATTGGGACGCGCCGGTCGGAGATAAGTACTACGGCCTCATCAAGCAGCAGCTTACCGAGCTGCACTCACGCTACCGCAACACCTTTTATCAACTGCTCGACATCACCTGGAAAATTTCTTCGCAGCAGCGCTGGGAGCTTTACCGGCTGATCAAGAGCTACAGCCCCAACTGCATCGTGGTGATGAATCAGGCGTATTACCAGAGCCGGCGCAATCAGGGCCGCATCTGCGAGCCCGCCAGTTGGCCCACCGACGTCATCAACGGCGAAGACTGCCTGCCGCCGCCCGGCGGGCACGACCCGCATGTAACCTTCGAAGGCAAACAGTACTACATGCCTTTTGAAAGCTGGATTCCTACCGGACCACCGTACAAACCCATGCCGCCGATGAACAGCTGGTTCTGGCGACCCGGATTCAAGATGCAGCCCGCCGAGGTGATCGCGCAGGATTATCGCGAGTGCATCGACCGCAATGCCAACCTGCTGCTCAACCTGTCGCCCGATACCACTGGCCAGTTGCCCGAGGAATCGGTCGCCACCTTGCAACAAGTCGGTCGCCTGATCCGCAGCTAAGCTCGCAAAAACAAACGTCAGCGGCGCATTCGCATCGAACATGCATGGCCCTCGGCACACAGGTGGTCTGGCTTTTCGTGATGGCAATCCCCGTCGCCTGCATCGCGTGGACAGTCACGCACGAGGAAGTGTTCCGTGAAGCCAGGGAGTATTGCGAGCGGCAGAGCGAGGAAGCCCACGGCCTGGTACAGCGCAAATTTTTCTTCCTGTTCACCTGCGAGTACTGCTTCAGTCATTACGTGGCCGCCTTCTTCGTCGCCATTACGCGCTACAAGCTGCTCTACCAGGACTGGCGCGGATACATCATTGGCGGCTTTGCCCTGGTCTGGGTAGCCAACCAGTACATGAGCCTCTACGGCCACCTGCGGTTAGATCTGAAGAAGGAGCGGGTGGAGATCAGCAAGGAGCAGAAGGAAGTCGAAATACGCCAGGTCCAGGCCGAAGCCGTGGAACGCCGGAACAAGCCAGCCGCGTAGTGTTGCCTTTACGGCCGTGTCTTCGCAATTTCTGGCGCGGCCTCCCGCGGCGGCGTTCCCAGATGGTATTTGGTTAGCCCGTCGCGCAGGAACTCGAATCCCTCCGCAGGGGAGTTCACCAGCCGGAACAGGTCCACATCTTCCGGCGAGACGGTGCCGGAGTCCACCATGGCGTCGAAATTAATGATCCGCCGCCAGTAATCCGTGCCGTAGATGACCACCAGAATCTTTTTCGCCAGCTTCTCCGTCTGCGCCAGCGTCAGAATCTCGAACAGTTCGTCCAGGGTGCCAAAGCCACCGGGGAAAATAACCAGCGCTTTAGCCAGGTAGGCGAACCAGTATTTGCGCATGAAGAAGTAGTGGAATTCGAAGTTCAGCTCCGGGCTGATGTAGCGGTTGGGCATCTGCTCGTAGGGCAGGCGGATGTTGAGCCCGATGGTTTTGCCTCCCGCCTCGCGCGCGCCCAGGTTGGCGGCCTCCATGATGCCCGGCCCGCCCCCGGTGGTGACCACAAAACGCTGGCGCTTGGCGGGTATCTGCAGCGACCATTGCGTCAGCAGGTGTGCCAGCTGCCGGGCATCTTCGTAATACCGCGCCATATCCACGGCGGCGTGCGCCCGCTTCAGCTTCATCTGCTCTTCCGGAGGCGCCGGTTGCCGCGAGCCGGGCTTTTCCAGGACGGTCAGTGAATGGCGCGCTTCGGAGAGACTATGAAACCGCGCCGAGCCGAAAAAAACCACCGTATCCTGGATCTGCTCCCGGCGAAAGCGCGCCAGCGGCTCCGCATACTCGGAAAGAATGCGCAAGATCCGGCCATCCGGGCTGTTCAAAAACCGCTTGTTCTCATAGGCCAGGGGAGCGGGATAGAGGATAGATTCGCCAGGCAGAAAATCTTCTTTCCTGGAGTCCTTGGGATGTCCTGATTTGCTTCTCAAATGGATTCCTCTCGAAAACTCAATCCGCAAAGGGCGGGCATGATCGAGGCCGTTTACCAGCCCAACCAATTGTGAAAAATTGCCGTGAATCCGCTGCCGAATCCCGCTTCAACTAGCTCTGTTCTCGCGGTAACGGACCACTTCCCAAATGCCCAGCCAGATGTCAATCAACCCCAGTCCGCTGAACGCCCCCCGCACAAACGCATTGGCAGCCCAGAAGCGTATGGTCGGATACTCCATGAGTAAGTTGTTGTCAGTCCATATGTGCGTCCAGGGGAGCACGACCAGGGCGATACCCAACTCCAGGCAAATGAGGACAAACACCAGCAGCCCCAGGCGGCGGGCCCACAATTGCCCAGTGGTCGGGCCCAAGTGGCCGGGCGCCGGCGGCTCCGGTTCCGGCAGCAGCGAGCTTTGGGACACATCGCCCCCCAGTTTGCCGGTTTCGTTGGCCAAGCGTCCCCAGCTTTGCCGGGCTAGATCTGAATTGGACTCCACGCCGCTGTCTCCTCGGATTGGCATGCGGCGCGAAACAAGTCCTTCCCCACGCATCCCGGCACGCCCAGTAAATGATTTTATTGATTTTACGACTTTAGGGCTTTGATGCGCTCGGCTACGTCACGATAATCAATATTTGCGCCGTAGACCTCGAGGAAATGGTTCAAGGCCGCTTGCTTGTCCCCGCAGACCTCACACGCGGCGGCTAATTCGTAGTGCAGGGCGACGCGGGCCTCATCATCAATGCTGGGCAGATTCAGCGCCTTCTCGTACCAGCGGATGGCGGCCTGCGGCACTCCCTTTTCCAGAAAAGCCTGAGCCAGCCAGGTAAAAGCCTGCATTACCTGCGGAAATGGCTGGCCGCGTTCCACGGCCTGGCAAACTTTCTGGAGTTCGCCAATGGATTCGTCCAGCAGCCCCATCTCTTTGAAGGCCACGCCCAGGTTGTAGTGGGTTTCGGGGTCTTCGCCCTGGCTGGGCGCGCCGGCTTCTTCCAAGCCTTCCTTGAATTCGCTGAAAATTTCCGCCAATTCGGAATCCGCCTGCGCCGAGGCCGCGCGTGAAACTGAGGGTGAGGCGCCGGCGGCGGCCAAGACGGGGACCGGCGCCGAAACCGCGCCGCCCGCCGATGCTGCGGCGGCCATGCGCGCCGGTTGCGAAGCACTAACCGCGGCCGGCGCGGCCACACCGAAATCATTGCCCAGCGCCGACTCTATATCCGACACCATGTCGCCCAGCACGCCGTTGCTGGGCGCTGGAGGAGCCGCCGCCGGCATAGGCGCAGGCCTGGCGACCGGCTTGATTCCCGCCCGCAATTGCTCGCGGAACCCGCGCAGTTCCACCAGATCAGGGAATTGCGCTTCGCACTTGGCGATGGCCGCTTCGGCCTCTTCCCACAACTTGTGATGCAGGTAGAACTTAACTTCCTCGACCAGGCTGGCGACGGCTTCCGCTTGCCCCCCCGCGCCTGCCGATTTGACCACTGAGTCGACGACCGGCTGGGTCAGCGAGCTCTCCCACTCGCCGGAGAGGTCCATTTCGGCGTGACCGGCGCCGGGCTGTGTGGCAGCCGCCGCGACCGGCGCGGCTTCCCCTGCCCGTTCCGCATACTTATTGGCGGCTTCGCCGTATTGCTCGGCAGAATCATTGAACCCGGCCTTCACATAAACGTCCTGCACCCTTCGGCAGCACTCCGCGGCCTCGCGCAGGCGTCCCGCGCGCACATAGAGCGCGGCCAGTCGCTGGTTGATGCGTAAATCATTGGGCACCTTGGCCAGCGCCGCTTCCAGCGGTTCGACGGCCTTGGGTGCCAGGTTATAAGAAACAAACAGGTCAGTCTCGGTAACCAGTCTCTGAACCTCGGCTGCTACCTCTTCGTTGTAAGCCTGGTCCACTTCCGGCGCATTGATGTTCAGTTCTTCGACCGAGAGCGGCGCCTCCACCGCGTGCCCCGTATCCGCGCCCACCTGCTGCACCAAGCCGTTGTACTTTTGCGTGTAGGACGAGTTGTTAGGTTCGATGGCCGCCAGCTGCAGATAAAGATCGCGTGCCCGCGACCTGTCCCCGGACTGTTCCGCCAAGCCGGCCAGCAGTTCCGCCACTTCGGCCAGGCGAGATTTGTCCCCGGCCCGCTCATAGAGCTGCCGCAAAAGGTCCAGGGCGGCAACATTGTCGCGAATGTGATCCAGGCAGGCATGCAGGTTGTCGAGCACTTCGCTGGATTCGGGCGTCAGCAGCTTTTCGGCGTACTGGTGGTAAACGCGGAGGGCTTCCTCGTATTCACCCGCCTTCATGAGCGCGTCAGCATAGCCGGAAAGCGCGCCAGCATCCTGGGTAAGGGCAAATAATTTCTTCGCCATCGCGCCCGCTTCCGCCGTCCGCCCCGTCTGCAGATAGGCGGTCGCCAGGGTACGCAGGCCGTCCGCCTGCTCATCCAGGTCGGGAATGCGTTCCAGGAGTTGAATAGCGGCAGCCGCATCGCCGGCCTGCAGGGCGATCGCTCCCCGCATCAGCAGGGCCTGCTTGTCGCTGGGGTCCAGTTGCAGCACCCGGGCCAGAACCTCTTCCGCTTCCGCCTTGCTGCCTCGAGCTTGCAATCCTTCCACGGTGCGCAGCAGGAGTTTGCGTGCTTCGCTACGCCGTTCCAGACGCACATATACATCGGCCAGGCGCACCTGCAGGCTGGCATTTTCCGGGTCTATATCCAGGATTTTCTGGAAAGCGTGGGCCGCCTGCTCCAGATGGCCGGCATGAAGATACTGTTCGGCCACCATCAGGTATTGCGCTCGCGAGTCGTTCTGCAGCCCCTGCTGGCCATAGAGCTCGGCCAGCTTGAGCACCGACTCGATGCTCGGCTTCAGCTTGGTCAGCTTCTTGTACATGGCGATGGCTTTAACCGTGAAGCCCTGGGTGGCGTAGGTGTCGCCCACGCTCTTGAAATAGGACACGGCTTTATCGGTCTGGCCGATGCGCGCGTACAGGTCGCCAATGGTGTTGAGGACGGTAAGGTCTTTGGGGTCTGCTTTTACGACTTTCTCGTATTCGGTGATGGCGTTGTGCAGCTTGCCTTGCTGGATGTGGCGGTCCGCCGCCGCCAGCACCTTCGCCTTGTTGAATCCGAAGCCAAAAGCCATAGATTCGCGGACTCCGAGCCACACCACTGCCAGAACTACATTTCAGGTGAAGCTGGCGGTAAAGTACCACAGTCACCAGCGCGGCCCAATGTTACCAAGGGCACCTGAAAGTACTGGCACGTTTGGGGAAAGCCAGGAGACCAGCAGTTGGCACCGGTTTCAGCCTTGGCAGCGGGCTTCAGCGGCTAAATGCTAACCGCCAATCGCTAAGTGCTTGGTTTTACCGGCTGTACTTATTCCTTTGTTTATCCTCGTGCCGCTCCAGCGCCAACTGGATGAGCCGGTGGATCAGCTCGGGATAGGAAACCCCTGAGGCCGCCCACAGCTTGGGATACATGCTGATGGCGGTGAACCCGGGCATGGTGTTGATTTCGTTGAGGTAGATTTTCTTGGTTTGCGGGTCCATCAGGAAATCCACGCGCGCCAGTCCGGCGCAGTCAACAGCGCGGAAGGCGCCTATTGCCATCTGCTGTACCTGCTTGATTTGCGCCTTGGTCAGCTTGGCGGGAATGATCAGCTGCGAGCCCTCTTCCAGGTATTTCGCGGCATAGTCGTAAAATTCCTTGCCGGGCACCACTTCTCCGGGCAGCGAGGCCGCTGGCTCGTCGTTTCCGAGCACCGAGCATTCCAGTTCCCGGGCTTTGTGTTTTTTCCCGCCAACTCCCTGCTCAATCACGATTTTGCGGTCGTACTCGGCGGCGAGATTCAAGGCCGCGGGTAGTTCCTGGCGATTGTGAGCCTTGGAAATTCCCACTGAGGATCCCAGGTTGGCCGGTTTCACGAACACCGGATACTTCAGCTTGCTTTCCACCAGACGCTGCACCTTCTTGGGATCGCTTTCCCAATCGTGGCGCAACACGGTCACGTGCTTCACCATGGGGAGGCGCGCGCCGCGGAAAAGCTGCTTCATCACTTCCTTATCCATGCCGGCGGCCGAGCCCAGCACGCCCGCGCCGACATAAGCGATGTCGGCCAGTTCAAGCAGGCCCTGAATGGTGCCATCCTCGCCAAAGGTGCCGTGCAGCACGGGGAAGACAACATCTACCTTAATGACGTTGTCAGTCCAGCGCCGCGCCATGGTAGCGTCGCCTTCCGGCGCGAACGACGTAATGGCGCCCGTGGAAGAGTTCACCGGGACCGGCGGCACCACCACCGACTCTCCTTTGGCCAGCACGGCCGCGCCCGGAGTGATATCCGGATCGCCCGCCCGCAGGTGCCTCGGTTCGTGGTCCGCTTTGCCTACGTTGTTGCTGCGCAAAAGCTGCTCGGCGCGTCCCGCCGTTACCCAGCGCCCTTCTTTGGTGATGCCGATGGGCACTACCTCATATTGCTCCTTGTCAATGGCCTCGAGGACCGATGCCGCCGAGAGCAGCGACACTTCGTGCTCGCCGCTGCGCCCGCCAAAAAGTATTCCTACGCGGATTTTTGTCATGAAGAAGGGACCTGCCTCCAGTCTGAATAACCTCGTGCTCCGAGTCAACGATTAGAGGGTTCCCAAAAGTGTACGGGAGTGCATGGCCGTGCGGGGAGAACTTTTCACCACCGAAGCACGAAGACACGGAGAAACTCAATTTCAGATTGATGTTGACGATTGAAAACCCGGCCGCGGCATGAAACGACACTCGTCAAATACTCTGTCTCTGCGTGTCTCCGTGGTGAAAATGTTCTAAAGAATTTTCTTGCCGAAGGCGGAGAGCGTCAACTCGACCGCTAGATCCGCCGTCCGGTTGTGCTCGTCAATAACCGGATTCACCTCGACAATTTCAAAGCTGAGCATGCGGGCATGGTCGGCGATGATTTCCATGGCCAGGTGTGCCTCGCGATAAGTGGCGCCGCCGCGCACCGGAGTACCCACGCCGGGTGCGTCCTCAGGGTCAATCCAATCCATGTCCAGGGAGATATGGTAGCCGGCGGTGCCGCGTCCGGCCATGCGCAGGGCCTCTTCCATCACCACCCGCATGCCACGTTCATCAATATCGCGCATGGTGAAAACTTCCACGCCCGCCCTGCGGATGTTCTCTTTTTCGGTGGCATCCACATCGCGCGCGCCCACGATGACGCAATTTTCCGGCAGCACCTTGGGCGAAAATCCATAAATGTTGGACAACTCCGGCGGCCCCAGCCCCATGATGGCGGCCAGCGGCATGCCATGCACGTTGCCGCTGGGCGAAGTAGCGGGCGTGTTGATGTCGCTGTGCGCGTCAATCCACACCAAGCCGATTTTCTGCTCCTGCCGGCGGTAGAACTCAGCCACGCCCGCCACCGTGCCCGCGGCCACGGAGTGATCGCCGCCCAGCACCACCGGGACCTTGCCCGCCTCCAGCGTCTTGAGCACCAATTCCGCGTGCTTGGTGCAGGTGGCGGTGATTTCCTTCAGATACTTGGCGTGAGCATCGCCTTCTTTCTTCTGCTCGGCAATGGCCACACTCACGTTGCCGGCGTCCTCCACAACGTGGCCCAGCGCCTCCAGGCGCGCTTCCAGGCCGGCCACGCGCACCGCCGAGGGGCCCATGTCCACGCCGCGGCGCGACTGCCCTAGGTCCAGAGGGATTCCAATCACCCGAATCTTTTTGGGCACGATGTAGGGAACCACGGGCCTGACTGGCTTTTCCTGCTTGGGGGTATCGTTCATAGTTTTTTGAAAACCGTCTCACCACAGAGACACAGAGGCACGGAGCAAACGAAAGTTAAAAAGCCCCATAAACAACAAATCTGCAAAATAAGAAACATTCCACCACAGGGATTTCCTTTTGTTCTTCTCCATGTCTCCGAATCTCCGTGGTTAACTAGAATCTTACGGGTACATGCGATGCAGCATGCGCGGGAACGGAATCGTTTCCCGCACGTGTTCCAGCCCGCAAATCCAGGCCACTGCGCGCTCAATCCCCATGCCGAATCCGCTGTGAGGCACGCCGCCGTACTTGCGCAAATCCAGATACCACTTGAACGCTTCTTCCGGCAGATCGTGCTGCTGGATGCGCTGCCGCAGCTGCTCGTAGGAGCCGATGCGCTGCGACCCCCCAATGATTTCGCCATACCCTTCGGGCGCCAGCACGTCCACGCACAGCGCCAGGTCGGGCCGCTGCGGGTCAGGCTCCATGTAGAAGGCCTTCACCTTGGCCGGATAGCGGTGCACCATCACTGGCTTCTCGAATTGCGAGGCCAGATAAGTCTCATCCGGCGCGCCCAAATCGCCGCCATACTCGAACTTGGTTTCCAGCGCCCCCTTTTCGAAGCCCTCCTGCAGTTTCTTCACGGCTTCGTCGTAGGTGATGCGGGGAAACGGCGTTGTGACCTGCTCCAGCTTGCTTAGGTCGCGGCCGATGGTCTCCAGTTCCCGGCGGCGGCGCTCCAGGCAGCGCTGCACGATGGTGCTGATCAGCCCTTCGGCCAGCTCCATGATGTCGTCCAGCGTGGCGTAGGCCACCTCCGGCTCCACCATCCAGAATTCGGTGAGGTGCCGCCGCGTTTTTGATTTCTCCGCCCGGAAGGTGGGCCCGAACGAGTACACCTTGCCCAGCGCCATGGCCGTAGCCTCGATGTAGAGCTGACCGGACTGGGTCAGAAATGCCTGCTCATCGAAGTAGTCCACCGGAAAGAGCGTGGTGGTGCCTTCGCAGGCCGCCGGCGTGAGGATAGGCGGGTCGGTGAGCACGAAGCCGCGGTCGTCGAAGAAATCACGCGCCGCCTTGATGATTTCCGCCCGCACCCGCAGAATGGCCGCCTGCCGCGGAGAGCGCACCCACAGGTGCCGGTGCTCCATCAGGAAATCCACTCCGTGTTCTTTTAGCGAAATGGGATACGGATCGCTGTCGGGCACGCGCTGCACCACTTGCACGTTGTTGACGTCCAGTTCGTACCCGCCCGGAGCGCGCTTGTCGGCGCGAACCTTGCCCTCAACGATCACGCTCGATTCCTGGGTCAGGCCCTTCAGCGCGTCAAACACCTCGGGCGCGACCGCATTCTTCGCCACCACACCCTGGATGGTGCCGGTGCCGTCGCGGAAGATAGGGAACAGCAGCTTGCCGCTTTCGCGCAGGTTATACAGCCAGCCGCGGATGGTGACCACCTGACCTTCGTGGGAGCCGATGTCCGAAATGGTTGTGATCGGTGCTTCCATATTTCAGAACTCGCCGAAGAGAAAATGCGCGTGTTGAGCTGACTGGCGTACTACAATCATTACGACCAAGCTAACCAGCTAGTCAGCTTTCTTCCAGCCTGCGAAACGCCTCGCCCATTTTGGCCGCCACATCCGCCTTTTCGTCGCCCTCAATCTCCATCAGCAGCGGCGGCACGTGCGGGGCGGAGCGTAACAACTCCAGCGCTTCTTTCCAGTTGATGCTGCCCTCGCCGGGCCAGAGATGAGCATCGCGGTCACGGGCGTTATCGTGCACGTGCGTGGAGCGGATATACGGTTTCAGAATCTCAAAGGCCTGGGTCACGCCGCCCTCCATATGGGCGTGGCCGAGGTCGAAGCACACGCCCACGTCCTCGAAGTGGCTGGTGCGAATAAATTCCACCAGCCGGTCGGGGGTGGAGAGCTCGTTAGGAATGTTTTCCAGCAGCACGTCCACGCCCAGCGGCTTGGCGAATGCGCGCAGGTGCTCTACTGACGTCATGGCCGCTTCGAATTTGCGGTCGTCGAACTCCTCCCCACCGGTGCCCATATGCTGCACCAGGAAGCGGAAGGGAATCTGCTCGGCGACTTCCAGCGCCCGCTTGATCTCGTCCATCGCCTCCACGCGCCGCCCCCGATCGGTGGTGGCGATGTTCACCGGCTGCCCTCCCATGCGCCCGAACTCGTAATCCGCATACATGGGCGAGTGCACCGAGTTCAGCGGCACTCCCGAGGTGCGGAACCAGTCCGCGATCTCGCGCACGTGCTGCTTGCGGTTGGCATAGTCCAGGTGCTGCCGGGCGGCGAAAATTTCGATGGCCTGCGCCCCGCCGCGCACCAGCCCGTCCAGCAGGCCGGGATGCAGCCGCTGCTTCACGTACACGTAGGTGGACATCGCCTGTTGCATTTATTTTCTGCCA
>Ga0134126_10006067_pt1 | contig 15135 bp, 10 predicted proteins | sample KB31752_FD_96881 | JGI IMG/M metagenome (GOLD analysis project Ga0134126, IMG submission 96881) | Terrestrial soil microbial communities with excess Nitrogen fertilizer from Kellogg Biological Station, Michigan, USA - KB3-175-2 | ecosystem: Environmental > Terrestrial > Soil > Unclassified ...
AGGTTTAACCCCGGGCAGCCACATGGGGCGGTGTTCTGGACGGGGTCGAATTCCGCGCTGAATGCGGAGCCCTTCAGTTTGCGCGGGCAGACGCAGGAGCAGCCGGCGTCGGGCACGAACCGGTTCGGGCTGACTCTGATGACCGCGCCGTACATTCCGGGAGTGAAAAAGGCGAGCGGCAAAGATACGGTGTTTCTCACTTTGTCGGGATCGCGCGATTCGAATCCTCTGGATCAGTACGCGACGGTGCCGACGGAGGCGGAGCGGGCGGGCGAGGTGCCCGGCTTGACGCAGGCGATTACTCCGGTGCCGCAGGCGCTGGCGCTGTTGAACTACATTCCGCTGCCAAACCTGGCGAGCACATCGCGTGAGGGGCTCAACTATCACCGGCTGACGACGGAGCAATCGAACGCGACACAGGCGGGCGTGCGGTATATGCGGGGGGTGGGCGCAAATGCAACGCCGTTCGGTTTCGGGGGGCGCGGAGGCGGCGGTCGCAGGGGCCAGACGCAGGGACTTCGGCAGAGTATTCATCTGAACTACAACTGGTCTCACGCTGCTTCAGACAACGTGAACATTGTGCCGGTGCTTGGAGGAAAAACCGCGTCTGAGTCGAACTCGGTGCAGGCGGGATACACGCTCGGAAAGGGCAAGCTGACGAGCATCTTCAATGCGAACTGGAATCGCAGCAACGCGCGGGCGAGCAACTACTTCACGAACGAAACAGATATTGCGACGCAGTTGGGGATTGATGGGCCGGGCGGAATGGCGCTGAATGCGAGCCGACTGAACTGGGGCGTTCCGTCGGTGACGATGGCGAGTTTCACGGGCATCAGCCAGGTGCAGCCGCGGTTTTCGATTCAGCAGACGATTTCGATTTCAGAAACGCTGGCGTGGATGCATGGCAAGCACAACGTGAGATTCGGAAGCGACTATCGCCGCGTGCATCACGATTTTCTGGGTGGGAGCAACGCGACAGGGACTTTCTATTTCACGGGCTTCTATACGGGGTCGGCGCTGGGAGATTTCCTGCTTGGGGAGCCGCAGGAGACGGCGATTGCCGCGGCGGCGAGCAAGAGTTATCTGCGCGATAACGTGTTCGATTGGTATGCGCAGGATGATTGGCGCCTTCGTTCGGGCGTGACGCTGCTGTACGGAGTTCGCTATGAGTACTTCGCTCCATATAAGGAGAAGTACAACCATTTGGCAATGGTGGATACGAATCCTGGCGGCGGGTTCACGCGCGTGGGCCAGGTGCAGGCGGGGCAGGCGAGTGTGAATTTTGGCAGGCTGCCGGATTCGCTGGTGCAGCCGTTCGGACTTGGACTGGCACCACGGCTGGGAGTGGCGTGGCGCGTGCCGAAGGTCAAGCAGATGGTGGTGCGCGCGGGATACGGGATGAACTACACGGTCAGCGAGTACGCGACATTTGCACAATCCATGGCGTACCAGCCGCCGTTTGCCAACGAGCAGACGAACATCGCGACGCAATCGTGCCCCGATACCAGGACATCGTGTTACTCGCTGGCGAATGGATTTCCTGCGCCGAACCCGATCGGGAATTATGCGGTGGACCCGCACTACAGCTTGCCTTATGTGCAGGTGTGGAACGTGGACGTACAGAAGACGCTGCCGTGGGGCGTGGTGCTGAACGTGGGTTACAACGGGTCTCGGGGATCGAACCTGGACATCAAGATTGCGCCGCGCGCGGTGCCGTCAAGCCCGAATACCGATCCCGAAGACGTGCCGTTTTTTTATGAATTCGACGGGGCGGCTTCGCGGTTCCATGCGGGAACCGTGCGATTGAACAAGCGCATGACGGGCGGGGTCGCGGTGGGAGCGAATTACCAGTATTCGCATTCGATTGACGATGCGAGTTCGGTGGGCGGGACGGGCAGCGTGGTGGCGCAGAACTGGCAGGACATTGCCGCGGACACGGGCAACTCGAATTTCGATGTGCGGCACAAGGTGAGCGGGTATTACGTGTACGAGCTGCCGTTTGGGAAAGACAAGCATTACGTCACGACGGGGGGGATGTCGCACGTGCTGGAAGGATTTTCGGTCTCGGGGAACTTCACGTTCGCGACGGGGACACCGCTGACGCCGACGTACCAGGCGAGTTTTCAGGACGTGTCGCGGGGCACGGCGGGCACGCAGAGGCCGGATCGGGTGGCGGGCGCGTCGCTGACTGCCGGCGGCGGATCACTGAAGCGGTGGTTCAATACGGATGCATTTCGGCCGCTGGCACAAGGCGAACTGTATGGAAATGCGGCGCGGAATTCGATTCCGGGACCGGGAACGATTGAGAACGGCATGTCCCTGTCAAAGACCGTGGACCTGGGCGATACGCGCAGCATGGAGGTGCGGGCGACGGCGAACAATGTGTTCAACACGGTGCAGTATTCGGGCGTGAATACGACGTTGCCGTCGAGTACGGATGCGGGGCTCATCAACACGTTCGGACAGGTTACAACGGTGGGGTCGATGCGGGCGTTTTCATTTACGGCGAGGTTCAGGTTCTAGTGATCGGGTGATCGGGTGGTCTAGTGATCGAGTAAGTCGGGTGCTCTTACCGGGAACGATTCTTCGTGTGCATTTAGATATTCATTGGGTGAGTGGAATGCGGGAGTGGTTGCGCAGGGCGATTGCGATGGCGGCGGGGATGAGTATGCTGGCCCCGGGCGGGGCGCTGTCGTTTGCGCAGCAGCCGGAGCAGGGAGGTGGCTCGCAGGGTGGATTCGTAATCCGCGCGAACGCCGAACTGGTGCTGACCAACGTGGTGGCGCGCGACGCGAAGACGGGCGAGCTAGTGCGCGGATTGAAGCAGGACGACTTCACCGTTTATGAAAACGGAAAGAAGCAGCAGATTGCGACGTTCGATTATCAGAGCGTGGAAATGGCGACGCCGTTGCACGAGGCAATGGTAAGCGGACTGGCGGCGGGCGCGACGGGCGCGAATAAGGCCGTCCTGGTGGCGAAGCCCGAAGAGCTACGCAATCATCGGCTGATCGTTTTTTTCTTCGACCTCACGTCAATGCAGCCTGAGGATCTGGATCGTAGCGTGGATGCGGCGCGCGAATTTTTGAAGACCAAGATGTCTCCGGCGGACCTGGTGGCGCTGGTCTCGCTGGGAGACACATTGAAGGTGGACCAGGACTTCACCGCGGACAGGGATGCGCTGACGCGCGAGGTTGGCATTTACAACGGCACCGAGGGGCAGGGATTCGCGCAGGGATCAACGGCGACTTCGAACCAGACGGAAGATACGACCGGATACACGCCGGATGAGGGCGAGTTCAACGACATCAATACCGACCGCGAGCTGTTTGCGCTGCGGGCGATTGCGAAGTCGCTCGAGAAGATCCAGGAGAAGAAGTCGCTGCTTTATTTTTCCGGCGGAATCTCGCGCGATGGGATCGAGAACCAGGCGTCGCTGCGGGCCGCCACCAATGCCGCCATGCGCGCGAACCTGGCGATTTATAGCGTGGACACGCGGGGACTGCAGGCGGTTTCGCCGGTGGGGGATGCTTCAACGGGGAGCTTGCGCGGGCAGGGCGCCTACAACGGCGGCGCGCTGCTCAACAACATGAATTCGAACTTCGCCACGCAGGAGGTGATGGCGACGCTGAGTTCGGATACGGGAGGCAAGGCGTTTTTCGACTCGAACGACTTTGCGCCGGCTTTTGCGCAGGTGCAGAAAGATACGTCGGCGTACTATGCGATCGGTTTTCACTCGTCGAGTTCGGCGCGGGATGGGAAGTATCGGAAGCTTACGATCAAGGTGAATCGGCCTGGAGTGAAGCTCGAGTACCGACCGGGATATTATGCGCCGGCGGATTTTGCGCACACCGGCAAGGACGATCGGGAGCGCGATCTGGAAGAGCAGTTGGCGAGCGATCTTCCGGCGACGGACATTGCGGTTTATCTGGATGCGATGTATTTCCGGCTGGATGAGAACCGGTTCTATGTACCGGTGTCGCTGGTGGTGCCGGGGTCGCAGATTCCGTTTGTGAAGGGCGGCGACAAGGATAAGGCGACTCTGGATATTGTGGGGACGGTGATCGACGAGGTGAAGCGGCCGATCGGGCGCGCACGGGAGACGGTGAAGCTGAACCTCAATCAAGCGGTGGGTGCAAGGCAAAAGAACATTCAGTACACGACGAGCTTTAACCTGCCGGCGGGAAAATATCACCTGAAGTTTGTGGTTCGCGAGAACCAGACCGGGCGCATGGGGTCATTTGAAGCGGATATCGCGCTGCCGGAGATGAAGAAGCTGCCTCTGAAAATGAGTTCGATTGTGCTGGCTTCAACACGTGAACCGAGCAAGCAGGAGAGTCCGCTGGTGCGCGGGGGCGAGGAATACGTGCCGAACATCAGTCACGTTTTCCGGCAGGATCAGCACCTATATCTGCTGTACGAGGTGTATGGGCCGGCGAAGGAAAAGCTGGCGGAGCATACGCCGAAGGGGATGAAGGCGGGCGTCAGCGTGCTGAGCAGCCTGGAATTGCTGCAGGGTGTGACGAAGGTGTACGAGACGCCGCTGGTGAAAGCGACGGCGATCAATGTGCCTGGGCGGAATGCGGTTTCGATGGAACTGGATGTGCCGCTGGGCGGACTGAAGCCGGGGCAGTATGTTTGCCAACTAAACGTGATCGACGATGCGGGCGGAAGCTTTGCATTTCCACGATTTGCGGTGCTGGTGAAGGAGGGCGCGGCTCAGGTGGCGTCAGGGTCGTCGGCTGGATCGGGACGCTGATCGCGAGGGACGTTGACGTGATCCCAGGGGCAGTGGCGGCAGGCATTTCCGCAGCAGGACCCCCGTTTGAGGTGGTAGGCGGCGGTGAAGACGACGAGGCCGTTTTCGAGGTAGAAGTCTTCGGGGGCGAGGGGGCATGAAGTCGCGTCGGGCACGTAACCCTATTGTGGCCGAATGTGGAGTCGATTGCGAGTTCGGCAAGCGCAAAAGCGGATACCCTGCGGGGAATGCCGGAAAGAAGAGCAACAGCAGTTCCTTCGCCTTCGGCTCAGGATGACAAGTTCTTAACTCGGGAGAAGAGTTCTGAAGCTCGGGATGACGAGTCTTCAGGGGTGCGAACCCGTAGAATTGCAGTATGAGTCTGACTGCTACGGAACGTGCGCGCCGGATCAAGATCATAGTTTTTGACGTGGATGGAGTGCTGACGGACGGCACCATCTGGCTTGTTCCGGGACAGGCGGGCGCGGGGGCGACGTTTCAGGATCATTCGGCAAGGCGAAGCGGGGAGGCCGGCTACGACGTGCACTCGACGACGATGGTGGAGGCCAAGGGGTACTCGGCGCATGATGGCGCGGGGATTTCGCTGGCGCGCATCGGGGGCCTGAAGTGCGGCGTGATTACCAAGCGCGTGAGCGAGACGGTGGCTACGCGCATGCGCGACCTGAAGATGGAATACGTCTACATGGGTCAGGCGTTCAAGATGAAGCCGATTCGCGAAATCATGGAGAGAGAAGGCGTGTCGCTCGACGAGATTGCCTATGTGGGCGACGATGTGATCGATCTGCCGGTGATGCGCGAGGTGGGACTGGCCATCGCGGCAGCCAACGCGCGCGACCAGGTAAAGGCGGAGGCGCATTACGTCACGCCGCATGCCGGCGGTTACGGAGCGGGGCGCGATGCGGTGGACTTCATTCTTGATGCGAAGGGGATTCTGACGAATTGCATCGAGACGATGATCGACGAGTCGAACCCGATCTCGCCATCCATGGATATCGGTAACAGCGGCGACCGGGCGTGACGCGCACTAGGTGGCGTGCAACAGGCTGAATAACAGCACGGCGAGCACGATGCTGCTGATGGCCACGTAGAGGCGATCGCGCTCCATGGCGAAGCCGACGACGGCTAACGCCACGCGGGCTACCGGAGTGGCGATGAGCAGCAGCAGTCCAAATTGAATCAGCGCCTTGCTATCGAGGTGCGCGGCCGACTGGACGATGCTCTGCATGGAGCGCAGGCTGGAGGATTCCATGGCGAAGGTGTGGAAGTCGGCTCGAGCAGAATAATTGTGCGCGAGGTAGAAGAGAGCGCCGACGGTGACGACGCCCCCTGCAATCAGCACGCCTGTGCGGAGCAGGTTGCCGATGATGATTTCCAGGCGACGGTCGTCCATGCGTTAGACCCTTCCCGTGGCTCCGCTGAAGATCATTTCAATCGCCAGCAGGAGGATGACCACGGCGAATACCAGCCGCAGAGTGCGCACGGGGGCGTGGACGAGCACCTTGGTGCCGAGGAAAGCGCCGGCCAGCACGCCGAGCATGACGGGCATGGCCACGCGCGGGTCGATGTAGCCGCGGCTCAGGTAGACGGCGGCGCTGGCGGCGGCGGTGACACCGATCATGAAATTGCTGGTGGTGCTGGAGACTTTGAATGGGATGCGCATGGTGCGGTCCATGGCGATGACCTTGACGGCTCCTGAGCCGATGCCGAGCAGGCCGGAGAGCGCGCCCGCACCGAACATCATGCTCAATCCGGCGGGCACGTTGCATACGCCGTACTTCTGGAGTTTGCCGTTCAGGGGGTAGTCGCCACCGAGGCGGAGGCGCGCGCCCCACTTGTCGCAATCGAGGGAATGCGGATGTTCCTCGGCGGCACCGAAGACAGATTGCCAGGCCGACTGCAGTAGGACGAGTCCGAAGATGATGGCGATGATGTGGGTGCTGATGTGGGTCGCCAGTCCCGCACCTACCACCGCACCGATGGTGGTGGCGATTTCGAGAAACATGCCGATGCGGATATTGGAATAGCCTTCGCGGACGTATGCGGCGGCGGCTCCCGACGACGTGGCAATGACGGAGACAAGAGAGGCGCCGATGGCGTATTTGAGGTCGACGCCCATGGCGAGCGTAAGAGCCGGGACGACAATGACTCCGCCGCCCAGGCCGGTAAGCGCGCCAAGGAATCCGGCGAGCGCGGAGATGGCCCAGACCACGATGGTGAAGGTGAGTATTGTCATAGAGCGCGGTCAGCGGTGTCAGCGGCACCAGTGCAACGAGTCAGCAAATGGTTGGTGCATGCTGCACGCACCATTCTACTTTGCGGCTGAGGCTGCGAAGGCTGGGAACACTTGTCGGATAAGGTCATTACGCAGGGCTATGCGCAGATCGGTGCGCGAATCGGGCTCGGTATTGGAGATGGCGTGGGTTGCATCGGATGGTGGGGGCTGACCGGTATCGGTGGTGTTGACGACGAGAAGCGCGGCGCATCTGTCCGCAGGGTCAAGAAGGAGTTCGGATGAAAAGCCGCCCTGATCTCCGTCGTGAAAGATATAACGGTGCCCGCCACTGCTGAGAACAAAGAAGCCCAGGCCCATCATCGGCTGCGCACCGCCCGGCCCGGAGGTGTAGGCGGTGGGCGCCTCGCCTTCCTGGATGGCCGGCAGGATACCCGGCCGAGTTGTGGACCAGGCTTCCTCTAGCGAACTGCGTTTGAGTACGGTATCGTTCGCGGGTTCGCCGATGAGGAAGTGCGCGTACTTTTCCATGTCGCTTATTGGCGCCTTGAGTCCGCTGTTCGATGTGGTGATGCCGGTGTCAAAGTTGAAGGGCTGTGGCGTGAGCCTGGCGCCGGCGCGGAGATAGCTGGCGGAAACGTTGGGCTCGAGGAACCAGGGTGCGCGGTCGAAGTAGCTACGGGTCATGCCGAGCGGCATGAGAATGTTTTTTGTGATGTAGATTTCGAAATCGTCGCCGGTGAGGCGTTCGATGATCTGGCCGAGGAAGACGTAGCCGAGGTTCGAGTAGCTCCAGCGCGTGCCCGGTTGGAACGCGACGTGAGTATAGGGAAGCATGGCAGAGACCTGCGACCACCTGGTTGGCTCGAATGGCTGCCAGTCGCAGTTGGCGGCATCGTCGCAATCCCAGGGCCAGGTGGGATTGCGAAAGCCGGCGCTGTGCGTGAGCAATTGGCGGACGGTGATGGCGTCGATCGGGCCGTAGGCATCGTGCACCTGGCGGAGTTCGGGGACGTAACGAACAGCGGGATCATCGAGCGACAGCATGCCGCGATCGCGAAGCTGCAGAATTGCGATGGCGGTCATGGTCTTGGTGATGGAGGCCCAGTTATACGCGGTTGCGGCATCAATGGGCTGATGGGTGTCGGCGCGCGCGTCGCCATGGAAGAACTCGATGGGCGGATGGCCGGCATGGACCACTGCGATGGCGCCGCCGATGACGCCATGCTGCGCGAGTAATGAATTGAAGCGCGCGTGCAGGGAATCGGGATTGGGTTGCGCGGGCGCGGAAATGGCGACAGCGAGGGTCAGGAGCAGTGCGCCCGAGAGACGTGACCGTAGCATGTTGGACATGATACAGGTGTGCCGGCGATTGACCTTTTCGCGACGGAACTGCGGACGCATGGGGCGCCATCCGGCTCGAAGTGGATGCCGTCAGGAATCGGCCTTGACGAGGCTGTCAGGGGAAACGCAGCGAGAGTCGCCGGAGTACACGACGAATCGTTCCCCGCGCAGGAAGCCGATGAGTGTCATGCTCATCTCGCGGGCCATGCGGACAGCGAGGCTGGACGGAGCGGAGACGCAGGCGAGGATGGGGATTCCTGCAGCGAGCGCCTTCTGCACGATCTCGAATCCGCCGCGGCCGCTGACAAGCAGAACGTGATTGGAAAGTGGGATGCTTTTCTGCAGCAGCGCCCACCCGACAATTTTGTCGACGGCGTTATGTCGGCCGATGTCCTCGCGCACGGCTAGCAACTCGCCCGATCGGTCGAACAGCGCGGCAGCATGAAGGCCACCCGTGCGGGCGAAGACCGCCTGCCTGCTGCGCACCATGTCAGGGAGGGCGCACAGCAGCGCTGGATCGATGCGGAATGCGGCGTTGGGCGGAGTAAGGCCCCGGCGGCGGATGGACTCGATGGAAGACTTGCCGCAAATTCCGCAGCTTGAAGCGGTGAAGAAATTTCGGCGCAAGGATGAGGAGCCATCCGGAGTGGATTTGAGTTCGACGTGCACCACGTTGCGATCGCGCCCGCGCAGGGCAGAACCTGTGCGCAGCGAAGCGAGCCGATCCTGTCGGTCGATCATGCCCTCGGTGAACAGGAATCCGGCTGCAAGTTCCTCGTCATGTCCCGGTGTGCGCATGGTCACGGTTACGGGCGCGCCATTCACGCGTATTTCCAGTGGCTCCTCGGCGGCGAGCGAATCCTGCACACGGTGGGCGCGTCCGCAGGACCACTCGAGGACCTGGGTGTATTCGAGGCTGCGCGGCGGCATGGAGAGTGCGTTGCCGCCGCCGGCGCGGGACGGCGAGGGCAGCACCGGCACAGGAGCGGGGCGAGCAGACACGGAAGCACCTCTGCGGGACTTTGATGCGCGATTGGCGATTCCATTAGCATCGAAGGAGATTTGAGGCTGTTACGCCGGTTGGCTGGAAACGAGGAAGAGTAGATGAAACTTCGCATCAAGGGCGACTCCCTGCGGCTGCGCATCGCGCCTTCCGAGATGGCGCGCCTGCTTGAAAGCGGCCGAGTGGAGGAGACAATCCACTTTGGTGCGGGACGCGACGAAAGCCTGACCTACGCGCTGGAGCACGCGTCGAATGCGGGTTCGCTGGGCGTGCGCTACCAACCGGCGCGGGTGACGGTTGTTCTATCGTCCGTGGAAGCCCGGGACTGGGCGCGCGGCGACGCGGTCGGAGTGTACGGGGCCGTGGAGGTTGGCGCGGCGCGCCTGGAGATCGCGGTGGAAAAAGACTGGGCGTGCCTGGACAAGAGCGCGGCTGAGAACCGCGATACGTTTCCCAATCCGAGCCCAGGCGCGAATTGCTGAAGGCAGGGGACAGGGTTCACGGGGCAGGGGACAGAGTCGAGTGATTCAGTGATCGGGTGACCAGGTGATCGGGTGATTCAGTGATCGGGTGACCAGGTGATCGGGTGATCCAGTGATCCAGTGATCTGGTGATCCAGTGATCCAGTGATCTGGTGATCTGGTGATCTGGTGACCAGGTGATCAGCGAACCGGAGACCTGGTATCTGAGAAAAGCGGTTTTCCTGAAAGGATGATAAAAACAAAGGCGACCGGCGAGAGGGAAATCGGGCGTTTCGGATCAGTCTAGCGCAACTCCAGCGTTATGGGGGCATGGTCGGATGGCTTCGCCTCGGCGCGCACGGCGCGATCGATGGTGCAGGAGGCGATGCGCGGCGCAAGCGAAGGCGATACCAGGAAGTGATCAATACGGATACCGCGGTTGTGCTCGAACGCTGCGCGAAAGTAATCCCAATAAGTGAACTGGCCGGATTCGCCCGGGTTCAGGCTGCGGAACGCGTCCGTGTAGCCCAGCGCGACCCAGGCGCGGTAACGCGCGCGGGGCTCGGGCTGGAAGAGCGCATCGTGCATCCATGACGAGGGCTTATGGCAGTCGATGTCCTCTGGAATCACGTTGAAGTCTCCGCCGATCAGCGTGGGGATTCCATCATTCAGCCAACGGCGCAGTTCGATGGTAAGGCGATCCATCCAGGCGAGCTTGTAGGCGAATTTTTCGCCTCCCGGCGGATTGCCGTTGGGACTGTAAATGTTGATGATGCGCAGGCCGGCGATGCGGGTCTCAAGGAAACGGGCGTGGCTATCGTGCTCGTCGCCCGGGAGCGTGGTGCAGGTTACCTCGATCGGGCTGCGCGCCAGCACGGCCACGCCGTTGTATGCCTTCTGCGTCACCGCCGCGCTTTCGTAACCCAGGGCGGTGAATGGCTCGGCATCGAAATGCTCCGTCTTGAGCTCCTGCATGAGAAGCACGTCGGGTTGGTTGTGATCGAGCCATGACTTGACGTGCTCGATACGAGCGCGGATTGAGTTGACGTTCCAGCTTGCGATCTTCAAGGACGAGCAATCTCCTGCATGGTGTTGTGGTTCGGCTCAAAATCAGGGTGATGTGGCATGGGCGCCTTCATTGCGGCAGGACAGAGATGGTGGCGCGGAGCATGTGTTCCTCACCGGGCGCAAGCGTCACGGCCCCTCGCATGACGTTTCCGGCTTCCACGCAGAGCATGCTTTGCCATTCGTTTTCGCCGAAGTCGGAGAGGGTCGCGGCGCCGTCGTGCCAGGGGTTCCAGACCACCGTGCTGCAAGAGTGCAGTTTATCCGTACGCAGCCTGCGCTGGAGTGAGCTGTCGACGATCTCGATGGGTCCTTCCGTGTCCATATAAGCATTGTCGGTCTGGCCGGCGATCAGCAGGTCGCCGGATTTCCGTTTTTCGCGGAAGCCGTCTGTTTTGTCGAGGTAAGCGACCCCGTCGAGGCCGCGCACGCATGCCTGTTGCACTCGGCCGACGCGGAAGTAGGTGTGCAGCGCCTCCTCGAAGCGGAAGGGACCGGCGCCGCGATTTACCACGCTGAGTTCAAGGCGAAGCGTTTGGGCTATGCGGATGCGGTAAGCCAATAGAAAGTCGTGCGGCCACCAGGGGCGCGTTGAGTCGTCGTTGGATGTGAGGCACACCAGGGTGACGGAGCCGTCGTCATCGGCGCATAGTGAATCCAGACGCCACTCGCGAGTGCGGGCGAAGCCGTGTTTGGGCGCCTTCGGGTCATCGGCCTTGTTGCCGAACCAAGGGAAGCAGACGGGAATGCCGCCGCGGATGGGGACACCCGGCTCCCAGTGCGAGCGCTCGCTGACGAAGATGGCCTCCTCGGCGCCGGCTGGCTGCCAACTGAGCACCTGCGCTCCATACAGCGATACCTCGGCGTGTGCCGCCGGGCTGGTAATACGCACGACGGGAAGGCCGCCTTTTCCGGCGACGACCTGGGCTGTGTCCGCGATACCGAATCGCCGGTTCAAACCTTCAATGTGGGGAACGGGTTCCATGTCTGAGCGGATTCTACTGTACTGCCGCACGGGTGTCAGGCGGACAACGGAGCACGCGGGGGGCGGCATCCCACGAGCTTGGACCTCTCTCGAAAGGTCGAAGCTGCGTGAATCTGCCTGTCAATCCGCCTATCCTGCCCATGCTGGCGAAGCGTGTGGAGAGCATTCCAGAGGCGGGCGAGTGGATCTTTGAGCCGAAGTGGGATGGGTTCCGCGTCGTTGTGTTTCGCGACGGCGGGGAAGTGATGCTGCAGAGCCGGGATGAGAAATCGCTCAACCGGTATTTCCCGGAATTGGTTGAGCCGATTCGCGCGCAGCTTCCGGAGCGCTGTGTGCTCGACGGCGAAATCGTGATCGCGCGCGAGCGGCGACTGGATTTCGACGCGTTGCAGTTGCGCATCCATCCCGCGGCTTCGCGGGTGAAGTTGCTGGCGCAGCAGACGCCGGCTTCCATCGTTTTTTTCGATGTGCTCTGTGTTGGCCGGCGCGACCTGAGCAATGTGCCGTTTGCGGAAAGGCGCGCGGAATTGGAGGAACTCCTGCACGATGCGCGCGCGCCGCTGCACCTGACGCCCGCAACGCGCGACCGCGGCACGGCGCAGGACTGGTTTCGCCGATTCGAGGGCGCCGGTTTTGACGGAGTGGTGGCAAAGCCCACGCAAGATGGATACCAACCGGACAAGCGCGTGATGCTGAAGATCAAGCACGAGCGCGACTGCGATTGCGTGGTGGCTGGATTCCGCTGGTACAAGGAGAGCGAGGGAAGCCAAATTGGTTCGCTGCTGCTGGGGCTGTATGACGCGGCGGGCGCCCTGCAGCATGTGGGAGTGTGCGCCAGCTTCACTGCGCAGAAGCGGCGGGAACTCGTGGAGTTTCTTGCACCCTTCCGTCGGAAGGCCCTGGCGAACCATCCCTGGAAAAATTGGGAGGGGAATGGGCCATCTTCAAGCGCGGAGCAGAGAATGCCCGGCGGACAAAGCCGCTGGAGTCATGGCAAGGATCTTTCGTGGGAGCCGTTGCGGCCGGAACTGGTGGTCGAAGTGGCATACGAGCATATGCAATCGGGGCGATTCCGCCACATGGCGCACTTTCGACGCTGGCGCACGGATCGGCGGCCGGAGTCGTGCACGTTCGCGCAGCTTGAGACCGTGCCGCCGCACGAACTGGCCGAAATGTTTGCGCATGATCGCGCTCATGCCACATTAGTCGATGGTGAGGGTGACCACGCCGGAGCTGGTGAACGTGCCGGTAAATCCCGCCGCCGGCGGAGCGCCGCGTAAAGACGCAGAGGCATCGCTGCGGCATGGGCAGAGCGATCATGAGAGCGTTTTCGGATCGTGTTCAGCGGACTTGAAACCAGATAATCGCTTCGTCCTGGGTGCGCTACAGAGTGTGTATCGCGCTGGCGCAGTTCTGATTACCGGCGGAGCCGCGGGCGGGCGCATGCGCGAAGAGCGGTTCTGCAATAATCGTCACGACCGGCGGAACGTAGGGAATGATTGTGATGGTGGCTACGCGAGCGACCGGTCTGGGGGCTGCACGTTGAATGCAGGAAATAGGGGCGAGCGCATCGCCATCGACACCGGCGGCACGTTTACCGATTGCGTGACTCTGCGCGATGGGATGCTGAGGGCGGTGAAGGTGTTTTCCACGCCCGACGATCCGGCGCGCGCGGTGATCGACGGGCTTGGCGCGTTGGGCGCAAGGCCAGGAGCAACGGTCCGCCACGGAACTACGGTAGGCACGAACGCGATGCTGGAACGCAGAGGTGCGCGGGTAGCATTCGTCACCACGGCGGGATTCGAAGATACGATCGCCATCGGGCGGCAGGCGCGGCCGCTGCTCTACGACTGGTTTCAGAAAGCGCCGGAGTGCCTGGTGGGCGCTGGCCTGCGATTCGGAGTGGCGGAGCGCACGACGGCCGAAGGCGAGCGCCTGCTGGCACCGGATCCGGAGGATCTGAGGCGCCTTGCCGAGCGCATTCGTCAATCCGGCGCGGAGGCAGTGGCGGTGTCGCTGCTGTTCTCGTTTGCGAATCCCGCAAACGAGCGAGCGGTGGCGGAAGCACTCCGATCGCTCGGCGTGCCGATCTCGGTTTCGCATTGCATCATTCCAGAGTTTCGCGAGTACGAACGCGCTTCGACCGTGGTGGCGAATGCGTATCTCGCGCCGATGGTGGGGAGCTATCTCAAACGACTGGCATCCGCGCTTGACGCGCCGGAATCCAAGTCGCGGCTGGAGGTGATGCAGTCGTCGGGCGGAATTATTTCGGCGCACGTGGCCGCAGCGGAGCCGGTGCGCACAGTGCTGTCCGGTCCGGCAGGCGGCGTGGTCGGCGCGTTCCGTCTGGCGCGCGCCGCGGGGTTCGAACGCATCATCGGCTTCGACATGGGCGGCACATCGACGGACGTGTCCCTGGTCGACGCGGGGACCGGCGGATTGCGCATCAGCAACGAGTCGGTGATTTCGGGCGTGCCAATCGGCGTGCCCATGCTCGACATTCACACGGCCGGCGCGGGCGGTGGGTCCATCGCGCGTTTCGACGCAGGCGGAATGCTGCGGGTCGGGCCCGAGTCTGCGGGATCCAACCCCGGTCCCATCTGCTACGGAAGGGGCGAGCGGCCCACGGTTACGGATGCAAATCTGATTCTCGGCAGGCTGGACGCGGAGCGATTCCTTGGCGGGACAGTGAAGCTCGATGTGGAGCGTACGCGGGCGATCATGGAGCGGGCGAAGGGGTCGTTGGCGACGGTGGAGGAATTTGCGGCGGGCATCGTATCGGTCATAGAGGCGACGATGGCGAAAGCAATCCGCGTGATCTCGATCGAGCGCGGCTTCGATCCGCGCGAGTTCACGCTGGTGGCATTCGGCGGCGGAGGGCCGGTGCATGCATGTCGGCTGGCGAGTGCGCTACGCGTGCCGCGGGTGATGATTCCAGTGCTGCCGGGTGCGCTGTCGGCTGTGGGCATTCTGCTGGCCGATACGGCGCGGGAGTACTCGCGCACCGTGATGCTGCCCATGGATGCGCCGCTGGAAGATGCGTTTGCCGAGATGGAGTCGGCGGCTCGGGAAGAGTTCGACTGCGAAGGCTTGGATGGAGTGTCGCATCGTTCGCTCGATTTGCGCTATCGCGGGCAGGGCTACGAACTGAATGTTCTGTTCGGACCGGATTCGGCTGCTGCGTTTCACGAACTGCATAGGCGGCGGTATGGGTTTGCCGACGTGGCGCGGGCGGTCGAGATTGTGAATGTGCGGGTGCGGATGGTAGCACCGGCTCCGCCGTTCGAGCAG
>Ga0134126_10006068_pt1 | contig 15129 bp, 11 predicted proteins | sample KB31752_FD_96881 | JGI IMG/M metagenome (GOLD analysis project Ga0134126, IMG submission 96881) | Terrestrial soil microbial communities with excess Nitrogen fertilizer from Kellogg Biological Station, Michigan, USA - KB3-175-2 | ecosystem: Environmental > Terrestrial > Soil > Unclassified ...
CGCCGGCTTCCATTCGGATGTTTAGACTCGCGGTGCCCGAATTCTATTCCGGGATTCGGAACTTTGGTGGTTTGAGCTGGTTTGTCAGTGCTTGAAACGCGGAACGTTTCGTGTGCCTATTTGGAATTAAACGTGCTCGCAACCACGAGAACATTTCGCTTGACTTTCGCCTCGATTCGTCATAGCACGGAGATAGGAGCATGGATCGAAGTGCGCGCAGCACTCACTCCCGGCATGCAGATAGTCGCTGGCCGCAACACGGCATCTGAGCATCTTCGCGAGGCCAAGCCGACGAAGAGACCTCATGGGATCCGACGAGATCTGACGAGATTAGGGGATGGAATATCTCATGGGCCAGGACGAGATGTCAGTATGGGATCCGATGAGAATCGATGAGACCGGATGGGATCAAAGCTTCAATGCACCAAGTCCTGACTTTCGCGCCAGAACCGAGACGTTTTCGAGTTTCGCGAAGGGCAGCTCTGGGTAACACTGAGAAAAGGATGCGTAACTCTGAGGAAATCTCAGGGTTACCCTGTGGAAGAAGCAGGGTTATGCTGTGGAACTTGAGAATGCTTATTGCGATTTCCGATGAGAGCCTGTGCTTCTCCTTTCCAGGTAAGTCTTTGCTGGTCAGGCGCTTAGATAGGTGGCGAATTTAAGAGATCGCTTCTGACATAAACTGGAACCCTCAGAATGGCTGTAATCAGTACAGTTGAAACTCGGCTGGCCCATCTGGTCATTCAGCGATTCTTTGAGGTGTCGCTGTATTTCATGCTCTTCACCGGTTTTGCCGCTCTGGCAGGCACTGGCAAGCTGGATGGCTCCTCAGTTTTGTTCGGACTCTTCGCGTTCGTCGTCAAAGGTTTCCTGCTGATCCGGCGGAGCAGCGTTCTTATTCCAGAGCGCTGGACGAACTACCTGACGCTTGGCTACCTCTTCTTCTTCGCGCTCGATTACTTGCTGCTGTCACGCACGTTTCTAGGCGCGATCGTGCACATGGTGCTGTTTGCCGCGATTGTGAAGATTTTTTCCGTACACCGCGATCGGGATTTTGTGTACCTGGCGATTTTGTCGTTCGGCATGGTGCTCACAGCTTCCGTTCTCACAGTGGATTCGCTCTTCTTCGCTATTTTCTGCGTGTTCGTGCTGCTGGCGGTGATGACGTTCGTGAGCATGGAGATGCGACGCACGTGGATTGCCGCCCAGCCCAACGTGCCATCCGATCCATTGAAGCTTCGCGATCTTCGCCGAGTTCCGGGAGCGCTGGCTGCGGCCTGCGCACTCCTAGTGATCACGATTGTGATCGGAACCGTGGCGCTGTTCTTTCTCGTTCCCCGCAAAGCTACTGGCGGATACCTGAGCGCCTTCGCTGCCCGAAATGGGATTTCAACCGGCTTCAGCGAGGAAGTGCGTTTGGGAGAGATCGGGCAAATCCAGCAATCAAACGATGTTGTAATGCACGTGAAGTTCGCACCAGGTTCAAGAGTGCCCGCTGAGCTGCGCTGGCGCGGCATTGCGCTAACCGGCTTCGACGGACGCCGCTGGACCACCGATCGCGATCGGGAAGTGTTGGTTCCCAGCACCAGCGGCGTACTGCCGTTGCTCAGCCACTTGCCCCGAATCACTGGCGGAGATAAGCGCGTCGCTTATGACGTGTCGCTGGAGCCGTTTGGATCGCGCGTGTTTTTCGTGATTCCGCAGGCCATCGTGATCAACGGTCGATATCGGATGATTGCCGTCGATTTGAACAACGACACGATTTTTAATGCCGATAATTCGCGCGGAATCACCGATTACAGCGTGGTATCGGAGATTCCACCGCCGATGACCGTCGGAGCCATTGACGGCGACGGTCCGTCAGTCGATCCTCGGTATTTACAGCTACCCAACTACGTCGACGCGCGAATTCCAGCGCTAGCACGCCAGATCACCGAGAACGAACCCACAACTTTCCGCAAAGCATCGGCGATTGAAAGATATTTATCGAGGACCTACGGATATACCCTGCAGCTTCCACTCGTTCCGCCGAAGGATCCGATCGCAAACTTTCTTTTCGAACGCAAGATGGGCCATTGTGAATACTTTGCGTCCGCGATGGCGGTGATGCTGCGGACGCTCGGAATCCCTTCCCGCGTAGTGAACGGATTCCGCGGCGGCGTCTATAACGACATTACTGGCAGCTATATCGTTCGTGCGCGCGATGCTCATTCATGGGTAGAGGCGTACTTTCCCGAATACGGCTGGTATACCTTTGATCCCACTCCAGGCGGAGCACAACCTGCTACCGGAGGATTTAACCGCGCCTTTCTGTATGTCGATGCGATGCGCGAGTTTTGGCACGAGTGGGTGGTCAACTACGACACCGGCCATCAAACTTCCCTCGCCATATCCGCAGCCCGGCGGGGACGTTCTGAATTCGAGCACTTGCGAGATTGGTTTGTTTCCATCTACGAAGGCTGCGTACGCCGTGCCAGGGCTGTAGGCGAGAACATTCAGAAACATACCGCGACATGGATTTGGGGGACTTCGGCTGCTTTAATCGTCTTATTTGCGTTCTTGGCCGGTCCGAAATTCAGTCGAGCGATGCGCCGTCTGCAGATTGCTCGCAAGCCCGCTCTTGAGCCTCACTCCGCCGCGACCATCTGGTATGGCCGCGCACTCAGGCTGCTTTCGAAAAAAGGCATCAAGAAATCCGGAACGCAGACTCCGCAGGAGTTTCTGCGAGCGGTTCCGATTTCGGCGATTCGTCATCGGGTGGAGCGGTTTACGGTTCACTACGAGCGCGCCCGCTTCGGCGACTCCACTTCGGACGCAGAGAAGCTGCCGGAGCTATATCGAGAGTTGGAGGAGGAAGTCAAGAAGTAGCGAGTGTGACGACGTTCAGCGGCAGTTCGGCTGATAAAATAAAGAGATTGCATGCCCATAGAAGTTTCTACTGAGATTGCTCCCGAACAACTCACCAGCACCTCCCGCAGCGACAGCCCTCGCACGAAGGTTGGATTTGTAAGTCTTGGCTGCCCAAAGAACCTCGTCGATAGCGAGGTCATGATGGGAATGCTCAGCGAGGCAGGAGCGGAGATCACTCAAGACGCCGCCTCCGCCGACGTCATTGTCGTGAATACCTGCTCGTTCATTGATTCGGCCAAGCAGGAGTCAGTAAACGCCATTCTCGAAATGGCTCAGCATAAAACTGCCGGAACAGCCCAGAAGCTGATCGTTGCCGGGTGTCTGGTAGAGCGCTATCGCAACGAGATCCAAAAGAACATTCCTGAAGTTGACGCGGTCTTGGGCACGGGAGAGCTGGAGCACATTCTTCAGGCAGCGGGAATTGAGCGCGCCGTCAAGCAGGCTCCGCAGCCGGAGTCGCCGTTCAAGATTCTCGTTGATCGTGCGCCCAGCGCAGTTCGCACCCATTCGCGTCCTGAAGGCGAAGCGCGGGCGGCCAGTGGAAGATTCTCACGCGCGGAATGGGACGGCGCGATCTCAGATTTACCGAATTATCTGTACGACGAGAGAACTCCGCGTCTGCTTGCGACCGGCAAGACCTCTGCCTACCTGAAGATTGCGGAAGGCTGCGATCACCCGTGCAGCTTCTGCATCATTCCGCAGCTTCGGGGAAAGTTTCGCTCGCGGCATTTTGAATCAGTGATCTCCGAAGCACGGAGACTGACGGAGAACGGCGTTCGCGAACTCACGCTTATCGGGCAAGACACGACTTGCTATGGAGAAGATCTCGGTTTGAAAGACGGGCTCGCGCTTTTGCTAGCGCGTCTGGCTGAACTTGATGACCTTCGCTGGATCCGTTTTCTCTACGCATATCCCAACAAAATCACCGGGCGACTGCTCGACACCATCGCCGCGCACGAAAAGATCTGTTCGTACATCGACGTGCCGCTCCAACATGCTTCTGCTTCGGCGCTGAAGCGCATGAAGCGCGGCGGCAACTCCGACATTTTCCTGAAGAGCATCGAAAAAATGCGCTCGACGATTCCCAATCTGACACTGAGGACCTCCTTCATCGCTGGATTTCCCGGCGAGAGTGAAGCCGAGTTCGAAGAGCTGTGCGATTTCGTCAGCGCTGCCCAGTTCGACTGGCTGGGAGTCTTCGCCTACTCTGATGAAGAAGGAGCCGCAGCATTCAAGCTCGAAGAGAAAGTACCTGCGCGCGAAATTGAGCAACGCCGCAAGAAGCTCATGCGCATTCAGCAGCAGATCAGCCGCAAGGCCAAGAAGACACTCGTTGGAAAGCAGTTCGATCTGCTGGTCGAGGGTCCTTCGGAGGAAACAGACCTACTCTGGGAGGGACGCACGATCATGCACGCTCCAGAGATCGATGGCAAGGTCTTCATCAACGACTTCAGAGACCATGAGCAGTTGAATCGCGGCGAGTTTTACCGCTGCGAAATTAGCGAAGCGCACGACTACGATCTGGTCGCGCGCATCATCTGATATGGCTCGAAAGAAGGCCCTCAGTCTGCGCTGTCCAACGTGCCGCACAATCGTGCTCCGGTCAGACGAGCATTTTCCTTTCTGCAGCGATCGCTGTCGTCTGATTGATTTAGGAAAGTGGGCCAGCGGGGGCTATCGCGTTAGCTCTCCTGTGCTCGATCCTGAGCTGCTCGAGGAGATCGATCAACGTCCGCAATCCAACCCAGAGAACGATGAGCACAAGCGGCATTAGCTACAAGTAAACGTGGAGCCGGCCGCCCCCGGCCGGGTGTTTCGCAGCAGAACGAGGAGTGCAGTTCAACCAAAAGTCTGAAGGCATTCTGAAAGGAAACAGCTTTGGACGACCCCAACCAGAATCCAGCCGTGGGCGACCGGCTCCACGTCAGCCCTCAAACTGGAAACTCTCGTTCTCGATGGGCATGGCTCGTGGGCACGTTTTTCGGAATTGGTGGCCTGCACCCAGGGCCGGGCACGTGGGCTGCGGGAGCGACCGTGCTGCTCTGGTGGCTGGGCGCGCAACGGGCAACTCACACGACAGTCATCGCGCTGCTCACGGCGATCGTGGTGACTCTGATTGGAATTCCCGCGAGCACGAGAGTTGCGCGCGAAAGCGGGATCAAAGATCCGGGATTTGTGGTGATCGACGAAGTTGCAGGTCAGATGTTCTCGCTCATCATCGCGCCCCTGCGTTGGAAATATCTATTGCTGAGTCTTATACTTTTTCGTTGCTTCGACATTTTCAAACCTCCACCATTGCGCGCTTTGGAGCGCCTGCCGGAGGGAATTGGCATCATGATTGACGATGTCGGCGCAGGATTGTACTCGCTGCTGGTTCTCGCAATTGTGCTGAAATTCTGGCCTTCGATTTAGCCAGCCAACAGCGCGACGATGATCGTTAGAATCGCGCGAGATGGGGTCTCTGAACGCTTGCTGGGAAAGCGCCATTTGAACGGGAAGCCGCACATCTCATCCATTAGTCCACCGTTCGCTCTTCCCGGTGGCGAAGTACGCATCTCTGGCAGCGGATTTCGCGGGCACGAGATGCGGCGGCCTCGCGTCACGTTCGGTGACGAACCTGGCGGGGTAGTGATTGCCGCCGAGGAGTTCGTAGTTGCTCGCGTTCCCGAAACGGCATTCTCAGGCCCGGTGATCGTCGAACCGGACGGTAGCAAAAGCAACGGCCTCGAACTGAGAGTAGCTGTTCCAATTGCGGAAAACCTGCATCCGGTCACGAATCCTGCCATGGATGCGGAAGGCAACCTCTTCGTTCCTTTCTCCGGATCGCGTGGGCAGAAGGTCCCAGTGTCGATTTACAAGATCGACACCGGCTACCATGCGAAACCATTCCTCTCCGATTTGATGAATGCCCACGGAATCGCCTTCGACCGCGAGGGACAGATCTATGTCTCGTCGCGACAGAACGGCACGGTGTACCGCGTGGCTCCGAACGGCACGATGTCTGCCTACGCTGAGGGTATGGGTATTGCGACCGGCATCGCATTCGACCGCGAGCAGAACCTCTATGTAGGCGATCGCAGCGGAAGTATCTTCAAGATCGCGCGCGATAGACAGACATTCGTCTTTGCCACTTTGGAACCAAGCGTCTCTGCATATCATCTTGCTTTCGGGCCGGATCAGAGCCTGTACGTAAGCGGACCGACTACATCGAGCTACGACGCGATCTATCGCGTCGATCCGCACGGCGATAGCTCGGTCTTTTTCCGCGGCTTAGGGCGGCCGCAAGGGATAGCGTTCGACATCGACGGTAATCTTTACGTGGCCGCGTCCTTTGAAGGCAAACGCGGCATCGTTCGCGTCACTCCTGACAAGAAGGCTGCACTGTGCGTTTCCGGTCAGAACCTTGTTGGTCTTTGCTTCGCTCCAGGAAAGGCTGCAGTGCTCGCCACAACCTCTGCGGTCTTTCATCTCTCCTGGAATATTCAGGGTCTGCCGCTGCTTCAGTAAGGATTAAGACTCGACAGCTATACTGCCAAACGTGAACGCCGAGATCATCGCCATTGGCTCGGAGCTGCTGACTCCGTATCGCCAGGACACCAACTCGCTGTTTCTCACCGAACGATTGAACGAACTCGGCGTCGAAGTGCACTTCAAAACGGTTGTTGGCGATTCACGTGGTGATCTCGTCGCGGTTGCTCGGACCGCAATCGCGCGCTCGGATATTGTGATTTTTATGGGAGGCCTCGGGCCGACGGAAGACGACCTCACGCGGGAGTGTGTCGCCGAAGCTCTCGGAATCGAGATTCATCGCGATCCCGAAGTCATAACCGCACTCTACAAGCGATTTGCCGAACGACGCCTTCCCATGCCGGAGAACAACTCGCGTCAAGCCGATGTGCTTGACGGCGCCGTATTGCTAAATAATCCGAACGGCACTGCGCCGGCGCAGTGGCTCGTAACAAGCTATAACGACGCGAAGCGATACATCATGCTGCTGCCTGGTCCTCCTCATGAGCTCAAGCCGCTCTTCGACGCAGAATGTTTTCCGCGCCTGAAAGAGAACCTTCCGGCGCAGTTCATCGCGAAAAGAATGCTGCGCGTCGCTATGGGAGAATCCGCCTGCGACTCTTGCGTTGCGCCAATCTATACGAAAGTTCCTGAAGTGCAGACCACAATCCTGGCGCAAGGCGGGGAGACGCAGATCCACCTGCAATGCCGCGCTACATCGCAGGATGAGGCGGAGCGGCAGGTATCACAATTAAGTGATCGCATCGAAGACGAGCTTGGCGATGCAGTATTCTCCACTGGCGGGGAGACCCTGGAGCAGATTGTCGGCTATTACCTGCAGATGCGCGGAGCCACGCTCGCGGTTGCAGAATCATGTACAGGAGGCATGCTCGCTCAGCGCCTTACTTCCGTTTCGGGAAGTTCGCGCTACTTCCTCGGTGGGTCGGTCGTGTATTCGAATGAATTGAAAACCGAATTTGCAGATGTCCCGCCGGCGTTGATTTCCGAGCACGGCGCAGTGAGCCGACCGGTTGCATTGGCATTGGCGAAGGGAATTCGCGAACGCACAAACGCGACGTTCGGAATTGGTATCACCGGAGTTGCAGGTCCGACGGGAGGAACACCGGAGAAACCAGTGGGATTGGTTTTCATCGCAATCTCCGGCGAAAACGAAACTGAAGCGCTTGAGCGCCGCTTTCCTGGTGATCGCGAACGCATTCGTTTGTGGGCGAGCTTCATGGCCATGGACCTGCTGCGGCGAAAGCTAATGTAGAAAGAAGGAAAAATGGACCTGCCGCCCTCGGCCGGGTTTTTGCTGAGATCTTCTAAACTCAGTGATATAGACGAAAACCCGCGCGAAGGCGCGCGTCGGTCCGAGAAGTTAGCGCCATGCGTCTGTTCGTTGCTGTCGAGATCGAGCCCGCTATTCGCGAGCGGATCAATGAATTCGTGAACGGCTTACGTGCGAAGATTGCGGAAGCACGTTGGGTGCGGCCAGAGGGCATGCACGTCACGCTCAAGTTCCTTGGTAATGTCGCTGACGAGCGCAGAATCACGATCGAACAGGCACTGCGCCCGGTCCATGGAAAGGCAGTCATACTGTCCCTTAGACGGCTTGGACTCTTTCCAAATCCCATGTCTCCGCGCGTGCTGTGGGTGGGTATTGAAGCTGGTCCGGAACTGGAGCAGCTTGCTACGGCAGTTGATCAGCAGATGGGATCCATTGGATTCGAATCGGAGAGGCGCGCATTCTCACCGCACGTGACGCTGGCCAGATTCAACCAACGCCCCCGAGGCAATCTTGGTTCGCTGTTGTCGGAAGCACAGCCGAGCTTCGGTACAATGACCGCGAACGAGTTTCATCTCTATGAAAGCAAGCTGTCGCCGCAAGGTTCGCGATACACAAAACTCGCGAGTTTCAAATTAGAACAGGCGTAAGCTCCGAATGACCGCTGGAACCTATCTTCTCATCGCCACCGTTGCCTATCTGCTCGGCTCAATTCCGTTCGGTCTCATTTTGGTACGGCTAGTGCGCGGCGAAGATGTTCGCCTGAGCGGCAGCGGAAATATCGGAGCGACCAATGTCGCTCGTACCGGTGGCGCAAAGCTGGGGGTAACAACGCTCATCCTTGACGCACTGAAGGGCTATGCCGCCGTGGCGTTCGCCATTGCGGTAAGCCATCACGAGGCGGCGATTGATGCTGGACTGGCTGCGGCGCTGGCCGCGCTGTGCGCGATTCTCGGACATGTATTTCCGGTTTGGCTCAAGTTCCGAGGCGGGAAAGGGGTGGCTACGGGGGTAGGAGCTTTTCTCGGATTGGCCCCGCGTGCCGTGCTGGTCGTGCTGGCCATCTTTCTGATCATCGTCGCCATCTCGCGTTATGTATCGCTCGGCTCCGTGGTCGCCAGCGCGGTTTTTCCCATTTTGGCTTACTTCCTTTATCGGGGCACATCGAGCATCGCCGATTTACTGGTGATGTTTGCTGCATCGCTGCTGATCATCCTGAAGCACAAGGCCAACATCAGGCGATTATTAAACGGCACGGAAAATCGGCTGCAGTTCCACAAGACCTAATGCCACAACGATCGAGGGTTCGAGCGTGAGCCGCATCGCTGTAATCGGCGCAGGAGCATGGGGCACTGCTCTTTCCATCGTTCTCGCACGCGGCGGACGACATGAGGTCCGTCTGTGGGCTTATGAGCGCCAGGTGTGCGACTCGATTCAGGCGCGTCGAACGAATGATCTGTTTCTGCCTGGATTCAAAATTCCCGATGGCATTGAAGCAACCAACTCGCTTCCCACTGCCTTGGAAGATTGCAGTTTTGTTCTGGCGGTAATGCCGTCGCATCACGCTCGTGCTCTTTACTCTTCGGTTCGACCGTCGCTTTCACGTGACACGATTATCGTCAGCGCTACCAAAGGTATTGAACAGGAGAGCTACAAACGAATGACGGAAGTCGCCGCGGAAGCGATCGGCGCTACCCGCATTGCGGCGTTGAGTGGACCATCGTTCGCCAAGGAAGTCGCGCGCGGCGATCCAACAGCATTGACGATCGCGTGCGCAGACTCGGAGGTCGCCAGTTTTCTTCAGCGAGAGTTCAGCGATCCGATGTTTCGCGTGTACACAAACGATGATGTCGTGGGCGTAGAACTTGGTGGAGCGCTGAAGAACGTGATCGCGATCGCCGCCGGCATTGCCGAGGGTCTGGGGTTCGGTCACAACACGGCTGCGGCACTGATCACGCGTGGACTCGCCGAAATCACACGGCTCGCAGTCGCATGTGGTGCTCGACGCGAGACTCTCGCCGGCCTCTCGGGAATGGGTGACTTAGTGCTGACGTGCACTGGAGGCCTTTCCCGCAACCGCACCGTGGGCGTGGAACTCGGCCGCGGACGCAAGCTCCCGGAGATTATGGCAGGCATGCACGGCATGGTCGCGGAAGGGGTGCTTACGACCGATGCCGCCCTTGGCCTCGCGCGCAAGCACGGCATCGAGATGCCCATTTCGGAACAGATGCACGAGATCCTCCATGCACAGAAGTCCCCGAAAGATGCCATTCGCGACCTGATGAGCCGTCCGGGAAAAGACGAATAACGCCCAAACAAGCGAGCTGCACGGTCGTAATCAGGGAAATGCCTGAGAACGTAAGTAGCTATCCAGAGTTGCTGGATAATCGGGTTAGAATCCGTTCAATTCCGGGAACTCAATGCGCCTGCCCAACCGCATACCGCTGATGTATCTCATGTCCGCCGTGCTGCTTCTGGTCGGCGTGGTTCCGCTTTATTTTTACGGATCGCAGGTCGTCTCGATCAATCGCGACCGGCTCAAAGTTAACGAACAGCTCCTGCAAAACACGGTTACCCGCTCGCTCGGCGATGACATTGAGCATCGGCAAGTCACGCTTCAGACTTCTTTAGGCAATCTTTCTGCTTCCGTTCTGGTCGCGAGCGGCGGCGATCTCACAAATGATCACATCAACGCCCCGGAACTGCGCGCCCTGCTTGAGAGATTTACTTCGTTGTCCGACATCATTGATTACGCCACGCTCCTCAACGATGAAGGAAAAGGAATCACCGCAGGGCGCGTGATTCCCGATGCATTTGTTCAGCGCGAATTGGAGCATGCCTTCGTGGCCGCGCGAGAGGGGCGCAGCTACAACGGACAGGCGCTCACGGTGGGCTCCGGCAAAGATCAGCGCACGACCATGCTCGTGAGCACTCCAATCATGACCAACGAGCATTTCCTCGGCATGATCGGCGCCGTCGTCGATCTGCAGTACCTCATTACCAGCCTCAGGAATGCCAGCCAGGCAGGGCTGGAGGCATTTGTTGTAGATCGCCAGGGTCGTCTCGTGGCCGGAGCCGACACTCATTACGCTACCGGTCAGGAAATGACGGACAACGAACTGGTGAAAATGTTCGTCGAGCAAACCCGGTTCGACTTAGTGCCAACCACCTCTTTCACTGTCCAACACGGGAAAGAATCTGTGGACATGTTGGGAAGCTACAGTTGGGTTCCTTCCCTCCAATGGGCAGTAGTCGCGCAGAAGACTCAAGCCGAAGCTTATCAAAGCGTTCTCGACATGCAGTGGAATGCGTATAAATACCTCTTTTACGCCATCCTACTCGGCGTCGCATTCGGCATCTTCGCCGCACGGCGCATCTCCACTCCGCTGCAGACTTTAACGGAATCCAGCCGCGCCATCGCTCGCGGCGATTTTTCCCAGCGCGTGCAGGTAAAGAGCCGTACGGAAATCGGTGAACTTGCAAACACGTTCAACACCATGAGCTCGGAGCTCGAGCGCTTCGTCCAGGATCTGAAGCGCGCTGCCGAAGAAAACAAAACGCTCTTCCTCAGCTCGATCCAGATGCTCGCCGGTGCGGTCGACGAAAAGGACCCATACACGCGAGGCCATTCTGATCGCGTCACGCGCTATTCGGTTTTAATCGCAAAAGAAATTGGTCTTCCCGAAGAAGAAGTTGAGAAGATTCGTATTGCTGCCCAGCTGCACGACGTAGGCAAGATTGGAATTGAAGACCGTATCCTGAAGAAGCCGGGAGCGCTTACACCCGACGAGTACGAAATCATGAAGACGCACACCACCAAAGGCGCTGCCATTCTTCGTCCCGTCGAGATGCTGAAGGAAATGATTCCCGGAATAGAACTTCACCACGAATCTCTCGATGGTCGTGGATATCCGCACGGGCTCAAAGGCGATCAGATTCCACTCAGTCCGCGCATCATCATGGTGGCGGATTGCTTTGACGCGATGACGACCAATCGTCCGTATCAGGCCGCAATGGATCCTGAGTATGTGATCCGCATTATTAATTCGTTGGTGAACACGAAGTTCGATCCCCGGATAGTGGCGGCCCTAACTGCGGTGTTTGAGCGTGGAGACCTGCGCGTTCGCCGGGCCGCTGCAATCACTCCCGAAGCGCAGACGGTCGCAGCTGGGCAGAGCGTCTAAGGCGGTTTCCTACTAACTGTACATTGAGGGTTTGATCGATATAGATGGCCTACTTCCAAACACTGTCACCCTAGCGTGTATGCTGCGTATTGTTCCAAGAAATAGTTCTTGCGGAGCGGGGGACCTGCTGTTCTTGCAGAACGCCAGAAGCAGATCCGCCGCGCAGCAAAACCAAGTTTTTAAGTTAACAGCAGGTTCGACGCTGCGCGAGGGATGACATTGTTTTAGGAATGAACTTCGGGATTGGAACGCCCCGTCCAGTAAGTTCAAAAGCGGTGTAATCGTCGCGATTCCCTATTGAACAACTTCCGCCTCGCGTAGGAAGTCGTAATTTCCTGCCGGCTCAGGTCGGACATTCCTCACCCGCGCCGAATGCACCACCACGTTATCGAAATACCAGAGGTTCAAAGTGGGAAGGTCCCGCATCGTGATCTGCTGAATTTGCGCATAGATCGCCTTGCGTTTCTCGTGATCGAGCTCTGAACGTCCCTCCTCGATGAGCTTGTCCACTTCAGGATTGCTGTAGTAGCTGCGATTGGCGCGTCGCGGAGCGAAGCTTTTGGTGTCGTAGATGTACTCGAAGATCTCGGGATCCTGGTTTGATCCGCCGACCCAGCGCAGGGTGTAAATCTGGAACGCGCCTTTTACAACGTCAGAGTAGAAGGTTGCGAACTCAAAAGTTCGCAGTTCTAAATCGACACCGACGTCATGAAGTTGTTGTTGAAGAATTACGGCGAGCAGGCGACTCGTCTCCTGATCAGAGGTCTTCATAATGAGATGAAGGCGTTTGCCCGGTTCAAACGAATAGCCGGCTTGCTTTAATAGTGCCCGTGCTTTGCTCGGATCGTGGGGATAGGGCTGCAGGTTGCTGTCAAAAGCCCAATGCTGCGGCGGGAGCACGCTGGTTGCCTGTCGCACAGTGTCCCGCCAGAGATACTCAATGATCGGTCGCGTGTCGATTGCGTACGCAATTGCCTGTCGCACGCGAACGTCCCTGAGCACGGGATCGCGCAGATTGAAGCCGAGATACTGAACGGGAGTCCCTGGTTCCTGCTCGATCCTGAGAGCCGGATCGTGGCGAAGCGAGCCGACCATATCAGCACTGAGCGAGTTGATGTCAATGTCGGCACTGCCCTTGCGCAACTCGAGCGCGCGAGTAGTCGCGTCGGGTACAACGGCAAAGCGTACGCGTTCTACCTTCGGCTTGTCGGCCCAGTAGTCGTCGTTGCGGACTACGACCACTTCGTTGTCCTGCACATTGCGCACAAACTTGAATGGACCGCTGCCGATCGGATGCAGATTGAAATGGCTATCGCTGCCATAAGGAACAACTCCCATGGCTCCATCTGAGAGATTCCACAGCAGTCCCGAATCGGGATCTTTCAGGTGAAAAATGACTGTGTAATCGTCTGGAGCATCGATGCTCCCGATATGCTGATACGTCGCGGATTTGGAACTGATGACGGTTCCATTCATCATCGAATCGAGGCTCCACTTCACGTCCTTCGCGGTGACGGGACGGCCATCGTGAAAGTGAACGTCGCGGCGCAGATGAAAGACATATTTGAGCGGATTCGGGACTTCCCAACTCTCGGCTACCCAGGGATGCAGTACGAAGTGTTCGTCTTTACGAACGAGAGAATCGAAGAGAAGTTCGTCGATCCGTTCGGAAAACGCGTCGGTTCCGATGCGCGGGTCCAAATTTGCCGGACTGCTTTCAATCAGCATGACAATCGTGTGCGGATCAGGGCGTGATCGCGTACAGCCGATTGAAATCAGCGCGATAGAAAACAATACAAGGCTAAATGCGAGCGCGCTCCTGAATGACAACTGAGTTAGAGCGGCTATTCCACGTCTCTCAGGCATAGCTGATCTTGCCGAGAACCGCGGGTCTCTTTGCGCCGGTTGCGGTCGTCACGTTTCCTGCCTGGCGGTTCCAGGTTTGATACGCAAGCAGGGCAAATGCCGCGGCTTCCTTGGCTTGACTGGGCATGCCGAGAATATCGGAGGAGAGTACGCGAAATCCGAGTGGCTCTACTTGGGCAGAGATCATTCGCATTAATGTCTTGTTCGCTACTCCACCGCCGCTCACCACGTAATCGGCTCCGCTCCCGGAAATCGGAATCGAGATCCGAGCCATCCTGAGCGCCTGCTTGAGCCCAGTGGCAATTGAGCTTGCAGTCAAAGCCGTCGTCGTCGCCATCACATCGTGTTTACTAGCATCGCCGCAGGAGGCTAGGAATTGTGAGACGAACTCTCGACCGAATTCTTCCCTTCCCGCTGTCTTGGGGGGCTTACGACGAAAAAACGGATGCGCGAGCGTTCGCGCAAGCACTGCGTCGATCACCTTCCCCTTAGTGGCGAAGCTTCCATGCCGGTCATAGGACTTTCCGAAGAGCTTTTGTGCGCATGCATCGATCACCATGTTGCCAGGACCGGTATCCAAGGCAATGACCTTACGCGCGTCTCCAAGGTGTTGACCGGGAGGAATGAGGGTCAGATTCGCTATGCCGCCGACGTTCTGCAGAACGCGCAATCTTCTCGCATGAGCGTAGAAGGCGATGTCGAGAAGAGGAACGAGGGGAGCACCTTTCCCGCCGGCAGCCATGTCGGCCGGGCGAAAATCGGAGATGACAGGAATTTGCAGGCGCTGCGAGATGACTGAGCCTTCGCCCGTCTGCCACGTCGTCGCAATCGGTCGTCCCAAAAAGGGAACGGGATCGCCTTGATGATAGAGCGTCTGTCCGTGACAGCCGACGAGATCGACTCGGGTTCGCTGCCGGCGCATCGTCGTCGCAACAGCATCGGCATACAACTCACCAAGGAAAACATTCAGCCGCGCAAGGTCGGCGACACTCGCGGCATTCGCATCCATCGCCGCTAAAACTGCTTCGCGCACGCGTGCTGGATATGCAAAATGCTCATGTGAGAGCAGTTTCAGCCTAAGGCTGCGCAAGTCGCCTGAGATTCTAACCAGCGCAACATCGATGCCATCGGCCGAGGTACCGCTCATCACACCTGCAACGATCATGCCCGCGCTGCCGCCGACTCCCGCTGTACTTCTTCGCCAAAGCGCTGCATGGCGGCCCTCAATTGCTCCACTTCAGCCGCCCCCGGCTCTTGCACTGTGGTTTGCCTCAGAGCCTTGTTTGTTGATTTTAGCTTTAAGACACGGTCGGCGGCACGAGTCACCAGAGACGCGAATTTGCGATTGCGCTCGGCTTCCTGCAGCACTGCCTC
>Ga0134126_10006069_pt1 | contig 15125 bp, 14 predicted proteins | sample KB31752_FD_96881 | JGI IMG/M metagenome (GOLD analysis project Ga0134126, IMG submission 96881) | Terrestrial soil microbial communities with excess Nitrogen fertilizer from Kellogg Biological Station, Michigan, USA - KB3-175-2 | ecosystem: Environmental > Terrestrial > Soil > Unclassified ...
ACGAAATCGCCGGGCGCGAAATCCTCGCGCAGACTGCCGACTGCCGATAGTGAGACGATATCGGTGACGCCGCAGCGCTTCAGCGCGTCGATATTGGCGCGAAAGTTGATCGCCGATGGCGGCAGCACATGCCCGCGGCCGTGCCGCGGCAGAAAAATGACCGGCTGTCCGTCGAGCGTGCCAAAACAGAATTCGTCCGAGGTCGGGCCGTACGGACTGTCAACCCGCCGCCAAGCGATATCGGACAGACCGTCGATCCGGTAAAGCCCGCTGCCGCCGATTATCCCGACTTTCGCTGTGGTCATCTGCGTCTTTGTTCCTCTTAGCCTATTGTCTCGCCATACAGTCCGCCAGTACCGTCTTAACAAAATCGGACAGTTGGCCGGCCTGCTGTTTTGCCAGAAGTTCCTCAAGCCCGCTGATTTTGACCTTCGGCTTGCTGCGTTTCATGTTTTGATAGGTTCGAAGCACACCCTCAACTCCCGCCATCGATTCCAGGTACCAGTCGCCGGCTTGTTCCGGGTGTTCGATGACAAACCTACCTTGGGAGAATGTCAACTGGGAGATGATTATGGGTGAGTAATCTCCTTTTATTTTCTTGTAGTCACCAAGCACATCGCTACAGAGATGGACGTGAATGTCCGGTGCCTGAACAAGGAAGAACACCAACTCCGAGGTTAGCGCCTTGGCGTCTTTATTGAAGGGATCGTTTTCAAGCAGTGAGGCGATTTCTACAGCACGTTTTCGTTCTTCGGGCGTCGACGGCCCACGGTCTTGTCCCAAGTTAGCCTTCGCGGCAGAACTGCAAGCAAAAACCAAAGATAAGAGCAGGATGGCTTTCTTAGTCATGATCTAACGTTCCTCTAAAGCTCAACACTCACCGGCCGCAGTTTGCCTTCCTCTTCGATCAAACGGCATAGCGCTTCATCCGGATCATGATAAAAAAGGCATTGCCAACCCTCGCGTGCTGCTTGCGGCAAAAGCCTTTTCTTAACTTCCAGTGTTTCTACCGGATAAAGATCGTAGCCCATGATCCAGGCAAACGGGACGTGAGCCCGCATCGGCACCAGATCAGCGAAGCCAAACAACGTCTGTCCTTCGCGGTCGAGTCGCCAACACTGCATCGATCGATTGTGACCCGGATAGGTTTCCATTCGTAGGCCAGGAACGACCTCGTAATTCGCGTCCTTCAATTCCAACTGACCACTCGCCACCAGCGGCCGCCAATTCTCCGGCAAATAACTCGCGCGATCTCGTTCACTGGGAGTTTCAGCGTGCTCTACCTCACCGCGCGAGACGAAGTACCTGGCATTGGCGAACGCGGGCGCGGCTTCAGTCTTTCCGTTAAGCGCCGTGTTACCGCCGGCATGATCGAAGTGGAGATGCGTGTTGATAACGATGGTTATTTTTTCCACCTCAACACCTGCAAGCGCGCGCAGGGATTCTGCCAGCGATCGTTCACGCGTAATACCAAACATCGCGGTGTGTTTTGCGGACCACTTCTCGCCGATTCCCGTTTCAATCAGTATGCGTTCCTTACCCGTGTCAATGAACACGCAATTCATGTTCATGGTGATGCGGTTGTCTTCGTCCGGCGGGCAAACTTTCGACCACAGCTTACGGGGCACAACGCCAAACATTGCGCCACCATCAAGGCGAAATTCGGTGTCGGGCACTATCTCCACACGGTAGTCGCCAAACTGCATTTCAGTCTGTCACCTGTTAGCCTGGTTATTTCTTTTTCTGTTTGTCCTTTTGGGGAGTCTCAGATTTCGGCGAGTGCGGATTCTGCGCCGGCTCGGCCGGTTGCGCTTGTTGTTCCGGACCCGGAGCGAATCCCGGCGGCATACCCTGCGGTGGCGTCTGCTCAGGCGCTTTTACCGTATACACTTCGGCGACGGTAACATGCGAACGCTTCACTATATCGTCGAGAACTTTTTTCTGTTTCTCCTGCTCGACAGCGGCCTTCGCCTTGTCGCGCCCGCTCTGTGGTGGCGCAAAAGGATTTGCAGCCTCGCCGGCATTGTCTCCAATGAGGATGTGTCTGGCGTGAACTTTCTCTTCGTCTTTGCCGTCCTTCTTTTCCGTCTTCCGTTCCTCGAGCTTAATAATGTGGTAGCCAAACTGCGTCTTCACGAGGTCGCTGATTTGCCCCGGCTTCAGGGCATAAGCCGCCTGCTCGAATTCAGGCACCATCTGGCCGTGGCCAAACCAGCCTAAGTCACCGCCTTTGTCTTTGTTACTGGTATCAGTGGAAAACTCCTTGGCAAGTTTTGCAAAATCTTCGCCGGCGCGCGCGCGCTTCAGAACCTCTTCCGCTTTGGCGCGATTCTGCTGACTGGTATCCAATTCCGGATGCTGCTTGAGATACTCATCAACCTCCGCGTCAGTGGCGGTCATCTGATCTTTCAACTTGTCCTGCGCATACTCCTGGGCCAGCACGCGGGCCTGCTCAAGCTGTACCTGTAGCTCGACCTTCCGTTGTTTATCAAACCCGGCCGCGATCGCGCGCTGTTCGCCGATCAATACTTTTCCCAATTGCTGCTTAACTTGCTTCAGTTGCTCCTCGGGAATTTCGCCGCCGGCAAGCTGAGGGTTTTTCGCCTTAGCGTCAGTCAGAAACTGGTCCCACTTCGATTGGTTAGCAGGTTGTTTGAAAAAGTCGTCGACTTCCTGGTCTGAAATATTCGGTCCGGCTGGATTGCCCTGCGACTTGAAAAAATTTTGAGCTATGACCGCGGAGCGAATCAATTCCAGTTGCCGTTTCATCTCTGGACGGCTGGTGATTAGTTCCTTCTTGACCTCAGTCGTGCCATCGGGCTTCACGGTCTTTACTTCGACGGGGGTGGTGCGCGCCTCGTCGGCAACCGCAAGCAGCTTGTGCAAATCTTCGGCGAAGCTCTTGCGCGTTTCTGCGTCTTGCGCCAGCCGCGCGCGAAACTGCGGCGACTGGTCTTCTCCAATCAGCGCCATGTCTTCGGCAGAGAGGTTGGTAAGAAACTCCGACCGCCTCGCCTTCACTTGCCAGAAGATCAGTCCGCCGGCAAACAGCACGGCCACCGCGGCCGCAATCCAGGCTTTGTTAGTTGAACTCAAAATAATTATCCCTTTCCAAAAAAATAAACTTTAATCGTGCTGGACCAATTCGAGCAGTACGCCATTGGCCGAAGCAGGGTGAACAAAGGCAACCAGACAACCGCCGGCGCCCGTTCGTGGCGTTTCATCAATCAACCTGGTCCCCTGCTGCTTCAACCTGGCAAGCGACGCTCGAATGTCGGGAACCCTTATCGCTAAGTGATGTATTCCCGGCCCGCGTTTCTGCAAAAATTTTCCTACCGGCGAAGTTTCGCTGAGTGGCTCGAGCAGTTCGATGTGCGTTTCGCCGACTGGCAGCATCGCAACGCGAACGCCCTGTTCCGTTACTTCCTCAGTGAACTCGACTTGCAACCCCAGCGCATCTCGCCAAAGAGCTAGCGCGTCGTCAAGCTGGTGGGTCGCGATACCGATATGATCAAGTTTCATTGATCTTATGGATTTGGTCTTTGGTCTTTGAACTTTGTACTTTGAACTTTGTGCTTTGAACTTTGTGCTTTGTGCTTTGAACTTCGATTACAGACCGGGCAAAGTACCAAGTTCAAAGCTCTAAGTACCAAGTTCAAAGACCAAAGACCGATTATCAATTTCCCTCAATTATCCGACTTCATCAACTCTTCTACGGCAGAATAAGGGTCTCGGTGACGACTCGCAACTTCCCCCGCGAGTAGATCCAGTTTCGCTGAAGCGGAATCCGACTCCAAAGTCTGCGCCACCAGGCGTTCGCGTAGCAACTCCAGAATACGCCAGCGGGCAATCGCCCGGCGGCGGCCATCTCCTGCCTTTGTCTGCAAATGGAAGGTTCGATACTTCTCAATCGCAGCCGCTAACTCCTGTATTCCCTTGCTTTCTGTGGCTACTGTCTTCACGATCGGGGGGTCCCAGGAATCTTCGCGAGCTGCCAAAGACAATAACGCTTCCAACTCCTTTTCGGTCGTCAGCACCCCGTCACGATCCGCCTTGTTGATAACGAAAACATCGCCAATCTCCATGATGCCGGCCTTGATGGCCTGAATGTCATCACCCATGCCAGGGACCAACACGACCACGGAAATATCCGCAGCCTTGACCACCTCAACTTCATCCTGGCCCACGCCCACGGTCTCGATTATGATTTTCCCATAACCGCCGGCATCGAGAATTGAAACCGCATCGACCGTTGAGCGAGCCAGGCCACCGAGATTCCCACGCGTCGCCATCGATCGAATGAAGACCCCACTATCGAGTCCAAGCGTCTGCATGCGAATGCGGTCGCCGAGGATTGCACCTCCCGAGAATGGACTTGAGGGATCGACCGCAACAATTCCAACGCGCTCGCCCTGGCGGCGATAGTGCAACGCCAATTTATCCACCAGCGACGACTTGCCTGCGCCGGGCGCGCCAGTAATTCCGATTACCAGACCGCGGCCAGTCAGCGGAAAGATTTTCTTCATTAACTGCGCTGCATCTTTAGAAACATCTTCGACCTTCGAGATTGCTCGCGCTACCGCACGCGCGTCACCGGCCGCGACTCGCTCGACTAGCGACGTGTTGTTATTTGACGAACTCACGTGCTAACCAGCCTGCTGTAGGATTTCTCTGGCAATGATAATTCGCTGAATCTCGGAAGTGCCCTCGCCGATAGTGCAAAGTTTCGAGTCGCGCCAGTACTTTTCCGCCGGGTAGTCCTTGGTGTAGCCGTAGCCACCGTGGATCTGAATGGCTTCCTCGCAAACGTTCACACTAATCTCAGAAGCGAAGAGCTTGGCCATCGAAGATTCTTTCGTTACCTTCCTGCCGTTATCTTTCAACCACGCCGCTCGATACATCAGCAGTCGTGCCGCATCGATCTGCGTTGCCATGTTTGCCAACTTGAACTGAATCGCCTGAAACTCGGAAATTGGCTTACCAAACTGTTGCCGTTCTTTTGAATAACGAACAGCCGACTCATAGGCGCCCTGCGCAATGCCCACTGCCAGCGCAGCTATCGAGATTCGTCCGCCATCAAGGACCTCCATGGCGTTTACAAACCCTTGTCCTTCTTCACCAAGCCGATTTTCATCCGGCACGAAGCAGTCCTCAAACACGACACTGGCTGTTTCTGACGCCCGCAGGCCAAGCTTGTTTTCCTTCTTCGAAGGAGCGAAACCGGCCATGCCCTTTTCAAAGATGAATGCCGAGATTCCTTTGCTGCGTTTGGCGCGATCGGTGACCGCAACCGCCACGCAAGTATCTGCATGAATTGCGTGCGTGATGAAATTTTTTGAACCGTTCACGACCCAGCCGTCATCTTTCTTGACGGCGGTGGAGCGCGTTCCGGAAGCGTCTGAACCGGCGCTAGGTTCTGTCAGGCCCCAGGCGCCCAGGTGTTTTCCGCTGGCCAGCGGCACCAGATATTTTTGCTTCTGGGCCTCCGTGCCAAACTGATAGATATGATTCGAACAAAGTGAATTGTGTGCAGCTACTGAAATGCCAACCGAGCCATCAACACGCGAAAGCTCTTCGATGATCGTGGCGTATTCAACATAGCCCATGCCGGCACCGCCGTACTCTTCCGGGAAAAGAACTCCGGTTAAACCCAGAGCAGCGAGTTTGGGTTGCAACTCGATGGGAAAGTGTTGCGCTTCATCCCACTCCATCACGTGTGGCGCAATCTCAGCCTCCGCAAATTCGCGGACGCTTTGCCTGACCTGTTGTTGCTCTTCAGTTAGTTCAAATTCCATGCTTGTTCCTGTTTACCAAACACAGCAAAGGCATTCCCGCCTGTCAGATCTGACAGGCCGGAATGCCTGTCTAAAACAACAAATCCTGAAAATCCGGAACGCTTATTCTACCTCATTGACGCCGCGAACCGTGACCGGCCGCGTTAGACTTGACCGCCGGTCTTACCTTACCTGGCGGTCGCTTCTGCATGAGCAGTTTCACTTCGTCGGCCGATAGCCGGCGCCAGTGTTTAGGCTTCAGTTCGTCATCTCGTAACGATCCGATCCGCGAACGCCTTAACTTGATTACCGAGTGTCCGATTAGATCGAACATGCGACGTATCTGCTGGTTCTTGCCTTCGTGAAGGAGAATTTCAAACCAGGAGTTGTTTTCCGTCTCACCAACTCTTCTAATCTTCGCGGGGGCTGTGCGCGTGCCGTCCTCGAGTGTCACGCCTCGACGCAAACGTTCAATCGCCTTCTCGTCGGGAATGCCTTTCACCTTTCCTTCATACACCTTTTCAACTTTGTTACGAGCGGCGGTAATGAAGTTAGTGAAGTCACCATCATTGGTCAAAAGCAACAAGCCTTCAGTATTGAAGTCGAGCCTGCCAACGGGATACAGCCGGCCGAGCGAAGCGGGCAAGAGTTCGAGAACGGTGGGGCGGCCATCAGGATCGGTGACGCTGGAGAGGTAGCCCTTCGGTTTGTTCAGCAGCACGTAAACCTTTTCCCGCCGCTGCAACGAGGGGTTAATGAGCTTGCCACGGACCTTTATGTGATCGGCTTCCGGATCGGCCTTGGTTCCCAATTCGGTTATGACTTTGCCATTAACTGTGACCTCGCCCGCCTTGATCATTTCTTCGGCGTGACGTCGCGATGCGAGTCCGGCGGCCGCGATTAGTTTTTGTAGACGCTCTTGCATAACTAAAGAAAGTGTCCAGTGGTCAGTGGCCAGTGGCCAGCATAGAAAGTCCCCCACTGCCTCCTGCTCCTGCTCCTGCCTCCTGCCTCCTGCTCCTGCCTCCTGCCCCTAGTTCTCTCCTCCGGCTAAGTCCTGAAAATCCTCCATGCTCGGCAGTTCGCCTAAGTTTTTCAAGCCGAATTGCATCAGGAACTCCTTCGAAGTGCCGTACATCATCGGGCGGCCCACGGTATCCTTACGTCCTTTCGCTACAATCAATTTCTTGTCGAGAAGCGTCTTTACAGATGAAGGCGATTGCACCCCGCGTATCTCAAGGATCTCAGGCACCGTAACCGGTTGCTTGTAAGCAATCACGGCGAGGGTCTCTAACGAGGCTATAGATAGCTTGGCGCTGGGTCGCGATTTCAAATAGGCACGCACGTGCTCGTGGTATTCCGGGCGCGTAGCAAACTGCCAACCGCCGGCCACCTCACGCAGCTGCAACCCGCCGTTGCGTCCGTTAAATTCCTTCGCCAGCTCAACCAGCGCTTCTTCAACCACCGAGCGATCCTCGCGTAGTACCTCCGAAATGACTTTCGCACCGAGCGGCTCTTCGGAAACGAAGATCAGGGCTTCGATGATGCCCCGGCGTTCCGCGGCATTTTGAACCACGTAAGACTCGGAGTCTTCAAACGCCTCCGTCTCCACCGGCGGTTCTTCTGCGGCAACCATTGCCTCGAGCTCGCGGCTGGCTTCCTCGTTGAGCGCAGCTTCATCAAGGGGCGCTTGCAGTTTGTTGTCTTCGCTTTCTTCAGTCATTTTGTTATCAATTAACTCGCTACTCTGACGACGATGTCGCCGAAGGTTTGTTCCTGAACTAACGTAACGTCAGTAGTACGGACCAGCTCCAGCACCGAAAGAAATGCTACAACCAGCTCGCGGCGCGAGCGTGCCTGTTCAAAGAAAACGCGCAGATTAACTTCACCGGCTGACATCACCATATTGCGCAGGCGCTCGAGCATCTCCGACATGGAAACTTCTTCGCGCTCGATCTCCATCAGCACTTCTTCTTTGTGCCGCGCGAGAATTTCCTGGAACACTTTCAGGAGATCAAACAACCCGACTGTAACCTCCGGATTGTTTTTGTCGGTTTCGATTTCGGCCCGCTTAAAGACAGCGCGCTCGACTGTTGCGCGCGACCACAGCATTTGCGCCGCGGCCTTGTATTTCTGGTATTCGAGCAGCTGATCCACCAGCTCCCGGCGCGGATCGTCTTCCTCATCGGCGGCAGCGAAGGGATCGCGAGGCAGCAGCATTCTAGTCTTGAGCTCGATCAAAGTAGCTGCCATTACCAGAAAATCGCCGGCGACGGCGATATCGAGTTCCTGCATTATTTGTAGGTAACGAAGATATTCGGTGGCGATGCGGGCAACCGGTATGTCGTAGATATTGATCTGTTCCTGACGAATCAAATGGAGCAACAGATCGAGCGGACCATCAAACTCTCCCATTACGATCTTCAGATCGTCGCTGTTGTAATCGGAAACGATTTCCGGCGCTGAGCCAGTGACGTCGATCGAGCCACCCTCCGGATTGGGCTGCTCAGCCGTCTCTTCGGTGGCCTTTTCAGTTGCGGTTCCTTGTAACGTTTCGTCCATCAATACTCCACCGGGTGTCCGATAAGCTTTAGCTTGTCGCTGTTCTGCGCAACGACAAACTGAAGTTTATCGGACAATAAATTTTGTCCTATCTACCCGCACCCGCAATGCCCAGCTTCTCTTTGACCGCGGCCAGCGTTTGGCTCGCAATTCCTCGGGCCTTCTCAGCACCTTCCGCCAAGATACGAGTCAACTCACCATCGTCTATGGCTTTCACCTTTTGCTGGAGCGGCTCAAGAAACGCGATCGTCGCGTCGGCCAGTTCCTGTTTCAGTTGGGCATAACCCTTATCTTTGAAGTTTGCCTCAACCTGTTCGGGCGTTTCACCGGTCAGTAACTGAAAGATCGTCAAGAGGTTGGTAATCGCCGGCCTCGACGCGTCAAATTTTATCGCCGTTCCAGAGTCCGTCACTGCCCGTTTGAACTTGCGCTGAATGCTGTCGGCATCATCGAGCAGACGCACACAGCCATTGGCGTCCTCTTCTGATTTCGACATCTTGTTAGCAGGATCAGACAACGACATGATGCGTGCTCCGACCTTCGGAATAAACGGTTCGGGCACACGGAATGTCTCGCCATAGTCGCGGTTGAATCGTATGCTCAGGTCGCGCGTCAGTTCAAGGTGTTGCTTCTGATCTTCACCGACAGGCACCAGGTCTGTCTGGTAAAGCAGAATATCTGACGCCATCAGGACCGGATAATCAAACGTTCCTACCGACACGTTCTCACTCTTCCGGGCCTTGTCTTTAAACTGCGTCATCCGCTCAAGTTCAGACATGCGCGCAATGCAATTAAGAATCCAGGTCAGCTCTGCATGTTCAGCCACCTCTGACTGAATAAACATTGTGGAAGCACCAAGTCCAACGGCTAGATAAATCCGAGCGAGTTCCCTGGTCTTTTCGGCGAGCAGCTTTGGATCCTGCCGATTCGTAATGGCGTGAAGGTTGACTATGCAAAAGAAACTTTCGTACTCGTGCTGCAGCGCCACCCAATTGCGCAAGGCGCCCAGGTAGTTTCCCAGATGTACATTGCCGGTGGGTTGTACCCCGCTAAAAATTCGCTTCGGCATGAGTCCTCTTACGGTTGTTCCGATCACTTCGCACTAGCGGTTCACTCCGAGCAACAATAGATAATAAACAAGATCCATGATCGGCCTCAGGATCGCTCCGAAGAAGCCTACGTAAATCAGCATCATCAGGATTATGAAACCATACTGTTCCATAAGGGTCAGAATCGGTTGAGCGCTGGCCGGCAGAAAAGTCTCCAGAATCTTGCTGCCATCGAGCGGAGGGAAAGGCAGCAGATTGAACACCGCAAGTGAAATGTTCATGGTCAAGAATAGCTGAAGAAAGAGAAAAACTGGTTCCCCCAACTGCGGAGACATTGTTTCGAATCCGCCGGTCATCAGCATTACCTTAAGAACAGTAAAAGCACAGATGGCGATAAAGGTATTGACGATGATCCCAGCCGCGGACACCATCACGTTTGCCCGATCCTTGTCGCGCCAACGTAGCGGATTAACCGGCGTTGGTTTGCCCCAACCGATTAAGGGAATGCGCGCCACTGTTCCCCCCATGCTGCCAAAGACGAAACCTACGATTGGAATTAGAAGCGTACCAATCGGATCGATATGGGCAATTGGATTCAGCGTGATGCGTCCCAGCAGACGCGCGGTGTCATCGCCAAATCTGTTGGACATCCAGGCGTGCGCCGCTTCGTGTGCCGAAATGGAAAACACCAGAACGACCATGTAAATCAGGAGTTGTGGGATTATTTCTGCGGTCACTTAATGTTCGTATGGGCCTCGACGATAAGAAGGAATGAAGTTAGCATCCTGCTAGTTGAGTGTCAAAATACGATTCCCGAAGGCGCTGATGTTCAAACTTTAGTTTGTGCCTTTGATTGCCAACGAAACCCGCAGCCTAAAGGCTGAACTCTGAACTGCTTGCCTCAACCTGGATCTTCTCGTGGGAGTACCCCTACAATTCGAGCGTAAGGCTGTAGATCGAATCTGTCGATGCCACCGCCAGGTCGCCAGTCACACTGAAAGCCAGACCGACCAGATTCATGCCGGCCACAAACATCCGAGCGTCCTTACCGTCCGGAGAAATACGCACTACTCCTCGCCGCCCGCGCAGCGAGGCAGCCACGCACAGGTTCCCAAAACCATCAAACGCGAGTCCCTGCGGCCTTCCCAGTCCCCTATAGAACACGCTGACGTCTCCATCCGCGTTAATCCGCCACACAGAATCAAAGCTCGCGACGGTGGGGCCCGTTACATACAAATCACCATCCGGCCCAAAAGCCAGATGGTAAGCAGAGACTGACGGTTCGAGTTGTGCCCAGGCGCTCTCTTCTCCAATACCGTTAACTTTGTAAATTGTGCCGGTGCGATCGCCGACATACATGGTGTCGGAATGATCGAAAGCAATTCCAGTGGCCACTCCAAGATTTCTCGCAAACGGTACCGCCTCTTTGAACGGCGTGATGCGATAGACGATGCCGTCCATGCGGCTGCTAACAAACATCTGTCCGGAGCTGTCGAAGGCAATGCCGGTTGGATTGGTAATATCGCCGGAGAATTCGGTAATCTCGCCACTCACGTCGATGCGAAAGATTGTTACCGGTAACTGTTCACCGCGCGAACCCGAGCGCGTCACAAAAAGCGAACCGTCATCCGGATCGAAAGCAGGATTAGCAACCGGATGAAGATCCTCGGCAAGTTGCTTTCCTACTTCGAGAGTGGCGGCTTCGCTACGATGACCGTTGCTTTCAAGGGTTACCTCAGTCAGCCCACTCTGCTTCAACTCCGGCACAATGGCCAGCACTCGCCGCGGCGATAGAGCAACGATTGGCGCCCGCTGGTTCTGGAGCCAAACCGCACATAGGGTTGGATTACTGGTATCCAGGTTTTCGCAGTCAATTGTCACTTCCGCACCGGGAAGGGCCAGCAATGGGTCGATTCCCAGGATTTTTACTTCTTTACTCATTACTTATCGAATTACCAGCACCAGCTATCTATACCGCTCCCAATTTCAGGACCCGCAAAAGCTGTTCATCATACGACGGGGCTTAGGTCGTGTCTAACGTGCGGCTAAACTAGTCAAGTGATTGTCTGGGACCGCGGGCGTCCCGCCCGCAACGCTCCCAGCAATCGATTTTCGCGCTTCGCGCTCATTTGCGGGCGGGACGCCCGCGGTCCCAGACAATCACTTGTCCCCAGCAAATCCCTTGATCGTTGCATGCACGGCACTATGGTATAATCCGCCCTGCAACTCAGGCGGCTTCTTACGGAATGGTTGGACTTACTTCTGCACGTAAGGTGCCCAGTCAATGAAAATATTGTAATGCTCAAGCGACGAAGCGAAGCGATATCGCAGAGCAACATCGAAAGCAAAACACCGGCGTCGGAAACCCACGGCTCGCATCACTCCTCCTGTAACTTCAACCCGAATCCAATCGATAAAGGCTCCGAAGTTAATACAGTTTCGGTGCTATCGTCGGTTACCTGTGTGACTGGAGGGCAAGAACCATCAAGGACGTAATAGGAAATACCGCGGGCCTCAAGCCGAATCAGCTTCGCCGCATAGAAAAACTTTACACCAGGCGGATCGCCCCTCACCAGATTCTGACTCAGGAATTCGCGCGTCAACTTGCTGAGTTGTCACACGAGATACGCCGGCAAATCGGCGCGCTTATCGATCGCAGCGGACATGTTGAATACGTGATGATTGGCGACAATCGACGGATCGAGCTCCCCGATTTCAAGCGCATTCGTGTCGCAGTTGATCGCTTTCGCGGTCTGCGCTGTGTACACACGCATCTTAGAGGCGAAGGTTTGACGCAAGACGATCTCACCGACCTTGCATTGCTGCGGCTCGATCTAATGGTCGCCATCGACGTCAACCCGGACGATGGTTTACCGGGTTTGGTAAGCGCTGCGCACTTGCTACCTATGGCTGCAGTCGATGTACAGAGCGTTAATGGCGTAAAGCCTTACGCTTTCCTACCGCCCAGGATAGCTTCGCAACTCGACGTTGATTTTCTTGAACTGATCGAATCTCTCGAACAGGAGATGGCCCGCAACCGGCGCGTTTCACGACAGGACGGACTGAAAGACCGCACGATACTCGTTGGCGTTACTACCGGACCGCTCGCCGATGCTGAAGAGTCGATGGCTGAGTTGCACGAACTCGCGACCTCGGCGGGAATTGTTGTGCAGGACAAAGTTATTCAGAGACGCCAGGCAATCGACCCGCGCACTGTGCTGGGAAGAGGCAAACTTGACGAGCTTCTGATTCGCTCCCTGCAACTAGGGGCGGACATGCTGGTCTTCGATCGCGAGCTGAGTCCAACACAGGTTAGATCACTTTCAGAGGCCACTGACCTGAAGATCATCGATCGTTCTCAACTGATTCTCGACATCTTTGCGCAACGCGCGCAGTCGAGCGAGGGAAAAATCCAGGTCGAGCTTGCCCAGCTGAAATATCTGTTACCACGATTGATCGCCGGCCAGGATTCGGCGTTCTCCCGGCTGGCGGGCGGTATTGGCGGCCGCGGCCCCGGTGAGACAAAACTCGAGATGGACCGTCGCCGCGTGCGCGATCGCATCAATCGTCTGGAAAAAGAAATCGAGACTCAACGACTCCGACGGCATGAACGCAGGAAAGTGCGCACGCGCAATCAACTTCCGATTGTTTCCATCGTCGGCTATACAAACGCAGGCAAATCGACGCTGCTGAACGCGCTCACCAATAGCGAAGTGCGTGCCGAACAGCGGATGTTTGCCACCCTGGACCCGACTTCGAGACGCCTGAGACTGCCACGGGAACAGGAAATAATTATTAACGATACAGTTGGTTTTATTCGCGACCTGCCGCCCGGTCTGCTGTCTGCGTTTCGCGCGACCCTCGAGGAAATCGGCGATAGCAGGTTGCTGATTCATCTCGTTGATATTTCAAACCCACGCTGGCCGCAACAGATTCAGTCGGTCGAAAGAATTCTTGAAGAACTGCATATTGTCCAGATTCCCACGATCCTGGCCCTGAACAAGGCAGACCTGGTTGACGCGGAGACCCTGCAGGGGATTTCGCGACAACTGACTCAGGGCGGTGAGCGGGAGGTTGTCGCCATTTCCGCAACCGACCGCAAGACACTTCCGCTGCTGCTTGAAAAAGTTGGAAAAATGCTTTCACAGGACCTTGGCTCGACCAGCGGTCATGATTTTGACGCTGACCGCGTTTCGCAAATCGCATAAAAATGGGTTTTCGTCCCCGATTCAAAACTCCGTTTAGCAGTGCTCGCGACGCGGCCTTGCAGTACGTCGTGCGCCCCTTCAAGGTCTTCAAGCCACGAACGCGTCTGCTGATCGGGTTCAGTCTTCTGGTAGCAATGACCGTCCCGCTGCTGGTCAGCAACTACTCGTCCGGTTTTTCGCAGGACTATCGCGAGGGTGAAGTCATTCGCGGAAACGTGGTAGCGCGATCGGATCTCAACGGCTTCGACATAGCCGAAACAGAGAGACGCCGGAACGCAGCTCGGCAAGCTACCCGGCAAATCTTTAACTTCGACTCCACCCGCGGCGAGAGCTCGGCGCGAAGTTTCCGCGCCGCCTGGGACGATCTGAAGAGCCAGACGCCGGGGAAGACCTTAACCTGGAGTGGTGATGGCGGCGCCGGCGTGGCACGCGCGCTTGCTGCACACAATTTCAACGAGGATGATCTGAATCGACTAACCGCACTGATTCGCGAGACCGGCGACAAATACATTTATGATGACGAGGAAGCTGACCGCCTGAATCAGGATGTCGTCCTTGTCGATGTCCGTAATCCTTTGGCGCAAAGGATAATGCCGGCGCCACGGACGCAAATGCTCTCGCAGAGTGCGGCGCGACGGGAGCTTGAACTCGAGCTACTCAAGTTGCCGGGATGGTCCCAGGAACAAAAATCAGCCCTGGTTGCGGCGATCCTTCCCCTGCTTCGCCCCAACGTGATCCTTGACCAGACGGCGACAGCCACGGCACGTGAAGCAGAAGCCAGGAAGATCGATGCGGTGCCAATCACAATCAAACGCAATCAGGTGATCGCGCGCGAGGGAGACACGGTAACTCCCTTAATGCTGGCCCAGCTTGCCGCTTTGAAAACTACTGGCCATGCAGGACGGCCCTGGCACAATCTGATTGGCCTCTTCTTGATAGTCTGTGCCGTCTACTGGGCAGTCTGGAAATTTACCGAGCATCGCAGCACTGTATCGGTGTTGTCTCTTTCCAAGCGGCGGGCGTTTGCGCTGGTTGGCTCGGCAATCGTTATGGAGACTGCGTTCATGCGCATAGGGTTTACGCTCAGCGATAGCGTAGCCAACGGCATGAAAAACGCGCCTTTCAATGACCCGACTCTTTGGAACTTTGCAATCCCCTTCGCGGCAGCAGCGCTCCTGGTCGTGATGTTGGTAGACACCCAACTCGCATTTCTGACCGGCATCGTGACCGCGTTATTTGCCGGGATGTTGGCACCCAACGGAATACAGACCTCGCTCTACGCAATGATTTCTTGTGCGGCTGCGGTCTACGGGATCGGCCGGTATCGCGAGCGACAGTCCGTTACCCTGGCCGGCCTATTTGTGGGTATGGTAAATGCGGTGATGGCCCTGGCGCTGATTGCTTATGCTGAACAAGCCTTCACGCTGAACGCGGTCCTGCTGGCTGCCGGCTGTGGCTTTGTCGGCGGTTTGTTGACGGCGGTTTTTGCCGCCGGCGGCTTGCCCATAAACGAATCGCTGTTCGGGATTCTG
>Ga0134126_10006071_pt1 | contig 15123 bp, 12 predicted proteins | sample KB31752_FD_96881 | JGI IMG/M metagenome (GOLD analysis project Ga0134126, IMG submission 96881) | Terrestrial soil microbial communities with excess Nitrogen fertilizer from Kellogg Biological Station, Michigan, USA - KB3-175-2 | ecosystem: Environmental > Terrestrial > Soil > Unclassified ...
GCGGCGCCGTCCTTGAACATCGCCAGCGTGGCGCGGCGCACGGCGCCGTAGCGGCTGTTATTGAAGATGACGGTGAGGATCGGCAGGCCGTGCTTGGCGGCAACCCAGTGACCGACCATCGGATTGGCGAACATGTAGGCGCCGTCGCCGAGCGTGGCGACGACGAACGCATCCGGCGCGGAAAGCTTGGCGCCGAGCGCCGCGCCGAAGCCCCAGCCGAGCCCGCCGGCCGGGCCGAGCGCGTAAAACGTACCCGGCTTTTCGCGCGGACAATGGTCGGGCCGCAGCGGATATTCGTTGAAAATAATGGCGTCCTCGCCCACCGCTTCGCCGATGGCCCGCGAGAGATATTCGGGAGATATGGTCGCGCCGGGCGCGGAATCCTTCGTCAACTGGGCGCGCCGGTTGCGCATGCGTTCGGTCAGCCGTGCCCGGCGGGCGGCGATGCGCGCCTCCGCCATTTGCAGCCGCGGTTCGACCGCCTCGATCAACGCCTCCAATGCATTGAGGCTGCCGGACTGAATGCTGAGATCGCTGGGGAACGAGCGCATCGGGTAGCGCATAAACGACGGGTCTTCGCCGATATGGGCAACGCGGCAGCCGGCAGGCGGATGCTGCAAATGCGGGATCCAGGGCACGTCGGAATCGAGCACGATCACAAGATCGGCGTCGGTCAGCAGCGCGCCCGGCTCGAATCCAAAATGCATCGGATGGCTCGAGGGCAGGCAGATCGTGCGGGGATTGTGCGTCACCACCGGAATGGCGCAGCGCTCGACAAGGTGCGCCAGCGCCGGGACCGCGTCGGCTGCCAATGTCGCCGCGATCAGCAGCGGCCGCTCCGCCGCGGCGATCCATTCGGCGAGCGTTGCAATGGCCGCGCCGTCGGGATGCACCGATGCCGCCGGCGGCCGCGGCTTCATCGGCCCGATCGGTTCGGCGAGATTGGCGGACAGCGGCTCGCGCGGCAGTACCAGGTAGACGGGCCCGCGCGGATGCGTCATGGCGACTTCCACCGAGCGTGCGACCACGTCGCCCGTCTGATTGGGATTGCGCAATTCGTAGTCCCACTTCACCAACTCGCGTACCATGCCGGCCTGATCGAACATTTCCTGCGCCCAGTGGATCGGGCGCGTGCGCGAGCCGAACGAACCCTTCTCGGTGATCGGTGTGCGGCCGGCGGCGAGGATGAGCGGCACGCGGTCGCGCGCAAGATTGGTGAGGTTGTTGATCGTATTGGCGGTGCCGACGTTGACGTGCACCATCACCGCCTGCGGATGCCCGGTCATGAGATAGGCGCCGTGCGCCATGCCGACCGCGAGGTTTTCGTGCGGCACCAGGACCGGCTTCGGCACCTTGGCGTTGGTTTTTTTCGCGCGGCTGAAGGCTTCGACGATCGGAGGGAAATCTGTGCCCGGATTGCAGAAAAAATTTTCGACGCCGTGATCGGCAAGCCCGCGCAGGAAAGCTTCGGCGGCGATTGCCGGCCGCTCGCGCCCGCTCGGTGTCAAGGCCATGCGTTTCGCCCCTGCGGCGCGGGATGGCATGACCCCGCGCGCCTATTTCACGTCGTCGGCCCGTTCTTTTTACGCGAGGCGGGAATGGCTGACAACGGAGCCTATTCGGCGGCGACCTGAAACGCCGTCTGTCCGTCCAGTTCCGCCAGGCACTTTTCGAGGCTTTCGCCCTCCGGATCGACGAGGGCCGCGGCGCGGGCGCTGGCGACGGCGTCGGTTGCACGCGCAAGCGGAATGTGTCCCGCCAGCGCTGGGCGGATCACGCGCGTCTCGATTGTCGTGTAGCTGGCAAGCCCGCGGGCGTGCGTGTCGCCATAGCCTTTGATCAGACGGGCGCATTCGGCGATTTCCAGCCCCAGCGGTCCGGATTGACGCGCCGCCTGCGCGACGAGGTCGAGCCAGGCCTCGATCTGCGCCTGCTCCTGTGCGTAGCGGTGGCCGTAGGGCCGAAGCCGGCGCAATTTGGCGAGACCTAAAAATCGCAGGTATCCATTGATCGACGTCGTATTGATCTGCATGCCGAAATAAACGCGGCCGAGCCAGCCTCTGCGCGCGGAAAGGCGCAGGATGGGCCGTGCGAGAAAACCGGGCAGCAACTGGCAAAGCTCTTCGATTCCCGGTTTGAGAAAATCGTGCACCGAGTACGGCTCGCTGGTTGCGCGCAATTCCTCGCGCGCAATGCGGGTCATGCGCGCGGGCGAAATTTTTGCCTGCGCGACGCGCACGACGTCTTCATAGGACATGCGCACGGCCAGATGCCGCGCCACTTCTTTAACGAGTTGGCCGCGCATCCCGGCGGTCTGGTCGAGATCGACCAAAGCACGCAGGCGATTGAGGTAGAGCCGGGCATAGGAAACGCCCTGATACGCGATCAATCGCCGGATGCCTTCTACCCCAATAGGCTGCGCTAATGCGGGCAATGAGTAGGAGACTTCGTGCTCGAGCAATTCGGGCGTGACCGGCGCGTTATTTGTTTTCTCGGCCGGTTTCGCGGGCGGCGCTTTTGTTTGCGCGGCCGCCAGGCCGGCGTGGAAGCCGCGCAGGTTGCTGTCGATGGATTTGCCGTCAGCGCGGATGGCGGCCTTGAGCTGCTCGGACGTGAGCGGCAGTCGGCCGCTGCCGGCGATGGCGCCCAGCATCACCGCGTTGATGATCGAGCCGCTTTGTTTGGCCAGCGCATCCATGTCGAAGAGCAGAGCATCGCGCGCATTGTCTGTGATCGATTTCATCAATTTGCTCTGATCGAAGCGGCCGTCGCTCATGGCGATTTTTTCATCCATGGCGTAGAGGCGGCTGGTCGAGCCGATCACATGCGTGCGCTCCGGCGTAACGAAGCCATTGGCGACCGTGCGGCTCGCCTCGAGCAGCTCGCTCGCAACCGCGATGTCGATGTCGCCGACGCCGGGCGTGAGCGCCAGCACAGGTCGCTTGCCGGAAAGCTCGGCGGCTTTCACCGGGAAAATCTCGATGTAATACGTCGTCGCGCCGGTGCGCTGGGCGACGCCGGGAATCGATGTCGATTGCACCGGGTAGCCGGCATTTTCCGCGGCGCTGACGATCCAGTTGGTGAGCACGCCGCCGCCTTCGCCGCCAAGCGCGGCAATCAGCAATTTGATGGGCGCGTTGGCCGGCGCCGTTTCGAGGCTGCCCGACGGGCCGGGCTGCGAACCTGCCGGCTTGTTCGAAGCCTGCTTCTGGTTTCGGGGTTCGCCGGCTGTTTTCGCGTCATGCTTGAGTCCGCCGCCAAGCCAGCCGATCACAATCTGGCGCAGGCGATGCTTGAGGCGGTCGCGCCAGGTTGCGTTGCGGATGATTTCGGCGCGATAGAACGAAGGGCAGAGCACGGCGGCGTGCGCGACTTCACCGCACAACCCGCAGCCGACGCAGGATTCGATCACAGTCGCCACCGGGTCGGTGCGCAGCGGATCGGGCGAGGGCTTCACGGTGAGCGAAGGGCACCCCGACAATCGAATGCAGGAATGGTCGCCGGTGCAGATTTCGTCGTCGACGCCGTAGCGCACGCGGGTGACGCGCTCGCCGCGTTCAAGCTTCGCAGCGTCGTCCGCGCGCACGCGGCGCTGGCGCGCGAGTTGGCATTCGCCGTCAGCGACGATGACCTTCAGGCCTTTTTAGGCCGTGCGCATCGCCTCCTTCAGCGTCTTCACCATCACCGCGACCGAATAGGTGCGAACGGTACGCAGCCATTTGACGCCCATCTGGCGCAGCGTCGCCTCGATGTCGACGCCGGGGCGCGGGCCGTCGCGGCTCGCCGTGCTTGACGGGATGTATTGCTGGCCGGTCGCCGAAGAATAACCGTTCTGCATAACGATCAGAACGCCGTCGCCCTTGTTGAACAAATTCGAGGCGACCCCGGTGATCAAGCCGTTATGCCAGAAGCCGCCGTCGCCCATGATGGCGATCGGGCGCTTCTCCATGTTCGGCGCGACCGCTGCGGCGCTCGCCAGCGACATGCCGTAGCCGAGGATGGAATTGCCGAGCGAGAACGGCGCAAACGTCGCAAACGAGTGGCAGCCGATGTCGGCGCTGATGTGCGCCGGCCCCAGTTCGCGCTGCATCAGCTTGATGGCCGAAAATACCGGGCGTTCGGGACAGCCGGTGCAAAACGCCGGCGGGCGCGGCGGCAGCGCGCCGAGCGATGCGGCAATCTTTGTTTTGTGCGCAAGCAGCCCGCGTGCCTTTTCGGCGATGGTGTCGCCGTCGATGCCGATGGGACGGGCAGTTTGCAGGAATGCGGCAAGTCCCTCGAGCAGGACTTCGGAGGAATATTCGCCCGCCGCCGGCAGCGGGCCTTTGCCGTACACTTTGGTCTGGACGTCGGCGCGGCGCAGCTCGACATTGATCGCCTGCTCGATGTAGTCGGGGGAGCCTTCCTCGACCACCAATACGGCGCGTTTGCCTACGCAAAATCCGACGATTTCATCGGGCACCAGCGGATAGACGACGTTGAGCACCAATAGCGGCACACGCGAGGCGCCGAATACGTCGGCTAGTCCGAGGCGTTCCAGCGCGCGCAAGACAGAGTTGGTGAGCCCGCCCATGACGACGATGCCGATGTCGTCGAGATCGCCGGGCACGATCTCGTTGAGCTTGTGCTCGCGGATGAAGGCGCGCGCGGCCGGCAGGCGTTCCTCGACCTTCAGCCGCTCCTGATGGAAGATCACCGGCGGATGCGCGAGCCGGCCGTAGGCAAAGCGCGGCGGGCCGGCGAGCTTGTTCAGGCCGGAGACTGTGCCCTTGCGATTGTCCTTGGCGGTGAACGAGCCGGTCGCATGGCAAGCGCGGATGCGCAGTTCGAGCATCACCGGCGCATGGCTGGCTTCCGACAGCTCGAAGCCTTTTTCGACCACGCGCACGATCGTCGGCAGGTCGGGGCGCGGATCGAGCAGCCACATCGAGGATTTGAGCGCATAGGCATAAGAGCGTTCCTGGATGACGCTCGCGCCCTCGCCGTAGTCCTCGCCGAGGATAATCATGGCGCCACCCATGACGCCCGGCGACGACAGATTGGAGAGCGCGTCGGCGGCTACGTTGGTGCCGACGATCGATTTCCAGGTGACCGCGCCGCGCAAGGGGTAGTTGATCGAGGCGCCGAGCATGGCGGCAGCGCTCGCTTCGTTCGAGCAGGTTTCCAGATGCACGCCGAGCTCGCCCATGATGTCTTCGGCATCGACCAGCACGTCGAGCAGATGCGACACCGGCGCGCCCTGATAGCCGCCGACGTAGGAGACGCCCGACTGCAACAGCGCCTTGGTCACCGCGAGAATGCCTTCGCCGCGGAAGGTCTCGCCGTCGCCCAGCTTCAGCGCCTGCACTTCCTTCTTGAATGAGCGTTCCATGGCATTCGGCCGAATGGTTGGGGTCCCAACTATCTTACCATATCCCGCTACATATGCGAGGGCAGCCAGAGGGCGATGACGGGAAAGGCGATCAGGATGATGAGCCGGACGATATCGGTGACGATGAACGGCACCACGCCCTTGAAAATCGTGACAAAACTCACGTCCTTGACCACGCTCTTGATGACGAAAACATTCATGCCGACCGGCGGATGGATGAGCCCGAGCTCCACCGTCATGACGATGATGACGCCGAACCAGACCGGGTCGAAGCCGAGATGCGTGACGACAGGGAAAATAATGGGCACGGTGAGAATGATCATCGCCATCGCGTCCATCAGGCAGCCGAGCACCAGATACATCAACATGATCAGCGCAAGGATGCCGTAACTGCCGATGCCAAGACCGGTCAGGAATTCGGTGACCTTCTGTGGCGTTTGCGTGATGGTGAGAAAATAGCCGAACAGCAGGGCGCCGATCAGAACGGTAAACACCGCCGCCGCGGTCCGCGTCGCCTGCAGCAGCGAAGCCAGTATCTTTTTCCGGTCGAGGCGTCCGGTCACGACGCCGATAATGAAGGCGCCGCTTGCGCCGACGCCGCCGGCTTCGGCCGGAGTAAATCGCGGCAGGAACGGCAAGCCGTAGAGCCCGCCGATGACGAAAACGAACAGCGCAAGCGGCGCCCATATCTCCTTTATCGCGGCCAGTCTTTCCGTCCACGGAGCCCGCTGGCCGAGCGGCAGAAAATCCGGCCGCGCATAACCGATCAGCGCGATGGTGATGAGATACATGCTGATCGCCAGCAGGCCGGGGAGAATGCCGGCGATGAACAGCTTGCCGATATCCTGCTCGGTAATGATGCCATAAACCGCAAGCACGATGGACGGCGGCAGCATGGCGCCGAGCGTGCCGCCCGCGGCAATGACGCCGGTGGCGAAACTTTCCGGATAGCCGAAGCGGCGCATTTCCGGATAGGCGACGGCGGAAAAAGTGGCGGCGGTCGCCACCGACGAGCCGCAGATCGCGGCAAAGCCGCCGCAGGCAAGGATCGTCGCGAATCCCAGGCCGCCGCGCAGATGTCCGATAAATCCGTTTGCTGCCTTGAACAGGTCGCGGCTCATTCCCGAGTTGGACATGAACATGCCCATCAGCAGGAACATCGGGATGACGCCGAAGGTGTAGTCGGTGACCGTGCGCATCGAGGTCTGGCCGACCAGCTTGAGCGCCGCGCTGCCGCCGACCAGGTAGCCGAACCCGGAAACGCCCACCAGGCCCATCGCCATGCCGACCGGCACGCGCAGCAACATCATCGCGAACAATGCGACAAACCCGATGATCGCGACCGCGTCGGTGCTCATCGCGCGCTCATTCGACGGCCTTGGCCGCGGAGTCGTGGATCAATTCGAGATGAAAGATCAGCCGATAGGTGCGGATCGCGATCAGCAGCACGGCCGATACGTCACCGGCCCAGGCGACGGCAAAAAACGGCCAGGTCGGCAGCCGCAAGTCGAAAGTGAGGACGTGGTCGTAATATGTGCCGCGCACTTTGTCGAACAGGGTGTAGGTCTGCACCGTCACCACGAAAAGCAGCACAAGGGTCGCAAAGACGTCGATCATGCGCTGATAGCGCGGGCCGACATTGGCCCAGACGAGGTCGACGGTAATGTGCCCGCCCCGATAGGACGTCGCGGCGATGCCCCAAAAGATCAAAATGCCGAGCAGGAGTCGGCCGAAATCGAACGCGTCGGGAATCGCATACCCGAACAAATTGCGCAGCAAGACCGAGATGAAAATGTCGGCAGCGACGATGCCGACGAAGCCCGCTGCGATCCATTCGATCGTATCGATGAAACGATCCATGGTGACGCGGTTCATGTCTGCTCCAGCAACCGGAGTTGCGACGGCTTTAGGGCGGCCGGATCGCTGGAGCCGACCGTCAGTGATGCGGCGCCAAAAAGGCGCTGCGGTCCCCGTTATTTCGCCAAAGCGCTGTCTTTGGCGAGCTCGGCGCGAAGGTCCTTCATCGCCGCGACCGGATCGATGCCCGCTTTTTTGGCGCCATCGGCCCATTTCGCCTCGAGCGGAGCGGCGGCCTTGCGCCATTCGGCAAGTTGCGCGTCGTTGATCGTGTAGACCTCATGCCCCGCTTCGGCCTTGATCTTGGCGATGCCGGCATGTTCGAAATCGGCCCACGGCGCGGCGATCTTTTCCGCCCATTCGCCGTTGCAGTGGTCGTCGATCGCCTTCTTCTGCTTGGCGTCCATTTCGTCGTATTTCGCCTTGTTGAAGACCATGACGAACGTCGTCGTATAGAGCGGCACGTCCAGGTGATACTTGGTCACCTTGTCGATGCCGAACAGTGGAACCGAGCCCCAGGGGAAAGTCACTGCGTCGGCGACGTGCTTGCCGAGGACGTCGCGCACTTCAGGCGCCGCCGCCTGCACGTTGGTGCCGCCGAGCGAGGTGACGAATTCGGCGATGGTGCCCTGCGCCGGCCGGATCTTCATGCCCTTGATATCAGCCGGAACCATGACCTTCTTGTCGACCGAATGAATGCCGCCGGGATCGTGCACGAAGGCGAGGCAGAACTTCACGTCCTTCATCTCCTTGCCAGCGTATTTGCGATACCAGGCGTCGAGCGCGACCGAACCGCCTTTGGCGTTCGACATCAGGAACGGCAGTTCGCCGGCGGCGATGATCGGGAAACGGCCCGGCTGATAACCGGGGTTGACGTAAGTCAGATCTGCGATGCCGTCGCGCGCCATGTCGTAATGGTCGAAGGCCTTGCCGAGCTGCTGCGAAGGATAAACCTTGTAGTGCAATGTGCCGCCGGATTCCTTTTCCACGTCGGCACCCCAGTCCTCCAGCGCCTTTTGCAGCGGGTGCGACGGCGGCACCCAATGCGAAATTTTCAGATCGAAGGTCTTTTCCTGGGCGAGCCCTGCGGATACCGACCCGATAACGAGAGCGAATGCGGCCGCGATGGCGCGCCCGGCGAAGCGGACTGGCATGAAATTCCTCCCTCGGTTTGGATTGGCTTGCGCGCCAAATTTTCAGATATTCAGCCGCAGGTTCGCGGCATTGTAAAGTATATAGTTTGATATCAAACTAAGTTGCGGCACGGCCGCGCGAGACGGCGTGACCGCGGGGGGAAACGACGGTGGCGGCGAACAAGACAGGGCATCGTGCACGGCGCGCTCGCAGCCGCGAAACCGTTGCCGGATCGATCAATTTCGGGCCGCTCGCGCGCTGGGTCGGGTTTAACCTGCGCGTGGCGCAAGAGGCCGCCTTCCAGGCCTTTTCACACCGCTCCCGCGTGATTGGCGAAAAGCCAGGTCGCTTTGCCACGCTAACACTGATCGGCCGAAACCCGGGCATCAGTCAGACCGAGCTCAGTCACGCCAATGGCCGCGACAAATCGAGCCTGACGCCGGTGGTAGAGGATCTGGTCCGGCGCGGGCTGGTCGAGCGCAAGCGGCTGAGCCGGGATCGCCGTGCCTATCGCCTCAATCTCACGCCTGCCGGCCGCAGGACGCTTGCCATGCTCAACCGTTGCGCTCGCGAGCACGAGCGCGTGCTCGACCGGGTCATCGGCAGCGACCGCGCGCGTTTCCTTGCCGTGCTGAAAAGGATCGCGGTGGAAATCGGCTAGATCAGGCGCTGAATTTGGCCAAGACCGCTGGCGGCACCGGATGCGATTTGATGCCGCCCGCCGCGTCGCGCACGATCCACACCCGCTTCTCCTGGCACTCGACACAAGGTTCCTCGCCAAGACTGAGGCGATGGTCGACCTCGAAGCTGGAGCGGCCGAATTTGATGCTTGAATCGATTGTCACATCGTCGCCGAAGCGCGTGGGTTTCAGGAAACGCGCATGCGTCTGCACCAGCGGCCAGCCAGCGAATTCATAGGCCTCGAACATCTCGAACTTGGTGATGCCGAGCGCCTGCTCGAACAGCGCCGCAGTCGCGGCATCGAAAATTTCGAAATAGCGCGGATAGAAGATGATGCCGGCCGGATCGCAATCGCCCCAACGAATGCGGACAGTCTGGCGGTTGGTGACAGCCATGAGCGGCCTCTATTCGTCCTCGTCGCGCCGCGCCAGCCACACCGAATGGCCAGCGCAATCCATATCTTCCGTTTTAGCCTCAATCACCGAGAAGCCATTGGCGCCAAGAAGCGAGCGGTATTCTTCAGGCGCAAGACTCGCGTGGTAGAGCGGTTCGCTACGGAAGCTGCCGATGCTTTCGCCGCAATGCGGCCCGCTGGTGAACAAAAGCGGCGCGCCAAGCCTGGCGTGCGCGCCGAAGATGGGAAACATCTTCCGCTGGCTGGTGTGGTTAAGATGGAAGAAGCTGTCCCACGCCATGACGCCATCGAAATCGCGCCGGAGCGCAAGCGTTCGCATGTCGGCAATGATCCACTGACGCTCGGAAAAATTGGCGCGCGCAAGCGAAATCATGGTCGGCGAGGAATCCACGCCGCAGACGTCGAAACCTTTTGCCAGCAGGTAGGCCGCCATCGGTTTGCCTGGTCCGCAGCCCAGATCGAGGACAGTGCCGCCAGGCTTGATAAGAGCGCAAAACCGGTCAAGCCAGGCCTTTTCGATGAACACCTTTTGGCGGCTGCGGTCGCCGACCCATTCGTGGGCACGTCGCTCGTAGAGGTCGATGATCTGTTCGGACGCCGCGGTCATCCGTTTATTGCCGCCTTCAGCGCGGCGCCATGCGCAGCGCGCCGTCGAGACGGATCACTTCGCCGTTGAGATAGCCGTTGTGGACGCAGTGCAAGACCAGCGCGGCGAATTCGCGCGGCTCGCCCAGTCGTTTTGGGAACGGCACCGAGGCGCCGAGCGAATCTTGCGCCTCCTGCGGCAGCGCGCGCAGCATCGGCGTGCCGAAAATTCCCGGCGCGATGGCGAGCACGCGGATGCCGAAGGCGGCGAATTCGCGCGCCGCCGGCAACGTCAGTGCGGCGACGCCGCCCTTGGACGACGAATAAGCAGCCTGGCCGATCTGGCCCTCGAAGGCGGCGACCGAGGCAGTCGATACGATGACGCCGCGCTCGCCATCGGCGAGAGTTGCAAGCGGCTGCATGGCGGCGGCGGCCAGCCGCAGCATGTTGAAGGTGCCGATCAGGTTGATCCTGATGACGCGTTCGTAGTCGGCGAGCGGCATGGGCCCGTCGCGGCCGACAATGCGCTTGGCGGGTCCGATGCCGGCGCAGTTGACAAGAATACGTGCCGGGCCGTGTTCGGCCGCCGCTTTCTTCAGCGCCGCTTCGGCGCTCGCCGGATCGGCGACGTCGCAGGCGACGGCGAGCCCCTTGATGTCGCCGGCGATTTCCGCCGCGGCTTTTTCGTTGACGTCGAAAATCGCGACCTTGGCGCCGGCCGCCGCGAGCGCGCGCGCGGTCGCGGCTCCGAGCCCCGAGGCGCCGCCGGTAACGATTGCCGCATGTCCCTTGGTTTCCATATCTATTCCCGTCGTGCAGGTGTCGACCGAAACGGCTGTTATCCCTATCGCATGGCGAAATCACAGCAAGGGGGTGCGCTTGGGTTTACCTCCTGAATTGCGGCCAAGTCTGCCGATGGCTATTTGACCCTGCCGGTGGCGAGCCGTAAATACGCTCGATGATACGGAGTGAAACATGAGCCGCGAGGTTTTCATCTGCGACGCGGTGCGCACCCCGATCGGGCGTTATGGCGGGTCGCTGGCCAAAGTGCGTACCGACGATCTGGCCGCCGTGCCGATCAAGGCGCTGATCGCGCGCAATCCGAAAGCCGATTGGGAAAAGCTCGACGAAGTCTATTTCGGCTGCGCCAATCAGGCGGGCGAAGACAATCGCAACGTCGCGCGGATGGCATTGCTGCTGGCCGGTCTGCCGGTCGGGGTTCCGGGCGTGACGCTCAACCGGCTCTGCGCTTCGGGCATGGAGGCTGTTGGAACCGCGGCCCGCGCGATTCGCGCCGGCGAGATGGAGTTCGCCATCGCGGGCGGCGTCGAGTCGATGACGCGTGCGCCTTTCGTGCAGGGCAAGAGCGAGGAAGCCTTCTCGCGCAAGGCGGAAATCTTCGACACGACGATCGGCTGGCGTTTCATCAATCCGCTGATGAAGCAACAATACGGGGTCGATTCGATGCCCGAGACCGGCGAGAACGTCGCCGAAGATTATCAGGTGACCCGCGCCGACCAGGATGCTTTTGCCCTGCGCTCGCAGCAGCGCGCCGGCAAGGCGATGGCATCGGGCTATTTCGCCAAGGAAATCGTCGCCGTCGAGATTGCCGGCCGCAAGGGCGAGACGGTGAAGGTAGATAAAGACGAGCACCCGCGCCCGGATACTACGCTCGAGCAGCTCGCCAAGCTCAAGACGCCGTTTCGCAATCCCGGCACCGTCACCGCCGGCAACGCCTCGGGCGTCAACGACGGCGCCGCCGCGATGATCGTCGCGTCCGAAGCGGCGGTGAAAGCGCACGGCCTGACGCCGCGCGCGCGTATTCTCGGCATGGCGTCGGCGGCTGTGCCGCCGCGCGTCATGGGCATCGGCCCGGTCCCGGCGACGCAGAAGCTGATGGCGCGGTTGAAACAGAAGATCGGCGATTACGATCTGATCGAGATCAACGAGGCGTTTGCCTCGCAATCGCTGGCCTGCATGCGCCAGCTCGGACTTGCCGACGATGCCGCGCACGTCAATCCGCACGGCGGGGCGATCGCGCTCGGTCACCCGCTCGGCATGTCGGGCGCGCGCCTCGCGCTCACGGCGGCGCATGGCCTCGAAGACAACGGCGGCAGGCTCGCGCTTGCCACGATGTGCGTCGGCGTCGGGCAAGGCGTGTCGTTGGCGATGGAACGGGTTTCGTAAGGAAAAGAAGAATGACGCTCATCTATCCGAAGGAAAGCCTGAGCTCTTTTCCCAAGCATCTGTCGCCGGGATACCGCTCGACGGTGAAACGCTCGCCGTCGAAGCCCTTGATCGTGGTGCCGCACACGCTGTCCGAACTGACCGGCCCGGTCTATGGCCACGACGCCATCCAGGAAAACGACAACGACCTGACCAAGCAGGGCAAGGGCGAGCCGCTCGGCGAGCGCATCATCGTGCATGGGCAGGTGCTCGACGAGGACAGGAAGCCGGTGCCGGAAACGCTGGTCGAGATCTGGCAGGCCAATGCCTGCGGCCGTTACGTGCATATCGTCGACCAGCATCCGGCGCCGCTCGACCCGAACTTCACCGGCGCGGGGCGCGCGGTCACCGACAAGAAGGGCTACTACAAGTTCATCACCGTGAAGCCGGGCGCCTATCCGTGGGGCAATCACCACAATGCCTGGCGGCCGAACCACATTCATTTTTCGGTTTTCGGCCACTCGTTTCTGACGCGGCTCGTTACGCAGATGTATTTCCCGGGTGACTACCTGTTCCCGTACGACCCAATCTTCAATTCGGTTACCGAGGAGAAGGCGCGGGCGCGCATGGTTTCCGTTTTCGATCTGGACAACACCATTCCCGATTGGGCGCTCTGCTTCCGCTTCGATATCGTGTTGCGCGGACGCGAAGCGACGCCGCTCGACGAGGATAGACACTGATGTCGGAGATCATCACGCCATCGCAAACCGTCGGGCCGTTCTTCGCCTACGGCCTGACGCCCAAGGGCCGCGCCAAATGGGATCCGGACGGCACCTACAGCTGGAAGGAAACGATCGGCGACAATCTGGTGACCGCGGACGCGACCGGCGAGCGCATCCGCATCGAAGGCCAGGTGACCGACGGCGACGGATTGCCGATCAACGATGCGATGATCGAAATCTGGCAGGCTGATGCGCAAGGCCGCTACGCCAGCCCGCGCGACGCGGGCGCGCGTCCGAACACGAAGTTCACCGGCTTCGGCCGTTCGGCGACTGACAAGAATGGCGTCTTCGGTTTCGACACCATCAAGCCCGGGCGGGTGGCGGGGCCGAACGGCAAGACGCAGGCGCCGCATGTTGTCGTGTGCATCTTTTCGCGCGGCATGCTGCGGCAGGTCTATACGCGGCTCTATTTTTCCGATGAGGCGTCCAATGGCGAAGACCCGATTCTCAATCTGGTGCCGGGGGACCGCCGCGGAACGCTGATTGCACGCAAGGAAGTGCGCGGTGGGCAGCCGGTCTACCGGTTCGACATCCGCGTCCAGGGCAAGGACGAGACGGTTTTCTTCGATATTTGAAGACTTTATGCGTCGGGGCTATGCCCACATGGCCCACATTTGCGGGGGATATATGTGGGCGATAGCCCATAAACTCAGAAAAAGAATTCTGCCGCTATACGTCGACTAATTTCACCATGGTTTCCTGATGTTTTTAAGGGTTGGATTGTGCCCATCTCCTTGGCCCATCTTTCCCAATGCTCTCTGTCGTATTGACGAATAAAGCAGCAGTTGATTGGCTTCGGGCAAAGAAGAAAAGCCCGAGGGTGGTCCGTGAACGAACAGATACTGCAGGAAATCAGCGAATTTTGCCGACAACGCGGTCTTGCCGAATCGACTTTCGGCCGCCGCGCCGTCAACGACGGCAAACTCGCTAGCCGGCTGCGTAACGGCGGCCGCATCACCACCGACACGCTCGACCGCATCCGCAGCTTCATGGCGCGCGGGGCGGAGGAAGCACCGCAGCGCCGCCGTATCTTGTTCGACGCCCCGCCTTCGGCCCTGCCGGTCGTGGCGCCATTGGCGCCGCCGGTGGCTTCGGGGCAGGCGAGCGACGATCCACAGCGCAATTTCCGTTTCTTCGACAACCGGCAAAAATATCTGCTGTTCGTCAACACGTGCAGCGAAAAGTGGGAGATCGCCAGCCGCGTCGGCATGGAGCTCGGCAGCATCCATCCGCGTCCGCCGGCGGTGCGCGTGTTCGATGCCGGCGTCGGCGACGGCACCGTGCTCGCGCGCGTCATGCGCTCGATGCACGACCGCTTTCCCACCATGCCGTTTTATATCGTCGGCAAAGAGATCAGCCTCGAGGACGTTCGCCTGACGCTGCAGAAGATGGCCGACCGCTTCATCGAGCATCCATCGACCGTGCTGGTGCTCACCAATCTCGCGTATGGCGAGGCGCCCTGGCTCTCGGTGAAGTCGGTCAGCGCCGCCTCCAGCATGGTTTGGAAGGAAGTGCCGCTCGACGGCAACACCGCGCACAGTTTCGAACAGCAGATCACCGCGCTCGAACCGTTTCTCGGCGAGAACTGGAAGGCGCGGGTGTCGCCGAAGAGCGGCAATCCGGTCTACGAGCGGCCGGTGGTGCTGGTCATCTATCGCAACGACCACAAGTTCCTGCTCGACCAAATCGTCCCCAAGCCCGGCGGCTCCACCGCCGACTACGATCTGGTCATCGCCTCGCAGCCTTATCGCGCCCGCGCTTCGCTCGAGTTCAAGGCCAAGCGCGTGCTGACGCCGCTTGCGCGCGCTCTCGGTCCGGGCGGCCGCATGATCGCCATCCACTCCTACGGGCACGATCCGGGCATGGAAATCATCCACAGGGTCTGGCCGAACGACAACCCATTCGCGCACAACCGCCACGCCTTGCTGAAAGAGGTCAAGCACGAACTGGGCAGCGCCGGGCGCGATCTTAATTTCAACGCCTACGCCGATCAGCGCTCTTTGTTCCGCTACGACATGCACACGCTGCCGACGGAAATCTCGTCTTCGATCGGCACCTCGACATTGCTTGCCGCGTGGAACGCGGCGATCTACGTGGCGCAGATCGAGGACGATCGTCTGTCGGATGTGAAC
>Ga0134126_10006073_pt1 | contig 15116 bp, 12 predicted proteins | sample KB31752_FD_96881 | JGI IMG/M metagenome (GOLD analysis project Ga0134126, IMG submission 96881) | Terrestrial soil microbial communities with excess Nitrogen fertilizer from Kellogg Biological Station, Michigan, USA - KB3-175-2 | ecosystem: Environmental > Terrestrial > Soil > Unclassified ...
AGGGCTCGGAGCACGCTTCGACACCGAGTTCGGTCCCGCCGAGGTCACCCACGTGAACCTGAACGATGGCGTGCTCGAGGGGCTGCGGCTAGTCGACGCGCCCGCGTTCGCGGTGCAATACCACCCCGAGGCGGCGCCTGGGCCGCATGACGCGAACGGGCTGTTCAGTGAGTTCTGCGGGCTAATGGCGCGGCGGCGCGGCTCATGAGCTGGGAGACTTTTCATTGCTGGGAGACTTTTCATGAAATAGCGTGGCTAACTCTCCCAGATCATGGAAATCGAGCGCCAGGGAGCCCCCGTGCCGAGACGTTCTGACCTGAACTCGGTGCTCGTGATCGGGTCGGGGCCGATCGTAATCGGCCAGGCCTGCGAGTTCGACTACTCGGGTACCCAGGCATGCCGGGTGCTGCGCGAGGAGGGGATCAGGGTCAGCCTGGTCAACTCAAACCCGGCGACGATCATGACCGATCCCGAGTTCGCCGATGCCACCTACGTCGAGCCGATATCCCTTGAGATCCTGGAGAAGGTCATCGCGGCCGAGCGGCCAGATGCCCTGCTGCCTACGCTCGGCGGTCAGACCGTGCTGAACGCGGCCGTCGCGCTGCACGAGCAGGGCACGCTGGCCGAGTACGAGGTCGAACTGATCGGTGCTGACATCGAGGCGATCAAGGCCGGCGAGGACCGCAGGCGATTCAAGGAGATCGTGACCGGCCTGGGCGGCGAGGTGCCGCGCAGCACGATGTGCCACAGCATGGCCGAGTGCGAGGCGGCCGCCGCCGAACTCGGCTTTCCCGTCGTGATCAGGCCGTCATTCACGCTCGGCGGCACCGGCTCTGGCATCGCACGCGACGCCGTCGAGCTGCGCAGGATCGCCGGAGCCGGCCTCGACGCCAGCCCCATCAACCAGGTGCTGCTCGAGGAGTCGATCCTGGGCTGGAAGGAGTACGAGCTCGAGCTGATGCGCGACCGCCACGACAACGTCGTAGTCGTCTGCTCGATCGAGAACGTCGACCCGATGGGCGTGCACACCGGCGATTCGGTGACCGTCGCCCCGGCGATGACGCTCACCGACCGGGAGTACCAGCGGATGCGCGACCTCGCGATCGCGGTGCTCCGCGCGGTCGGGGTGGACACCGGCGGCTGCAACATCCAGTTCGCCGTGCATCCGCGCACCGGCCGAATGGTCGTCATCGAGCTGAACCCGCGAGTCTCCCGGTCAAGCGCCCTGGCCTCGAAGGCCACCGGCTTCCCGATCGCCAAGATCGCGGCCAGGCTGGCGATCGGCTACACGCTCGACGAGATACGCAACGACATCACAGGGCTGACCCCGGCGAGCTTCGAGCCGGCGCTCGACTACGTGGTGGTCAAGGTTCCCAGGTTCGCGTTCGAGAAGTTCCCTGGCGCCGACCAGGTGCTCACCACGCACATGAAGTCGGTCGGCGAGGCGATGGCTATCGGCCGGTCGTTCCCCGAAGCGCTGCAGAAGGCGCTGCGCTCGCTTGAGCAGCGCTCGGCACCGCTCCGCTGGGACTCGCCGCCGGGGGAGCGGTCAGCTCTCGTCGCGCGGTGCGCGGTGCCGCACGACGGCCGGATGTCGACGCTGCACCAGGCGCTGCGCGCGGGCGCCACCGTGGCCGAACTCGCGGCGGCATCGGGCATCGACCCTTGGTTCATCGAGCAGATCAAAACCATCGAGCTTCATTCGGAAAAAATCTCCATGACCGGGCCATCGCTTGAGGCGGCCGGTCTCGGCGCCGCGAAATCCGCGGGCTTCTCCGACGTGCAGCTCGGCCAGCTCACCGGGCTATCGGAGGCTCAGGTGCGGGCGCGGCGGCACGAGCTTGGGGTTCGGCCGGTGTACCACACGGTGGATACTTGCGCCGCCGAGTTCGCCGCCACCACGCCCTACCTGTACTCGAGCTACGACGTGGGGAGCGAGGTTCCGGCCTCTGACCAGCCTCGTGTGATCATCCTGGGCAGCGGGCCGAACCGGATCGGCCAGGGAATCGAGTTCGACTACGCCTGCGTCCACGCGTGCTTCGCGGCGGCACACGCCGGGTTCGAGACGGTGATGGTGAACTGCAACCCGGAGACCGTGTCCACCGACTACGACACATCGGATCGGCTCTACTTCGAGCCGCTGACACTGGAGGACGTGCTCGAGGTCGTCGCGGCCGAGCAGGCGGCAGGACCGGTCGCCGGGGTGATCGTGTCGCTCGGCGGGCAGACGCCGCTTGGGCTGGCAAGAGCGCTCGCCGCGGAAGGCGTGCCCATACTCGGGACTTCTCCAGAGGCGATCCACCTCGCCGAGGACAGGTCGGAGTTCAGCGCCGTGCTCGCCGCCGCCGGGCTGCTCGCGCCCAGGCACGGCACAGCCATGTCGGCCGACGACGCCGCGGCAGTCGCCACCGAGATCGGCTACCCGGTCCTGGTTCGGCCGTCGTACGTGCTCGGCGGGCGCGGCATGGAGATCGTGTACGACGAGCCGACTCTGCATGCCTACATGAGTCGGGCCGCCCAGCTCGGTGCGGTCAAGGCGGGACCTGAACATCCGGTGCTGATCGACCGGTTCCTTGACGACGCGATCGAGATCGATGTGGACGCGCTGTTCGACGGGCATGAACTGTACCTCGGCGGCGTGATGGAGCACATCGAGGAGGCTGGGATCCACTCGGGCGACTCGGCCTGTGCGCTGCCGCCGATCACGCTCGGGCATGAATACATCGATGCCGTCCGGGCCTCCACCGAGGCGATCGCCCGCGGCGTCGGCGTGCGCGGGCTACTCAACGTCCAGTACGCGCTCGCCGCCGGGGTGCTTTACGTGCTCGAAGCCAACCCGCGCGCGTCCCGCACCGTGCCGTTCGTTTCGAAGGCAACAGCGGTGCCGCTGGCCAAGGCTGCCACCAGGATCATGCTCGGGGCGACCATCGCCGAGCTACGGCAAGAAGGCCTGCTCGTGGCGTCCGGCGATGGCGGTACGCTGCCGCTCGACGCGCCGATCGCGGTCAAGGAGGCGGTGCTGCCGTTCGCTCGGTTCGCCGACAAGTCGGGCGCGGGAATCGACACGCTCCTTGGCCCGGAGATGCGGTCGACCGGCGAGGTGATGGGGATCGACGAGCTGTTCGGCACCGCTTACGCGAAGTCACAGGCCGCCGCCTACGGCGCGCTGCCGGTCAAAGGCCGCGCGTTCGTCTCGGTCGCGAGCAAGGACAAGCGCGCGATGATCTTTCCGGTGAAACGCCTGGCCGACCTGGGATTCGAGATCTGGGCGACGCGAGGGACCGGCGAGGTTCTGCGAAGAAACGGGGTTCATGCGACGATCGTGCGCAAACATAGCGACGGCCGTGGCCCTGGCGGCGAGCCGACGATCGTGGAGCGGATACTCGGCGGCGAGGTCGACCTGGTGATCAACACGCCGTTCGGCTGGCCAGGTCAGCCTGGCCCGCGCCGTGACGGCTACGAGATCAGGACGGCGGCGGTGCGTCGTGGCCTGCCCTGCGTGACGACGATGGCCGGGCTGGCCGCGGTCGTTCAGGGAATCGAGGCCATCATGAGGAACGAGGTGGGCGTGCGGTCGCTACAGCAGCACGCGGCGAACATTCGCGGAACCCGACCATGACGGCCAGCGAGCACGAGACCGAATCTGGCCCGATGCAGGTGCGCGGCACGGTGCTGACCGTGCGCCAGGTCGACGCTTACCATGCGATCACGATCGTCGCTCCCGGCATCGCGGCCAGGTTCAAGCCAGGCCAGTTCGTTGCCGTGGCGGTTGGCGGCCCTGACACGTCGATGCTGCTGCGGCGAGCTTTCTCCATCCATGATGTTCGCCCTGACCACGGCGGAACGGTCGAGTTCGTGTTCGCCGCTGACGGGCGCGGAACCCGGTGGCTGGCCCAGCGCCGGGCCAGGGACCTGCTTGATCTGGCCGGGCCGCTCGGGCGCCCGTTCCCCGTGCCAAGGGACCCGGTAAGTTGCCTCCTGGTCGGCGGCGGCTACGGCAGCGCGCCGCTGTTCGCCCTGGCCGACCGGTTGCGCGAGCGGCGCTGCTCGGTCGACTTCCTGCTCGGCGCGGCTAGCGGCGACAAGGTGTTCGGCGCGCTGACCGCCAGGCGTACCGGGCGATCGGCCACGATTACCACGGTTGACGGCTCGCTTGGCGTCCGCGGCATCGTGACCGACATGCTCGGACAGGCCATCCATGAAGCCCGCACCGACGTCATCTATGCGTGCGGTCCGATGCCTATGCTGCGGCAGGTGACGGCGCTGGCCCGCAGGTACGACATTCCGGTCCAGGTAGCCGTCGAGGAGGCGATGGCCTGCGGTGTCGGCGTCTGCATGACCTGCGTGCTGCCGGTTGTCGGGAGCGACGGGATCACCAGGATGGTCAGGTCCTGCGTGGACGGGCCGGTGTTCCGCGGTGAGCAGGTCCGCTGGGACGACGTCGGCACGATCCCGTTCGACGCGCTCGGCGCGCCTGGGTGGGAACCCAAGGTACGGCGCGTTCCCGCTGCTGGTCACCAGGCGCCCAAGCGGGCTGACACCTCGGGCGGTCCCGTTGGGTCCTCTCCTCGGGCCAGTACCCCGGGGAGTTCCGATGGGGCTTCCGCCAAGGCCGAGACCGCGCGGAGGCATGGCCATGGCACCTGACCTGCGAGTTCGGCTCGGCAATACCGAGTTGCCCAATCCGGTACTGACCGCGTCTGGCTGCGCCAGTTCGGGGCGGGAGCTTGCCCAGTTCATCGACGTCTCCAAGATCGGCGCGGTCGTCACCAAGTCGGTGATGCTGGCGCCGAGAGCCGGGCGGCCGACGCCGAGGATGGCCGAGACGAGCAGCGGGATGCTGAACTCCATCGGGCTGCAGGGTCCGGGCATCGACGCGTTCTTGCAGCGCGATCTGCCGTGGCTGCTGTCGCGCGGTGCCCGGGCCGTGGTGTCGATCGCGGGCAGCACCGTCGACGAGTACGCCGAGCTTGCCGCGCGCATTTCCGACGCCGCCGGCGTCACCGCGCTTGAGGTGAACATTTCCTGTCCGAACGTCGAGCATCGCGGGCAGGTATTCGCGTGCGACCCGGTCGACGCTGGCGCGGTGATCGAGGCGGTGCGTGCCAGGACCAGACATGACCTGCCGGTCTTCGCCAAGCTCTCTCCTGACGTCACCGACATCGTCGCAATCGCCCGCTCGTGCGTCTCCGCGGGTGCCGACGGGCTCTCGATGATCAACACCCTGCTCGGAATGGCCATCGACACCGAGACAATGCGTCCGGCCCTGGCCGGCCTGACCGGCGGCTTGTCGGGCCCGGCGATCAGGCCCATTGCGGTCCGGTGCATCTGGCAGGTGCGGGCCGCGCTGCCCGATGTGCCGATTATCGGCATGGGCGGCGTGATGACGGGTACAGACGCGCTCGAGTTGATGCTCGCCGGGGCCTCTATGGTCAGCATCGGCACCGCGATCTTCCACGACCCGTCGGCCTGCACCAGAATCCTGCGCGAGCTTGACGAAGAACTTGCTAGGCGAGGAATAGGACGGGTAGGCCAGGTGATCGGCGCCGCGCACGAGATCCGCGGTGCCGTCGGCCCCAGGATCGAGCGCTGAGGGTCGTGCCGCGCAAGACCAATAGGGAGCGAACATGACGAGCCGTGCCCCGATCGCTGTCGCGCTCGACGCACCCGATCTGGATACCGCCGCGGAGTGGGCGGCGCAGGTCACGCCCCACGTCAGCACGCTGAAAATCGGTCTGGAGCTGTATCTGCGCTACGGACCCGAGGTGGTGGCGTCGGTGCGCGGCGCCCGTGGCGTCGACGTTTTCCTTGACCTGAAGCTCCACGACATACCCGCTACAGTCGGCGGCGCCGCCCGCGGCGTCGCCAAACTGAGGCCCGATCTGCTCAGCGTGCACGCCGCAGCGGGTCCGGCCGCCATCAAGGCGGCGGTGCAGGCGCTCCCACAGACCAACATCGTCGGGGTGACCGTGCTCACCTCGCTCGATGACGCCGATCTGGTGGAAATCGGCCTAGCCGGCCAGGTCACCGACGCGGCGCGCAGGCTAGCCAGCCTGGCGGTCGGCGCAGGAGCGCGCGGGCTGGTCTGCTCGCCTAGGGAAGTTGCCGCCGTGCGCGCGGAAGTCGGACCGGACATCACCTTGATCACCCCAGGGATCCGTCTCGTCGGCCAGGCGAACGATGACCAGGCCAGAGTCGCCACCCCGCAGCAGGCGCTTCGCGACGGAGCTGACCTGCTTGTGATTGGCCGCCCGATCACGACCGCCGCCGATCCTGGGGCCGCGGCAGCCGCGCTGGCCGCCGACCTCCGCCGCCCGGCCGCCCAAGCGAACCGCTAAATCTTCCACCACCTAATGCCAGGAATTGAAAGACTGCTGTCGAGGTCCTGATCTGCTTATATAGGTGAGTTGACCGCGTTGAAACCTCGAATTCACCGGATAGACCGCGCTGGCACCAGGCCGATTGCCGAATCCGGCCCAGGAAGTCGGCGATGCCGCAAGCCCCGTCCAATTCCCCAGCGTCGCCGGGCCGGCGATGCCGCGAATTCTCGCAGTTCCACTGCGTCGCCGGGCCTGCGATGCTGCCCTACAGTCGTGGTCGGCCCGGCGTTGTCGTTGCGGAGAGGTCTTTGACCGCGTCGTCGGCCCGACGACGCTGTTCGGGCTTGCGGATGAATGGCATGCATGTGTCTGGCCTCGGCGGGGCCGGTTCACCCGCTGCGCGCCAGCGCCACCCTCCCGCTCGGCAGCGCCCGCCCGCTCCCCGCAGCGCACAATCACGGTCGCGTCGCGGCCGGTGCGGACGACAGCGGGGGAGCCTCGCTGCTGTTCGCTGGGTGGCGGGGCCGGGACAGCGTGGCCTGATTGCTCTCGCCCCGGCGACAGCGCGCGATAGTTGCTGCCGCCGGGCGGCGGCGGCCCGGAACAGCGCGGGAGCATCGCTGCCGCACCGGGATGACGAACAGTTCAGGCCCAGCGTCAGGGGGTCGGCGCCCGAGGATCCAGCGGTGCGAGCGCCGCCCAGCCCGGTGGCTTGCGTCCGCAAGACCGGCGCCGCCTATGTGGCTGCGACCGTCGGGGACGCGGTGGTCTTGGTGCCTGCGGGGCCCGCCGCCGGCCCTGTCGGCACCCCTCCTGATGGTGCTTGAGGGCTCTGTGAGATATTAGTGCTCTATGTGGTTCTTGAGGTTAATGTAGCCAGTGGTGCGGCGGGGATCCTTTTCGGTAGGCTGCTCACGAGGAAAGACTTACCGTAAGTACTTAGACGTGTTCGCTATGTAATATTGGATAAATTGTGACGTGCCAAACGGAGATTTGTGTTGTCCCGGCGAGCCGAACTCGCTAGTTTCCCCTCGCGAACAGAGTTTTTCGATACGAAACCCGAGGTGACCACGCGTGGCTCTTCCTCCCCTGACCCCTGACCAGAGGGCTGCGGCCCTTGAGAAGGCGGCTAAGGCTCGCAAGGAGCGTGCTGAGATCAAGAACAGGCTCAAGCACGCATCCACCACCTTGCCTCAAGTACTCAAAGAGGGCCAGACCGATGACGTCGTTGGCAAGATGAAGGTGTCGGCACTACTTGAGTCAATGCCTGGTGTGGGTAAGGTCCGCGCCAAGCAGATCATGGAACGGCTCGGTATAGCCGAGTCGCGGCGTGTTCGCGGACTTGGCGCCAACCAGCGGATGGCGCTTGAGAACGAGTTCCGCGAGGTTTGAGTCCTGCTGCAGGCGCAACGCGCGGCGACGGAGAACGCGCATCCGTGACTGATCCGATACCTCGGGCAGAAGCGGAATGCGAGGACTCCGTCCCCGCGCGCCCGCAAGGGCCTGCGTCCTTGCCAGGCGAGGCAGACCAGGTAGGGCCGGTCAGGCCTGCCAGACCGGCAAGGCATCACGCCCGTCTCGGTTTGCATGATCAGGCTCGGCCGGGTGAACCTGAAGATATGCGCCAGTACCTGGGACCGGCGGATCCAGCGGTGCGGTCCAAGGTTGCGCGATTGGCCGTGCTTTCCGGGCCTTCCGCCGTCGGGAAGAGCACGGTTATCGAGTCAATCAGGCGCCATAACCCTGAAGTCTGGCTTTCTATCTCGGTGACAACCAGACGTCCCAGGCCCGGCGAAGTTCACGGTCGCGAGTACTACTTCGTCACCGAACAGGCGTTCAAGGAAATGGCGGTCGCCGGCGAACTGCTTGAATGGGCGCGCTATGCCGGTAATTTCTACGGTACGCCCCGAGCGCCGGTCGCCGAGCGGCTTGAGGCCGGTATTTCGAGCCTACTTGAGGTCGACGTGGTCGGTGCCCGGCAGGTTCGAGCCGCGGTGCCTGGTGCTCTTTTGGTGTTTCTCGCTCCGCCTTCCTGGGATGAACTCGTTCGCAGGCTGACCGGGCGTGGCACAGAGTCTGCCGACGTGATCGGCCAGCGCCTCGAAGCCGCCAAGGTGGAGTTGCAGGCAGAGCACGAGTTCGATATCACGCTCGTCAATACATCTGTCAAGGACGTCTGCGCTCAGCTGGTAGCCTTGATGATGGCTGTGCCGGTCAAGTTGTCGGCATGAGATCAGGAAGGCAGACAGTGGCAGGTACTCCAGGGCTCGAAGGAATCATCAACCCGCCGATCGACGAGCTACTCGACGTGGTGGACAGCAAGTACGGCCTCGTGATCATGGCGTCCAAGCGCGCTAGGCAGATCAACGCTTACTACGCGCAGCTCGGTGAGGGCCTGCTTGAGTACGTCGGCCCGCTGGTGGAGACCCGTGTCCAGGAGAAGCCGCTTTCGATCGCGCTGCGTGAGATCAGCGAAGGGCTCCTGCACGCCGAGCCGCAGGAAATCCCGACCGCCTGACATCGGTGGCGGCAGGCCCCGATGCGCATAGTACTTGGGGTGGGCGCTGGAATAGCCGCCTACAAGGTCTGCGAGCTGCTCAGGCTGTTCACCGAATCCGGGCATGACGTTCAGGTCGTCCCGACGCAGGACTCCCTTCGCTTCGTTGGCGCCGCAACGTGGGAGGCCCTGTCCGGTCATCCGGTGAGCACCAGCACGTGGGAGCGCGTGCACGAGGTACCGCACGTCCGGATCGGCCAGCACGCCGACTTGGTCTTCGTCGCCCCGGCCACCGCGGACTTGCTTGCCCGTGCTGCCGCGGGCCTGGCGCCCGACTTGCTATGCAACGTGCTGCTGACGGCGGCGTGCCCGGTCATCTACGCGCCTGCCATGCACACCGAGATGTGGTCGCACCCCGCGACGGCCGCCAACGTCGCCACTTTGCGCGAGCGCGGCGCGATCGTTCTTGAGCCCGCGTCCGGTCGGCTGACTGGAGCCGACACCGGCCCTGGCCGCCTGCCTGAACCAGGCGAACTGTACGCGTCAGCCCTGCACGTGCTGCGCAGAGGTACCGCGGCGGCCGTGCCCGACCTGGCCGGGCGCCAGGTAGTCGTGTCCGCCGGCGGCACCAGGGAAGAACTCGACCCGGTCAGATTCATCGGAAACTGGTCTTCGGGCCGTCAGGGCTACGCGATCGCGGCCGCCGCGGTGGCGCGCGGCGCCAGCGTGACGCTGGTCGCGGCGAACACCGGGCTCGCCGACCCGGCGGGCACCAACGTCATCGGCGTAACATCGGCGGGCCAGATGCGCGATGCGGTGCTTTCCGCCTCCCACGACGCTGATGCGGTAGTGATGGCCGCCGCGGTCGCCGACTACCGCCCGGCGACAAGGAGCGATACAAAGCTGAAAAAATCTGGCGGGCGACCCGACCCCATCGAACTGATCGAGAACCCTGATATTCTGCGCGAAATATCCACTACTCGGCGTCGGCCAGGCCAGGTGATCGTCGGCTTCGGCGCTGAAACGACCGACCTGCTCGCTAACGGCCAGGTCAAGCTGGCCGCGAAGGGTTGCGATCTGATCGTCATGAACCTGGTCGGTGACGGCGTGGCGTTCGGTACGGCCGACAACGCCGCTGAGATACTCACCGCCGATGGCCAGCGTTTGTCTGTGCCGCGCGGTCCGAAGGAAGTGCTTGCCGAGGTGATCTGGGACCTCATAGCTGCTCGGCTAGGCTTACCGGCCAGGGGCTCGGAGGTCGCGCCCCGGCCGGGCACGAGTGATGTGTCAGAAGCCCCCGGTTAAAATTCGGGCGAGATCTCATTGCGAGGAAGGGTGCCACGTGGCTCGTCGCCTATTTACCTCCGAGTCGGTGACCGAAGGTCATCCCGACAAGATGGCCGATCAGATCAGTGACGCCATACTCGACGCGATGCTCAAAGGCGATCCCCGCAGCAGAGTTGCTGTAGAGACGCTGATTACCACGGGTCAGGTGCACGTCGCCGGCGAGGTGACCACCGAGACCTATGTCGATATCCCCGGCTTGATCAGGGACAAGATTCTCGATATCGGTTATGACTCGTCCACGAAGGGGTTCGACGGCGCATCGTGTGGTGTGTCGGTCTCCATAGGGTCGCAATCGCCCGACATCGCGCAAGGCGTTACGCACGCCTACGAGCACCGCGAGGGCGAAGGCGACGACGAACTCGACCGTCAGGGTGCAGGTGACCAAGGCCTGATGTTCGGTTACGCCTGCCGGGAGACGCCTGAACTGATGCCGTTGCCGATCATGCTCGCCCACCGCTTGTCGCGGCGCCTCGCTGAGGTGCGCCGCAACGGCGAGATTCCGTACATCAGGCCCGACGGCAAGACCCAGGTGACGATCGAATATGTCGCCGACGAGCCGGTCAGGCTTGACACGATCGTGGTCTCCACGCAGCACGCCCCGGCGATCGACCTCAAGGCGCTGCTGCAGCCTGACATCATGGAACGGGTAGTGAAGCCGGTCGTTTCCTCGCTCGACCTCGACTGCACCAACTACCGGCTGCTTGTCAACCCGACCGGGCGGTTCGAGGTCGGCGGTCCGATGGGCGATGCCGGGCTCACTGGCCGCAAGATCATCATTGACACCTACGGAGGCATGGCGCGGCATGGTGGCGGCGCATTCTCCGGCAAGGACCCGTCGAAGGTGGACAGAAGCGGCGCGTACGCGATGCGCTGGGTCGCCAAGAACGTCGTCGCCGCCGGCCTCGCCGACCGATGCGAGGCCCAGGTCGCCTACGCGATCGGCAAGGCGAAGCCTGTTGGCCTGTTTGTCGAGTGCTTCGGCACCGAGCGAGTGCCGGTCGAGCAGATACAGGACGCCGTGCTTGAGTCCTTCGACCTGCGCCCCGCCGCTATCATCCGTGATCTCGATCTGCTCCGGCCGATTTACGCCCAGACCGCGAGCTACGGGCACTTCGGCCGTGAGGAATCCGACTTCTCGTGGGAGAGCACCCAGAAGACGGACGCGCTGAGGGCAGCCGTCGGGCTGTGACCTCGGGGCTGGCTGCGGGTGCGTCGAGGCCATCCGGGGTTCGGGAGCGCCCTCCGGCTAGCAAAGTGTCACAGGTACCCGCGGAGGTGTTGCCGGTCGCACGGGTAGCGGTCGACGTCGCTTTGCCGCATCTCGACCGGCTGTTCGACTATCTCGTTCCGCAATCCATGACCGACCTCGCCGGGCCCGGATGCCGGGTCAAGGTCAGGTTCTCTGGTCGGCTTACCTCCGGCTACCTGGTACAACGAGTCGAAGCTAGCGAGCACAGCGGCAGCATCGCGTTCCTGCACAAGGTGGTGTCCGCCGAGCCAGTGCTCACCGGCGAGATCGCCGGACTTGCCCGCGCGGTGGCAGACCGCTACGGCGGGACGATGGCCGACGTGCTGCGGCTGGCTATCCCGCCTAGGTACGCGGCCGCCGAGATCTCTGCGCGAGCGGCGCGAGAAGACATAGCCAGCCGGGTCCCACCCGATGCCAGCCTGTGGGCGCGCTACCCGGCAGGCAAGCCCTTCCTGGCCGCGCTGGAAAGCGGCCGATCGCCGCACGCCGTCTGGTCGGCGCTGCCCGGCCAGGACTGGCCAGCGGAGATCGCGCATGCCGCCGCGGCGGCTTATGCGGGCGGCCGCGGCGCGCTCGTCGTGGTGCCTGACGCGCGTGACCTCGCCGCGGTGGAGTCGGCGATGGCGCAGGTCGGCGGTCACGCCGTATTTGTCAGCCTCGCGGCCCAGCTTGGGCCGGCCGAGCGGTATCGCAGGTGGCTGGCGGTGCGACGAGGCGAGGTGAAGATCGTCCTCGGCACTCGGTCGGCGATGTTCGCTCCGGTAGCTGACCTCGGCCTCGTGGTGATCTGGGACGACGGTGACGACCTGCACGCTGAGCCCAGGGCACCGTATCCGCATGCCAGGGACGTGCTGCTGATCCGGGCGCACAGATCGGCGGCGGCGGCCCTGATTGGCGGCTTCGCCAGGACCACCGAGGCCGAACAGCTTCTCGCGAGCGGCTGGGCTAAGCCGCTCGTCGCGGACCGCCAGACTGTCAGGCGGCACGCGCCGCTGATCCGCACCGCCGGAGAAGATGCCGAACTGGCCAGGGATGAGGCGGCTCGCACGGCGAGGATGCCGAGCCTGGCGCTGCGGACCGCTAGGGACGCACTCGTCGCTGGCCCGGTGCTCTTCCAGGTGCCCAGGCGAGGATACGTCGCAGCCACCGCTTGCCGGCGGTGCGGCGAGCGAGTTCGCTGCGCCGCCTGCGCTGGCCCGGTGGCAATAACCGGCCGTAATCAGCCGCTGACCTGCGGGTGGTGCGGCCTGACCGCCAAACAGTCCTGTGCTACGTGCGGGAACGTCGGCTTGCGTGCGCTAGTGACCGGGGCGCGGAGGACTGCGGAGGAACTCGCCCGCGCCTTCCCTGGAGCTCAGGTAGCCACCTCAAGCGGCGCGAGTGTGCTCGGCCAGGCACCGCCAGGCAGCGCACTCGTGATCGCCACACCGGGCGCTGAGCCGCCGGCCGATGGCGGGTACGCCGCCGCCATCCTGCTCGATGGCTGGGCATTGCTCGGCCGTCCGAGCCTGCGCGCCGGCGAGGAGGCGCTGCGGCGCTGGATGAACGCTGCCGCACTAGTCCGCCCTGGCCCGGGTGGCGGCAAGGTCGTGCTCATGGCCGACCCCGTCGTGCCGGCCGTGCAGGCACTTATCCGGTGGGATGCCGCTTCGTTTGCCCGGCGTGAGCTCGCCGAGCGAACTGAGCTTCGCTTTCCGCCGACGGTCAGGATCGCTTCGCTGACCGGCCCGCCCGACGCGGTCGAGAAGCTGCTGAGCGCCTCGATCCTGCCCCGCGGTAGCGACGTACTCGGGCCGGTCGAGGTACCGCGTGACGGCAAGGAGCCTGCTCCGCAGGTGGTGCGATTCCTGGTCAGAACGCCGTGGTCAGCCGGCGCCGAGCTGGCCGCGGCGCTGCGCACGGCGGTGGCCGACCGCACCGCACGCAAGGATGCCGGACCCGTCCGACTTCAGCTTGACCCGGCCGAGCTGATCTGACGTAGTGCCGCCGAGGCCATAAGGTGCTTGAGTGGCAAGTTCAACGCAGCGGCCGGGATCACCGCGCAGCGCCGAGCGACAGCACGGGCGACACGCGGGCAGGCGGGACTGGCACAGCCCGCCAGGCGGCGCTGTCGCGATCAGCCCTGCCGACCTCATTAGCTGGACAGATGACGCAACCCGCATCGGGGCACCTAAGCTACCGACTGTGCGGCTCGCGCCCCGAGACGACCTCGCGAACCTGGCCAGGGTCGCGCCGCTGCTCAGGGCGGCGCGTGACCTTGACGAATGGGCGGCGGCCATAGGCGATCTTGACGCCCACCGCGACCTCGCGCCTGAGCAGGCGCTCATCGCTGCCTCGGCGCTTGACCTCGCGCCCCGTGAGATAGTCGCGGCCTGGCGAGTAGTAGGCGCGCACAAGGAAGCCGCCGAGCTCAAGCCGCGAGATGATGGCCTGGGTGCCGTGCTTGGCGGCGGCTCAGCTGAGGCGGTGCTTGAGGTCTGGGACACGGCGCTGGCCGTCATACTCGCCTCTGAGGAGCTTGACGGCATCGCGACAGCCCTGTACACAGTCGGCGGTCCGGTCGGAATCGACGGGTTGTTCGACGCCTACGCCAACGCTGCGGGAGCGAGCAGAAAGGTCGTGTCGCGCGCTGAGTCCGCTGGGGCTGACCTGCCAGGCGACCACGGTTCCGCGACCGATCATAGTGCCGCGCTCTCGGTCGCGCTTGAGACGCTCGCCGATCTTGGCGTCGTCGAGCTTGGGACAGAAGAGGCGGACGGCAGCCTCACCGTCGCGCTGTCTCCGCTCGGAACCTGGGGAGTGCACCGCAGACTCGGCGCGCAAGGCTGGCACGTTCCTGTGCTTGGCGTGGCGGCCAAGTATGACGCGCAAGGCCTGCTCGCGGCGCTCGCTAACTGCGACGCCGAGGACGGCGAGGCTGAGATCACGACATGGCTGGCCTCGCGTGAGTCGGCGGCGGCCGCCGCCGAGCTAATCGAGGCAGCGGCTACCGGGTCGCCTGGGCAGCGAGGAGCGGCGTTCGCGGTGCTCGACCGGATCGGCGTCGCGGCCCGTGATGAGGTATGGGCGGGCATTGACAACCCCCTGTTGCGCGCTCATGTCGCGGTGTGGCTGCTCGAGCACGGTGAGGACGTGCGGCTCGAACCAGAGGACAGGACCTGGCTGCTCGTCGATCTTGGTGCTGGCTTGCTCGAGGAGGCTGCTCCCGCTGACGTGGTGGCCGAATTGCTGCCGAACCTGCCCGCTGAGGATCAGGTGGAGATCGTGGCCGGACTCTGGAAGGTCAGCCATCCCGGAGTCACCGGCCTGCTGACCGCGCTTAGCGACCACCATCCAGACCCGAGCGTGGCGCGAGCGGCCAGGAAGGCCGCATTCAAGGCGCGTTCGCCGGCCGCCAACGCCGACTGAGATCACCGGACGGCGCCCAGGCTCCGTAGACTGGATTAACTCCTGATCGCGCGGCGATGCTGGGATTGGCCGACGCTGGGATGAGTGCATGGAGGAATGCCGGTGAGTATCAAGCCGATTCGCCTGTTCGGTGATCCCGTGCTCCGCACGCCGGCCGAGCCAGTGACTGACTTCGACACTGAGCTGCGCAGGCTTGTCGCGGATCTCACCGAGACTATGCAGAACGCGCCCGGCCTTGGCCTGGCCGCTCCTCAGATAGGCGTTGGCCTGCGGGTGTTCACCTACTTCGTCGATG
>Ga0134126_10006074_pt1 | contig 15116 bp, 12 predicted proteins | sample KB31752_FD_96881 | JGI IMG/M metagenome (GOLD analysis project Ga0134126, IMG submission 96881) | Terrestrial soil microbial communities with excess Nitrogen fertilizer from Kellogg Biological Station, Michigan, USA - KB3-175-2 | ecosystem: Environmental > Terrestrial > Soil > Unclassified ...
ACCGGCATGGGAGATAACAAGTTCCGTTTCAACGCTACGGATTTTGTGCCGTCGTTTCACCAGATCAATGGAATCCGGTTCGACAAGGTGGTGCCACGGGTCACGCTTACGGGGCCGCTGAAGCGGAATCGTGCGTGGTTCTTCGATGGGCTGGAGTTTGAGTACGACAACATTTACATCAAGGAACTGCCCGCCAACGCGGACACCAATCACCTGATCCGCGGAAGCAATCTGCTGCGAACGCAGGTGAATGTGACGCCGCGGAACATCGTGAATGCGGGACTGCTGTTCAACGACTACCACTCGCCATACGAGGGAATCTCATCGCTCACGCCGCAGCAGAGTACGACGAATACCAACATTCTGGCGTGGCTACCGTATGTGCGGGACCAGCACAGCTTTCGCAACGGCGCGCTGGTTGACCTTGGATTGGGCGTGACACGATTTCGCGATGGATACGAACCGCATCCTGGCGGGCCGTTCGAGCTGACACCCGAACTTTCGCAAGGGAGTTATTTCGAGAACCTGACCAGCCAGTCGCAGCGCGTAGAAGCCAACGGAATCGTGTATTTCCCGTCTGTGCACTCGCTGGGAAAGCACGACGTGCAGGCGGGTGTAGATCTGGACCATATCGGATTTAACGAGGCGTACCGCAGGGCGCCGGTGAACTATCTGCGAGAGGACCGCACCTTGCTGCGGCAGAGCACGTTTCCGGTTACTCCGAAAGTCACGCGGCACAACGTGGAGACGGGGATTTACGCGCAGGACCGGTGGGCGCCGCGAGATGGGTGGCTCATCGAGCCTGGCATACGGGTGGATTGGGACGAGATCGTGTCGAAGCCGCTGTGGTCGCCGCGGCTGGCGGTCGTCTATTCGCCGCCCGCGGCGAAGGACGCGACGAAAATTTCGGCAGGCGTGGGGATTTATTACGAGCATACGCAGCTCGAATACCTGGCGCGCGCACTGGCGGGTATTCGCTTTGACACGTATTACGCAGCGGATGGAGTGACGACGACGACGACGCCGCTGAAGAGCAACTTTGCTTTTACTGACGATTCGCTCAAGGAGGCGTACGCGCTGAACTGGAGCGTGGGGATTGAGCAAAAACTGCCGGGCGCGATTTATGTGAAGGCGAACTACATTCAGAAGGAAGTGAATCACGAGTTCACATATGTGAACCAGAGCGGGCCGGGCGCGGTGTCAGGAACCTATGTGCTGACCAACCAGCGCGAAGACGACGACAGTGTGGCGGAGATTGAGGCGCGGCACACGTTCCGAGACAACTACACGCTGTTTGGCGCCTATACGCATTCGCTGGCGAAGACGAATTCTGTGATCGATTATCAGCCGACGATCTCATGGCTTGGGGCGCAGCAGAACGGGCCGCTGCCGTGGGATACGCCGAACCGCGTGCTGTCGTGGGGATGGCTTCCTTTTTATCTGCCATGGTTCCGCAAGAACTGGGATTTTGTGTACACGTTCGATCGGCACACGGGGTTTCCTTATACAGCAATCAATGCCAATTACAACGTGGTGGGACGCGCGAACGGCCAACGGTTCCCGGACTACTTCTCATTCAGTCCAGGGCTGGAGTGGCGCTTCCATTTCTCAGGGATGTACCTGGGCCTCAGGGGAATTCTTGAGAATGCCACGAACAATGGGAATTTCGCCGTGGTGAACAATAACGTGGATTCGCCTCAGTACGGGATGTTCACCGAGCCCTCGGGACGGGCGTTCACGGCGCGGATACGGCTGATTGAATCGAAGAAGTAGCTCGTCGTGCCATCGTGCAGGTTACTCTGAGTGCGGAGTTATCCATGCGCGCTCAATTGCTTTTGGCAGTTCTGCTGTATAGCTTCAACCTGGCCGCCCAAACTGCGCCGACCCAGAAGGCGCCATGGGATCAGGTCGTCCCTCACGAGAAGATGCCGGAACTAGACAGCGCCAAATTGATGCCCTCGCAGACCGCCGCTATAAGGCAATTATTCAAGGCGGAAGGCGCCTGGGATTGTGAGCCCGACGAACTTGACGATTTGGTGCGCGGCCTCTCGCTCCATTCCGTACCGGTGGCAAAGGGGGCCTCGGTAGTTCTTGCTGAGGCCGGTGCAGGGTGTGCCCGCGGAGGTCAGGGGTCGAATGGCGCAATGTGGCTGCTGCGGCTCAGTGACGATGGCGTGACTCTTATCGCCGGTCCTAAGGAATTTTTCAACGGGTGGCTCTATTCCATTCAACCTACGGAGAGCCACGGCTATCGCGACATCGTTCTCGGTTGGCACATGAGCGCATCGGAGTACGGGCTGGCGTATTTTCGCTTCGACGGGAAGCGGTATCGCTCCATCGGATCGGCGACCGCCAAAGTAGACGACGATACGGATAAGACGACCATTACACCGAACAAGAATTAGCGGGTGGTCTGGGGCAGCAGGGTGGAGATGACCTCGGCGGCCGCGGCGTAATCGCCGGCACGAGCACTCACTTGCACGCCCTGCACATACGGGCGGACGACGGCCAGCATTTCCCGGGAAATGCGAATGCCTTCGGCGCGAGAGGCATCGGGCGAGTCGGCCTGGGCCATGCGCAGCATGATGGCCTCGGGCATGGCAATGCGCAGATCGTTCTTCATGAATTCGGCGTTGCGCAGGCTGCTGAGGGTGGAGATTCCGGCAATGACGGGGATGCGGAATTCTTCAATGCGGCGCAGGAATTCCTCGAGCAGGGCGAGGTCGAATACAGGCTGGGTGATTGCATATTCAGCCCCGGCTTCCACCTTGTAGCGGAAGCGCCGCAACTCGTGCTCGATGTCGGGCGCACCGGGGTTGGCAGCCACGCCGATGGTGAAATTGGTGCTGGCTCCGATGGGGTTGGCGCCGATGTCGAGCCCGTGATTGAGGCGGCGCACCACGTTCACCAGGCCGATGGAATCGACATCGAAGACAGCGGTGGCGTCAGGGTAGTTGCCGAGCTTTGCCGGATCGCCCGTCATGCAAAGGATGTTGCGCAGCCCGATGGAGGAGGCGCCGAGCAGATCGGACTGGATGCTGAGCAGGTTGCGGTCGCGGCACGTGTAGTGCAGTACGGTTTCAGTGCTGGTGTGCTGCTGGATCTGGATGCTCAGACTCTGCGCGCTCATGCGGGCGGAGGCGCGCGGAGAATCGGGAATGAGGATGCCGTGGACGCCCTCGCTGGCAAGCAGGCGCGCGCCTTCAATTTCTTTAGAGCAGTCGATGCCGCGTGGTGGGACGATCTCAACCAGCGAGATGAAGGTGCCGTGCTCGAGAAGAGCTCCGAGGCGGGAGCGTTGTGCCAGCGGAGCAGGCGGGGTTTCGCTGCTGATCTCAATAACAGCTCCGCCTTCCGCAGCATGGGGCTGGCCGTCGAAGGCGCGAATCGCGGTGCGCATGGCGCGGATGTGGTTGGGGGTGGTGCCGCAGCATCCGCCGAGGATCTGCGCGCCCGCCGCAATGGCTTTGCGCGCAAAGCTGGCCATGTACTCGGGCGAGATGAGATAGATATTGCGGCCCTCGACGGCGCGGGGCATGCCGGCATTAGGCATGGCGGCGATGGGCAGCGTGGTGGCCGAGCGCATGGCCTCGATGGCGGTGAGAACGGTGGATGGCCCAGTGGAGCAATTGACGCCTACGGCGTCGGCACCGGCTTCAGTGAGCACGGCGGCCGCGTGTGCGGGCGATGCTCCGTCGAGGCAATTGCTCTCGTCGTCGACGGTGACCATCACCACCACGGGAAGATGGGGCGCGGCTTCGCGCGCGGCGAGCACGGCTTCACGCGCCTGGTTGAGTGCGGGCATGGTCTCGATCACGATCATGTCCGCGCCGGCTGCAGAAAGAGCGCGAATCTGCTCCTCGAAGGCGGCGCGCGCTTCGTCGAGGCTGGTCTTTCCGAGCGGCTCGAGAGGCACGCCCAGCGGACCCACGGCCCCGGCGACCCATGCTTCCCCGCCCTGCTTGTTGCGAAGGTGGTCAACGGCTTCGCGGGCAATGCGGACGCCGGCGGTGTTGATCTCAGCAACCTTAGCGGAAAGTCCATGGCGGGCGAGTCGGAGGCGGTTGGCGCCGAAGGTGTTGGTTTCAAGGATTTCCGCGCCAGCCTGCAGGTACTCTTCGTGCACGGAGAGGATCAGCCCGGGATCGGAGAGGTTGAGCTCGTCGTAACAGCGGGTGATGAGTATGCCCCGGGAATAAAGCACGGTCCCCATGGCTCCATCGGCAAGCACCGGGCGTTCAGCAAAGATGTTGGGGAATGCGGGCATCGTGCTTTTCATGCTACCTCATTCCGGCGGGGAATCCTGCCGGCCGAGACGCGCCGACAGCATGGTTGCTTTGTTATACTTCGGGAGTCAAACGCAATGCCGGGAATATGTCTGATGGGCATCTTCGGCTGAAGGTGTCTTGCCATCTGACCCCTACCGCTGCCGGGCCGGCCAGCGGATGTTTTAAACCCATTCCTTCGAGGTAAGGGATTTTGAAGAGAAGCAGTCTTTGGTTGAGCGCCGCCGGGGCACTCCTGATCGCCGCGGGGCTGGCGGGATGCGGGCAAACATTCTATTTTGCGGGACGCGTGCTGCCGCCGAGCGGGTTGACGAACCGTGTTCTGGTGGCGGTGCAAAATCCGGGAGCACTGCAGCGTGGCGCGCTGGAGATCCTGGATGGCTTCTACGATATTCGCTACAAGTTCAACAATCCGCAATCGTCATTTTCCATTTCCGGGTACTCGGGTGCGCTTCCCGTCACCATCCAGAACATGCCTGAAGAACAACTCGGAGCTGTCTACGGCAGCGGGGACAATTCGCTGGCGATGGTTGACTACCAGAAAGAATCCTCAACCGGCGCACAGACCGGGTTGAATGGCGAGTCTTCCAGCGTCTTCGTCACGCGAGATCAGAAGTTCGTATTTGCCGCCAACCAGGTGAGCCACGTTCTGACGGTTGTGGACAAGGCCAGCAACGGCAGCTTCGTGCTGAGCCTGCCGGGCGTGTATCGCGTGAGCGTGAACCCGGGCGGAACGGTTGCGCTGGCATTCGTGCAGAATTCGAACTACGTTTATTATCCCGTGAAGCTGAACGCCTCGCAGACGCTCGCATATTCGGGTGGGCCGACCACCTGGCCGAAAGCGGCCGTCGATTGCCAGCCGCTGAATGCGCCTGGATGGTGCCTCTTCCAGGCGCAAAGCCCTGACAGTGTGGATGCGACGGGCAACTATTATGGTGCGCCGCTGGCGTTTGACCGCCCGATCAAGGCCCTGTTCTCGAATGACGGCGGGACCGCGTACCTGTTGAACTGCGGACCCGAGTGCGGAGGCTCCGCTTCATCCGTGTCGTTGTTGCCCACGGCTCCCTTGATTTACCAGCCGAACCAAAAGTCGGGCAAGTTGCCGCTGACCGGCAGCGTGCAGACGATTGCCGTACCGGGCGGCGCCAGTAACGCGCTCATCGATAGCTCGACGATGTACGTGGTGGGACAGCAGCGGCAGGCCGACGGGCTGTTTGCCGGCAATCTGACGGTGCTGAATCTGAACTCTAACACCGCCGGTGCGGCAGCCTCGATCAGCGATGGCACGCCCGGCGCGCCGAGCCGCATGATTCTTGCCGACGATAACACACTCTGGCTGGGGATGACGGGCTGCACGAATGGTGAGCGTTTTGCCAAAGGGCTACCTTACGGATGCCTGACGATTTATGACACGTCGGCCAAAGCGGTGAAGATGATCGAGCCGTTCCAGGGCGACGCGACGGGCATTGCATCGCTTACCGGGCTGCACAAGATCTACACCGCCGAAGGCGGCCAGGTGTACATCTACGCGACGACGGACGGTCACGCCATCAATAACCAGTACGTCACCGTCACGGGGACGGCATACGACGTGGCGTATATGGATGGATTGAGCGACGCCAACAATACTGTGTACTGAGAGCAGCCAGCCCTCAGCCTCCAGCGTCGAGTGTTCCCTGTGGCCGCGAGCAGGGGGTTGAGAGCTTCTATGGAATCTACTTTCACCGCCGATGTGCTGGCGATCGCGGCGCATCGCGACGATGTGGAACAGACGTGCGGCGGAACTCTGCTGCGCTCCGCGGCACGCGGATTGCGCACCGCAATTCTCGACCTGACACGAGGAGAAGCGGGCACCCGGGGAACGGCGGGAGATCGGGCGCGCGAAGCGGATGAAGCGGCGCGGATTCTGGGCGTGGGCTGGCGCGACGCGCTGGACCTGCCGGATGGCGCGATCGCAAACACGCTGGAGAATCGCATCAAGATTGTTCACGTGTTGCGGCGCCTTCGGCCGCGCGTGGTCATTCTTCCCTACTGGCAGGCACGGCATCCTGATCATGCGATTGTTGCATCGCTGGGATACGAGGCGTGCTTTCTCTCAGGCCTGGCGAAGATTGATACGGGAACGGAGCCGCATCGCCCATTCAAAATTGTCTACGCAAGTCTCTATGCGGACGTGCGCCCGAGCTTCGTAATAGACATCACGCCGTTCATCGAGCAGCGCCACTCCGCGCTCATGGCCTATCGCTCGCAGTATGCCAACCAGGCGGCGGGCGGTGGCCTGTTTGTTGCCGAAGAAGAGATTCGCGAGCGTACGTTCGCCGAAGCACGACACTACGGATTACTGGCTGGCGTGCTTTACGGCGAGCCCTTCGTGCAGAAGGAAATGGGCCTGGTGGACGACCTGACCCTGATTCCAGTGCAGTCCATCTAGTGTGACCGCGCGGCCTCGCGCGATTCCAATTTTCTTCCGCCTGCCCATTCCTTTACAACCTTCGCGAACCGAGTGTCCTCTTAGACACTGAGCGCGCGGTCGATTGCGGCTCCTGGCGAAATACCTTCGCAATTCTTTGATTTGTGTGGAGACACGCAGGTGGCGGTCGCAATCTATGCAGTGCTTCGGGCGGCGTTCGGGTACCTGTTCCTCGTTTTACTGGTGCGCATCGTGGGGCGCCGGCCCGGCAAGCAACTCACGCCGTTTGAATTTGTGCTCATCTTCTACCTCGGGGGCCTGACCCTCACGGGCATCGTGGGCATGGAGATGTCTCTTTCCAACGCTTTCATTCAGATTCTCACCATTGCGCTGTGTCACTACGTGCTGACATGGCTGCGGCAGCATTCTGATTCGTTTACGCGCGTTCTTTGCGGCACGCCGCTGGTGCTGCTGAGTAACGGGCGATGGCGAAGCCAGACAATGAGCAACATGAGCCTGATGGACGACGATGTGATGGACATGGCACGAGAACAGGGGCTGCGCGATCTCTCGCGTATCAAGTTGGCAGTGCTTGAGACGTTTGGAGCTATTTCAATCATTCCGGCGGATGAGGACCGCCAGCAAGATTCCCCGGCCGGGCAAGAAGGGGTGATGTAACCGATGCGCGAGATTCCGTTCGAAAACCGCGTTGGCGACTCGGTACCCAAGGTAAGGGATGAGGTTGCGGTCGGCGAAGACCTCGCGTTTCAGCGCAAGTGGTGGCGGTTCGAAAAGATCATCTGGCCGATCCTGCTGGCAATTGTCGTCGTCGATCTGCTTGGCGGGTTCGGGCGCGGATGGCTGGCGAAAGCGCGCCGCTCCACACCGGACGACGCAATGCAGGTGGATTACGAACGCGTTGCCCGTGGGAGCACGCCTTCCTTAATGACCCTGAAGTTTGAGCAGAACGCGATTCATAACGGTCAAATCGTTTTCTACGTGAGTGATTCGCTTCTCAAGCCGCTGGGGGCGCAGCGCATTGCGCCGCAGCCCGCGATGTCGAGCGTTGGCAATGCAGGCATCACCTACGTCTTCCCGGCCAGCAAGGCTCCTGCCATGGTGCAGATTCAACTCGAGCCGTCCTTTCCGGGTCTGCACCCATTCACCGTGCGCCTGGAAGGAAGCGCGCCGGTAAACGGAACCGTATTTGTAATGCCCTGACAAACCATGGCCACCATCCTTCATGCCGTCGCCGGATATTTCATTCTGCTGTTCGCGATGCGGATCCTGAAGCGCCGTCCCGGGGCGCAAATGACGATGTACGAGTTCGTGCTCGTCTTTCTGATGGGCGGCACGGTCATTCTTTCCACGGTGGGCAATGACCGCTCCGTAACCAACTGCACTTGCGCCGTGATTGCTGTGGGCTTTATTCACCGCAGCCTGGCATGGGCCAAGAGCAAGAGTCCACGCATTGGTGCGATTCTTGACGGAACCCCCGTAGTCGTCATCGCGAATGGGGAATGGAAGGAGGAAGCAATCCGCCAAACTGGTCTGCGCAGACAGGACATTGAAGCCGCCGCGCGCGGGTCGGCTTTGATCCATACGGAAGATATCGATTACGCGATCCTGGAACGCAACGGGAGCATCAGCGTGATCAAGAAGAAAAGCTGATCCGATGGCACACGAGCTCGGTGCGCTGCTGATGACGATTTTTCAAAGCCGCTGCAACTCAGGTGGGGTATTGACCTGGCGCGGCGGGCCGAAGAATGCATGCCGCGCGGGGCGCCCGGATGACTTCCAGCGGCGAACGACTTCATACACGATGACGGTGGCGTAGGTGACCGCAATCCATACGCACACCTCTTCAATGGGCAGTCCGCTCCAGGCGGTGATATAGATGCCGACCATTTGGCTATGCTGAAATCCCCACCAGCCATACGGCAGGGCGAGTGTGGCTTCCCAGAGCAGGCTGATCAGCAGAACTAAAAACATTGTCATACTGAGGGCGCGCCAATTAATGACCGGCAGAGCGGAAGGAAAGAGCAGCGCCGATGGTCCGAGCGCCGTGGCGATGAGAAAGACGAAATAGGCAGGGAAACCCGGATCGGGCACGAAGACTCTGCGGTACACGATCACCGCGGCAATAAGACCCGCAGCGAGGATCAGCGACGGCGGATGAATGCGGAGCAGGCGCCCGAAGTTCATCCGCTCGCCGGAATCCACGGGAAGGCTGTAGGCCGCCAGCCAGTAGTCATCCAGCCAGATGTAGAGGAGCAGCACGGCAAGAAAGCCGGTCAAATAGAAAAAGTACTCCTCTATCGGCACGCCGCCTCCGAAGGCCGGAGCGGTAATGCGCAGTGTCGCGCCGGGATTGGGAAACGTGAAGAACCAGTGCGCGAAGAAGAAGTCGAGAGCGGCGCCCAGCGGAAACAGAACGGCCATGGTTCGCAAGACGGACTGCTTTGAAATGCGCAGACGCTCCTTCGGTGCAAGCCACAAGGCGATCACCAGGATGGGCACGATAAACAGCAGCAGGCTGATTGTGTAGCCATAGGGCGAGGAATTTTTGACCTCCGAGGGAACCTGCGGAGCAATGAGCGCAGTGTGCAGCGTGAATCCCGCCGGCACCGCGATCATCAGCAGCATCGTGGTGGCAAGCAGGAAACTCGAGCGTGGAGATCCGGAACGCGGAGCCATGGGCGACCTCCGAGAATGGGGGAAGTTACCGGTGGCTGGAATATAGCACCGTTTCCGTTTGTTGTCGCTTGCGATTGAGGGCCGAAACAAACAGGCGGTCCGTCCTCCCACAAGGAACGGATCGCCTGGTTTGCATTCCGGGTAGCTTGCTTCCGGAAACCTTCAATACAGCATTTCGCTTCTAGCTTCTAGCTGACGGCTGACGGCTGGTCTTAGAGCGTGCGCTTGAACAGCGGAGTTGCGATGAGCAGCGTGCCGATGCCGAAGGCGAACAGGAACAGCAGATCCGTTTGGATCGAGACGAAGCCGCCGTCCTTGAGCAGGATCGACTTGAAGCCGTGAATGGCGTAGGTGAATGGGTCGACAAAGGCTATCTTCTGCAGCCATTTGGGGAACTGCGAGATAGGGGAGATGGCTCCCGAGGGAAAGAACAGAAGAGTGTTGAGCACTCCGAACATGGCGCGCGGCACCAGCGGATCGTCGACGCGCACCATCATCAGGAACATCATGCCGTTGAATGCGATCGAGGTGCCGAGAATCAGCAGCAGCAGGTTGAGCACGGCATCGGGATGGAAGATGGTTCCCAGCCCAGCCATCAGCGAGCCGATCACCGTGAGGCAGATTCCGGAGAGCACGGCCTTGATGGCGCCCGCGGCATTGAGTCCCATGACGAGTTCAAGCTTGCTGATCGGCGTGACGAGATAGCCCTCGTGCACACCGCGCGCCTTGTCATCGATGTAGAGCATGCCCCCGCCGATCATCACCGAGATGTACATAGCCAGGGCGATGGAGCCGGCGAGCAGGTATTTCATGTATTCGACGTAGGGGTAGATTTCGACGATGCGCAGCGCGATATCCGTGAAGACGCGCTTGGGGACATCGGGCTGGTTCAGCGCGTCAACCAGAGACTGCATCTCGGATTCGATGGCGCCGCTGACAATCTGATCGGTGTTATCGACCACCAGGCCGATGCGCGGCCCGTTTTTTGCGTAGACACGGTGTGAATACTGCGGTGGGATGATGACGGCCGCATCCACCTTGCCGGTGCGAACGTCTTCCCGCGCCTGCTTTTCGTCCGCATAGGGGACAGTGGTGAATGTGGCGACATTCACTCCCACGGCGGTGAGAGCTTCGTGTACCCGAACGGCTTGCGGTCCATGATCTTCGTCAACAACAGCAACCCGCGCGCCTTTCACGTGCCCTCCGAGCGCGTGGCCCAGAATGACGAGCTGCACGATGGGCAGCATCATGCTCATGATCATGAGCACGGGGGAGCGAAAGAATTTGCGCATTTCGCGCTCGACGATTGCCAGAAATCGATTCATGGCTGTGCTCCCGGCCGCGGCGGCATCTGAAAGACGGCTTTCACCTGCTCGTCGCGTAGCTGGCGGCCGGTGTAGTGGACGAACACGTCATCGAGCGAGGTGTTCTGCACGCTCAGCGAGGTCAACTGTTCGCCCAGTGCGGCGGCCATTTCCACGAGTTGCGTGGTGGTGTGCGAACCGTTCGAAGTGAGCACGCGGTATACACCGGCCGATTGCGACTGCACCTCGGTGACGCCCGGAAGTGCCTGCAGGCGCGACTGCCAATCGGGATCTTCGCGATTGAACTGCACCTCGACTACATTGGATCCCGGCACGCTTTGCTTCAGCTCGACCGGGGTGCCGAGAGCGACCAGCTTTCCGTGATCGACAATTGCGATGCGGTCGCACAGGCGATCCGCCTCTTCCATGTAATGCGTGGTGATCAACATGGTGAGGCTGCGGGATTTCTTCAGGTTATTCAGCATCTCCCACACCGCGATGCGCGAGACGGGATCCAAGCCTGTGGTGGGCTCGTCGAGAAAGAAAATGCGTGGATTGTGAACCAGACCGCGGGCGATTTCAAGACGGCGACGCATGCCGCCGGAGAGCGTCTTGGTTTGGGCGCTGCGCCACTTAGTCAAGTCAACAGCTTCGAGCACTTCAGCGATGTTCTTTTCGCGCTGCACCTTGGGCACTCCGTAGAGCTTGGCGTAAATGCTCAGGTTTTCTTCGACGGTGAGGTCCTGGTCGCTGGTGAGCGCCTGGGGAATGACGCCGATCATGTGGCGCACTGCGTTGGGTTCCTTCACTACATCCTGGCCACCGACAAGCGCGCGGCCGGCGGTGACCGGGATCAGCGTGGTCATCATGCGGATGAGCGTGCTCTTCCCTGCCCCATTGGGACCGAGCAGCCCGAAGATTTCACCGCTCTTTACTTCAAATGACACGCCCTTGACCGCTTCGAACGTGCCGTAGCGCTTCACGATGTTCTGCACAGCGATGGCAGGCGCATCCGCCGCGTCCAGCGCGTGGTCATCGTGCAACTTCTGGCGGAGCAGCGCCGTCATTTCTGCACCTTCAGTTTGGATTTTGGAATGTACACTTCCGCGGTCATGCCGGGAACGAACTTCTCGCCGGGATTGGGGATGAGCAGCTTGAGACGAATGGTCTTGATGTCGCGTTTGCGGCCGCCGTTGACGTCGCGCTGGGTGGCAAAGTCGGCTTCAGCGGCCTTGGCGATGACCTTGCCCTGCACGGTTGCTCCACTGGGCATGACAACGCGCAACTGATCGCCCAGCTGCACCGCGTCGGCCTGGGTCTCGGGGAGCGGCGCATAGACCCACGTCTCGCTCAAGTCCATGATGGTGACGATCGGCTGGCCGGCAGTTACCACTTCGCCCTGTCGAGCTGCCCATATGTTCACTTTGCCGTCAATTGGAGCGTAGACGTTCGAGTAGCCCAGTTCGACGGAAGCCTGCTCCGCCAGAGCTTTTGCATTCTGCACAGCCTGGCGCGTGGAGGCTACCGTTCTGGCCGCGACGTTTGCCTGCAGTTCGTGCGCGCGAGCCTGCTTGAGGGCAGCTTCGGCGGCGGCAATATTCGCATGGGCCGATTTGACCGCGGCTTCATCGGCCTCGAGTGCCGCGGAAGCTTCTTCTCCCGACTGCTTGCTCATGATGCCCTGCTTCGTCAGGGCGACGGTACGCTGCGTATCGGCCTGCTGCCTGGCCAGGTTGGCTTCTGCCTGGGCGAGCGCTGCCTGCGCTGCCGTCACCTGGGCCTGTGCGTTGACGGTGGCGCTGGAGGTTTCGCCTTTCGTCTGGCGCTCGGTTTCCTCAGTCTCGCTCAGCTTCTGCTGCTGACCAGCTACAGTGGCTTCGGCCGCGGCGCGGGCGGCGGCCAGATCGTTGCTCTCGATCACAGCGATGAGCTGGCCAGACTTGACCGGATCGCCTTCTTCGACGAGCAGCTTTTCAATGCGCCCGGGAATCCGCGAGCTTACCTCAACGAAGTTGGCGTCGACTGTACCGATGAGTTGCAGATCGGGCGAGGGCTTGGCGGTGACCAGGTACCAGATGAGCGAGCCCAGCGTGAGCAGCCCCAGGATCATAAAGACTCGATTACGTGCGTTCACTCGTTCCTCCCATAACAACAGGGCTGTGAATTTCAGGGATTGGCGTATCGGCGAGAACTTTGGCGGCAAGGGCCGCACCACGCTGGCGGTCGACGAAAACGGTCTGCCCGAGGTATTCCACCAGGAGAACGCGGCGTCGCAGCAGGGCCTCCGGAGCCATCGGATCGGTGGGCAGAACCCTGCGCCAGACGGGGGCGCTGAGGAAGTAAAAGACATTCGCTCCCAGCGAGGCGAAGTGCATTTGCAACCAGTCCACCGGAATCAGTTCCCCCGACTCTATGCCTGCGCGCACCGTGGATTGGTACATGTCCAGCACCGGCGTAAAAACGCGCTTGATGAGGATCGTCATAGCATCCGATTCGCCTTTGTGCAGGCGGATCATCTCCTGCTGCATGAGGCTCTGGAACTCGCCCTGACCGACGATGCGGTCGAAGTGATTCAGCGAGCTGCGCAGAATGCTCTCGCCGGGGCTGCCTTCGCTCAGAAAGACCGCCATGGAGCTGTCGCGGATACGCTCGGCGCTGAGCGTGAGGGCGGCGTGGTAGAGCTTCTCCTTGCTGTCGAAGTAGTAGTAGATAAGAGCTTTATTCACGCCGGCGGCGGCGGCAATGTCCTCGGTCCGGGCTCCCGCCAGCCCGTTGGCGGCAAACGCGGCGAGTGCAGCGTCGAGGATGCGGGCGCGGGTTTCGGCGGAGCGTTTGGATTGGGCGGTACTGGGCTGGTCGGACATTTCGTTAACTAACTGGTTAGTAAGTTAGCACGGACCAGCCTGGATCGCAACATCTCTGCTCATTGGGCGGGATGGGTTTCGCGTATCGGTCGATGGGGCCGGAGGTTTACGGCTTCAGCGCCAGGATCGCCACACCGTAGCCCTTGAGCGTGACGGGATAACGCTGGCCGGGGCCGACTGAGACGGGTTTCGGACCGGTGGACAGGCTGGTGGAGGCGTCGATCGTAAGCAGGGTTGCGGACTTGATCCAGGTCCAGTCTGTTAATTCGACGACGACCGTGCGGGGGTCGCCTGTGCCGTTGTTATCCGCGGCCGAGTGGACGGCGCGATTGACCATCATGATTTGGACGGAGCCGTCGGCGGCGCGCGTGGCGAGCGTCTCGATGGTTGAAGTGTCGGTGGCGTCGATTGAGAGGATATCCGGGGCGGACGCAGACAGGCTGGATGGGAAATTCGTGGCCAGCGCCTGGTCCACCCAGTAGCTCAAGTACTTGTTGCTCGATCCATCAACCTCGCCGTATTGCTTGTCGCTGGAATAGTCCCAGTGGTAGAGCGCGCGGTTCCCTGCCTTGCCGAGCTGCGAAAAGACATACGGACGCCATGCAGCGAAGTAGGCTGTTGTGCCGCGCTGGTCGGTCACGAAGGCCTGGCCGGGATTGCAGGTGCTGTGGCCGGTGCCGTCGTCGAAGTCGGCGTTGACGTTGTTTTCAGTGACCCAGACCTGGGTGGTGGAAAGGTCCGGGCGATACTGCGCCAGCGCCTTGTAGAAGTAGCGGATATTGTCGGCAAAGGCTGACACCTGCGAGAAGATTTGCGCGTCGGTATCGCGCTGGTTGCAGGATCCGTAGAAGTGGGTGGAGAGCACGTCGACCTGCGTGTTCACGCCGTCGGCACTGGATGAGCCGAGGAAGGTCGGCAGGGCGATCATCGGGTCGCCGGCATCCCCCGTGGCGAGGCCGAAATCGGAGAGTTCAAGCGCCGAGATCTTAATGGTTGGATCGACGGCGAGCATTGCGGGGACGGTGGTGTTGTAAAGAGTAAGGTACTCAGCGGCGGTGAGGCCGTTGAGGTTGTATTCATTGAAGATTCCCCACCAGCTGATGGAGAACGGCGTGGGTGACTGGAAATGCGTCCCGCCCCAATCGAATCCGCCCTTGTTGTAGTAGCGGACGAGGTTGGCGGCGTAGGCGGCGAAGTCGTCTGCGTGGGACATGAGCAGGTGGCCATTGCTGTCGCACATCCACGCGGGCGCCGTGCCGATCTGGAATTCAGGACTGTGGTCCGGGCCGGCATCGATCACGGGTTGCGCTGTGGTATTGAGCAGGGTGAAATCCCAATCAGCCGCCGAGCCGGTGTTGGAGATCATGGGCATGGCGCCCGCGATGACCTGGAGCCGATTGTGCAGTGCCCCGAGGTCATGGAGCTCTTGCTTACGGACGACGGCCGTGGTGCCGCTGCCGAAGATATCGCCGGTCCACTGGGCGACCTGGAACGAGGTGGCCATGAACTGGTCGAGCTTGCCGTTGACCCCGAGCGAGGGGTCAACATCGGGACT
>Ga0134126_10006075_pt1 | contig 15116 bp, 12 predicted proteins | sample KB31752_FD_96881 | JGI IMG/M metagenome (GOLD analysis project Ga0134126, IMG submission 96881) | Terrestrial soil microbial communities with excess Nitrogen fertilizer from Kellogg Biological Station, Michigan, USA - KB3-175-2 | ecosystem: Environmental > Terrestrial > Soil > Unclassified ...
CTCCGCGCCGGTCGAACGGCAGCAATTCTGCAAAGGGGAAGGATTCGGAGGGCAGTGAGTGATTCGCTTTCTCAACGCCTATTTTCCAACGCGAACGCTGTTTCTGGGCATTTCCGAGGCGTTTCTGGTGGCGCTCGCGTTCGTGACGGCGACGGTCGCGCGACTGGGGACTAGCGACGCCACGTTGATGTTGAACTACGAGCAGGGGTTTCCGAAGATATTGGTCGTGGCCAGTGTGTTCATCATCTGCATGTATTACTTCGATCTGTATGATTCCTTCATTTTGAGCAATCGCCGGGAAGTGCTGACGCGCCTTGTGCAGGTGCTGGGAACCGTGTGTATCTTGCTGGCGCTTCTTTACTACGCCTTTCCGAAGCTGCAACTCGGCCGGGGGATTTTCCTGATTGGATTCATTTTGGTTGCTTTGTTTGTATTTCTGTGGCGGCGTCTTTTTCTGCTGGTAAATACGATGCCTCGTTTTGCCGAAAGGGCGTTAATCCTGGGGGATGGCCCGCTCGCGAAACCGCTGACGGAAGAAATTGAAGCGCGATCAGAACTGGGTGTGCGAATCGTTGGCCAGCTTCGTGGCCTGGAAAATGGCAGCGAGTTGCCGCTTTCGGAAACGGAGCAGTTCGAACAATTATCCCGCCAAGTCCAAACGTATCGAGCGAGCCGAGTGATCATCGCCATGGGCGAGCGGCGGGGCCGGTTGCCGGTGGAAGCACTTCTGCGCTTGAAGAGCCGGGGAGTGAGAATCCAGGACGGAGCTGAAGTTTTCGAGGCGATCACTGGGAAAGTGCCAATTGAATCGCTGCGTTTGAGCTGGCTGCTCTTTTCGAGTGGGTTTCACGTTTCGAAGCCGTTGCTGATTTATAAACGGGTCTTTTCGTTTCTGATTTCTTTCATTTGCTTTGCGATAACCGCGCCGATCATGGCGCTGGTGGCGCTTGCCATTCGACTGGACTCGCCAGGACCGGCGATCTTCAAGCAAGAGCGCATAGGCGAGGGCGGAAAGCCGTTCACGTTGTTCAAGTTTCGCACTATGGTGGACGGAGCAGATCGCGACGATAAACACAGGCCTGCGGAAAAGACGGATGAGCGCTTCACGCGCGTGGGGAAACTGCTGCGGCGCACACGCCTGGACGAACTGCCGCAACTGATCAATATTTTGCGCGGCGACATGTACTTCGTGGGGCCGCGGCCGTTTGTTCCCAATCAAGAGCAGGAGTGCCTGGAGAAGATTCCGTATTACCGGCAACGTTGGGCGGTGAAGCCGGGCGCCACTGGATGGGCGCAAATCAATCGAGGTTACTGCGCGACGATCGAGGACAACAAGGAAAAACTCGCATACGATTTGTTTTACATCAAGAATATTTCCTTGGGGCTCGATCTGTTGATTATGTTTCAGACCATTAAGATCTTGCTCCTGAGCAGGGGCTCCCGATGATCCATTTTTGGGAGTTACTGTTCTGGCTGGGCGTTGGGTGGCTGGCGTACGTATATTTTGGCTATGCGCTGTGCCTGTGGGCGCTCGGCGCATTCCGACCTTTTCGCGGAGAAAAGAAAGAGAACTACTTTCCGAAAGTCTCTGTGCTGATTTCAGCTCGGAATGAAGAGAAGGATATCGAATGGAAGGTTCGCGAAACGCTGAGCTGGGACTATCCGGCGGATGCATTGGAGCTGTTGATTGCCTCGGACGCTTCGGAAGACCGGACGGACGGGATCTTGGAGAGCATTCGCGATCCGCGGTTGAGATACACCCGCATTGAGCCGCGCGTCGGGAAAAATGACGCGCTCAATCGGCTCGCAAAAATGGCGACAGGAGAAATTCTATTTTTCACCGACGCGAATTCACATGTTGGGCTTGACTCCCTGAAAAACATGGTGCGCCATTTTGCGGATGAACGCGTTGGCTGCGTGACGGGGATTGAGCACACGATTGAAGATCCGGGTAAAGGCTCCGTGGAGGCCGGCGCGAAGGCCTACTTGGAATATGAAGCGGTGATTAATCGGATGGAAGCCACGCTCGGGTCCGTCCTGGTGTGTGACGGTTCTATTTTTTGCATGCGGAGAAAATTATTTTCCGACCTGGATCCTGATCTTGCGAATGATCTGGAAACGCCGGTCAGAATCGGTTCATATCACCTGGCTTTGCTCTTCGAGCCACAGGCCCAATCGTTCGAGAAATCGACGAGCTCGATGCGCGAAGAATTCAATCGGCGGCGAAGGATCTGCGGGCAGGGCATTCTTGGCTTGTGGCGACTGCGCAGCTCTTTGAAGGGGATTCGCGCGTGGCAATTTATTTCCCGTAAATTAATGCGGTGGCTGTGTCTTGTGCCGCTTCTTGGAGTACTTGCCGCGAGCATCGCACTGGCATCGCGGCCATTTTTTTCTTTTCTTCTTGGTGTTCAGGTGATTTGTTGCGCTTTCGCTGTGATCGGCGCGATCCAGTCGCGCGGTCACAAGCAGGCGGGCCGGCTTTTTTCTCTTCCGTTATTTTTTATGCTGGTGAATGTGGCGGCCATCTGGGGATTGGTTGAAAGTTGTCGCGGACGGCGCTACGCCACTTGGGAAATCCCCTCGCTATCGCGGGGAGGAAGCGAGGCTTTCGGTTCGCCGGTGGGCCACGGAACGCCAAAGACGATCGTTCTCGACGTCTCGCAAGATGGCGCTGTCGGTTCCGCCGAGGTTGGGCGCGATGGCAGATAATCATGCGACGGAGCGATCGTGCATCTTTTCAATCGATGTGGAAGATTGGTTTCATATTCTCGATTTGCCGTCCACTCCGCAAGTGTCCGAATGGGACGCGTTGCCGTCCCGGGTCGAAGCGAATTTCCTAAAATTGCTGAACATACTGAGCGAGACGGGCGTGAAGGGGACCTGCTTTTTCCTCGGTTGGGTCGCGAAGAAGTTCCCGTACCTGGTACGGGAGGCATTGAGCCGAGGGCACGAAATCGCCTCCCACGGATTTGGCCATCAGCTGGTCTATCGCATGACATCGCGAGAATTTTACGAAGATGCGGCTAAGGCAAAAGAGACCATTGAGGAAATTGCCGGGAAGCGGGTTCTGGGATATCGGGCATCCGGTTTTTCGGTGACGCTCGAAACGCCGTGGTTTGCCGAGAAACTTATGGAGGCGGGATATCAATACGATTCATCGATATTTCCTGCTACTCGCGGACACGGCGGATTGCGCAAGGGCAACACCGCGCCCTATCTGGTTGACGCGCGGCGCGGTTTTGTGGAATTTCCGATTTCGGTTCAGAAAGTGTGGGGTAAGCCAGTGTGTTTTTTTGGCGGGGGTTATCTCCGCATTTTCCCGTACACCGTGATTCGAAAGATGACGCAAAGGGTGTTGAGCGAAGGACGTCCAGCAATTTTTTACGTGCACCCGCGAGAAATTGATCCCGACCATCCGCGCTTGCCCATGGGGCGCGCGAGGGAATTCAGATCCTATGTAAATTTGCGGAGCACGGAGAGCAAGATTCGAAGGCTGGTCTCCGAATTCAAAATGACGTCGTTTGCGGATTTTCTATTGAAGAACCCGTTCGAGTGTGATTGCGGATATGTGGCAGAAGCTAACGAATTAGACGTAGCTTCGACCACACCTTCCCGCGTCCAGAGCGGAAATGCGACTGGGGGAGTGGCATGAACGTCGGAATCTGCGACAACCCAGCGGCGTGGGATAGCTACGTAGCCGCAGCGCCGAATACTGCGATCTCCCATCGGTGGGGTTGGAAGAGAGCAGTGGAGGAAACCTTTGAGCATCGGGCGTATTACCTGATGGCGCAGACTGACGGAAAGGTTGAGGGAATCTTGCCTCTGATTCACATGCGAAGTCTGTTGTTCGGGAAGTTTTTGGTTTCCGTGCCGTTTTCCAGTTACGGTGGGGTTCTGGCAAATTCGGTCTCCGCGAGGGACAAGCTTCTTTCGCATGCCGTGGACCTCGCGAAAGAATTGAAGGTCGCGCATATTGAATTGCGGCAGGGTGCTGACTGCGAAATCAGTTGGCACGAAAGTGCGAAGAAGCTGACGGTAGAAGTTGACTTGCCCGCAACAGTGGATGATTTGTGGAAGGAGTTCAGTCCAAAGCTGCGCAAGCGAATTCGCTATGCACGGAATCACGGGTTGCGCGCGCAAGGCGGCGGAGCCGAGGACCTGGGGAGTTTTTATCGCGTGTTCGCGGCGAATATGCGGAATCTTGGGACGCCCGTATATCCGCGCGATTGGTTTGAAAATGTGTGTCGGTGCTTCCCGAATGAAGTGCGAATTTTTACAGTATGGGAGGGACAAGAAGCGATTGCGGCCGCTTTGGTGATGATTGGACGGGACGGTCTCGAACTTCCCTGGGCGGCGTCGCTTCCAGAGGCACGGGAAAAATTTTCACCGCTGTTGCTTTACTGCACGCTACTGGAATGGGGAATCGAGAACGGATACAAGCGCGTCGATCTCGGACGATGCACACCCGGCAGCGGGAACCATCAGTTCAAGCAGCACTGGAGCCGCAACGAGCGGCCGTTGCACTGGTATTACTGGATGGCTTCGGACGGGCCCGTGCCTGAACTGCGTCCGGACAACCCGCGCTATCGATTGGCTACCAGCCTATGGAAAAGGCTACCGCTTGCGGTAGCGAATAGTCTTGGGCCGCGAATCGTACGGTCGATACCCTGAGAGGCAAGGTCGCGATGCATTTAGAAGTTTCCGACAGCGCAAAACAGGAAAAGACCGGTGGTAACATCGCGCAGCCGGCCGTGAAGCACGGGCTATCCGTCTTTGTTCTGATTGATGCGCTGGGCTGGCAATACATAGAGGGCCAGCAATTCCTCTCCGACTGGTTGCCCGTCCGGCAGCCGCTTCGCACCGTGCTGGGATTTAGCTCTGGAGCGATCCCTACGATTCTGACGGGCGAACTCCCGGCAGTCACCGGGCATTGGAACCTGTTTTATTACGACCCTCAGGGATCGCCGTTTCGCTGGCTGCGATTTTTTCGATTCGTCCCTGACTGGATGCTGGACCATCGAGTAGCGCGAAAAGCGATGAAGGAAATGGGCCGTCACCTTCTGGGAATGGGACCTGCATTTGAGTGCCACGTCAGCCCGCGGCTATTGCCTTGGTTCAATTATGTGGAGAAACGGAGTATCTACGGCCCCGGGGGCATCGGCGGCGCGCAGTCAATATTGGATCAATTGGCGGCGAGGAATATTCCACACCATGTTTACTCCTACCGGGATGCGAGCGACGCGGAAATCCTAGAGCGTGCTGAACGCGATATTCTGGAGGGAGAGGCATCATTTTTCTTTTTGTACCTGAGCGAGATGGACGCCTTTCTCCATAAGCATTGCCAGCACCCCGAGCAGGCGGAAGAGCGCTTACAGTGGTATGACCAAGGGCTCCGGAAGGTATTCAATGCGGCGCGCCAGGTGGATCCAAACACGACCTTCACGGTGATTTCCGATCATGGCATGACGCCAGTGCGCGAGCATTACGATCTTTTGCAAGACATTGAAGCGTTGCAGTTGAAGATGCCGCAGGATTACCTGGCGGTGTATGACTCAACGATGGCGCGTTTTTGGTTCTTCAACGAGGGCGCAAAAAATGTGGTTCACGAAGTGTTGGCGCGCGTGACATGCGGGCGGATATTGAGCGAAAGTGAGTTGCGCCAGCTCGGAGTATTCTTCCCGGACCAGCGGTATGGCGAGACAATTTTCCTGCTGAATCCCGGCTGGATGATCTCGCGGAGCGATTTCAATGGTCCGGGATGGGCTCCGAGCGGGATGCATGGCTACCATCCAGATGATCCGCACTCAGATGCGGTGTTCTTGAGCAACCACGCTCCTTCGTTTCCGATGCACTCGATCCAGGATGTGTACCGCTGGATGCAAGAAACGCTGCAAAAGTAGGCACATTTGGCGACTGAGCCCATCTCGATCCTTTTGTTCGCGAACACCACAGTTCGCTACGGCGTGGAAGAACACATTCTCCAGTTATTGCACAACCTGGACCGGCGACTTTTCCGACCCTATCTGGCATGTCCTCCGGAGCTAGGCCACGTGCTCAAAGCGGAGCTTCCCGCGGATGTGGAGCTTTTTCCCGTGAAGATTGGCGGAATAACGGATTACGCGGGCGCGCGAGGGCTATACCGAATTTTGCGGGACCGCCGCATTCAGATCCTGCATTCTCATATGTTCCAATCGAGCATGTTCGCTTCGCCGATTGGGCGGCTTGCGAGCGTGCCAGTTGTATTGGAAACAGCCCACGTGCGGGAAGTATGGCGCAAAGGGATGAAGGCAAATTACGTGGTCGATCGATTCGCGGGGCGTTTCGTGGACCGATACATCGCCGTGTCGCATGCGATCGCCCGTTATTTAGTGGAGATCAAGGGTCTGCCGGAGAAAAAAATTCAAGTGATTCACAATGGCGTGGACATGAACAAGTTCGGGCCGTCGCTTGCCGTGCGCCCAGGCATGAAAAAAGCGTTGGGGATTGCCGAGGGCGACGCAACCTTGCTGGTCGTAGGGCGGCTGGAGCTTCAAAAGGGACACCAAGTATTGCTGGAAGCGATGGTCAAGATACGTGGCGAATTTCCGGGTGCAAAGCTGATCTGTCTGGGGGACGGGGCGCTCAGAGGAAAACTCGCGGAAAGTACGGAAAAGCTGTCGCTCGGGAACTCGGTACGATTTGTCGGCTTCCAAAGCAATGTTCGGGAATGGCTGGCGATGGCAGATATCAGTGTTCTGCCGTCGTTCTATGAAGGATTGCCTTTGAGCGCGATTGAATCGTTGGCGGCTGGCCGACCAATGGTCGCGACGGCCGTCGATGGAACGCCTGAAGTGGTTATTGATGGGAAGACGGGTCTGACGGTGCCGCCGGGCGATCCTAAGGCGATGGCGGAGGCGATTTGCCGGCTGTTACGAGACCCGGGCTGGGCGAGCCAGCTTGCGCAAACCGGGCGCGAATACGTGATTTCCGAATTCAGCCTGGACTGTTTTGCTCGAAAGACGCAGGAATTCTATCTCGAGAGCTTGCGAATGATTTCGCCACGCGTCCACGAGCGAGCAGGACTGTCCGAAGCTCGCTCAGCGCTTGGCGAAGAGCAAGTGCGTGAAAGCAATGCGATTTTGGGTCCCGGAACTTGTTCAGGCGTGTCGAGCGAGATCAGATTTGGGCCGGGCCGGACACGCAGTTTAGCTCCACCCGCAGCGCCTTCCCCTGAGACCGAGGATAGGAACTAGCGATGGAAAGCACCATGGCCACGCGGGCACAAAGGATGCCCCATCGTATGACGGAGCCGAGAGGAACGCCCGCTGCTTTTGCCTCGAAGAGTGCCATCTGCGAAGAAATGGTAGCGGTTTGCGCGAAAGCCTATGGCGCTCGCTTGCGTGCAATCGTTCTTGCCGGCAGCCTGGCGCGGAATGAAGGCACGTTCATCGCGCGGGACGGCTGCTCTGTGCTGCTTGGCGATGCGGACGTGTTCCTGGTGTTTCGGGACAACGCCGGCGTACCTGCGGCGGCTGAAGTTACGTCTTTGGGCAAGAGCATCGAGGCGCGGCTAGCGGAGCGCGGAATTAGAGGCACGATCGGCGTAGACGCAGTATCAGCGCGATATCTTCAAGTCCTCGCGCCGCGAATACTGAGCTACGAAATTCGACAGACGAGCCAGGTGCTTTGGGGGGACAAGAATGTTCTTTCGCTGATTCCGGATTTTTCGCCGGCTGAAATTTCACGCGAAGACGCCTGGCGCATGCTATGCAATCGAATGATTGAGCAGCTCGATTTTGTAAATGAATCGGCGATTGATACGGAACGACTGAACCCTGCGTTGCAATATGCGGTAATCAAGCTCTATCTTGATTTGGCCACTTCGTATCTTTTGTTTGCGGGAGCCTACGAACCCACATACCGAGTAAGGGAAAAAAGACTTCGAGAGCTGGCTGGTTTGCCGTCACACGGTTCGCAGCCGTTTCCGTTGAACCCGTTTAGCGCGCGAGTCAGCGAATGTACAGAACAAAAACTTTCCGGTGAACTGAACGGGAATTGGGGATCGTCTTCGTGGCAAGAAGCCATTTCGTATGCGATCCAGCTTTGGCGATGGGAGGCGGTGCTTTTGACGTCGGAACCGAATGAATTCTCGACCGCGCAATTGTGCCAATCGATGGCCAAGCGGCTGACGAATGCTCAAAAGTTGCGTGGTTGGTTTTCCGTGGCGCGCCGTGCTGGTTGGTGGAAGAGTTGGCGGCGATGGCCCGGGTGGGCGCGAATGAGTTTTCAGACTTCGCCGCGGTACGGGGTGTATCAAGCGGCGATCCTGCTCGCGGAACAATTATGCGCCGTTGCGCAAAACGGAGCGGGCGAAACAGTTTCCGCTGTCGATCTGCAAGAATTCAATCGCTTATTACCGGTGCCTGCGATACCGAAAGACGAGACCAAGCTGAGTTGGACGGAATTGGCGAAAGCAATTGTCTTGAACTACCAGCGCTTTTTGACGGGAACAACGACATGATGGAACGGTTCAAGTCCAGATGGGAGAGGAAATAACCCCTGTGTCCAATGCGCCGTTAATCAGCGTCGTCATTCTAAACTACAAGAGGCTTGATGAACTGAAGCGCTCGCTCAGATCTATTTTGTGCCAGACCTATTCAAACCGAGAAATCATTGTGGTGGATAACCATTCCGAAGACGAAGCGGAGGAAGTCGTACGCGAGATGGATCCTTCGATTCGATTTATCGCGCTTTCCCAAAATGCCGGAAGCTGCGCGGGACGCAACTCCGGCATCCGCGAAGCCAAAGGCGAAATTCTGGTGATGCTCGACAATGACGTGAGTTTGATGTCGTCTTTCGAGTTGGAAAACGTGGTTCGGGCGTTTGACGAGCATCCCGAAGTGCAGGTTCTGACATTTAAGAGTTGTCAGGACAAGACGGGCGAGCTGCGTTTGAGAGAGTGGTGCCATCCGAAAAACTGGGATACCTATGGGGATTCAGAGTTCGAGACCGACTTCTTCATCGAAGGTTCGAGCGCCTTCCGACGCGAGGCTCTTGAGAAAGCGGGCTTGTATTACGAGCCTCTGTTCATCGGACATGAAGGGCTCGACCTCGTGCTGCGGATTCTGGATCGAGGCTTCCGCGTTCTTTATGCTCCACGAATCAAGGTGATTCATTTGGCGGCAAAAGAGACCCGGCTGGCAGAGAGAACATTCTATTTCTACACGCGCAATTATATTTGGATTGCATATCGGCATTATGGACTACGGTCCGGTATTTGGTTCCTGGTTCCGAAACTAATGATGATGCTTTATTTCGCCCTGCGTACCGGAATGCTGCGCCATTTTGGCCGGGGAATCCGGGATGGAATTTCCGGCTTGGCGGCGATGCGGTCGGAACGACATCCTGTTAGTAGGAGCACGATTCGATATCTGGCCGATCTCAGTAAAGGCCGCCCCAGTCTGGCGATGAGATTTTTGAAACACAGAACGGCGCCGCAAGTATAAGGAGTTGTGGTCAAATCAACCAGTCTAGGTTAGCTAAACTGCACGGCCAAAGGGAACGAGGAACGGAGTGCAGCGGTTGTTTGCGGTGTATCGTTATTGGAAAACGGTGAATTAGAATGCCGATTTTTTACTTATTAATCTGGGTTTTGCCGTTGGTGAATCATCCTATATGGGGGCGGCACATCGGACCCCTTTCGGTCTACGAGTACCTCGGGGTATTTTGCCTAGTGTATGCCATTATCCACATTTTTGCCATTGGAAGGCTGCCGTCTGTTTTTGCCACTTGGGAGATTCGTCTGTTTTTCCTTTTGTATCTGATCGCATTTATATCTGCGCTGACCCTGGGGCAGGGCGTGGGACTCAGCGACAGCTCGTTTATCATCTATACATCGGCGATGTTCTTGGTTTTCATCGCTATTTCCGTTGTTGATACCCCCCGTCGCCTCCGCTGGACCTTGCTGGCACTGATCGGTTCGTACGGCTTCGCTTCATTGTATCTGATCCGGGAATGGCAACAGGGACATAACATCTACCATTATTTTCGTCCCGGATGGATCGTCGGCGACAACAATCTGTTCAGCACCGCAGCCATATTCGGGATCACGCTGGCATTTATGTTCATGCAGGGAAAGCGGCCGCGCTGGATAAAATGGTTTTGCGCGGGGAGTTTGGTGGTTTCGGTGATCGCCGTGACATTGGCGGGCTCGCGCGGAGCGTTTCTGGGGATCGCCACCGCCTCCATGGTTCTGGTCTGGGGGATGAAGAACCGTGTGCGGAATCTCTTATTAGTTATTTTCCTGGTTTTACCGCTCAGCGTGTTAGCGCCCGTATCGCCACTCCATCGTTTCTTGAATCCCGTGGCGTCCGACACGAACTCTGAACAATTCCACGAGGAGGCTTGGTTGGCGGGGCTGAAGATGATAAGAACGCACCCTCTGTTTGGCGTTGGTCTGGGCAATTTCAAGCCGATGATGCCGCAGTACGCGCCTCCGGGAACTCAAATCGATTCCGTAGGGCACAGTATGTTTATTGAGGTAGGCGCGGAATTAGGTCTCCCCGCGCTACTACTTTTGCTGGGAATCTTTGGCTCCAGTTATCGGGCGCTAACACGCGTACGGGGAGCGGCGTCAGCGCCTCAACTGGTTAGAGATGCAGCCACGGGGCTTAGAGCAGGACTGATTGGATTCGCGTTGGCTGGATGTTTTGTGTCGATGGAGTACGAGAAAACTACTTGGTTGGCGTTCGGACTGATAGCTTGCCTATCGCCTTTGGCACGCTCGCGCGTGAGAGCAAATAAATCACCGATTGAAGCCGCAGCGGTTGAGGAGAGCCAAGAAATGCCGCGCGAAGTTTTGCACAGTTAGCCGTCTTGAGGCTCCCACTGAGAGGGGACAGTCAAGAAATTCTAGGAACTGAAGGAAGACACGCCCTCCCGGGGAATGACGCTTGTCGGATAAGCCAGAGACTACTTTTGACGCATGGAAAGCGGTTCCGGAGCACCAACGCCACAAGATGGTTGCCGGCATGCGTTGGACGCTGTGGCTTTCTCTTGTGTCCGCGCCGTGCGGGTATATCACGACGGTATTGCTGGCGCGCGTGGGGCCGGACGTGGTGGGAACCTACGGCCTGCTAGCGTTATATATCGCGCTGACGTCCGTTTTTCTTTTTTTCGGCGGCAACGGCGTCGTCATCAAATTCCTTCCTGAACTTCCCCTCGAAGAGAGGCTTTCCTTTTTCTTTTCCTACTTTCTTGTGATCTTGGTGGTAACTCTGCCCTACCAAATTGCAGCTTCGATTTGGCCAAGAGGGCTGCAATACGTTTTGGGACCTGCGGCTACGAATTGGTTTGGCGTGCTCTTGTTGTGGCTGGCGCCGCTTTATGTTCTGCTGTCTCTCACTCTGGCTTCCTTAAAGGGAATATTGGAGATTAAGTGGAGCCAGTTATACAACCGCATCATCACGCTAGGTACCTTCTGTCTTTATGTGGTTCTCTATTTTGGCGCGCGAAGTTTTCTAGCGGCTCACTACCAGGCGATCATTTGGATCAGCTATCTTGTCCTGGCGCTATTTGTGACGGGTATCGCGTTGAGGCGGCTTCTGCGTCTTCTGCACTGGAAGCACGTTCGTGAAGAAATCCATTTCTTTTTGCCAACTCGGTTTTGGGCTTACACGGCTGGGCTCGAGATGAGCTCCGTCCTCGCTTTTCTCAGCACGCGGCTGGATTATATTTTTATTTTGAACGCCGGGGGCCTGACGGTGTTCGGCCGTTATGTGGCACTGTACACTTTGGTGTCGGTGATTCCGACATTCGCGACTTTCGTGCTGGACAGTTTCTTGCCATCGTTGACGAATCTGCTAGCGGTTCGCGATTACCAGTCTTCGCGAAGGGTAACAGAGATTTATTTGCGGTTCATGCTGCCGTGCGGAATGCTGGCGGCGACGACTGGGGCGCTGTTTGTGCATCTTGTTTTCAAACTGCTTGGTCCTCGCTATATGGACCTTGTGCCTCTCGGGATACTGGCTTTTTCAATCGCCGCGCTACAGGTGCTCAATTGGTTTATCGCGAACATGTTTACGGCCATTGGATATCCGCATCGCGACGCTTTCGTAAAGGCTTGCCGTACGGTTATCTTTTGTGCTGCCTTCTGGTCATTGTGGGGTCGATTCCATCTCTTGGGAGCCGTCCTGGCTTGGGGAATTGGAGAATTGGCCTATCAAACGATCGGGCTCTATGCGCTGCTTTCAAAAATGCCTTTCAAATTTTCCTTTTTTTCGACTTACGTGCCATATCTGGTGGTTGTGTGTCTTTCTAGTTTGGCCTCCTGGTATGTGGGCGACCAGCGCCCTGCGGTTTCTCTGGCCGTCTGGCTCGCTCTTGTAGGAGGATTTTTTCTAGCGGCGCGCTACAGTTGGCGCGAGATAAGGCAACTGAGCTTCATGGTATTGCCTACTCAAGTTTCGACGTTTCTAACCACGTAGGACAACGCCGCAGCAAAAACTTGGTGCGTCAGCTGGTCCCGCTATTCGTCTTAAAAGACTTAGAGAGTTTCCGTTGGCGTCGGCACCGAAGATCGACCGCGAACAAAATCCGGTAACCAACCGGAGGCGGGAGTGACGAAATCCCGCATCCAATCCTCCCCGAAGAGTGATTCACTCGCCCCCCTTGATCTGGAAACGCCCATCGATGTGAGCCAGTAAAGAACAATGAAGGCTCGGACAAGGTCTCGCGAAACGGGAATACGCATCTGATTCAAATACGATTCGATAAAGGGCTGGTCCGAATCTTCGAATCCCCCCCGTGCCAATGTTTCGCCAACAATGTCGGGAAGCTTTCGATGACCGAATTCAATTTTGGGATAAACCAAGAAATGGATTAAATCCAAGAGGGGCATGCCGCGAGGGATTGCTCTATCCCAATCAATAACTCCGAGTAGTTTTTGTCCATCATCGCTCAAGAGAAGATTTCCAGCCCAAAAATCGCCATGACCGAATACGACGGGCCACTTCCTTGCGGAGAGGTGTTTGCTCAGTTGCGTGCGAATTTCATGCGCTGGAATACCGAGTTCGCGCTCGACGATGGCTAGTCCACAATCAAGGTCAGAGCCGACAAGTCTCTCCCAGCCACTCTCGTTATCTCCGGAGTCGAGATTGCTTAGACGCAATTGTAAGAGGAAGCTTACGGCATGAGCCTTCGATGAGTCGTCGAGTTTGCCGTTTCGCAGGAAGCGGGTCGCGGGATGCCCAAGAAGCATCGACTGCACAAAATAGTCGATGCCATTTAGATGCTCGGAGGAAGGTGGGGTCGGCACAAGGGACTGAACTATTGCCGATGATAATTCCCGCAGAAGGCGAAGCGTTTGTCCTGCGAATATGAAGCGCGCATTCGCGGCGTTATTCATCGGTATATGCACGATGAAACCTCTACCTCCCGGTTCCAGTTTAAATCCGAACAGGATTGCGTCCCCTCGAGTTACTTGGTATCTGGTCAAACGTGCGTGTACATTCGGTTCCCTACCGCCGAACTTCTCTGATAATGCCTGCCCTAACTCCTCCAAGAAAGAAGGGACCGAGGCTTTCCGCCGGCCCACGACGAAAAAACTGGGCGCCAAGGTGGGGGCGGCTAGGGTTTTTGCCCATTTTTTTAGCGATTCGAAACTGGATGTGCCGCGTTCGGTGAAGAAGTCAGAGATGGTAGAACGGTTTTCCGGATCCAAGACCCTATTAAACAGCCGGTAGTCGGAGATGGGCAGGAACGTCCGAGCAGAGTCAAACCCAGCACCGCGTAAAAGATTCTGGTAGGCCCTGTTTGAATGGGTAAGGTTGCGCAGGGGTTTTCCCGTGCGCAATCGGGAGTAGGCATTTGCCAGCGGCCTCGGAAGCAGACTGATAAAGCGCATATGAGTGTGATCTTCCGGCTGCCCGAGAAAGTAATACCAGTTAAAGCGATTTTCAATTGCTAGGAGCAATTGTCCGGTCGGTGACAATATCCGCGCGATCTCGCGGAGAAAATGTTTCTGGACTTCCAGCGGCGAACCTCCAAAGGAGGTGGGAATCCATTCGAGCACGCCAATCAGAAACACTAGGTCGAAGGAGGAGTCGGGAAAAGGCAGGGAAGGAGCATCTCCGCCTCTAACAAACGTAATGTTGGATAGCCCCTCGCTCACGGCACGAATTTGCAGGAATTGCAGGCGTTCCTGACACAGGTCATAGGCCGTGACTTCAGCATGGCGGCGAGCATAAGAGAAGGACATAACCCCCCAACCACAGCCATAATCGAGGACACGCATTCCGGGACGAAAGGCTAGAAGTGGCCACCACGAGGCGCGTCTTTCACTGAGAGCGTAGCGCCGGTGGTAAAGCCCGTACTTCATTTCCCGAATCATGCGCTCGAAAGGAGGCTGCCAATCTCCTCCCGCGCACTCCCTCAGAAGCTGTTGCATCCGCGGTTGGCTGACTTCTCCAAAGTAGTAAGCACTATCGCGCACAAATTGGGGTATCCCATCGCGAATGGAAAACGCTTTCTGGCAACCGCGGCATTGGAACGAATCTGGAAGCTCACTCAATCCGCCTCGACAGAATGGACACAAATAGGGGCTGTGCTCGCCTGGAATGGTAGGGTCTCCTTAGATCTAAACAATGTTGCAGATTCAACTCACTTGCTCGCAGCGAATTCTACTTGGATAGTAGCATGAGAGCGGAGGGAAGCTTTGGCCTTTTGCAGGTTCCTGTTCGCAATAGAACAGTCAAGAAACTGGTACGGGACTGGAAGAATACTATGGGCTGACGGCCATTTTTCTGATTCGATGTGGGCGTGGGTGGGCGTCATTGCCGGCTTTCCCGGGAGTCTGAATAGCTCGCCAAGAGAAATTGGCCTCCTTCACTGATTGAATCAGGTTGCCGTAATTCCTGCTTTCTCCTCCGCATTTGTATTTCTCCAGCGGCGCGGAGCACTGCACCGCGGCCTGCACGTCTTCGTGCCCGTCGTAAGCGTTGTCAAGAAGGGAAACGAGGCCCCAATTGAGTTTTTCGCCCTGGTTGTCTGTGTATTGCCACCACATCGAGCCAATATAGGGATGCGAGCCAGCGGATGTGGCAAGCGATTGCAGGGAGGTGACATTGTTGTAGTAATCC
>Ga0134126_10006077_pt1 | contig 15112 bp, 9 predicted proteins | sample KB31752_FD_96881 | JGI IMG/M metagenome (GOLD analysis project Ga0134126, IMG submission 96881) | Terrestrial soil microbial communities with excess Nitrogen fertilizer from Kellogg Biological Station, Michigan, USA - KB3-175-2 | ecosystem: Environmental > Terrestrial > Soil > Unclassified ...
GCTGCCACAGGCCTATGTGGGCCGCGGCGTGCTGATCATCGCCCTGCTGCTGGCGTTTGCCCTGATGATGGCCTTTCGCATGGCGTTCCTTCGCCTGGTCGATGCCGCCGTGTTCCAGCGGCGGGTGCTGATTCTTGGCGCCGGGCAGCGTGCCTCGCAGATTCACACGCGCATGCGCCGTCATGCGGACCGGATCGGCTTCAAGGTGGTGGGTTTCGTGCCGCGCTATGGCGAGGCGACGCAGGTGCAACCGCAGTACCTGGTGTCGCCGGATGTCTCGTTGGTGGATTGGGCGCTGCGCGAACAGGTGGACGAGATCGTGGTTGGCGTGGACGACCGTCGCGGCGGCCTGCCGATGGAAGACCTGCTCGAGTGCCGTCAGAATGGCATCGACATCACCGATCTGGCCACGTTTTTCGAGCGGGAGTCCGGTCGGGTGCAGTTGTCATTGACCGATCCGTCCTGGCTGGTCTTCTCGGGCGGATTCGATGCCACGCCCTTGCGTCGGTTCAGCAAGCGATGCTCGGATATCATGATCGCCTCGCTGGTGCTGGTGCTGACCTGGCCGCTGATGCTGCTGGTTGTGCTTGCCATCCGGTTCGAATCCGGCCCGGGCCAGCCCATCCTCTATCGGCAGGAACGCGTGCGCGCGCGCGGGAAGACGTTCCGGCTGATCAAGTTCCGCAGCATGCGTACCGACGCCGAACTGGATGGAGTCGCCCGCTGGGCAAACAAGGATGACGACAGGGTGACCCGGGTTGGCCGCTTCACCCGCAAGGTTCGTCTGGATGAGTTGCCACAATTGTGGAACGTGCTCAAGGGCGAGATGAGCTTCATCGGCCCGCGTCCTGAGCGGCCGCAATTCGTGCTCGATCTGGAAGGCAAGATCCGCTACTACGGCTTGCGACATTGCCTGAAGCCGGGTCTGGCCGGCTGGGCCCAGCTGCGCTATCCCTACGGCGCCTCCGAAGAGGATGCCGAGGAAAAGCTGAAATACGACTTGTATTATGTCAAGAACCACAACCTGCTGTTCGATCTGCTGATCCTGTTCCAGACCGTGGAAGTAGTGCTGTTCAGGCGTGGTGCACGCTAGGCTAATGATGCTGCTGCGCGGGCAGGAGGCCCGCGCAGACACGTGCAGCAGCGTGCCAGGGTCAGTCAACTGAATTGTCGCCCCGCAGCATTTGTCGGTGTCATCAACCCGGAAGCCCTTGAAGGTGGCCTGTCCCGAGTGGACAGCGCTGCCTTTGCTTGCATGTGGTTTGCATGTGGCCCGGGAATTGTGACGGGATCGAGTGATACCCCCCAGTCCGGTCTATAGGCTACGCAACCCCGGAACTCAGATCGTGTCCGAGGCATCCGTTCGCGTTCAGGCGACCGATTCGGCACCGTCCATACCCTCTTTGCGGAATCCTCCCCCATGTTTTCAATAAAATTGAAGCAGCTGTCAAACAAGGCTGGCCGAAACGCCCGAAGGGAGACAGTAGAACTTCGCGGTGCTGGCGCGGCATCGTTTCACCGTAGTCCGACCGCCCCCAAACGACGCATGAGCGTTCTACTGGCGTGGCTGGCATGTTGCCTGCCATTGGGCGCCGCCGGTGCGGTAACCCTGGCACCACATCCGCGCCTGATCCTGGACAGCAACACCCTGAGTATGCTGCGCCAGCGTGCGGCATCGAACGTTGCACAGTGGCAGAGTCTGAAAAAACAATGCGATTCGATGATCGGCGGCACGGTGCAATACCCGACCGGCAGCACCTATCCGGATCTACCCAATGTGGGTCAGGGTTATCAGGGCAGCAGTTATCTGCCGGCCTTGCTTGCCGAGGGCATGTGTTACCAGGTCCTGAAAACCAGCAACCCGACCGCGGCGGCAACCTACGGTGCGAAGGCCGTCGACATCCTGATGAAGATGTCCGCGCCCTATACGACCGGTAGCGGCAACCTCGGAGAAGACCCTTGCACCGACGACGGATATGCGATTCGTTTCTTCGGCGTCGGTTATGGACTGGGCTACGACTGGCTGTATGACCTGCTGACACCTACCCAGCGGACCCAGGTCTATACGACGGCGAATAACTGGATCGCGATCTGGGAACAGTCGGGAGGCTGCGCCGATTTCGAATACGCGCACCCGCAGAGTAATTATTACGCCGGCTACTTTCACGCCAAGGCAGCCATCGCGCTGGGTACCTACGACGAAAATCCCAGTGCCCCGGCCCAATGGAGCGACTGGCTGAACAATCAGTTCGGACAACGGGTACAGCCTTACTATGCCAAGCATCTGCTCGGTGGCGGCTGGCCCGAGGGTTATGCCAACTACGCGCCGCTGGCGATACTCAACATGACCTTGCCGATGCGCGAAGTGAAGACGGCTACCGGCACCGATCTGGTCAATGCGGCAGCGCCCTATTCCTTTCCGATCGACAGCGCGAACTACGCCATGCACTTCACCTGGCCGTCGCTGACCTATTTCGACGATCGGGACACCAACCACTCCAATTCCACGACGCAACCGCCCGGTACCCCCAATATGTCGCTTGCCCAGCAGGTGTTGGGGGAGCTCTACTACTGGAACTCTCCGTTGGCGAGCGTTTTCAACCAGTACCGCTTCTCGATAGGTGGCGCAAATTCGAACTACGCGATGGGGGATCCATGGATGGTGTTCCTGGAGGTGGCCTCGGGAGCTCCGGTGACCCCGCTGAATACGCTTCCACTTTCGTATTTTGCGCAGGGCATGGGTGCGGTGGCTGCCCGATCTGACTGGACCACGAACGCAAGCTGGATGTCGTTTCGAGCCGCTCCGTATGTCAACAACCCGGCCCAAGGTGAGGAGTATTTCGATCAGGGAAGCCTTGCGCTGGTTCGTGGCGGCACACCATTGCTGGTGAATGCAACGGGCTGGGCTGTGCACAACCCGGGTGGGACCGCTGCGGAAAACGATGTCTACAGCGATAACTATGGCACCTTCAATCCGAACAACGGAGCTCTCGGCAACCGGCGTCCCTACAACATCTTCTACGTGCGGAACATGAACGGGTCAGCCCTGGCCGAACCGTTTGGCCAGGCGGCATATTCGACCGAAAGCCAAGGCGTGCGTACTCGGGTGACGGCATATGAAGATGCTCCGGATCACGTGTTCGTGCAGGCTCGCTGGCTTCCCGACATGTACCGGAAGTTCACGGCTGGCCCAGCCGTGGCAGGCTGGACACGGCAGATCGTCTACCTGCGGCCGAACCGTTTCGTGGTGTACGACCGCACGTCGATCGGCAAATCGAGCTACGACCAGTTCATGGCCTGGCATTTCCCGGCGCTGCCCACGCGCGGTTCGTCCGCAGCGGGAACCACGCGGCTTGATGTTACCTACAATGGGACGTTTGCCGGCGCCATGACCACAGTATTGCCGACCAATGCAAAAGTCGATTCACTGGTGCTGTATCCGGACCTGAATCCGGCCAAGTTCTGGCAGACGCGGGTCCGTCCGGCCGATACCAATGTCGCTCAGGTATGGCTGACTGTGTTTGATCTGTCTCCATCGGCATCGAAGGTTGCCCTTGCAACTCCGGTGGTGGTCACCCTGGGCAGCATCGCGGGTGTTCAACTGGCCGCCGCTGATGGCAACAATGTGGTGGTCAGCAGCTCCGGCCCGGCCAACCTGACCATCGCCGGCAGCATCGGTTACAGCGTCGGCGTGATGGCTGCACGACATGTCATAACCGACCTGGTACCGAACACCGGCTATACGGTCAGCGTTTCCACCAGCGGCAACAACCGCAGCATCAGGATCAGCGCCGGCGGGACCATGATGAGCAGCGCAAATGGCGTGCTTGATTTCTCGGTCAATTCCGCCGGAACGATCCAGGCAAGCTCGCCACCCACGATCGTGCGGCGCTAGGGTCGCGATCGACATAGCGATGAAACAGGGAGAGGGCGGATGGCACGGTTATCCGCCCTCTTGTGTTGTGGTGGAAATGGGCCTGTCGGATCATTCGGGCCCGATTGCGATGAGGAACGGTCCACCGACCTGGCGCATCGGCCGGGTGCGCGTTTTCCCGAGGCGCTCCATTGGGGGACGGCCCCGAGGCGTCGGTCTTGGTGAATTCCGCCATTCTGCACGGTGTCGCCACTGATGGTACGCTCGGCGAATCAGGAGAGTCGACCCCGGGTGGTGGCCTGATGGGGGTCGGTCATTTAGTCATCAGCTGAGCATGCGGAGCTCTCATGACCCGCCCCGACGAAACCGGTTCGAATCGTGCGCACGACGCGCGTACACAAGCGGTTGCGCAAATGGGTGCAACGAGGGCATCGCCTGACGGGTATCCGGCTGGCGCCGAGCGTCGTCGGCCCAACGGGTCCGCGAGGGGTTCTCTGCGAATCAGCGTTGCCTCCTTCTTGCTGCTCAGCGTGGTCACGTTGTTGGCGCACGACAGCAAGCCCGGGTTCAAGCACGCAACGTCAGCGCCTGTGCGGGAAGCGATGCTCCTGGCCAGCCCGGCGTCGGCCGCCAGCGCATCCGCGGTGCGTATCGGAACAAATAGTCCGGAGCACAGATCGGTCAAGCACCTGGAAGGCATCGGGAGAGGGGCCGCGACGAGCTTGCCGGCATCCGGGTTCGCTCGCCTGCCTTCGAACCCGGGCATGGTTGCCGGCGCCGCAGGTGTCGAGTCGATCAGATCATCCGGCAGGGCAACCAGTATCGTCGGTGGTTCAATGCCGCGGGCAGCATCGAGAAAGTCGCCCAACGTGACAACGGCGAAGATCTCTGGCCAAACCGGGCTTTCGATCCGGCATTCCACCGCAGATCCGGCGTCATCGGCGCAAAACGTCCCATTGAGCGCTGCGCATCGAGTCTCGCCAGCCAACCTGTCGATCAGGCCGCTTGCCGTGACACTGGCACCCCACCCCCGGCTTCTCCTTGATGCATCCACGCTGGCCATGTTGAGACAGCGCGCTGCTTCCAAGACATCGGAATGGAAACTTTTGAAGGCTACCTGCGATTCCTACATCGGGGGCACTGTTGCGTACCCCACGGGGACGGCTTACCCCGATCTGCCAAATCTCGGGTCAGGTTATCAGGGGTCGTCCTATCTGCCTGCGCTGCTGGCCGAAGGGATGTGCTATCAGGTCCTGAAATCGAGCGATGCCGCGGCGGCCCAATCGTATGGGGCCAAGGCGGTCGATATCCTGATGAAGATGTCTGCGCCATACCCTGGCAGCAACGGCTGGAATCCATGCACGGATAATGGCTACGGTATCCGCTTTTACGGGGTGGGTTACGGGTTGGGTTACGACTGGGTCTACGAGTTGTTGACGTCTGCCCAGCGCACGCAGATCTATACCACCGCGAATGCGTGGATCACCGCATGGGAGCAGCCCAATGGCTGCGCCGACTTTGAATATGCCCACCCGCAAAGCAATTATTTTGCCGGATATTTTCATGCGAAGGCGGTGATTTCCCTTGCCACCTACGATGAAAATCCCGCTGCTCCCGCGCAATGGGTCGACTGGTTGGCCAATCAGTTTGGCACACGTGTCCAGCCCTATTATCAGACACATCTTCTTGGCGGAGGATGGCCGGAAGGTTATGGCAACTATGCGCCGCTTGGCATTCTCAACATGAGTTTGCCGGCATGGGAGGTCAAGTCGGCCACGGGCACGGATCTGATCAATGCCTCGGCGCCATACTCGTTTCCGCTTGCAAGCGCGGACTATGCCATGCACTTCACCTGGCCATCGCGCGCGTATTTCGACGATCGCGACACCAATCATTCCTCCGGCGATGTCGCCAATCCGCCCGGCACGACTCCGGTCGGCATGTTCGAACAGATTCTCGGCAGCCTGATCTACTGGAATTCGCCGAAGGTCGCGGTATTCCACCAGTACCTCAATGAAGTTTCTGCGGCGACCAAGGATTTCAGTCCGGCCGAGGCATGGCAGCTTTTCCTCTTTACTGACCCGAGTGCCTCCACCGCAGCGCTGAACACCCTGCCCTTGTCGTACTTCGCCCCCGGCATGAATGCCGTGGCCGCACGCTCCGGCTGGGACAATGGCGCCAGCTGGATGTCATTTCGCGCCGGCCCGTACGTGAACAACCCGGCACAGGGCGAGGAGTACTTTGATCAAGGAAGCCTGGCCCTGGTGCGAGGCAGCGTACCGTTGCTGATCAATACGGGTGGCTGGGTAGTGCATGAACCCAATGGCACCCAGGAAGAAAACAACGTGTATGCCGACAACTACGGCACCTTCAATGGCTCTGTCTATCTGGGAAATCGGCAGCTTTACAACGTGTTTTACGTGCGCAACATGAGCGGCAGTACGGTGGTTGATCAATACGGCCAGGCCGCATACACCACCGAAGACAATCAGGTGCGTACGCAAGTCTCGGCCTACGAAGACGGCGGTCGTTATGTCTACGTGCTCGCGACCCACCTGGAAGACATGTACCGCAAATTTTCGGCCGGACCCGGCGTGGCGGCGTGGTCGCGCGAGGTGGTTTACCTGCGGCCAAACCGGTTCGTCGTTTTTGACCGCACGACCAAGGGCAATGCGAACTACGACCAGTTCCTCGCCTGGCATTTCCCGGCCAGCCCGGCAGCTCTTGCGGCACCGGCGGGTCAAAACCGCATGGGGGTCACGTACGGGAATCAGTTCGTGGGCGCCATGACGGCGGTTTTGCCGAGCAGCAGTCAGATGACGACGATTCCGCTATATCCGGGCAGCAATCCGGTGAAGGCATGGCAAGTCCAGGAGCGGCCGGCCAGCTCCAATGTCAATCAGATATGGCTTACCGTGTTTGACATGTCCACTGCTGCATCAAGTCTCGCCAGTACCAACCCGGTAGTCGTGAACCAGGGAGGTATCGCCGGTGTGCAGCTGATTGCCAGCGACGGTAGCACGGTGGTGGTCAGCAGCACGGGGCCGGCCGGCACGCCACTCACCGGCGATATCGGTTACGGGGTGAGCCCGGTGGGCTCGGAACAGGTTGTCACGGACCTGGCGCCGAATACCGGCTACAGCGCCAGTGCGGCCTCGACCGGAAACACGCAGAACATCACGATCAGCGCGGGGGGTACGCTCATGAGCAGCGCCAAGGGCGTGTTGACTTTCTATGTGACCTCGGCGGGTGTCGTTCAACCTGATGCACCTGCTACCCCGCCGCCACCTTACCCCACCGTACCGATAAGTTCGTTGCCGGTTGCCGGATATCCAGCGCCTTACAAGCCGTAGGGTTTGCGGGTCGACCAGCGCGCATCGGGGTGCTGGATATTATCCGGCCAGCGATGCGCAAGGGTCACGGCTGCATCGCTTCTCCGGGGCTGCGTGGAGCTTTCAGCGGACGCAGCTGGGAGCTGTACCAGTCGATTACATGGTTGTCTTCGAAACGGATCCACGAGGGGCCATAGTCCCAACGCTGACCGTTGATCATCACCGGCTCGCCTTCGAGGGTGCGCACCGCCCCGGAATCCATGCCAAGTTCAAGATGTTGCGGCAGCGTGGAGCCGGGTGGCGCCGGGCTTTCTCGTGCCGCTGCCGAGGTGACCGCGGTCACTGGCCCGGGTGTGGACGATGGCGCTGGCGGGCTGCTGCTCCACCAGAACCAGCCGACGCCGGCTGCAGCCAGGGTGATCAGCAGCCAGCGCGAACGCCTGGCAGGGGCGCGCGCCTGCTTCGGTATCGAAGGGGCGACGATGTCGGCTTGCACAGTGGCGCGTTGGACATGTCGTGCCGTGATTGCGCCAGGCAGGCGTCCATGCTCGCGTTCGAATCGTATGGCGGCGCCATACAGCGCGGTCAGTCGCTGCAAGCGCTCGCTGGCGATCAAGTCGTTATGGTCATTCCCCCGCCGATCCGGGTGCAGCACCAGCACGCGGCGCCGGTAGGCCTGCTTGAATTCGACCAGCTCGCAATCGGGGCGCACGCCAAGAATTCTGTACAGGTCAAGGAAATCGGTATCAAGGGCCAAGTTCACACCCCACTCAGGATTCGTCCCGCCGCGCCATGGTAGCCCCGTCGCGGTCACCCGGCGGAAGCACTCGGGCTGCCTGAACGCACCAGGGTTGTCGCAGGTGTTCGCGGGCAAGATCGCGACCTTTCATATTAATATGCGAACCAGCACACAGATTCAATCGGAATGCGTGTGCTGCACACTCTTGCGTGAGCGGTGCAGCCGTGCCATGCCGGAACGGGGGGAGCAAACGTGAATGTCATGGTCGCCGCGATAGACAACCTGTCGCGGGTTGGGGGGATATCCGGTTTCTCAAGATGCACCCTGACGGGTCTTCGCCAGTGGTGCGATCGGCACCTGCCAGCAATCCGGGCTTGCGCCGGTGGACGCGCTTCGTGAGTGGCATCGTCTACTTCATTTACTGGATATGTCTGTTGATGCTGGCGTACATATTTGCCGGTTACCCGCTCGGTATCCTGGGCCTGTCGCGCCTGTTGCCACGGCGGGTATGCAAACTTTCATTAACACCGACCGTGACCGTGGTGATGGCAGTGCATGATGGAGCCAGCCTGATTCAGGCCAAGCTCGCAAATATCCTTGAGCTGGACTATCCCGAAGAGCGTCTGGATATCGTGGTGGTCTGTGATGGTTGCCGTGACGATACGGCAGCACTTGGCAGACAGTTCTCCGGGTTACGCGTGAGCGTGCTTGAGTTCGCGGAACGGCGCGGCAAGGCGGCATGCCTGAACGATGCAGTGTCGGCGGCAAGCGGTGAGTTGCTGCTGATGACCGACGTGCGCCAGCAACTTGACCCGCAGGCGTTGCGCGAACTGGTTGCCAATCTATCCGATCCGGGCGTTGGCGCGGTCAGCGGTGAACTGAGGTTGCGCGACATGAACACAGGTTTTGCGCAGGGCATGGACGCCTATTGGCGTTACGAAACAATGATACGCAAGGCGGAGAGTCGCTCGGGTTCAACGGTCGGCGTCACCGGTGCGCTGTATGCGATACGCCGCGACCTGTTCCAGTCGCTGCCGCCAGGGACGGTACTGGACGATGTGCTGGTACCCATGAATGTGGTGGCAGCGGGGTATCGCGTAATCTTCGAGCCCCTTGCGCTGGCGTGGGATCGCCCTTCACAACAGCCTACCGAGGAGCGCATGCGCAAGATCCGCACGTTGGCCGGCAACTATCAACTGGTCCAGTTGGCACCGTGGCTGCTGACCCCCTCGCGAAATCCCATCTGGTGGAGATTTCTCAGTCACAAGCTGCTGCGCTTGCTGGCGCCCTGGCTGTTGTTGACCTTGGCAATGTGCAGTGCCGTGTTGGCAATGCGTCATCGGCTGTGTGCCATTACCCTGCTTTTGCTGATCGGGAGCGTTGTGCTGGTTGGAGTGGATCGCCGCTTGCCGATGCTGGGACGATGGTGGCCGGTGCGCCTGGCGGTAGCGTTCTATTATCTCAATCTGTTTGCGGTACAGGGCTTGGTCGCATTCGTCCGAAACCGGAGATTACACCTGTGGTGATGCGAGGGGAGGGCAAGATTCTGCCCATCGAGATGGAACGGAAGTCGGATCTGGCATCTGCGGCAACCAGCAGCCTTCTGTACCACAACAAACGCGCACCCGACGTGGCTCCTGAATATGACCGACAATTGCTGTCGCTTCGGGATGGAACCCGTGGGCCGCGGTGTTGGTGCGTGCTGGCTACCAGCCGGAGTAACTTCACGCAGAGTCTTCGCGAATGGACAGGTGAGCTTCAGAGCGATTGCATGTTTGTCGCAGCCACGGAATGTGTATGTTCGTACTGAGCCTGGCCTACCTGGTGCTGACCATCATCCGGCCACAGGACTACATGCCTGGCTTGGTCGGCGTGCCCATCCTGCCGGTGGTGCTGATCCTTGCGTTTGCCCTGTGGCTTGGCTCGGCCGGAAAGAACCTTTCGGCACCGCAGTTCCTGATCCTGCCCGCTTTCCTGCTGGTGATGCTGCTGTCGGACGCGGCCAACGACTGGCTCGGAGGCGCGCTTGAGCAGTTGGAGAAGTTCGGGCCGACGGTGGTCGCGTTTTTCGTGCTGGCCACGGCGGTCTCCGCAAGCCGAAAGCGGATCGTGATTACCTTCGCCGTATTCACGCTGTGTGCGATGGTGCTGGCCATGCACGGCGTGGATCAGTTCAACCATGGTGTCGGTTGGACCGGCGTGGGCCTGTCGGAGGATCGGCGCATCCAGTACGTCGGCATCTTCAACGACCCCAACGATCTCGGATTGCTGTTTGTGGCCACATTACCGATGGCGTTCTACCTGAGTGCGTGGGGCGGATTCCTTGGGCGTGTGTGCTGGCTTGCGGGCGCGGCGTTGCTGCTGTACGGGATATACCTGACCAACTCGCGTGGCGCGTTCCTGGCAGTCATGGTGATTGTGGCGATCTACCTGTGGAGCAAGCGCGGTCTGTGGACATCGCTTGCGTTGAGTGGCGCCGGCATGATGGCTCTGCTCCTCATACCGACCCGCGCGAACGACATCAGCGTGGACGAAGAATCGGCGTTCGGTCGTGTTGATGCCTGGTATGAGGGGCTGCACATGTTCCTGTCGCATCCCTTGCTTGGAGTGGGTGCAGCAACTTCACCGACTACAACGATCTGACTGCTCACAACTCCTTCGTACTGGTGATTGCGGAGACGGGCTTTCTTGGTTACGTCCTGTGGCTGGCTTTTGTCGGCTACAGCTTCCTGATGATGTTGCGGATACTGCGATATCAAGACGAGGTTCCCGCGCATGCTTCTGCTCCTTTCGAAAGGGCTGCCGATGTGGACCACGGAGTGGATTGGGAGCGCGAGCGCAATATCGCGCTCACCCTGTTGTTGTCCCTGTGCGGCATGTTTGCGGCCGCGTTCTTTTTGAGCCGAAGCTACACCGTGGTGATGTATCTGCTGATAGCCCTCGTAGCGGGGGATTTCGTTCGCGTTCGTGCGAGCGTTCCCGGCATGCGCGGGTTCAGTCTGGTTGCCGGTGGCTGGTGGTGGGTGCCGGTCGCGCTGGGATCGATCGCTTTTCTTGGCGTCACTGTCATCGTGTTGATGCATAGCGCATGAATACCCGCGACAACGCGTTGCGCAATACCCTGTTCTCGTCGATCGGCATCTATACCGAGTATTTCCTCGGCATGGTCGCGGCGATCATGATTGCGCGCCATCTGGGCCCGACCGACTACGGCATCTACGGACTGTTCATCTGGTTCGCATCCGTGGGTGTCGTCGTCACCAATTCGGGTGTCACCAATGGCGTGATCAAGTTTGTGGCCGAGCTTCGCGGCATCGACAGGCATGACCTGATCCTGCCCATGCTTGCCCGGCTGCGCCGCGCGCAATTGTGGCACCTGGTGCTGGTGGTGGCGGCCGCGGCGCTGCTTTTCATCGCCGTCGGCAAGCGCGTGGCGGGGGATCTGGGGCCGATCGATTTTTGCCTGTTGCTGTTCGCGGTTGGCATGCGTGCGCCGTACATGTTCAATATCGCGGTCGCCAAGGGCTTCGAGGCTTTTGATGCGACTGCAAAAGTGGCTCTTGTGGCGGCGCCGCTTAACCTGGCCATGGTTATCGCGGCAAGTCTGCTGCATGCGTCGATAACATGGTTCCTGGTGGTCTATGCGTTTTCCAGCGCCTTGTTCCTGCTGGCCTCGCGATTCCAGGTGCGGCGTCTGCTGAGCGGGTTGCCAAGCCCGGGCCACCTTGCGGACGAATTGATAAGAAGGATGCGGCGTCATCTTCGCATCATCTCGCTGACGATCATCGTGAGTTTTCTGGTTGCCAGCGACGTGGAGATATTGTTCCTGAATCTCTATGCATCGCCACGATCCGCGGGATATTTCAAGGTTGCCTATCAGTTGGCGACCGGCATCATGCTGCTGGTGCCAGGCGTGTTCGGCGCGCTTCTGTTGCCGATGATGGCCAAGGCCCTCAGCCAGAGCATGGATGTTGCCGGGCAGCGGTTCGTCGATGCCACCAGCTATCTGATGCTGCTGGCGGCACCGGTGCTTGGGTTCGGCATCGTGTTTTCACGCACGATCATTGGCCTGCTCTATGGCGATGCCTATGCCGCGGCAGCGCCGGTCTTTGCCTGGTGTCTGTTCGCCGGTGCGGTGACGACCGTCACCCAGAGTGCCATCAGCTTGTTGGTCAGTGCTGATCGGCAGCGCACGATCCTGATCATGACGATCTCGTTCGGAATGATGAAATTCCTGCTGGACATGACCCTGATCCGTCATTTCGGCTTGCATGGTGCCATCGCCGCCATCGTGCTGGTGACCCTGGCCAGTTCAACCAGCTATCTCACCATTGGCATGCGGGTGGGTGGCGTGCAGATGGCCTGGATGCGCCTGCTGCGAACTGTCCTGGCCGGGGCGCTGGCCTCGCTGCTGGCCTCGCTGGTGACGGGGCTCTCGCTGCCGCCGATACTTATCCTGTTGCTCGGCGGGCTGGCGTTGACAGGGATCTATTTCTTGCTGACCCTTGGCCTGGGTTGCTGGAGCGTAGCCGATCTCGTTCAGCTGCAGGGCCTGCACCGGCGCTTTGCTTCCGGTCGGCCGCTCTGGGTAGGCAGTCTGCTGCGCTGGTTCGAAGGCCGGGCGGGGAGGATGTCATGATGGCGGACTGGTACGAAAATCTGTTCAGGCACGTGCTCTATCCAGTGTATGAGACCGGCCTGCGCCGTCGCCACACGCTCGCCTACCTGAGGGATTACCGGAGCGCACAGTGGCTGACGCCGGAACAGATCGCGGCTCTCCAATGGAAGCGGCTCAAGGCCTTGCTCGAGCACTGCTATCGGGATGTGCCTTACTATCGGCAGCAATGGCGTGAACTGGGCATCGTTCCGGAAGACATCCGGAATATGGATGACTACGCCAGGCTACCGCTGCTTACCAAAGACGACATCCGCACGCATGGCGATGCGCTCAAGGCCGAGTCGCTGCGGAGCCAATTGAGTTACAAGGCGACTGGGGGGTCGACCGGCGAACCGATGCGATTCGGTTTTACCCGTGAAAGCAATGACCGCCGCACGGCGGTCATGTGGCGCGGTTACGAATGGGCAGGTTCCCGGATGGGTCGCCGTACGCTGTTCCTTTGGGGAGGAGGCGTCGGTGTGCAGAGTCGCATGAAGCGAATCAAGGATCGCTTCTACAACGCCGCATTCGCGCGACATATCGTCAACTCCTTCCACATGACCGAAGCGAACATGGCGCAATACGCCGACGCGATCGATTCGTATCGGCCCGAGGTCATCGTCGCTTACCTCGGGCCGCTGGTGCGTCTGGCGGAATGGTTGCTGGCTACAGGCCGGCAGATTCATCGCCCCCGTACGATCCTCGGTGCGGCCGAGGGGATGCATGAATTCCAGCGGCAGATACTTGAGCGCGCATTCGGTTGTCCCGCATACAACACTTATGGCTGCCGCGAATTCATGTTGATTGCATCCGAGTGCGAGCGACGCGAAGGTCTGCACGTGAACGCCGACCATCTGGTGGTGGAGTTGCTGAGGCGGGAAGGTGCGCCGCCCGGCGAGGTCGTGATTACCGACTTGTTCAACTACGGCATGCCATTCATCCGCTACCTCAACGGCGACTTCGCCACGGCCAAGGACGGGCCGTGTTCCTGCGGTCGGGGATTGCCATTGCTGGAGCGCATCGAGGGTCGTGTGCTCGACGCAATCAGGGCGCCGGATGGCCACGTATTGCCCGGAGAATTCTTCATCTACCTGCTGATGAGCATACCGGGCATTACCCGATTCCAGGTTGTGCAGCGGCAAATGAATCAGCTGCATCTCTCGATGGTACGCGGGCCTGAATTCAATGATGCTTCGCTGGAGTATATCCGGCAGGAAATCGCCAAGGCGCTCGGCAACAGCGTCGAGCTGCTATGCCACTTCGTCGACGAAATCGCGCTGACGCCCAGCGGCAAGTTGCGCGTTACGGTCTGCGACCTGCCTCCATCGGATTCGGCATGAGGATCACCCACGTCGTCGAGAATCTCAATCGCGGCGGGCTCGAACGGATGGTGCTTGAACTGGTCAAGCAACAGCATCGACAGGGCCATCAATGCCAGATCGTGTGCGTGTTCGAGGCCGGTTCGCTGGCCGGCGAGATGGTCGATCTGGGTGTCCCGGTGATCGCCTGTGGCAAGGGGCCGGGCCTGGATATCCGCGCGCTGGCGCGGATTCGGCGCAGTGTTCGCGCGCAAGGCAGCGAGATACTGCATACCCACAATGTCGTGGCCCACTATTACGCGATGCTGGCGACTGTCGGGATCCGGCTTCGGCGCGTAATCAATACCCGTCACGGCATGGGCGAAAACCAACGATCCCGCCGGCGGGAATGGCTGTATCGGCTCGCGCTGGCACGAACCGACAGCGTGGTACTGGTATGCGAAGCGGCGCGCCGCGCAGCCGTACGGCGTGGCCTCGTGCCTGAGGGCAAGACCAGGGTGGTGCCGAACGGAATCCGCCTGGACGAGGGCGATAGTCGTACCAGCGACGCCTTGCGTAGCTTGCTCGGGTTGGCCGCATCGACCCGGATCATCGGCACCGTGGGCCGCCTCAACTGGGCCAAGGACCAGGCCAGCCTGATCCGGGCCTTCCGCGTAGTGCATGACCAGTTCCCCGATACGGCGCTGGTGCTGATCGGCGGGGGGGAGCTGCGCGACGAGCTCCAGCAGTGTGCAGACGCCGAAGGGCTGGCCAATTCGGTGTATTTCCCTGGCGATCGCAACGATGTGCCCGCCCTGTTGCAGGGCATGGATCTGTTCGCGTTGTCGTCGATCAGCGAAGGCTATTCGATGGCCTTGCTCGAGGCATGCGCTGCGGCGTTGCCGATTGTTGCCACCGACGTCGGCGGCAACGGCGAGATCGTGCGGGACGGTCTTACCGGAACCCTGGTGCCGGCGCGCGATCCGCCGGCACTGGCTGGTGCGCTTGCCGCCTTGCTGCGCGAGCCGACGCAGGCACAAACCCTGGGGCATGCGGCGCGAGCCTGGGTCGAGGGTCATGGGTCCCTGAAGAGCATGGCGGCGAGCTATGCCGAAATCTATGGCGGGCCGACGGCATGAGCGCGCGCATGAGGATACTGGTACTGACCAACCTGTTTCCCTCGCCGTGGGATCCGTTGCGTTCGAGCTTCAA
>Ga0134126_10006079_pt1 | contig 15111 bp, 10 predicted proteins | sample KB31752_FD_96881 | JGI IMG/M metagenome (GOLD analysis project Ga0134126, IMG submission 96881) | Terrestrial soil microbial communities with excess Nitrogen fertilizer from Kellogg Biological Station, Michigan, USA - KB3-175-2 | ecosystem: Environmental > Terrestrial > Soil > Unclassified ...
TCGCGGTCGCCCAGGTGGATGTTGTCGCCCATGCCGATCTCATCGCCGTAGTAGATGACCGGTGCGCCGGGCATGGACAGCAGCAGTGAATTGAGCAGCTCGATGCGCCGGCGATCGCGCTCCATGAGCGGCGCGAGGCGCCGGCGGATGCCGAGATTCAGGCGCGCGCGGCTGTCGGCGGCATATTGCTGCCACAGATAGTCACGCTCCTTGTCGGTGACCATCTCGAGCGTGAGCTCGTCGTGATTGCGCAGGAACAGCGCCCACTGACAGTTGGCCGGAATGTCCGGCGTCTGGCGCAGGATGTCGGTGATCGGGAAGCGGTCTTCCTGCGCCAGCGCCATGAACATGCGCGGCATCAGCGGAAAGTGAAACGCCATGTGGCACTCATCGCCATCCCCGAAGTATTGCTGCACGTCCTCGGGCCACTGATTGGCCTCGGCGAGCAGCATGCGGCCGGGATACTCGGCATCCAGCGCCGTGCGGATGCGCTTGAGCACCGCATGTGTCTCGGGCAGGTTCTCGTTGTTGGTACCCTCCCGTTCCACCAGATAGGGGACGGCATCGAGCCGGAAGCCATCCACGCCCATCTTGGCCCAGTAGCGCAGCACCGCCAGCACCGCACGCAGCACCTGCGGATTGTCGTAGTTGAGGTCCGGCTGATGCGAGTAGAAGCGATGCCAGAAGTAGGCATTGGCGATGGGATCCCAGGTCCAGTTGGACTTCTCGGTGTCGAGGAAGATGATCCTCGAGCCCGCGTACCGGGTGTCGGTATCGGACCACACATAGAAGTTGCGCGCGGCGGAGCCCGGCTTGGCGCGCCGCGCGCGTTGAAACCACGGGTGCTGATCTGAGGTGTGATTGATGACCAGCTCGATGACCACACGCAGGCTGCGCTTGTGCGCCTCGCTGATGAAGCGGCGCATATCGCGCAGCGTGCCGTAGTCGGGGTGCACGCCACGATAATCGGAGATGTCGTAGCCGTCATCGCGGCGCGGGCTGGGATAGAAGGGCAGCAGCCAGAGGGTGTTGACGCCGAGCGCGGCGATGTAGTCGAGCCGCTCGATCAGGCCGGCGAAGTCCCCGACGCCGTCATTGTTGGCGTCAAAGAACGACTTGAGATGCAGCTCATAGATGACCGCGTCCTTGTACCAGAGCGGATCGTCGCTGAAGGGGCGCTTGGGCGGGCGCGCCCCGGCCGCGTGCGGATCGGTCGGCTTGATGACTGCGTCCAGCATGATGGCCCTTGCAGGTAAGAACGGATCTTAGAGGTAATAGTCGAAGTCCCGCTCGCTGCGTATGCGGCGGCGAATGCGCAGAATATGGGCGGGGCTCGTGGCCGGGTCCAGCGCCACGTAATTTCGCTCGCCCTTCCATAGAAAGCGCGCTCCGGAGAGCAGGTCGTGCGCCTGAAAGGCACCTGCGGCGTCGGCGCCATCGCCGTCGCCAGCACCAGCACCAGCACCAGCACCAGCAGAAGGGCCCTGGGGCAGCGCGCCCTCGAGCGAAACCCAGCCGGACTGGGCATGGTGCGGGTCGAGGTTGACGATCATCAGGATGCGATCGGTGCCGTCGATGCTGCGCTTGCTGTAGGCGATCAGGGCCGGGTTGTCGATGGCATGAAAGCGCAGGCCCTCATCGCTGTGCAACGCGGGATTGTCGCGGCGGATGCGATTGAGCAGCGCGATGAAGTCGCGCAAGCTGTCGGGCCGCTCGCGGTTCCAGCAGCGTATCTGATACTTCTCGGAATCCAGGTATTCCTCGCTGCCCGGATCGCGAGCCTGATGCTCCATCAGCTCGAACGGCGGCCCGTAGATGCCATAGCTTGCCCCCAGCGTCGCCGCCAGCACCAGGCGGACCATGAAGGCCGCCCGGCCGCCGAACTGCAGATATTCGGTGAGGATATCGGGGGTGTTGGGCCAGAGGTTCGGGCGGAAGAAGTCGCTGACCGGTGGAGTGCGCAGCTCCTCGAAGTAGGCGCGCAGCTCCTGGCTGCCGTTGCGCCAGGCGAAGTAGGTGTACGACTGGCTGAAGCCGAGCTTGGCAAGGCGGTACATGACCTTCGGACGGGTGAACGCCTCGGCCAGAAACACGGCCTCCGGGCAGCGCCGCCGTACGCGCGCGATGAGCCATTCCCACAGCGCGAAAGGCTTGGTATGCGGATTGTCGACGCGAAAGATGCGCACGCCCTGGTCCACCCAGAATTCGAAGATGCTCGCCAGTTCCAGCCACAGCTCGCGCCAGTCGCTGCAGCCGAAATCGAAGGGGTAGATGTCTTGATACTTTTTGGGCGGATTTTCGGCGTACTGGATCGAGCCGTCCGGCCGCTTCAGGAACCATTCGGGGTGTTCGCGTACGTAGGGGTGATCGGGACTGCACTGAAAAGCAATGTCCAGGGCGAGCTCCAGGTTCAGCTGCGCGGCACGGGCGAGCAGGCGGCGAAAGTCTTCGAGGCTGCCGAGCTGCGGATGAATGCTCTTGTGCCCCCCCTCGGCTGCACCGATGGCCCAGGGGCTGCCGGGATCGCCCGCGGCGGCGACCGGACGGTTGTTCGGGCCGCGCCGCTCGGCGTGCCCGATCGGGTGGATCGGTGGCAGATAGAGCACATCGAAGCCCATCTGCGCAACGTACGGCAGCAGCTGCTCACAGTCCGCGAAGCTGCCATGCGCTTCGCGGCTGAGGGCGGCCGAGCGTGGAAACATCTCGTACCAGGTGGAATAGCGCGCACGCTCGCGCTCGACCATCAGCGCCAGTAAGGCTGAGCGCGCCAGCGCCTCGGGGGGCGGATGGGTGCGCGCCAGGGCGTGCAGCGCCGCGTCCTGCGAGCGTTGCAGGCGTTCCTCGAGTGGGCTTGCCGCATCATCGAGTGAGCGTGCCCAGTGCTGCAGCAGAGCCGCATCGTCAGCGGCGTGATTGATGCGCGCCCTCGCGGCGGCTGCTTCGGCCAGTTGCGCGCCGCGCGCAAGGTCGATGCCCAGCTCCTGTCCGGCCGCCTGCTTCTTCAGCAGATCGATCCGCCAGGTCTCCAGCGCGTCGACCCAGCCCTCGACACGGTAATGCCACAGGCCCAGCCGTGCGACGCGAAACGAGGCCTGCCAGCGGTCATTGCCGAGGGAGCGCATGGGGGTGCGCTGCCAGTGTTCCTCGCCTTCGTGCCGATAGAGCAGCAGGGCGCAGAGCGCATCGTGACCGTCGGCGAATACGTCTGCCTGTACCGCGACCTCATCACCGAGGGTGCGCTTGGCGGCAAAGCGTCCGCCATCCACACACGGAGTGAGATTCTCGATGACGGCGCGCAAGCGACCTTCCCGCGGCAGCGAGGCCCCGTCCATCGAGTGGGCGGCATCGGTCGACCCGGCGCTGTCCGTTGGGGCAGCGGCGCTCATTCGGGTATCAGGAACAGCACCGCCAGCGGCGGCAGCGTCAGCGTCAGGGAGTGGTACTGGCCGTGCGAGGGCAGGGGCATGGCCGCCACGCCACCGAAGTTGCCCTGGCCGCTGCCGCCGTAGTATGGCGCATCGCTGTTGAGCGCCTCGCGCCAGTGCCCGCCTTGCGGTACGCCCAGGCGATAATTCACGCGCGGTTCCGGCGTGAAGTTACACACCACCAGCACGCATCCGCCGGCTCGATCCTTGCGCAGGAATGCAATGACGCTCGACTGTGCATCGCTATGGTCGATCCACTGGAAGCCCTGGGGTGAGAAGTCGAGCTCATGCAGGGCCGGGGTCGCCCGATAAAGCCGATTCAAGTCGCGCACCCAGGACTGCACGCCGGCGTGCAGAGGATATTGCAATACGTGCCACTCGAGACTTTCCTCGTGTTGCCACTCGCGCTTTTGGCCGAACTCCCCGCCCATGAACAGCAGCTTCTTGCCCGGATGCCCCCACATGTAGCCGTACAGCAGTCGCAGGTTCGCAAACTGCTGCCACTCATCGCCCGGCATCTTGCCGATCAGCGCGCCCTTGCCGTGTACGACCTCATCGTGGGAGAGGGGCAGCACGAAATTCTCGCTGAAGGCATACCACAGCGAGAAGCTCAGCGAGCTCTGATGGTACCTGCGATAGAGCGGGTCGGTGCGAAAGTATTCCAGGGTGTCGTGCATCCAGCCCATGTTCCACTTCAGGCCGAAGCCCAGCCCACCCAGATAGGTCGGGCGCGAAACCATCGGCCAGGCAGTGGACTCCTCGGCGATCGTGTAGCGCTCGGGATAGTCGCGGCCGATGGCTTCGTTGAGCGACTTCAGAAAGCTGACGGCGTCCAGATTCTCATGCCCGCCGTGGGCATTGGGGATCCATTCCCCGGCGCGCCGTCCGTAGTCGAGATAGAGCATCGAGGCCACGCCATCCACGCGCAGCGCGTCGGCGTGGTAGACGTCCAGCCAGAACAGCGCGCTGCTGCCGAGGAAGTCGCGCACCTCGGCGCGCCCATAGTTGAAGATGGAACTGTTCCACTCGGGGTGAAAGCCCTGACGCGGGTCGGCGTGCTCGTAGAGGTGCGTGCCGTCGAAGTACGCCAGGCCATGACCATCGCTCGGAAAGTGCGAGGGCACCCAGTCGAGGATGACGCCGAGGCCGCGCTGGTGCAGGTACTCGATCAGGTACATGAAATCCTGAGGGGTCCCGTAGCGCGCGCTCGGGGCGAAGTAACCGGTGACCTGGTAGCCCCAGGAGCCATAGAAGGGATGCTCCATCACGGGCAGCAGCTCCACGTGGGTGAAGCCCAGATCCAGGACGTAATCGGCCAGCGCGTGGGCGATCTCCCGATAGCTCATCGGCCGGTTGCCCTCTTCGGGCACACGTCGCCAGGAACCCAGATGCACCTCATAGATCGACCAGGGGGCGTCGAGTGCATTGACGCGCGCGCGCGAGCGCGACCAGTCCGGTTCGTTCCAGGGGTAGTCCAGCGGGCAGACCACCGAGGCCGTCAACGGAGGCTCCTCGGAGCGAAAGGCGCACGGATCGGCCTTGTCCATGCGGTAGTCGTTGATGCGCGAATGGATGTGATACTTGTAGCGCGCACCGGCGCCAAGCTGCGGCACGAACAGCTCCCAGATGCCGGACTGGTCCTCGCGCGGCCGCAGCCGATGCTGCCCGGGCTGCCAGCCGTTGAAGTCACCGATCAGGCTGACGTCCTCGGCATTGGGCGCCCACACGGCGAAGTGCGTACCGGGCACGCCATTGACGGTGAGCAGATGTGCGCCAAGATGGCGATAGGCGCGCAGCAACGTGCCCTCCCGGAACAAGTACACATCCTGCGCGCTGAGCTCGACCATGCGCAGCAATTTGACCAGCGCTCCTGCCGCCGGCTGTCGGTGCGCGGATGGCGTGCGTGTGGTCCTGCGTGCAGGACAGGCCGGAGCCTTCCTACGCGCGCATGCGCGCGGGCCTTGGCGCTCGAGCGGGCGGCCGACAGACCATTGGCCGTGGCGGGCTAGCGTGCCGCGCTCGGAGGATTCATGCAACTGGCTGCATTTGCGCTCGACTGAGGCGCACGCAGGATGCTGTGATCCACCGCCGCAACGTGCGTGCGTCCGGTAAGCGCCAGGCTGACCATCAGCTCATCGCGCAGGATGCTCAGCGCCCGCGTGACACCGCGCTCCCCCTGCGCGCCAAGCGCATACATGTAGGCCTTGCCGATCAGGCAGCCGCGCGCGCCGAGCGCCAGCGCCTTGAGGATGTCCTGGCCACTGCGGATACCACCGTCGAAGAGCACCTCGCAGCGGCCGGCGACGGCGGCGGCCACTTCGGGCAACACCGCGATACTCGAGGGTGCCCCGTCGAGCTGGCGGCCGCCGTGGTTGGAGACGATGATGCCGTCGACGCCGGCCGCACATGCGGCCAGGGCATCCTCGGCGTCGAGGATGCCCTTGACGACCAGTCGTCCCGGCCACTGCTGACGGATCCAATCGATTTCCTTCCAGTTCACCGAGCGATCGAACTGCGTGCCGATCCATTGTGCCAGCGTGGAGAGGCCGCCGGTATCGCCCAGGCGCGAGGCGAGGTTGCCGAAGGTGCGCCGCTTGCCCAGCAGCACTCCCAGTGCCCAGCCCGGGCGCAGCGCGATCTCGAGCGCATTGCGAGCGGTCAGCCGTGGCGGCACGGTCAAACCGTTCTTGGCGTCACGGCGTCGCAGCCCCTGAATCGGCAGGTCCACCGTCAGTACCAGCACCGAGCACTGTGCCGCGCGCGCCCGCGAGATGAGCTCCTGATTGAAGCCGCGATCGCGCATCAGATAGACCTGAAACCAGAAGGGCTGCGGCACGGCCGCGTGCACATCTTCGATGGAGCAGACCGAGAGGGTGCTCAGACAAAAAGGCACGCCGAAGGCGGCCGCGGCGCGCGCGCCGTGGATCTCACCGTCCCCGTGTACGAAGCCGCCCAGGCCGATCGGTGCAATCGCCAGCGGCATTGCCACCTGTGCACCGAGCAGCGTGCTCTCGAGCGAGAGCGTGGACAGATCCACCATGATGCGCTGGCGAAATTGCAAGGCGTCGAGGTCCTGGCGATTGCGGCGCAAAGTCTGCTCATCGTAGGCGCCCCGATCGACGTAATCGAAGAGCGCGCGCGGCACGCGTCGTCGGGCCAGTGCGCGCAGATCCTCGATGCTGTTGATGACGGGCATGACGGGTCTCCTCACGAGGTGGCGGGCCGCCCGGTGCGCGCTGCGATGCCCTCGAACAGCGGGGTGAGCAGCGCTGCGAGCGCCAGATTCAACACCAGTGTGTAGAGGGCCGTGTAGCCCGGCAGGCTCCAGCCCGCCACGTGCAGCGTGTACGCCGGGGTGAGGTGCGTGGCAAAGGCCATCGCAGTGCCGGTAATCGTGCCGAGCGCCCAGCCGGCCAGCAGCGCCCAGTCGTTGAACCAGGCAGTGAACGCGCCCGAGATGACGGCGGGCAGGGTCTGAATGATCCAGATGCCACCGAGCAGCTGCAGATAGATCGCATAGTCCGTCGGTACCCACAGCACGAAGGCGAGCGCGCCCAGCTTGATCACCAGCGCCGCCGATTTGGCAATGCGCGACTCGCGCCGCTCGCTCGGCTGTGGATCGATGAACTCGCGATGAATGTTGCGCGCGTAGAGATTGGCCGAGGCAATGGCCATGATGGCCGCCGGTACCAGCGCTCCGATGCCGATCGCCGCGAACGCAATGCCGACGAACCAGCCGGGAAACAGCTGCAGGAATAGCGCCGGTACCGAGAAGCTGTTGCCATAGAGATGAAAGCCGGTGGCGAAGCGCGGGTTTTGGGCAACCCCGGCCGCGATCGCGAAGAAGCCCATGAGCACCAGCAGCCCGAGCAACAGCGAGTAGCTGGGCAGCAGCGCCGCATTGCGCTTGAGCGCGCGGCTGCTGCTGGAACTGAGCACGCCGGTGATGGCGTGCGGATAGAGAAACAGTGCCAGCGCCGAGCCGAGTGCCATCGTCGCATAGGCGCCGTAGCTGCCCGTGCTGTGCGGGCCGGGAGCCTCCAGCAGCAGCTTCGTGCGCGGCACCGCCGCGAAGATGTGCGCGAAGCCGCCCAGGCGCATCGGCAGGTAGACGATCGCCGTGAGCGTGGTGGCGTAGATCAGGACGTCCTTGACGATGGCGATGGAGGCGGGCGCACGCAGGCCGCTGGAATGCGTGAACAGCGCCAGGATCACAAAGGCGATCAGCAGCGGCAGGTAGCTGGCGATGCCGACACTGCCGATGCCCAAAGCCGCGATGACCACCTGCAGTCCCAGCAGTTGCAGGGCGATATACGGCAGGGTCGCAACGATACCCGTGACGGTGATCGCGAGTGCCAGCCAGCGGTTGCCGAAGCGGCCGCGCACGAAATCGGCCACCGTGATGTAGCCCTCGCGGCGACAGATCTCCCACAGGCGTGGAAACACCATGAAGAAGATCGGGTAGGCGAGAATCGTATAGGGCACCGCGAAGAACGCCGTGGCGCCGGCGCCGAAGGCCAATGCCGGCACGGCGATGAAGGTGTAGGCCGTGTACAGATCGCCGCCGACCAGAAACCAGGTGACCAGCGTGCCAAAGCGCCGGCCCCCGAGGCCCCACTCCTGCAACTGATCGAGATCGCCCCGGCGCCAGCGGGAGGCGCGCATGCCCAGCCACGCCACGAAGAGAAACAGCGCTGCGAAGATCGTCAGCGCGACCCACTGCGGGTGATTCACGGCGAGCGCCGGGTGGCCAGGTAGACCACGGCCGTACACAGGCCACCGATCACGACCCAGAGAAGCTGATACCAGTAAAAGAACGGAATGCCGAGCCAGTAGGGATCGGCGCGGTTGTAGAAGGGCGGCCAGAGCACCGCCACGAACTGCACCAGGAACAGCAGGTACCACCAGCTCAGGCGGTATGGACGCGACGCGCGCGCCGGGTCCGTCGAGGCAGGGGTGCGGGGATCGCTATCAGGTCCGGGCGGCGTGGAATAGCTCATTTGACGTAGGGCGATAATTTTTGTGGCTATATTGTGCCAGCACTCAGTGCCTGCGCGAGCGGCGCACGGCACTGGCAGCCAGAATGCCGGCCAACCCTGCGAACAGCAGTACCGCGTCCCAGGGCGTCGGCAGCTTCAGCTGCGCAATGGCGAGCCACAACAGCGCAAGCCAGGCGAGCACCAGCGCCGCAAGGCTGCCGTCATCGACGAAGAAGGCGAGCAGCGTACGCAAAGCCCGGCGGAGTGTCCGCATGGCGGGGCGCTAACGGGCGGGCAGCGCGGCACGATGGCCGTGCGCACGCCGACACAGGCCCACACCCAGCAGTGCGACCAGCAGGTAGCCGGCGATCAGGCCAAGCAGTGACCAGTCTTGCCGCGGCCAGCGCACGCCGAGGCCCTCGCCGACCCAGAAGCTGCCAAAGCTCGTCAGCAGCACCCCGACACCAAACTTCAGGGTGTTTTCCGGCACCTGTGACAGCGGACGATGCAGCAGCACTCCCAGGGCGCCGACCAGCAGCAGCGCTGCGAGCGCCCCGAGGCTGGCTGGAATCCACAGCTGCGCGCCACCGGCGGCCACGGCCACGACGATGAAGACCACCTCGAGCCCTTCGAGCAGCGTGATCTTGAAGGTGGCCAGCAGGGCGAGCGTGTCGCGTCGGCCGCGCCCTGGCTGCGCCTGCCCGAGCGATGCGCGCTGTGCGGCATCATAGGCGGCTCTCTCATCGTGCAGGGCAATGACCCCGGCCGAGCGCAACATCGCCTTGCGCAGCCAGCGCAGGCCGAACAACAGCAGCAGCGTGCCGATCGCGAGCTGAACCGCTCGCAGCGGTATGCGCTCGAGCGCGGGCCCGAGCAGCAGAGTCAGGCCCAGCAGCAGCAGCAGCGCGATGAGGCTGCCGAGCAGCGCATCGCGCCAGCCGCGCACCGCGCCCACCGCCAGCACCACGGTGAGGGCCTCGACGAATTCCACCAGCGAGGCGAGGAAGGCCGCCAGCATCGGGCCGAGCCAGTGCAGCGCGCCGGCGCTCATGTGGCGTGGGCGATGCGCTCAGCCGGCATGACCACTCGGCGCAGCTGTGCGCCGTATGGTCAGGCCAACCAGCACCGGCATGAGGAGCAACACCATGGGAAGCTGCACGATGACCCCCGCGATGATCGCGATGGCCAGGGGCTGCAGCATTTGATCCCCCGACCCGCTGATCGCCACCCCCAGCGGCAGCAGCGCCAGCACCATCGCCACGGTGCTCATGGTAATGGGGCGCAGACGATCGCGAGCTGCGCGGGCGAGCGAGTCACGCGGTGACATCTCTTTCTCCAGCGCCTGATATTCCGAGGCGAAAAAGATGGCCATCTCCGTACCGATGCCGACGATCATCACCATGCCCATCATCGCCGTGATATTGAACAGCGTGCCGGTGATCCACAGACCGACGAACACGGCGCCGGCAGAGACGACCGCGGTGCCGATGATGATCAGCGGCAACCAGAAGCGGCTGTAGAGAAACAGCAGCAGTACGAATTCCGCGACCGCTGCGGCGGTGAAGACCTTGATCATGCCGGCGAGTGCCAGTTGCTGCTGCTTGTACTCCCCACCGATGGTATAGCGGATACCTGCAGGCAGTATGCCGGGCGTGCGTAGCACCTTCTGGACCGCCGCCATGGTTGAGCCGAGGTCGTGTCCGCCGCCGATCTCCGCCGTGACTGCGGCGATCTGCTCGAGGTTGTCGCGATCGATCTCCGGCTGACCGGGCACGAAGTTCACGCGGCCTACCATGTGCAACGGGAAAACACGGCCCGACGGGGAGCGCAGCGGCACATTCGCGAGCGCTTCGCGATAGATGCGCTCACCGCCGGAGGCGGCCAGGTGCAGGCGTACGCCAATGTCCTGCACTGCGCCGACGAAGTGAGTGACGACGGTGCCGTAGAGATAGTGGGTGAGCTGGTCCTGGATGTCGGCGGCCGTGGCGCCCTGGGTGGCAGCCGCCGCCGGATCGACCTGAACCTCGAGCGCATCACCGGCCGGAATGACGCCACTGTTGACCGAGTCCGGTACGATGCCAGGTACTTTGCCGAGCGCGTCGGCGAGCTTGTTGGCGGCGCTGTTGAGCGTCGCAGGGTCTCCGGACAGGTTGATCACGATGGGCTGCGGCCGGCCCACCATGTCATTGATCATGTCATCCAGCAGTTGGTGCGGGTCGATCTGGATGCCGGGAATCTGTGCGGTGATCTGGCCGTTGATCTGATCCATGATCTGATCCAGCGGCGGGCGGCGTGTATCGACGAGCTTGACGAAGAAATCCCCCTGGTAGGCCTCCTTCAGATCCCCACCCAGTCCGGCGCCAGTGCGACGCGAGAAGGTGTAGACGTAGGGATTGGCATGCAGCAGGTCCTCGATCTGCTGCAGCTCGCGATTGGATTCGGTGAGCGAGGTGCCCGGTGCAGTCTGATAGTCCAGTACGAAGCCGCCTTCGTCCATATTGGGCAGAAATCCGGTCCCCACATGACGGTAGGCCAGCACGCCCGCGGCAGCCAACACCACGAGCGCCACCCCGATCAGCCACGGGCGGGCGAACAATACATGCAACGCGCGGCCGTGCAGCCGCGTCAGCCAGCTCTCGCGGCCCTGCGCGGGATCCTTCCAGCGTTTGAAGTCCACCAGGCTGCGCACCAGCAGCGGCACGATCAACGCAGTGAGTGCGTACGAGACGACCAGCGCCGTGACCATGGTCACGGAAAGGAACTTGAAGAACGCGCCGGTCACGCCGCTCAGAAACGCCAGCGGGATGAAGATGATGATGGTCGCCAGGCTCGAGCCGAACAATGGCAACAGGAACTCGCGCGCCGCCGGCAGCACCGCGCTCTGCGGCTGTGCCACCCCGCTCGCACCCGCGCGTCGCGCGATATGCTCGATCATCACGATGACGTCATCGATCAGCAGCCCGATGGCCGCGGCCAGGCCGCCGAGCGTCATGATATTGAAGGTCATGCCGAGCACGTACAGCACCAGTACGGTGATCAGCAGCGACATCGGCACGATGATCATGGCGACCGCGGCCGCACGCCAATTGCGCAGAAAGCCCAACACCACCAGCGCCGCAAAGATCAGCCCGATGACGATCGCCTCGGCCATGGCCGAGATGGAGGAGCGCACCAGCTGGGTCTGGTCGTACCAGCGGTAGAGGTGAACGCCCGGCTGGCGCGCGATGAACGAGTTGATGGTCGAATCGACCGTCTTTTCCAGGCTGAGCGAATCGGCCTGATCCTGCTGATAGACGTCGATGGTGACGGCGGGCTTGCCATTGTCGTTCACCAGCAGCCACTGCGGCACGGTGCCGTTCTGCACCTGGGCGACATCGGCCAGGCGCACGATGCCGTTCTTGCCGGTACGCAGCGGCACCTGTCCGACCGATTGCGCCGAGCTGAAGGCATTATTGCCGATCGTCAGATAGAGCCGGTCATTGTCCTCGAGCCGCCCGATGGCCGTGAGCTGGTTCGTGTTGGAGAGCGCCTGGGTCACATCTGCCAGCGTCAGTGAATAAGCGCGCAGTTTGTCGAGGCTCACGGTGACCTCGATCTCGGGGGTCTGCCCGCCGAGCACGCCAACCCGGCGGATTCCGGGGATGCCGGTCAGCAGCGGGGCGATCTGGTATTGCGCCAGGCGCCGCAGTGCGACGGCAGAGGCCTGATCGGAAACCAGCGCGTAGGACACGAAGGGCATGAGCACGTTGGGGCTCATCTGGATGGCGTCGTAGGTCGTGCCGGCGGGCAGATCCGGCAGCGTCTGGGCGAAGGCCGAATCCACGCGCAGCAGCGCCTGGTTCATATCCCAGCCCCACGGGAAGTCGACGAAGATCTCCGCGGAGCCTCTCGAGGTCGTCGAAACCACCTCGACGACCCCGGGCAGCGCGCGTGCTTGCTCTTCGAGCGGCTGCGTCACCTGGATCAGCATCTGATTGGCAGGCATGCTGCCCGCGTCGATCTCGATGCGGATGCGCGGGAAGCTCGTGACGGGAAAGAGGCCCACGGGCACACCGAATCCGGCCGCAAGGCCCACCAGTGCCAGCGCGATCGCCACGCACAGCAGCGCCGGTCGATGACGCTCCAGCAGACTGGCAAAGGTCAAGGGGTGGCTCGCTGGGCCGACGGTGGGGATGCCGTGGCAAAACGCAGCGGCATGCCGTCCTGGACCTGATAGTTACCGGTCGTCACCAGCGGTGCGTGGGCGTCCAGCGAGCCGCTGATCACATCATTCGAGTCCTGGGCGCCCAACACTTTGACATCGACGAGCTTGCCCTTGCCGCCGACCGCCTGGACGACGTAACTGTCGCCGCTATCGTTGATGAGCACCGCGTCATGAGGCACGAGGTAGCCGGAGACATTCCCGAAAGAGATGGTGGCTTGCGCCGCCTCTCCCGGTACGAATTTCTGTGTCGGCAGGCTGATTTCCACCGACACCAGCCCGCTATCGGACTGTACGAGCGCACCGCGTACCACGACGTTGCCGGGGTAAGTGGTACTGCTGCCTATGGGTGTCACGCTGGCTCGGTCGCCCACTTTCATCTCCATGGCCGCATCGGGGGGCACCCCGACCATCAGCACCAATCCGCTCGGTCGCGCCAGATCGATGAGCGGGGTGCCCTCCGTGACCAGCGCGCGCCTGGTCGCCGATACGCCGGTCACGATGGCAGCAAACGGCGCGCGCAGCGTGGCAGCCCCTGCCGCGCCCTGTGCTTGCAGAGCAGCCAGGGAGGAGCGCGCGTCCGATTCGGCCTTCTGCGCATCCGCAAGTTGCTGCCGGGTGGCGAGGAACTGCGAGAGCAGCTGCCGGGTGCGCGCTGTCGCCTCGGTCGCGACCTTGAGCGCCGAGACGGCCTGGCTGTAGCTCGCCGCGGCGCCTGGTGTCGGCAGCAGCTGCACCAGCGGCGCCCCGGCGGCCACGCTCTGGCCGCTGCGCACGTACACCTGCGCTACTTCTGCAGCCAGCGGCGCCGGCACGGTGGTCTGTGCGCCAGGCTCCGGCTGCACGACGCCATAGGCATTGACCCTGAGCGGCACCGCCCCCTGTCGCAGCGGCACGGTCTGCACGAGCGCACTGGAGGTGCTCGCATCCGCGTCGCCGCCCTGCGTGGCGGAAGCGGCGCTGCCGTGGCTGCAGCCGGCGAGGCAGGGCAGCAGCGCCGCCGTGCACCACACGATGAGCTTCGCAATCTTCATGCGGGAATCCGTGGTTGCACCTGCGTGCCCAGCATCGTAGCCAGCGCAATCGAATCGCTCCAGAGGTTCTGGCGCAGTGTTGATTGCAGCTCCTGCGCCGCGAGGTAGGAACCCACCAGGGTCAGGTAGCTGGCGGCGGGAAATTCCCCGGCCCGATAGGCCTGCAGTGCCGACTGGACACTGCGCTGCAGGCTGGGCAATTGCGACTGCAGATCGGTCAGCTGTCCCTGCAGCTGCTGCATTTCGTCCCAAAGTTGCCACGCTGAGCCGACGGCCTGATCAAGGCGCGCCTGAAAATCCGCGCGCAGCTGGGCGCGCGTGGCGTTCTGGATGGCAAGCTCGCCGCGGCCTCGATTGAAGAGCGGCAAGCTCAGATTCACCAGACCGCCGAGCGCGTGCACGTCCGAGTTGTCGCGGCTCTTGGTAAAGCCAATGCCGATATCGGGAAACTGCGACAGCACCGCCACCCGCACGCTCGCTTCCTGCGCCCGATAGCCGGCCTGCAGCGCCCGCAGGTCCGGGCGATGCTGCGGCAGCGTCGCAAGCGCGCTCTGTACGCTCTGGCGTGATGGAATCGCCGGGGCGGGCAGTGGCTGCAAAGGCAGTTGCACGCTCGGGGTCACGCCGAGCAGGCTTCGCAGTCCCTGCTGCGCGGTGAGCAGGGTGCGCTCGGCATCACCCAGGCGGCTGCTGACGTCCTGCAGCACGGCCAGATCGGCACTGGTCTGCTCGAGGGTCGCATTGCCGGCGGCCTGCGCCTGCTGCGAGCGCTGCGCGGCCTGCGCATAGACCTGCTGCGCGCTGCGCAGAAAATCGCGGCGCTCCTGGGCAATGGACTGCTGCACGTAGAGCGTGCGCGCCTGGGCCACCGTCTGCCATTCCTGCCAAAGCAGATTCAGCTGCGCCTGCTGCAGCTGCCCGCGCGCGCCCGCGCGCACGGCCGGATGCGTCAGCAGCGAGAGCAGATCGACGTCGAGCTCCAGGCCATAGGCGTCGACTTCCGGATAGCGCGGATCCGCCGGGCCCACCCGGTCGGTGGCGTGGCTTGCCGAGACCTGGAAGTGTGGATCGGGCAGAAGCCCCGCCGCGAATGCCTGCGCCTGAGCCACCCCGAGCGTCGCGCGCGCGCTGTTCAGGTCCGCATTATTGAGCACGGCGAGCGTCGCGACGCGCTGCATGTCCAGCGGCATGACGCCGCTGGGCGCGGCGCTGGCGAGATTGCTGCGCGTGGGCAAGGGCATCGCATGATAGGTTGCGCAGCCGCCCAGGCACAGCGAGGCGAGCAGGGGGACGAGCCGGGGGGCGTGCAGCACATGCGGCCGCACTGGCTGTGGCGCTGGCACTGCCACCGGCACTGCCACCGGCACTGACACGGAGCTTGGTACCGACACCGGCAGGGCCACCCTCAACTGCGCCTATCGATCTGTGCGATTATCGGCGGGGGCCGCTCGGCCCGCATTGTATTTTTGTAA
>Ga0134126_10006080_pt1 | contig 15110 bp, 13 predicted proteins | sample KB31752_FD_96881 | JGI IMG/M metagenome (GOLD analysis project Ga0134126, IMG submission 96881) | Terrestrial soil microbial communities with excess Nitrogen fertilizer from Kellogg Biological Station, Michigan, USA - KB3-175-2 | ecosystem: Environmental > Terrestrial > Soil > Unclassified ...
ATCGTGCGCGCGATGGAAAGCCCTATTCCCATACCCTGCTGCTTCGTCGTGAAGAAAGGATCAAAAACTTCGGCGCGTTTTGCCGCTGGCACGAGGGGACCCAAGTCCGAGATCGAAATGATGGCCGAGATGCCGCCGTTCGCCTCCCTGCGACCAATGACCGCGCGGCCGTATGGCACCGCAGACGTCGCCTCCGCGTCGTGCAGATCGGATCGATCGAGCAGGAGGATGGAGTTGGGCCGCACTTGCGCCGCCGGCAAACTCACTGGAGCCAGCAACGCAATCAGTCCGACAATTGATCCACGGGTTTGGAAAACCATGACGAACGCAAACTGAGTGGCTTTATAGCAGAAATTAGCACGTACGTGTGTCAGCGGGAATATGCACGCAATGGTGAAAATGTCGTGGCTTTTTTTCCCTCTCAAGCCATGGCTCATCCTCGGTGGCAACGACACCAAAGGACATTGTCCGTTGGGACAATGACCCCCGAGCCAATGGTTGGGAGGATGGCCATTGTCGTAAGAGAAGCTGGGCTGAGCGGCTGCCGGCGGAAGCCATGCCGGGTTAGGTAAAGAAGACTTACGGATGCGAACGGGTTTGCTTGACAGGGGAGGCAACCATGTTTGTTAACCTCAACGCCGGCCCGAGCAATCGGCCGCGATTTCTCGGCGAATTTGGCAGCCTGTCACAGGCCGAGCTAAGTCTCAGCGAATTCAGATACCACCGTGGCGCCGAGATCTTTGGAGAAGCGGAGCTCGCCGAGTACGTCTATCAGGTCATCGACGGCGCTGTCCGCAGCTACAAGCTGCTTTCCGACGGAAGGCGGCAAATCGGCGCATTCCACCTGGCGGGAGATATCTTCGGCCTTGAAACTGGTGGCGTCCATCGGTTTACCGCCGAGGCGATCGTGGACACGGCCGTGCGGCTGGTGAAGCGTGTAAGCCTTGCCCACGTCGCGGAAAATGATGCCGCGGTGGCGCGCGACCTCCTGAACATGACGGCGAGCAATCTGAAGCATGCCGAGGACCATATGCTGCTGCTCGGACGGAAGACCTCGCTCGAACGGGTGGCGGCCTTCCTGCTGGAGATGGACCGCCGTCTCACAGCCGCCGGAGTCATGGCGCTGCCGATGTGCCGCCGCGATATTGCAGACTATCTCGGGCTCACGCTCGAAACGGTATCCCGCGCGCTGTCCGCACTTCACGATAAGGGCATTCTGGGCTTTTTGGGTCAAACCCAGCGCCAGATCGTATTGCTGGACCGGCCCAAACTCGCGGAATTGGACCTCTAGGGCGCGCTGTGCGTTCACCGACGTGGGCACCAACTGCGGGTCTGTCGTCGATGGGCAGCGTCCCTCAAATGACCTGGTACGTCTCCTACGCCGCAAACGGAGACTTTTCGGGAGATCGGGTGCAGCGCGCAACCAAGACCTTCCGAAATGAAGCCGAGGCTAGAAGCTTTGCGCGCGCGCGGGCAGATGCGGGTGACAAGTCGCTGGTCGCCGGAACTCTCAATCCGGTGGCGCCGAAGCGTGTGATAGCTTCGGCGGCAATTCCGGACTGGCTTGACGAACAGAAACGCTAACCAGCGATGTTATTCGGCTTGAACCAATCAGGTCACGGCGGTTGTGAACGGGGAGCGGTCTTGATCGCCGTTCAACCGGTGAAGCCGCCCGATCAGTTGAAGAAGCTCATCGGCCGCGAAGGGCTTTATCAGGACCGAGATGTCGCGCGAGGCGATGGCCGCCCTCGTCTCCGACCTGGTATCGCCGGTCATGATGATCGCAGGAACGTTCTGTCCGAGAGCGGCGCGCAGCGCCTTGATGCTTTCAATGCCGTTGGCCGAGCCGCGAAGATTGTAATCGCACAAGACGAAATCAGGCCGCGCGTTCTGCTGATTGACCAGAGCCAGCGCCTCACCCGCCGTTGCCGCCACGATCACGCGAAGGCCGTTCGCCTTCAATAGTCGATTGATCGCGGTGCGTACCGAAATCTCGTCTTCGATAACCAGAAGATTGCCGCGGAACTTGCTGCTGTCACGATACGCTTCCGGTGTCGACAAGGACTCCTGGACGTTGATGCGCCCCTTCGGCACCTCGATGGAAAAGCCTGTGCCCCTTCCGGGCTGCGAGCACACGTCGACCCGGTGGTTCAGTATTTCGCCGAGCCGCTTGACGATCGCGAGACCCAGGCCAAAGCCGCCGCGCTGCACGCCCTCAGCTCCCTGATAGTATTCCTCGAAAATATGCGGCAGTTGATCTTCCGCGACGCCAACGCCACTGTCCCAGACCTCTACGCGAACCTTGTCCCCGGCGCGGCGGCATCCGAGCAGGATTTTGCCGCGATCGGTGTATCGGACCGCGTTCGACAGCAAATTTCGGATCATTTCCTCCAGCATGCGCTTGTCGCTGTGGACCGTGAGCTCGGATCGCACTACGCGGCATTTCAGGCCCTTTCCCTCGATGGGGCGACTGAAGTCGACCAGGACCGAGTCGAATATTTCTGCGAGGACAAAATCCGTCATGGTCGGACGCAGATTGCCGCTCTCGAGCTGATTGACGTCCAATAGACTCGAGAGGATGCTGGACATTGTGTCGAGCGAATGCGCTATTCCAGTGACGAGCTTGCGTCCCTCGCCATCCAGATGACGCTGCTCGAGTGCCCCTTGAAGGAATCTCATGGTTTGCAGGGGTTGCCGCAGATCGTGACTTGCCGCCGCGAGGAAGCTTGATTTCGAGCGGTCGGCGAATTCTGCCGCCCGAAGCGCCTCTTGTAGCCTGCTCTCCCGCTCCAGGATCGCCTTCTCGTGCCGCCGCCGCTCGCTGAATAGCGCTGCAAGGACAAGTCCACCGAACGATGTCGCGAGGATAGTTGCCTGAGCCGACAGGATGCGCTCGTCAATCAGCAGGCGGAAATCGCCGAAGATGCCCATCGCAAAAGTGGTCGTCCAGACCACGGTGATCGCGCAGATGAACGTTGCCGCGGCTGCGAAGGCCGGTCGGAGACGTGCGGCGATCCAGACAAAGAGCGGGGACAGCAAGGCAATGGTAAGTTCAAGCGTCCAGCGTTGATTTGGCAGCAAGACCAGCAGCGTGCACAAGACGGATAAGATTGCAAGCGCTACAATGCCCTCCGCAATTTCGGACCTTGGCGGGGCGTCGCGTAGCAGCGAGGCCAGTGCAATGATCATTGGGGCGACCGTAATGGTCCCGAGCGCATCGGAGGTGACCCAATGAAGCCAAATCGTCGGCACCGGCGCCGTTGAGCGATGGAACAAGATGAACCCTATCGTGCCGGCGACTCCCGAGACAATTGTGCCAGCCATGGTGGCGGCGAAAAATCCCAGTACGCGCCGGAGTTCGTCCAGCTCGAATGGCGAGCGGTAGAAGCGCTCGATCAGCCAGGCGATCAAAACGGCCTCGCCGGCGTTGGCGACTGCAAATAGAACGGAGCTTGCAATGTTGCGGTCGCCGAGCAAATTGGCACCGATTGTCGCAGCTACGACTCCGACAACGACCGGCCAGCGCGCGCGGCGTCCGAAGCCGATCAGGATGCCGGAGGCGATCCCTGCCGCCGGCCAGAACACGGCGACCCCGTCCGATTTCTCAAGTAGCGCCAGGCTCAGTCGCGCTGAAAGGAAATAGGCCATCGCCACCGCGAGCGAGGCGATCACCGCGATCTCCCACTGCGGCCGAACTGCCGGCCGACGCATTGCGGACCACCGTTCTGGCAAGAGGACCACGGCCATTGCTGAGTTCCTGCGGGCCATCTTATCCGGCAAATTGGAGCGGCGGCAACGCGAGAATTGGTCCGGCTTGTCCCAGCATGGGGCATTGACCTTGCGATAATGAGTCACACCCAGGCCGAACGCTCTATAGGACCTTGAGGCGTCGGCCGCCGCAAAGCCCTTCCTCGTGTAGCTCGCATAGAACTTTCAGTCGGAAGCGAACATCCGGATGTGCTAATTGAGCCTGAGCCCATATCCGGAACTGATCGCGTCCGGACCGTCTGACTGGGCTCGGTTGATCTTCTTCTTCAAGGAAGTATTTTGTCCTCTTTCAGGGATCTCCGATGAAGATTTCGCAAATCCATCAGGCCACCGAGTTTGGGGCGGCTCCGCCGCCAGAGGTCGCAGCCAAACTCGCCGCCCAGAAGGAGGGACAGGATTTTCCACCGGTGGTGGCAACGATGCCGGCAACAGATCGACAACGCACGATTGCACTCGGCGTCGTCATCCTTCTGATCGTGGCCGCTGCTATTGTCACGCCTTTCGCAAGGATGCAGGTGACTCGAATTGACGCCTTCATTCCCGTTGTGCAGACCACGACGAGCGCCGCTGATCTGATCACGGCGGTTCTTCTATTCGCTCAATTTTCCATTCAGCCTCAGTTTGCGCTTCTGGCGCTCGCATGCGCGTACATCTTCAGCGGGTCGTTCGCATTCCTGCAGACCCTGGCCTTTCCGGGGGCGTATGCTCCGGGTGGCCTGATCGGCGACCAGTTCAATACTCCCGGTTGGCTATTCGTGCTGTGGCACATTACGTTTCCAACGATGGTCCTCGTCTATGCGTTGTCGAAGGATGCCAACAGGATTGCGGTGCTGCCCGGCAAATCCACCGGGACGACAATCAAGATCACCGTCGCCTGTGTAGTAGTGGTGGTCGCCCTGCTGACGTTTATTGCGACAACAGGTGTGCATCTTCTCCCAAGCCTTTACACTACCAACGATACGGTGCAGACCTCGTTTGCAAACAAGATCAACTTTGCGCTTGCGTTATGGGTTGGCACTGCTTTGGTAGTGCTGGCGTCTCGCAGACGTACGATTCTCGATTTGTGGCTGGTGGTGGCCTTGCTCTCCTGGCTACCAAACTTTCTTGTCGCCGCGATTGCCAGCTCAGTACGGTTTTCCATGGGCTGGTACGCGGCTCGGTGTTTCGTTCTGATCGGCAGCTGCATGCTGCTGGCGGTCTTGCTCACTGAAACAACAGTTCTGTATTCCCGGCTCGCCAACGCCCTCATCTTGCAGCGGCGCGAGCGAACCAACAGACTCTTGAGCGTTGACGCTGTCACTGCAGCGATCTCGCATGAGCTCCGGACGCCTTTGGCAGCTATCGCCCTCAATGCCAGCACAGCGCTCAGTCAGCTGCGTTCAAACTCACTCGAGCTGGAGGAAATGGACAGCATCCTGAGTGATATTGAGGCTGACAGCCTTCGCGCGGGGTCGATCATTTCAAGCATTCGCGAACTGTCGAAACATGCCGCTGTTCGAAGGGCGCTGACAAGCGTTGCGGATGTTGTTCGGATCGCACTTAAATTGATGCAACATGATCTGCAGATCAACGAGGTATCTGTCGAGACGGAATTTCCGGATAATCTTCCCAAGGTGCATCTGGATGGAACGCAGCTTCAGCAAGTGCTTCTGAACCTCGTCAAGAACGCAATCGACGCAATGAGGGTCGTGCCCCCTCAAGCGCGGCGGTTGCGCCTCTCAGGTGGCCTCGATGGACATTCGACCGTCTTGCTGCATGTCCAAGATTCGGGACCGGGAATTCCTGCCGAGGATCAAAGCCGCATATTCGAACCGTTCTTCACGACAAAATCGAGTGGCATGGGATTGGGCCTCGCCATTTGCTCCACCGTAATCGAAAACCATGGAGGTAAGTTGCGGCTCGTCAAGTCGGACGACACCGGCTCGATTTTTGAAGTTGCAATACCGGTCCAGGCTAAATAGGGCGAGCGGAGGTATCTCCTCGCCAGTTGCGGGCCGCCACCGAAGTGACTTCCCATCATCCATCAAGCGACCAGCCGGTGGCCAGCCATGACCTGCCGGACGTAGCTCCCTTTGATGCAAATCAAAGCCTGGCTCCCCTGCCGGTCGAGATTCCGGGCCCACGCCGCCATCGCCTGCACGAAGACTGGAGTTTTCAGCATGAGGTCCGTTTCCGCCGAAGAGGCCGTCGCGATGATCCCGAATGGCGCAACCATCATGGTCGGCGGCTTCATGGGGGTAGGCACGCCGGAGCGGCTGCTGGACGAGCTGGTGCGACAGCGAAAAAGCGAGCTCACGATCATCTCCAACGATGCGGCTGTCCCGGGCCGCGGCGTCGGAAAGCTGTTCGATGCGTCGCTTGTTGCGACCATCACGGCAAGCCATATCGGCCTCAATCCCAAGGCACAGCAACAGATGATGGCCAGCAAAGTCGCCGTCAGTCTGGTGCCGCAAGGCACGCTGGTCGAGCGCATCCGCGCCGGCGGCTGCGGCCTGGGCGGGGTGCTGACGCCTACCGGCGCCGGCACGATAGTCGAAGAGGGCAAGCAGCAGATCGAGATCGATGGCAAGCAATTCCTGCTGGAGACGGCGCTGCGTTCGCAGTTCGCGCTGGTGCATGCGTTCCTCGCCGACTATCTCGGCAACCTCTCCTACGCACTCACTGCGCGCAATTTCAATCCGGTCATGGCGATGGCGGCCGACACCGTTATCGTCACCGCCGACCATATCGTTCCGGTCGGGGTGATTGCACCCGACCATGTCGTGACCCCTGCACCGCTTGTCGATTATCTCATTGCCAACGGGTGAAACATGGACCCGCAAACTCTCATCGCGCGACGTGTGGCGCTCGAGCTTCGCCCGGGCAATCTGGTCAACCTCGGCATCGGCATTCCGACGCTGGTCGCGAACTACGTGCCGCCGACGCTTAAGGTGTTCTTTCAGTCGGAGAACGGCCTGATCGGCACCGGGCCGATCCCCGAGCAAGGCATGGCGCAGCCCCTTCTGACCGACGCCGGCGGTCGGCCGATCAGCGCGCTTCCGGGAGCCTCTACCTTCGACAGCTCAATGTCGTTCGCGCTGATCCGCGGCGGCCACGTCGATCTTACGGTGCTGGGCGGTTTGCAGGTCGATGCAGCAGGACACCTTGCCAACTGGATGATTCCCGGCAAGATGGTGCCGGGAATGGGCGGCGCAATGGATCTGGTCACAGGCGCCAAGCGCGTCATTGTCGCCATGCAGCATGCGGCGAAAGGCAAATCGAAGATCGTACGGAAATGCGGACTTCCGCTGACATCTGTGCGGCAGGTCGACCTCGTCGTCACCGACATGGCGGTCATGGGCTTTGATCACGGCAGGATCACGCTGCTCGAAACCGCACCCGGCGTCAGCGTCGCTGAGGTGATGGCCGTGACGGAAGCGGAACTCTCCATCCCGGACCACGTTCCGCAGATGAAAATCTGACGGCGCCATAGGGTATTCGGTCATGCGGATATTCAACGGATTCGACGACATCAAATCAGCCGTCGGCACGGAGGTCGGTACCAGCGATTGGATCGAGATCACGCAGGATCGGATCAACAAGTTTGCGGACGCCACCTGCGACGAGCAATGGATCCATGTCGACCAGGACCGGGCGAAGGCGGAATTGCCCGGCGGCAATACCATCGCCCACGGGCTGCTCTCGCTCAGCCTCGCCCCCATGTTCATCCGGTCGGTCATGGGCCTCAAGGGGCTGGCAAACACGTTGAACTACGGCGCCGACCGTGTCCGCTATCTCGCCCCCGTTCCGGCCGGCTCGCGGCTGCGAGGACGCACGACAATCGCGGACGCCGAGGACGTCCCGCCGGATGGCTTGCGGGTCAGCTACCTCATGGTGATCGAGATCGAGGGCGGCGTGCGCCCCGCCTGCGTCGCCGAGCTCATCGCGCTGCACCTGCGCTGAGCCGACTCAATCGATGATGTGATAACCACCGTCAATATACATCACGTCTCCGGTGATGAGCTTGGCGCCGTCGAGCGCGAGGAACGCCGTCGCCGCCCCCACGTCATCGATGCCCACGAGACTGCCCGCCGGCGCCTTGGACTGCGCCTTGTCCATCAGCTCATCGAATTCGGGGATGCCCGACGCGGCGCGTGTCGCCAGCGGACCCGGCGAGATCGCATGCACCCGGATGCCCTTCGGCCCGACTTCAGCGGCAATGTAGCGGAAGGCGGCTTCGAGCGCAGCCTTGGCGACACCCATGACGTTATAGTTCTGCACTACCATCTGGCTGCCGTAATAGGTCATCGTGAACAGGGTGCCGCCGCGCCTCATGAGCGGCTCGGCCAGGTGCGCCATACGCATGAAGGACCAGCACGAAACTTCCATCGTCTTCAGGAAACCGTCACGCGCAACGTCGATGACGCGGCCATGCAGCGCCTCTTTCGGCGCAAATGCGATCGAGTGCAGCAGGAAGTCGAGCTGGCCCCACTCCTTCTCGATGTGCTCGAATACCTGCTCCATCTGCCCTTCGGCCGTGACGTCGAGCGGCAGAAAAATCGACGCTTCCAGGTCCTTTGCAAGCGGCTCGACGTGCTTCCTTGCCTTCTGGTTGAGATAGGTAACGGCAAGGTCAGCCCCCAGGGCGCGGAACGCCCTGGCACAGCCCCAGGCGATCGACTGGTCGTTGGCGATGCCCACAATCAGGCCCTTGCGCCCCTTGAGAGCGACCTTGGTCTCCGGAAATACGGGGATGTTCATGAGACTCTCTCCTTTGCCTGGCTGGAGAAGCGCCTATTCCACAGCAGCGCCATCGTGTGTTGTGCAATCATCAGTTCTTCATCGGTCGGCACGACATAGACGGGCATCGTTTCAGGACGCGAAATCCTTAGCGCATGGCGAGCATTCTCCGCAGGATCAAGCGCGACCCCCAGCCACACGAGCCGCTCTGCGATGCGTGCGCGCAGCGCGTACGAGTTTTCGCCAATGCCGGCTGTGAAAACGAGGGCGTCGATGCCTTGCAGCGCTGCCGCCAGCATTCCGGCATTCAGCGCCGCCCGGTAAACAAAATATTCGATGGCAAAAGCCGCCTTTGGGTCGTCGCTCGCTTGCAGCTCCCGCATGTCATTGCTGAGGCCGGACAATCCCTTCAGTCCGCAGTCGCGATAAAGGAAATCCTGCAATGCTGACGCCGACATGCCCTTGACCGACATGAGGTACAGCAGCACGCCCGGATCGACCTGGCCGGGCCGCGTGCCCATGGGAAGACCATCGAGCGCGGTAAATCCCATGGTGCTCTCGATACTGCGGCCGCCGTGAAGCGCACACATCGATGCACCGCTGCCGAGATGGGCCACAATGACGCGGCCGGCTGCGATTTCGGGTGCGACCCTGGGCAAGGTCTTTGCGATGTACTCGTAGGAAAGGCCGTGAAAGCCGTAGCGGCGAACGCCTTCGTCATGGAGCCGATACGGGATCGCATAGCGGTCGGCCAGATCGCCGTGATCGCGGTGAAAGGCGGTATCGAAGCACGCGACCTGGGGAAGACTCGGGAAATTTGCGAGGAGCGTGCGGATCGGCGCCAGATTGTGGGGCTGATGCAGCGGCGCCAGCGTCGCATAACGCTCCAACCGGCTCACCACACTATGGTCGATCAGCACCGGCCGGTCGTATTCGGGACCGCCATGGACCACTCGGTGTCCGACGGCGAGCGGTGTGATGCGACGTTCGTCCCGCAACCAATCCGCCGCCACGCGTAGCGCCGCCGGAACGTCCTGGACATTCTCGATCGGATAGGCTCGATCGGCCAGTTTCTCGCCCGTAGCACCGCTTGCGCGCAAGCGCGGACGAGTGCCGATACCATCCATCTGTCCCTTGATCTCCCGGCGCAACCGGCCCTCGGTATCAACCGCGAAGACCTGGAACTTGACGCTTGACGATCCAGCATTGACGACCAGGATGGTGTCCATGGCGGTCACGCAGCAGCCGTCGTCGCCCGCCGGCGCCGCGCATCCGCGTAAAGCGTCGCCACCGCGCATGAAGCCAGCCGCGCCCGCAACGAATCCGCGCGCGACGTCAGCACGATCGGAACGCGCGCTCCGAGCACAATGCCGGCGCTATCGGCCTTGGCGAAATAGGCCAGATTCTTGGCCAGCATATTGCCAGCCTCGAGGTCCGGCACCACGAGGATCTGCGCCCGACCCGCGACTTCGGATTTGATCCCTTTGATCTTCGCCGCTTCCTTGTCGATCGCATTGTCAAAAGCGAGTGGCCCATCCAATAGCCCACCGGTGATCTGGCCACGGTCAGCCATTTTGCAGAGTGCCGCAGCCTCAAGCGTGGACGGTATCTTTGCCGTCACGGTCTCGACCGCCGACAGGATGGCGACGCGTGGCAAGGTACCGAAGCCGGCCTGGATGAACAGATCGATCGCGTTCTGAATGATGTCGCGCTTGCAATCGAGATCGGGGAAGATGTTGATCGCGGCATCGGTGATGAACACGGTGTCGGCGTAGGCCGGAACGTCCATCATGAAGACATGGCTGATGCGCCGTTCAGTCCGCAATCCCGTCTTCGCCGTCACGCTGCGCATGAGTTCGTCGGTGTGCAAGCTGCCCTTCATCAACATTTCACCTTTGGCCGCGTGAATGAGTTCCACGGCCCTGGCGGCGGCCGCCTCGCTATGGGGTGCGTCGACGATCCCGAAGCCTGCGATGTCGATGCCTTGGCCGAGCGCGACGTCCTTTATCTTCGCTGCGGGGCCGACCAGGGTCGGCGTGATCAGGCCGGCCGAAGCAGCCTCGACGACTCCGCGCAGCGAGCTTTCGTCACAGGGATGCACCACCAGCGTAGAGGCCGTCGGAACGGCCTTTGCAGCGGCTATCAGGCGATCATACTTGCTCTGGGACCGCCCTTCGCCCACACTCGCAGCTTGCACGCTCATCGCCAGACTCCTTGATTCGCGGGGCGCGTCAGGACGCCTTTGCCTGAAAAGAACTTCTGCTCTGGTCCGAGGACTCATTGCTCACGCCGACTAACTGCGCGATGCGGTGCAGACGCTTTGCCCGCTCGCCGGAGATTTCTCCGGCGGCCGAGAGCACTTCGCTGATCGCAGCAAATTCCGCGCGGCGCCGATCCATATCCCGCGGAAGCATCTCGGGAATGGCTGCCAGGCTTGCTTCCTGATCGAGCAACAGCATGAAGAATTGCTCGCGCACGAGGGTCTTGAACTCCGCCAGCGTCAGGCGGGACGCGCTATCGTCCCTACGTATGCGGCGCAAGGCTTCGAGGCTTCGTTCATCGACCATGCCGCGCGCCATGCCGACATAGAGCAGTGCTCGGATGCCGGATTCCCTGCGCCCCCCGCTCCCGATCCTGGATTTCAGCTCGGCGATGCGCGCATCGAGTGCCTTGCGATGCTCCGCAGACATCTCCGGACGCGGCGACGGATCGGCGTGCGGATCGATGCCGACGGCGGCCTGCAATGCGGGCGATCCATAGATGGAGAGGAAAAGCGTCTCGCTGAGGGCTTCCTGCGTGTCCCGCCACTTATCAAGGAGATTGACGATGCTGTTCGACACCGTCTCCTGAGCCCTGAGGAAAGGATTATCCCTGGTTGCTGGCTTGCGGTTCTCCCGAGCCTTCTGCGCGCTCGCGGCTACCGCCTTCATCAGGGGGCCTTCGCGTCCGAAGATTTCATATCCTACTCGCAGCGGATGTAAGTTGCGCGTCTTCTCCGCGAGCTGCGGTGTCGCGACCGCGCGAACCCAGGGTTGAACGAATTTCCTATAGTTGGCGAGATTTATCTCCGACACGCGCTTGGCGGTCGCAAACCGCCGCTCGTCTTCGAGCGAATTGCCGCCCATTGCGCGGAGATCATCGAGCGTGCGCTCTTCGCAGCGCATGATCCAGTTGCCGCCGGCGAGATCGGCACGTGCGGTTTTCGCCGATTTGGCCTCGAAGGTCGCCTCATAGAGGCCCGGCGGCAGCACATCGATCAGGTCAATGTTGCTCGAGAACTCGCTGTGCTCTTTCTTGGCAACACCGCCGGAGACGAAAATCCCGAGATGCCCGACTGTCTCATGAACCGTGTAGACGATCGTCTGCCCATAATACCTGATCTCGTCGACGTCGCGATAGAGATCGAGAATCCAGCCGAGCGCCTGTTGCGGTGGCGTGATGTTGTCGCCCTTGGAGCAGAACACCACGATCGGAGATCGTATCTTGCGCAGATCAACCACCTCTCCATCGGAGGTCTTGATCCGCCCGGCGGCGAGATTGTTGCCGACGAACAATTCATCGACGATGAACTGGATCTCATCGGCATTCAGGTTGACGTGCCCACCCCACCAGCGCTCGAATTCAAGATAGCGTTCGGCTTCCGTGTCGACCTTGGAATAGACGTTGTATTGCTTGGTCCAGAGCGTGTTCGAGGGATTCATGTTCTCGAAATTCTGCACAAGCCAGGCGCCGTCGAACTTGCCGCCTCCGAGATCGCTGGTCAGCGCGGTCAGCCAGCTCCCACCCAGCAATCCGCCCGAGTAGCGCATCGGGTTCTTCCCGCGCACGCCAGCCCAATAAGAAAGCGGGGCTCCGGCGATGATCATGGGTCCAAACAATTCAGGCCGCAGCGACGCCAGGATCATCACCGCCCAGCCCGCCTGACAATTGCCGATCACGCAGGGCTTGCCGTCGGCATCCGGATGCAGCGCGATCACCATTTCAAGAAACGAGCCTTCGGCGCGCGCGATGTCTTCGATGGTCTGACCGGGCATGGGCTCCGGCATGAAGCCGATGAAGTAGCAGGGATGACCGGCCTTCATCGCGACGCCGATCTCGCTGTCGGCCTTGAAGCCGCCGATACCCGGTCCATGACCGGCACGAGGGTCGATCACGACAAAGGGACGCCGGGTGAGATCGATCTCTACGCCGGCAGGTGGCTTGACGCGCACCAGGCCATAATTCACCGGCCGTTTCAACTTCCTGCCGTCGGCGATCAATTCGATCTCGTAGTTGAGAACGTGAGGGACCGTTTCGGAGAGATGCTCGCGATACTGCTCGCCGCGCCGCCGCATCACGTCCAGAAACAGGACGCTACGCTGCCCAGTGTCGATGAGGTATTCGAGGGCGGATGCAAAAGGTCCAGGCATCGCGCTGCTCGGTGTCGCCGGCTGTTCCATCATGACTTCTCACCCTGGCCCGCCCGCGCCACCTTGTTCGAACGGGCGACGAGGACTCTTGATTTAGGTCAAGGTTTCAATTCTTCGGCAGCATCGCGGGAGACGTCGACCGGCTCGTCGCGGCTCCAGGCCATCAGCAATTCCCAGGCCACCGCGAGGATGATCGGTCCGACAAACAGACCAACAATGCCATGTGCGAGCGTTCCGCCCAGCACGCCCATGAAAATGACGAGCACCGGCGTGGACAGGCCGCGACCCATCAGCAGCGGCTTAAGCACATTGTCGGACAGACCAACCAGCACAAGATAAATCGTGATCAAGACTGCTGCCCCGACCTCCTTGACCATCCAGACCCAGATCATGACGGGAAGCAAAATCGGCGCTGATCCGATCTGCACGATGCCCAACACGAGCACGGCGAAGGCCAAAACGCCGGCATGGGGAACGCCGGCGATCTTCATGCCAATCCCGGCCATGAGCGATTGGAGCACCGCTACCCCGATCACGCCCTGCGTCACGGTGCGGATCGTGGCAGCAGCCAATGCAAGGAAATCGGTGCTTCGCGGCGGGACAATTCTGGCCAGCATTTTCCGGATCGCCGCCACAAACTTCGGCCCCGATGGAAACAGAGCGCCCGCGATCACGACAGACGCGAGAAACTTGAGCGTTCCGGTTCCGGCGCTGCCCGCGAACGCCAAAATCGTGCCCGCCAACGGCTTCAGGTGAGGCGCAACCTGGCGAAATGCGGCCTCGAGATTGAGCGACGCCTGGTTCCAGAACTCATGCAGCGGCTTACCAATGAGGGGCCACTTGCTCACGCTCGCCGGCGGAGCAGGAATCGTCAACTCACCTGTGCTCAGATGCTCGGAAATGCCTCGCAGCCCCTCCACCAGGCCGAGACCAAGCCAAGTCGCCGGCCCGAGGAAGACGGCAAGCACCACAACGACGATCATGGAGGCGGCAATCCGCGGCCGGTGGCCGAGATGCGCGGAAAGCCAGTCATACGCGGGATATAGCGCAACGGCAAGAACGAGGGCCCAGGCCAGGATCGGGATGAATGGACGCAGCAGGATGAACGACCAATAGATAAGGAAGGCGAGTAGTCCGAGGCGAATAGCGATCTGAATGACCTCATCGCCAGAGCGTTGCTGGCGAAGCAATCTCGGATGCGTCTCGCCTGCGTCCATCAGCATCATCGGGCCCTTCCGATCGTCGCGTTCGGCGCACAAGTGCTCAGTGGACCTCCATTGGCACGCGCGCCCTCCCCGTCAGGCTTGATCCAGATCAATCGGCTGAAGCCTCCTGCGTCTCATCTCGAGCAGGGTCGGATAAGCGGCAAAGAGTAAGATGCACGATGGCGCCAGCCACATATTCCGCTCGTGAGCAACTCCGCGACGGACGGCCGGTCGAAATCCGGTCGCTACGGCCGGACGACGAGGCCGATATGCTCGCCGCCATCGATCGCACCGGCGCCGAGTCGCTGCAGCGCCGCTTCTTCGTGACCAAGCGCGGCTTCTCTGAGACGGAAAAAGCATTTTTCATGAATATCGACTTCGTCAACCAGGTTGCGCTGGTTGCCGAAGTCGACGAGGACGGCAGGCCCGCGATCGTCGGCGGTGGCCGCTATGTCATCGTCAAACCCGGTCAGGCGGAGGTGGCGTTCACCGTGGTCGACGCGTATCAGGGGCAAGGGATTGGAGCGAACCTGACGCGGCACTTGGTCGGGCTCGCTCGAGCCGCCGGGCTGCTGCAACTGGCGGCCGACGTCCTGCCCGAGAACATGGCCATGCGCAAGGTCCTCGGAAGGTTCGGCTTCCAGGCGGCCCGTAGCGTAGATCCGCAGGTGGTTCACCTGACCCTGCCGCTTGTCTAGAGGCCGTTACCACAATCCAAGTATCGAGCGGCGATACTGGCTCCGGCGGGCCTCCTGGAGGCAGACAAAACTGCCGTGGAAGCCATGCCCATAGGACCTCTGTCCGCTGAAATAATATTTTCGCTTCTTGAAATCGAGCCAGACCACGGTGTCCGCCGGGCAATGCCGCTGCGCCTCGAATTCGTATCGAAACGGGGTGAGCACAAGTGCGCTCGCAACGGTCGCGACGAAGGTGACGATCAACACCGCCAAAACCCTCGCCGCAAGCTTGCTATACGATTGCATCGATCTCGCCAGATCGCTTCCTTTAA
>Ga0134126_10006083_pt1 | contig 15105 bp, 16 predicted proteins | sample KB31752_FD_96881 | JGI IMG/M metagenome (GOLD analysis project Ga0134126, IMG submission 96881) | Terrestrial soil microbial communities with excess Nitrogen fertilizer from Kellogg Biological Station, Michigan, USA - KB3-175-2 | ecosystem: Environmental > Terrestrial > Soil > Unclassified ...
ACTATCTTCTCACCGTCGATTTTCTCGACGCGATCAATGGCGCCAGCAAACGGCTCGATCTGCCTGGCGGCAAGAGTCTCGACGTCAGGATTCCGGCCGGGCTGCGCGACGGACAGATATTGCGGCTCTCGGGCCAGGGCGGCGAAGGGTTCGGCGGCGGCCCTTCGGGCGACGCACTGATCGAGGTTCACGTCGCGCCGCATCCCGAGTTCCGCCGCGAGGGCGACGATATCTACATGGACCTGCCGGTGACGCTCGGCGAGGCCGTGCTTGGCGGCAAGGTCGCGGTGCCGACGGCCGACGGCAGCGTATCCATGTCGATCCCCGCCAATTCCAATTCCGGCCGCACACTGCGCCTCAAGGGCAAGGGAGCGCCGAAGCCCGGCCTCAAGGGCGAACGCGGCGATCAGTACATCACGCTCAAGATCGTACTGCCCGATCAGCCCGACGCCGAGCTTGCCGCGTTCCTCAAGGAATGGGCGCCGGCGCACCAATACGATCCGCGAGGCAAGACGCGATGATCACCATCGAAACCGTGATCCGCACTGTCGCCGGTGTGCGCGAGACCGAGCTGCGCGCCTGGATCGAGGAAGGCTGGGTGCGGCCCGAGCGGTCGCGCGACGGGCTGGTGTTTCACGAGATCGACATTGCGCGCGTGCGCCTTATCCACGATTTGCGGCGCGACCTCGCCATCGGCGATGATGCGGTGCCGGTGGTACTGAACTTGCTCGATCAGCTTTACGCCATGCGCCGCCGCCTGCGCGCGGTCAACGACGCCATTGCGGGACAGCCACCCGCGGTGCGGCGCACCTTGCGCGTCGCGCTGCGCCCACCGAAATCGAGCGCGCCGCGCAAGCCGAAGCGGCGGTAATCCAAGCAAACGTCAGGCGGATCGGCGATGCCGGGCAGCGAAAGTGGGGACTGGAAATGAACGTCGCAATGATAATCATGCTGGCGATCCATATCCTGTGCGCGGTGATCTGGGTCGGCGGCATGGTGTTCGCGCATTTCATGATGCGGCCGGCCACGATGCCGTTCGAGCCGCCTGTGCGTCTGGCGTTCTTCCGCCGCGTGTTTCAGCGCTTCTTTCCGGCGGTCGGCGTCATCGTGGCGCTGTTGCTGATCACCGGCTTCGGAATGATCTTCAACGGTTTCAGCGGGTTCGCGACCGCGCCGGAATACGTTAACGTCATGATGGGGTTGGGCATCGTCATGATGCTCGCTTTCGGCCATCTGTTTTTCGTGCCGTGGCGGCGCATGCAACGGGCGCTCGACCGCAACGACATTGTCGGCGGCGCGGCCTCGCTCAACCAGATCCGCGGCATCGTCGTGTTCAATCTCTATCTCGGGCTGATCGTGGTCGCGGTCGCGGCAACCGGCCGCTATTGGGGCGCGTAGCCACGAAATCGTGATCGGAAGATCGGAAACTGCCGCCTCGGGCTACCTATATGACCGCAAGTAGGCGAAGAGGAGGTGGCGATGTTCCTGCTTTTCGGCATTTTGCTTTCGGCGTTGCTTGGCTTTGCCCAGCCGATTTGGGCCGACAGCTACGAAACCCCCGTTCCGATGCCCTCACCGCCGCCCGCTGCGGCGATGCAAGTGCCACAAATGCCGGGGCCGGCATCCCCCACTCTTGCGCGCGTCTATATCTATCGCGACAACGGCAACTACCAAAACCTGTCTTGGACCGCGGTCACCTTCAATGGCGCGCATGTCGGCGATTCCGCGCCTGGCACGTACTTCTACCGTGACGTGCAGCCGGGCACCTATGTCATCGCGCTGCGCAGCGAGGAGGCCAATCCTGACGAGCGCAAGACCGTGACCGTCGCGCCCGGCAGCACGACTTTCGTGAAGGTGTGGGCGCGCTCGGACTATGCCGCGTCGGTGCCGGCGGTGCATACGCGTAAGATGCATTTCGATGGCATCCAAACCTCGCATATGCCGGACATTTTCGCCGCGACGATCGAGCCGCCAACGGTGGCGGTGCCGGAAATTTCCCGGCTCGAGCCCGCAAGTTGATATCGGGCGCGATGAACCGGGGGATATTTCTTGCCGCGCTGTTGCTTGCCTTCGTATCGATGGCGGCTGGCGCGCAGACTTTGTCGGGCCCGGCGTCGCCGGGACAGGCGCGCATCTATTTCTATCGCGGCGCCGATCCCGGCGTGGTGGTGGGCTGGACCGGCGTTTTTCTTAACGGCGCAAAAATCGGCGATATCGGGGAGAGCAGCTATTTCTATCGTGACGTTCCGCCCGGCTCATACCGCATCGGCGTCACCAGCGACGTGCCGTATCCCGACCAGTACCGCGACGTGACGGTGCCGCCGGGCAGCACGACCTATGTTCAGGTGTACCGCGTGCCCGGCTACGGCATCCAGTTCAGTCCCGGCGGTTTCTCCGGCGGGCCGGTGATCTATCAGCCGACCGTGTTCGGCAACCGGCTGGTGCCGCCCGAGGCGGCGATCCCGGCGATGGCTGGCCTGGCGCTCGAGAAATAATCGCTAGGCGACTTCGCGCGGCCGCTGCGCCGATTTGAACTTGGCGAGCGCCTGCGGCGTATCGATATCGGTCAGCACGCCGTCCGTGTCCATTTCCGCTTCGGCGACGAGATCGGGATGCGCCGCGATCACGTCGCGCGCACCGCTGTCGCCTTCGACGCGGGCGAGATCGAGAAACATCTGCTTGCCGAGCAGGACGGGGTTGCCGCGCTTGCCCTTGCGCGTCGGCACCACGATGGCGCGCCCTTCGACCGGATTGAAATGCGCGATCAGCCGGTCGATCTCGCCGGGCGCGATGCGCGGCATGTCGCCGAGCAGCACGACCGCGCCGTCGATGTCGGACGGCAGCGCGGCGAGGCCGGCCTTCATCGAGGTCGAAAGGCCCTGCGCGTAATCGGGATTGTGGACGAAGCTCAGTTTCAGGCCATCGAGCGCTGCCTTGACCTCGTCGGGCTGATGGCCCGTGACGGCGATGACGGGCCGCGCCTGCGAGGCTAACGCCGCTTCGGCGGCGTGGCGCACCATCGGTTTGCCGTCAATGGCGATGGTCAGTTTGTTGACCGTGCCCATGCGAGTCGACTGGCCGGCCGCGAGGATGATGGCGGCAATGCGCGCGGCGCGCGGCGCCGATCCGTTGGTCGCGACTTCATGCGCCGCGGCGCGGGGCAGGCCGCGCTGCGGCGTGTCGGCGAGAAGGCCGCCGACCCCCATGCGCATGATCTCGTTCGGGCCGGCGGGCAGATCGGCGCAGAGGCGCTGAAGGACCCAATCATAGCCGTTGACCTTGGGCGATCGCGCGCAGCCCGGCAGGCCGAGCACCGGCAGGCCGTTGAGTTCGCCCATCAGCATGAGATTGCCGGGATCGACCGGCATGCCGAAATGAACGATCCGACCGCCCGCCTCGGTCAGCGCCGCCGGGATTACGTCCCGCCGATCGATGATGGCCGACGCGCCCGCCACCAGCACCATGTCTGCGCCGTTCCCGATCGCGGTCTTGATCTCGCCCGCGAGTTCGCGCGCCTCATGTGCGCAGCGGCTCTCTGCAACCAGCGAACTGCCGAGCGCGGTCAGGCGGTCGCGCGTTGTCGTCACGGTCTTGTCGAGCACGCTGTCCTTGAGGCCGGGCAGCCGCGTCTGGATCAGCGCGACACGTTTCTGACGAAACGGCACGACCTGGAACGGCGACGCCGCGCGCGCCTTGGCGGCGCAAACCTCGACGACATCGCCTTTGACCGCGAAGGGGATGATCTTGACGGTCGCGACCATCTGCTTCGGCGCGACCACCGTGTAAGGCTCGACGGTCGACATCGTCACCGCTTCGTCGACCAGGTTGAACGCGTCGACGGCATCGCGATTGACGACGCACAGGCCGAGCGACTGGGCATAGACATTGACGCGCCCGGTGAAAGCGGGGCCGATCTCGATTCCCGGCGCGGCCAGTCCCGCGGCCACCATCGCAGCTGCCTGGTTCTCGCCGATATCGCCCGGTTCGAGCTTGGCGGCAATGACGCTGGCGATCCCTGCCGCCTTGAGCGCGGCGATATCGTCGCCCGTCAGGACGCGCCCTTTTTTCAGTCCGCGCCCGGGCAGGACGATGCTATGCGCGAGGGCGGCACCCTGCGCCTCGGCGAGCGGCAGGGCGCCGAATTTCACTCCGCGGCCTCGCGCGAGGCCGCCTTCGCGGCAGCGCGTTCGGCCTTCGCCTGTTCGACCGGCGCGCGCAGCACCTGGGTGACCTCGGCCATGATTGAGATCGCGATCTCCGCCGGCGAGATTGCGCCCAGCTTCAGGCCGACGGGCCCGTGTATCCGCGCCATCTGCTCATCGGTGAAGCCCAGTTCGCGGAGTCGGTCAAGGCGCCGTCCGTGGGTTTTGCGCGAGCCGAGCGCGCCGATATAGAACGCGTCGGATCGCAGCGCCTCGGCCAGGCCGGGATCGTCGAGCTTCGGGTCGTGCGTCACGGTGACGACGGCGGTGCGGCGATCAGGCTTCAACTGTTTCATAGCGTCGTCGGGCCATTCGCCGTTGATCGTCACGTCGGGGAAACGCTCGATGCTGGCAAAGGCGGCGCGCGGGTCGATGATCGTGACCAGATAGCCGGTCAGCGCCGCCATGCGGGCGAGGGGCTGCGCGATATGCACCGCGCCGACGATCAGCATGCGCAGGCGCGGATTGAAGATCTCGATGAAGATCTTGCCCTCGCCGGTCATCACCGTGTCGTTGTCGTCGCGATCCCAGCAGCGCCGGATGGCGGCCATGACGACGTCGGTAATCGGAAGATTTCCCGTAACTTCAGTGCCTTGGATCAGACTCTGTTGCCCGGTCTTAAGATTGGTGGCGAGTGCGGCGGCCTTTCCCGAGCGGCTGGCCGCAAGCGCCTCATTCAAAAGCTTTATATTCATGTCACGGGCTCTACGAAGACGTCGATCTTGCCGCCGCAGGCGAGGCCGACTTCCCAGGCCCGCTCGTCGGTGACGCCGAACGACAGGACGCGCACCTGCCCGTCCTTGATTGACTTCAACCCTTCCTCGATCACCGCGCCTTCGACGCAGCCGCCGGAGACGGAGCCGAGAAATGCGCCGTCATCGGCGATCACCAGTTTCGAGCCGCTGGGCCGGGGCGACGAGCCCCAGGTCGAAACCACCGTGGCCAGCGCCACGCCCTTGCCTTCGCCGCGCCATTTCGCGGCCTGGCCAAGAATCTGTTCGTTGTCGCCCGCACTTTCCATGTTACCCCGCTTCCCGCCAGGCCGCTGCGGCGTCCAGACGCCGCGGTCCCGGCTTGCTCAACGCGATCACCAGCTCTTCCAGGCTTTCGAGGCTGTGGACGGGCCGGAATTCATCGACATGGGGCAGGATTGCCCGCACCCCTAATGATTTGGGCGCAAATCCCTCATAACGCAACAGCGGGTTCAGCCAGATCAGCCGACGGCTGGATTTGTGCAGCCGCTCCATTTCAATGCCGATATCGGAGCCGGCGTCGCGGTCGAGCCCGTCCGAGATCATGATGACGACTGCACCCTGACCCAGGACGCGGCGTGACCAGTCGCGGTTGAAGGTCTGGAGGCAATGGCCGATCCGCGTGCCGCCCGACCAGTCGTCCACCGCGCCGGACACAGCGTCGAGCGCGTCATCGACATCGGCCTCGCGCAGATAGCGCGTGATGTTGGTGAGGCGCGTGCCGAACAGGAACGTGTGGACACGGTCGCGGTCGTTGGTGATGGCGTGAACGAAATGGAGGAACACGCGGCTGTATCGTGCCATCGAGCCCGAGATGTCGCACAGAATCACCAGCGGCGGCGGACGGGAGCGGCGGGAGCGGCGGCGTAGCGCCAGCATGCCACCTGCTCGCATCTGGGCGCGCAGGGTCGCACGCATATCGGCGCGAGCGCCACGCGGGTCGGGGCGGAAGCGCCGCGTCGGCAGGTCGTGCACGGGAAGGCGCATGCGCTTGATCGCGCTCTTGGACCGCGCCAGTTCGTCGAGCGACATTTTCTCGAAATCCATCTTTTGCAGGACTTCGCGCTCGGAGAACGTCATGCGCGCGTCGATTTCGAGTTCCTGCTTCTGCTCGCGCTCGGGTCCGCCGCCGGCGCTGCCCGGCGATTTCAGCGCCTCGGCGAGGCGGCGGTTCATTTCCTCGCTCGGCGATACGTCGGTGCGGATGTCGGGCATCAGCATCTGCATCATGCGTTCGAGGAGTTGCGGATTGCGCCAGAAAATGTGGAATGCCTGATCGAACAGTTCACGCTGGTCGCGGCGGTTCACAAAAACGGAATGAAGCGCCCAATAGAAATCGTCGCGGCTTTCGATGCCGACTTTTTGCAGCGCCTCGACCGCGACAAGCACCTTGCCTGGTCCGATCGGCAGCCCCGCCGCGCGCAGGGCACGGCCAAAATACATGATATTCTCGAGCAGCCGTCCCTTGCCGCCGAACGGACGATTGGGGAGGGTCAGGGCGTCGTCGGGCATCGCGACCTATTGCGCCGCCGCTAGCTCCTGCTTGACCTGGCGCAGCAGGCGCTCGGCCTCGGAGCCTTGAATTTTCATGATGTCGTCCTGGTATTTCAGAAGGACGCCCAGCGTGTCGTTGATCGCGTCGGGGGTCAGCGCCAGCACGTCGAGCTGGGACAGCGCATGCGCCCAGTCGATCGTCTCGGCGACGCCCGGCAGCTTGAACAGCTCCTTAATGCCGCGCAGCTTCTGGACGAAGGCGACGACTTCACGGCTCAGATTTTCGGTGGCGCCCGGCGCCTTGATGCGCAGAATCTCCAATTCGCGCTCGGCGGTGGGGTAATCGACCCAGAAATAGAAACAGCGCCGCTTGAGCGCGTCGTGAATCTCGCGGGTCCGGTTCGACGTGATGACCACGATCGGCGGACGATCGGCCTTAACCGTGCCGATCTCGGGAATGGTGATCTGGAAATCCGAGAGGGTTTCGAGGAGATAGGCCTCGAACGGCTCGTCGGTGCGGTCGAGTTCATCGATCAGCAGCACTGGCGGACCGGCAAGGTCCGGCTCCAGCGCCTGGAGCAGCGGCCGCTTGATGAGAAAGCGGTCGGAGAAAATGTTTTCCTCGACCGTGTCGCGGCTTTCCTCGCCGCTCTCGGCGAGGCGAATCTCGATCATCTGGCGCGCGTAGTTCCATTCATAAACCGCGGACGCGACGTCCAGTCCCTCATAGCATTGGAGCCGGATCAGCTTGCGGCCCAGCGTCTCGGACAAGACCTTGGCAATCTCCGTCTTGCCGGTGCCGGCTTCGCCTTCGAGGAACAGGGGGCGGCCGAGACTCAGCGCCAGATAAACGGCGGTCGCGAGGCTGCGGTCGGCGACGTAATTGCCGCGGCCGAGAAGTTGAAGCGTGTCGCTTACCGAAGCGGGCAGGGCAGGCATGATCTCTGGAAGCTCGATATCGGGTGAGATATGGCCAGTACAATAGCGGCTTGGCGGCGGCGATGCTAACCCATTGTGTTAGCAGGGCTGGCCCTGCGTACGCCGCCCCAATTCGTCAACATTTTGCCGCTATCGTTCCACGAACGCCGCTTAGGGTGCCGGGGGTTTAAACAGAATGGATTGGGGAGCCATGAAGCCGATCTACCCGATCGCAATTGCCGCGTTGTTCCTCGCGTCGCCGGCTATAGCCGCGTCACAAATTACCTGTTCGCAGATTCCGAAAGCCGAAGCGTTCTTGCACAGGCTCAAGCCGGGGCCGAATACGCGCGCAGCCTGGAAGCATCTGGAACTCGCCAAACACGCCAAATCCGACCATGCCTGCGTGACGCAGCTCGGCGAGGTGAATTACTACGCCAAGAAATCGCTGCGGGCCGACCGGGTGTCTCAGTAGTTCTTGCGCGATTCCTGGTCGACGAATTTGAGCTGGTCGCTCATCCGGCCCTTGGGCTTGAATTCCCAGGTGCCGCCATATTCGAGATCGTCGACGCGCCAGCCCACCGCGGTATGTACCAGGTACAGTTTGTCGTGCCAGCGGAAGGTCTCGCGCTTGCCATCCTTGTTCTTGCCGATCACGTGCAGGGCGATCATGCACTCCGAGGCGTCGCCCTTGGTCTCGCACGCCGCGCCGTCGAACCTGGCGCCGCCTTCGACCATCGAGGAGAACAGGTCGCCCTCATAAAGCGGCGGTGACGGTTCTTTCTTGTTCTTGTCGGCCCAGCGTTTCTCGCCGTCGTCGCCCAGCGCGAACAACTTGAGGAGATTGTCGGATAGGACCGGCTTCCACACGCCCTGATGTTTCTTATCCGGAATGTCCATGACGTGGGCGCGCGCATAGACTTGGTAGAACGCTTTGGCCGTGGCTTCGGGCGTGGCCAGCGTCTCGGCCCCGATCGCCGGCGCGGCAAAGGAAAGGGCGGCGATTGCCATCGCCGCCCTGATGATCGTCCGTGTCTTCATTCGCCCCTCCGTCCCGCGGCCCCCGATGCCACAGGTCGGGGCATTGTAGCCTGTCAGCCGGCTTTCGCCACCGCGCGCCGGGCCATGACGCCGACGAGATGGGCGCGATATTCGCTCGAAGCGTGGATGTCGCTGTTGAGGCCGTCGGCCTTCACAGACAGGCTCTTGAGCGAATCTGCGTTCCACGATTTGCCAAGCGCGGCTTCCGCGTCCTTCCAGCGGAACACGACCGGCCCGGCGCCGGTGACGCCAACCCGGACATTGCCGCCGGTCTTGGCGACGAAGGTGCCGACGATGGCATAGCGCGAGGCCGGGTTGGGGAACTTCATATAGGCGGCCTTCTCCGGAATCGGGAAGCTCACCGCCGTCACGATCTCGTCCTGGCCGAGCGCGGTCTCGAACATGCCCTTGAAGAAGTCGTCGGCCGCGATCTTGCGCTTGTTGGTGATGATGGTCGCGTTGAGCGCGATTACCGCCGACGGATAATCCGCCGCCGGATCGTTGTTGGAGATCGAGCCGCCGATCGTGCCGCGGTTACGCACCGCCGGATCGCCGATATGCGACGCGAGGTCGGCCAGCGCCGGGATCGCGCTTTTCACCTCGGGCGAGTTGGCGACGTCGATATGCTTGGTCATCGCGCCGATGACGATGTTGTTGCCGTCCTTCTTGATGCCGCGAAGTTCGGCGATGCCGCCGAGATCGACGAGTTGCGATGGTTTCGCGAGACGCTGTTTCAGCGTCGGGATCAGCGTCATGCCGCCCGCGACCAGCTTGGCCTCGGAGTCTCCGCCAATGGTTTTCGCGGCATCGGCGACGCTCGAGGCTTTTTGGTATTTGAAATCGTACATGGGTTGCTCCCCTTACTGATCGGTTCAGGCCGCCTTGCGGCCGTTGATGGCGCGCCAGACCTTCTCGGGCGTCGCCGGCATAGTGAGATCGTGGACACCGACGGCGCCGAGCGCGTTGATTACGGCGTTCATCACGGCCGCAGGCGCGCCAATGGCGCCCGCCTCGCCGCAGCCTTTGACGCCGAGTGGGTTGTGCGTGCACTTGGTGCCGTGCGTGCCGACCGTGAAGGATGGCAGATTGTCGGCGCGCGGCATCGTGTAATCCATGAGCGAGCCGGTGACGAGCTGGCCGCTCTTGGTGTCATAGACGGTGTTCTCGAACAGCGCCTGGCCGACGCCCTGCGCCAGCCCGCCATGCACCTGGCCCTCGACCACCATCGGATTGACGATGGTGCCGAAATCGTCGGCAGCGGTGAGGTTGACCAGCGTGACCTCGCCGGTGTCGCGATCAAGCTCGACCTCGGCTATATGCGTGCCGGACGGGAAGGTGAAGTTCTTCGGGTCGTAATAGGCCGTCTCATCGAGACCCGGCTCGAGTGTTTCGAGCGGATAATTGTGCGGGACGTAAGCCGCGAAGGCGACCGCGCCGAACGGCGTCGATTTGTCGGTGCCGGCGACGGTGTACGCGCCGTTCTTGAATTCGATATCGGCTTCCGAAGCCTCCATCAGATGCGCGGCGATCTTGCGGCCCTTGTCGACAATCTTATCGAGCGCCTTGACCAGCGCCGAGCCGCCGACCGGCAGCGAGCGCGAGCCATACGTGCCCATGCCGAACGCGGACTTGGCCGTGTCGCCATGCACCACGTCGATATTCTCGATCGGCACGCCGAGCCGGTCGGAAATGACCTGCGCGAACGTGGTCTCGTGACTCTGGCCGTGGCTGTGCGTGCCGGTGAACATGGTGATGGAGCCGGTGGGATGGACCCGCACCTCGGCCATCTCGTAGAGGCCGGCCCGCGCGCCCAGCGCCCCCGCGACCGCCGACGGCGCGACGCCGCAGGCTTCGATATAGGAGCAGACGCCAATGCCGCGCAGCTTGCCGCGTTTCGCGGCCTCCTCGCGGCGCTTGGCGAAGCCGGCGTAGTCGGCCGATTTCAGTGCCATGTCGAGCGTGGTGAAATAGTCACCCGAATCGTAGGCGAGGGCGACCGGCGTCTGATAGGGATAGGCGTCCTTCGCGATGAAATTGCGCCGGCGCAGTTCCGCCGGATCGATATTCAGTTCCTGCGCCGCTTTCGAGACGATGCGCTCGATGACGTAGCACGCTTCGGGACGACCGGCGCCGCGATAGGCGTCGACCGGCACGGTGTTGGTGAAGATCGCCTTCACCTCGGCGTAGATCGTCGGTGTGGTGTAGGTGCCGGCGAGCAGCGTCGCATAGAGATAGGTCGGCACCGCCGGCGCGAAGGTGGAGAGATATGCGCCGAGATTGGCCTGCGTCGAAACCTTGAGGGCGAGAAACTTGCCGTCCTTGTCGAGCGCCAGCTCGGCATGGGTGATGTGGTCGCGGCCCTGCGCGTCGGACGCGAAGCTCTCGCTCCGTTCCGCCGTCCATTTGATCGGCCGGTTCACAAGCGCCGACGCCCAGACCAGGATGCACTCCTCGGGGTAGAGGAAGATCTTGGAGCCGAAACCGCCGCCGACATCGGGCGCGACGACCCGCAATTTGTGCTCGGGCAGTTGCAGGACGAACGCGCCCATCAGGAGGCGGGCCGCGTGCGGGTTCTGGCTGGTCGTGAACAGCAGATGCTCGCCGGTGCCGCGGTCGAATTCGGCGACGGCGGCGCGCGGCTCCATCGCATTGGCGACGAGCCGGTTGTTGACGATATCGATCTTGGTGACGTGCGCGGCCTTGGCGATGATCGCGTCGGTTTGCGCCTCGTCACCGATCGCCCAGTCGAAGCAGATGTTGTTCGGCACCGCGTCATGCACCAGCGCGGCGCCGGATTTGGTCGCATCCGCCATGTCGATCACTGCCGGCAGGGGCTTGTATTCGACCTCGATCAGTTCCGCGGCGTCCTTTGCCTGTGCCTTGGTGTCGGCGATGACGACGGCGACCGTGTCCCCGACATGGCGCACCTTGCCTTGCGCGAGAACCGGATGAGGCGGCTCATGCTGGGGCGAGCCGTCCTTGAACTTGACGACCCAGCCGCAGGGCAGGCTGCCGACCTTGATGTCCTCGCCGGTGAAGACGGCGATGACGCCGGGCGCGGCCTTGGCCTTGCTCGTGTCGATCCTGCCGAGCGCCGCGTGCGCGTGCGGGCTGCGCAGAAGATAGGCGTAGGACTGATTCGGGCGGTTGATGTCGTCGACGTAGTTGCCTTTGCCCGTGAGGAAGCGGAAATCTTCTTTGCGGCGAACCGCGGCGCCGATTCCGGAGTCCGACATCAGCGTCCTCCCGCCATCTCCTCCGCGCCGGCTTTGATCGCCTTCACGATATTATGGTAGCCGGTGCAGCGGCAGATATTGCCTTCGAGCCATTCGCGGATTTCGTGCTCGGACGGGTGCTTGTTGCGGTTGGCGAGATCGACCGCGCTCATCACCATGCCCGGCGTGCAGAAGCCGCATTGCAGACCGTGATTCTCGCGGAACGCCGCTTGCATCGGATGCAGATCGTTTCCCTTGGCGAGACCTTCGATGGTCAACACGTCAGCGCCTTCGGCCTGCACGGCGAGAAGGGTGCAGCTTTTCACCGAGACGCCGTTGACGTGAACGACGCAAGCGCCGCACTGGCTGGTGTCGCAGCCGACATGCGTGCCGGTGAGTCCCAGGTGCTCGCGCAGCATCTGCACCAGCAGCGTACGGTTCTCGACATCGGCTGTTGCCTTCTTGCCGTTTACGGTGAGCGTCACGGAGGGCATAGCGTCATTCCCTTCTGAATATAGCGATTTGCTGGATATTTTCGTTGCGGGCGAGTTAGCCCCATTCGACCGCTTTCGGTCAAGCGCGGACGAAAAAATTGGTGGGCGTGACGGGAATTACGTCAGGCGAAAATCGCGAGGATGATGATGACGATCACGATCAGTCCGCCAATCCATGCCCAAGGCGGCAGACGAAAGCCCGACGACGGCACGGGCGCGGACGGCGTCAGCGCGGCTTGCGGCGGCTCGGCCGCCGATGACGGCGATACAGCGGACGCGGCGGCAGGGGCTGCCGCCGCGGCGGCCGAGCCGACCTGCGCGCTGAAGCGGCTGAAGAAATCGTCGGCCATTTTGCGCGCGACGCCGTCGATGAGGCGCGAACCGATCTGCGCCAGCTTGCCGCCGATCTGTGCGTCGACCTGATAGGACAGGATCGTGCCGCCCGCGCCGTCATCGGCCAGCTTCACCGTCGCGCCGCCCTTGGCGAAGCCCGCGGCGCCGCCGGTGCCTTCGCCGCTGATGCGGTAGCCGTTGGGCGGATCGAGATCGCTCAGCGTCACTTTGCCGGAGAATTTCGCCGATACCGGCCCGACTTTGGCGGCGACGCGGCCGTTCAATTCGGTGTCGGAGATCTTTTCCAGGCTCTCGCAGCCGGGGATGCAGGCCTTCAATACTTCGGGATTGTTGAGGGCTTCCCACACGTTCTGGCGCGGCGCCGGAATCCGATATTCACCGGTCATGTCCATGATGAGATTTCCTTTTTGGCTTTGCCGGTAAGCCTATCGTCGGGGCGGCGGCGCGGCAAGCTAGGGGAGTGCGGCTTGACATTCCGCCCCAATAGCCGCATTTATCTCTCGCTTATCTTTCTCGCGATCACGCGACGATGCATTCTGGACTTCTGTCCGATGCGCTGGCATTTCGAGATTTCATCCGATAACAAATGGCACCCCGGACGCGTGCGGGGCCGCCGATAACCCAGGGTTGGCGCCGTCATTCGCGCCGCGAATGCGAATCGTCCAGCCTTTATACCGAAAGAAAATTAATCTCGTGACTGTTACCTTTTCCGCGCTCGGTCTGTCCGAGCCGATCCTTCGTGCGTTGACCGCCGCGAATTACGAGCAGCCGACGCCGATCCAGGCGCAGGCCATCCCGCACCTCCTCGCCGGGCGCGACCTTCTGGGCATCGCTCAGACCGGCACCGGCAAAACCGCGGCGTTCTCGCTGCCGATCCTGCACCGGCTTGCCGCGGATCGCGGCGAGTTGCGGCGCGGCACCACGCGCGTCCTGATCCTGACGCCGACCCGCGAGCTGGCGGTCCAGATCGGTGAATCCGTTCGCGCCTATGGCCGCAATCTCGGCCTGCGCAGCGCCGTGATCTACGGCGGGGTCGGACCGCGCCCGCAGATCGAGGCGCTCAGCCGCGGCCTCGACGTGCTGGTGGCGACGCCGGGTCGTCTTCTTGATCTGATGGCACAGGGCCATGCGCGGCTCGACCGCGTGTCGGTGCTTGTGCTCGACGAAGCCGATCGCATGCTCGATCTCGGCTTTATCGTCCCGATCCGCCGGATCGTCGCGAAACTGCCGCAACAGCGTCAGTCGCTTCTGTTCTCCGCGACCATGCCGCAAGAAATCGAACATCTTGCCGCCAGCCTCCTGCGCGACCCGGTTCGGGTCGAAGTGACCCCCGCAGCCACCACGGTCGAGCGCATCGAACAGCGTGTTCATTTCATCGCCACCGGCGAGAAGCGCGACGCACTGGCCCAGATGCTGCGCGATCCTGCGATCGCGCGGGCGCTGGTCTTCACCCGCACCAAACACGGCGCCGACCGCGTCGCCCAGCACCTTCATCGCGCCGGCGTGACGGTCGCAGCGATCCACGGCAACAAATCGCAGAACGCGCGGCAGCGCGCGCTCGGCGATTTCCGCGACGGCCGCACCCGCGTGCTGGTCGCGACCGACATAGCGGCGCGCGGCATCGACATTGACGGCATCACCCATGTCTTCAATTTCGATCTGCCGAACATCGCGGAAAGCTATGTCCATCGCATCGGCCGCACCGCGCGCGCCGGCGCCGACGGTATCGCGATCTCGTTCTGCGACCACAGCGAGCGCGCTTTTCTGCGCGACATTGAGAAGCTGACCCGGCAGAAGCTTGCCGTGGTGGGCGCCGAGCCCGCCGGACCGGCGCAGCACCCTCCGCATGCGCCGACGCATCCGCAGCCCAGTCGAGGCCGGCCTCGCCGTCACAAGACGGGGCGCGGCTGGCGCGGCGCGCCGAACGCGCAGTCGAGCGCTTCCCGGTCCCATTTGCCGAGGCCTGCCGCCGCTTCGTAAGTGCTTTCGAGGAAATCGAGCAGCGCGCGGTCCGGGTCGGGCGCCGTGCGGACGGAATCATAGGGCAGGACGAACTCGCCGAGCGCCGCGTTGAATGAGGCGGCGTCGGGCCTGATCCGCGCGTCGGCGAAACCCGCCGGCGCCGGATAGGCATAGGAATAGAAGGCGGCGTCGTCGACGGCGCCGCCGCCCGGCCAGAACCCGGCGCTGCTCACTTCGTGGCTATAGGCCTCGCGCGCCACGGCGTCGGGAAGGTTCGGCACGCCGCCGGGATGAAGCGGCGCGCGCCGGCCCGAGAACCGCGTCACCGCGAGATCGAAACTGCCCCAGAAGAAATGTACCGGACTGGCCTTGCCGAGAAAGCCGGTGCGAAACTGCTTGAATACGCGGTCGCACTGGACCAGCACGCGCCAGAAACGGTTTGCGGCGTCGCTGTCATAGGATTTGTGCAAGTCGTCGCGGTCGAACGGTACCGCATCGGCGACCTCGTTCGGTATCCGGTCGATGGCGCAGGGCACGCCGAGCTGTTCCAGAGCCTCCATGACGCCGCGAAAGAACACGGCGACCGATTGTGGCCGCAGCGCGATAGACCGTTCACCGCCGCCGACCGTGCGGATTACCAGGCGATGCGCGACGAAATCGAATTCGCAATCGAACA
>Ga0134126_10006084_pt1 | contig 15104 bp, 13 predicted proteins | sample KB31752_FD_96881 | JGI IMG/M metagenome (GOLD analysis project Ga0134126, IMG submission 96881) | Terrestrial soil microbial communities with excess Nitrogen fertilizer from Kellogg Biological Station, Michigan, USA - KB3-175-2 | ecosystem: Environmental > Terrestrial > Soil > Unclassified ...
AGGAACTTGGTTTTGTTCAGGGTGTGGTGGAGAAAAAGAACACCATCCCGGTTCTTTCAAATATCCTGATCGAGTCAGTCGGTGAGAACACGATTCGCTTCACCGGCACGGATCTGGATGTAACAATTCGCTGCGACATGGATGCCGAAGATATTTCTACGCCTGGTTCAATATGTGTCCAGGCGAGGAAGTTATTTGAGATAGCCAGACTATTGCCCGATGCGCCGGTGACCTTTAAGAAGGAAGACAACGATTGGGTCACCGTAACTTGCGATAAGACTCGCTTCAAAATGGTCGGCATTAAGAAAGATGACTTTCCTGAGGTGCCGTCATTCAAGTCAGCGCCGACAAAGATTTCCGCCGGCGTTATCAAAGTATTTGTTGATAGAACAATTTTTGCGATCACGCAGGAAGAGTCTCGCTACACGCTCTCCGGCGCGAAGTTCATTTTGGATGACACCGGGGCGAAGATGATCACAACTGATGGTCACCGTCTGGCTTACGTAGAGCGCAAGGGCGTCTCCAGGAATGGCAGCAACGAATCGATCGACACGCTGATTCCGCGAAAAACCTTAGCAGAATTGACAAAACTGACCGCTGGCTATGACGGCGAGATTAGTTTGGGAATGGATGGTAATCACATCTTTTTCGAAGTAGGCCCCAGACTCTTGATTTCACGGATGCTCTACGGGCAGTTTCCAAATTACGAGATGGTGATGCCTAAGGACACGGATAAGTCGATTCAGTTTGATGCTGCAGTGTTGAATTCGGCCATCCGTCGAGTCGCATTAATGGCCGATGAACGTTCACGTGCGATTCGCTTTCATCTCGAGCCGAACCAATTAGTCATCAGTTCCCAGAACGCGGAAGAAGGCGAAGCAAACGAAGCTATTCAAACTGAGTACAACGGCGACGAGATAGATATCGGTTTCAACGCGCAGTATCTCCAGGACTTCCTCAACGTAATCGGAGACGGCAGAGTCGCGTTCGAATTCAAGGACGGAAACTCTCAAGCCCAGCTCCGTCCCGCTGATGGCGGAGACTTTGAATACAAATACGTGGTCATGCCGATGCGTCTCTAAGACTACAATTTAGCGTTGGCGAAAATTGTTAACCGAAAAGAAAGTCACGGACTCAAAAAAGAAAGTCACGGACTCAAAAAAGAAAGTCGTGGACTCAAAAAAGAAAGTCGTGGACTTCGTGTTGAACACATAAAGCCAAAGAGAGGGTGTTTGAAAGCTTTACTTTGTCATGTCAAGTGATCAATGGTTCCGTACGGTTAACGATAATGTCTAACTCCTCCGCGCACCTCGCTATCGTACCGGTCGCTACGAGCCACTCTTCAAGCTGAACGAACTGCGAGGATGCGTTCGCATCAATTCCCCGTCGACTGATTACGGCTGCAGAGAGTTTCAGATTTAGTGATGTTTGAAGCGACTTGAGCATTTGTGATTCATGAACCCCTCCCAAATTGTGCTTAACTTGTGCTTGAAACGCCATTGTCACTTTAGGGTGTCTGGTAACGATCGCAGGGAGACCTGCCGCTGCCAAAAAGTCTTCCACTTCTGGGGCCTTCCAAGTGATCGCTATTGATTCAGGGTGATCCTCCGGTAATGATTCTAGGTCGACAATCTGAACCATGCCGCGCGAAGGATTTAGAAGGCTGTTAAAAACTGAGAACATCGCAGGAAAGAACCGCGGTGGAATCTCGTGCAAGGCGTTGTTCAGCACGATAAGGTCGATACTGCCACGAGGCAGGTCATGAAGATCACAAACGTGTCTTTGAATGGGTTTAAAGCTGCTAAAGCGATCAAAGTCGTGCAGCTGCGAATTAATAGCCTTAATCGATGACGGCTGTTCGTCGATTGCGAAATAACGAACACGGCCAACCTCGTCGCCCATGGACTTAAGGATGCGTGTGGCCAAGGTTCCCGCACCGCAACAAGCGTCGAGGACGGTAATGGTGTCGTCCTTGTGGGATAGAAGCAGTCCTGATAATTCGGCGATAGCCACATCTTCCCGTATCGAGGATCTTGAGACGAAGTCAACACTCCGAGGCGTAGATATGTAATTCCTTAAAAACTCGCCAAGCGCCATGTCTTGCCAGTTAATTTGTAGCAGAGGCTCTTGGGTAGGGTGAGCAAATAACCCCAACTCAAGATCCTTGAAATTAATGTGTTGCTCAATTGTTCTCAAGATCACACCTCGATTTCTCTTATGCATTTTCTGAAGCTGCAACCTTCCACTGCTGCAGCCTCAATAACCAAAAAAAATCGGCAACGGGGCATCCTCATCTGACGGGTTCACGGGTTCCCCCTTAGCGGCCGCCTTGGCAGTTACATCAGCAGCTTCTTTTCTTTGCATCACTGCTGCGCGGACCTTTTGCGTCAGCTCCCTTTTCCTCTTGGAACCAGCCGACTTCCGCTTCCTTGCGGCGTCAAGTGCATCGCGCTCGCCCTGGTTATCGACCAACTCAATTATGGCCAGCTGGGCGTTGTCGCCCTCTCCTCGGCCAAGTTTGAAAATCCTCGTGTAACCGCCCGGTCGATCCTTGTAGCGCTCGCCGAGTTAGTCAAAAAATCGCTTCAACGCTGCTACGCCCGCGGTTCGCGGGAGAAGCACCTGCCCGCGCTCCCCGCTCAATGCTCTTGCGTCATGTTGCCGGCGTGAAAAAATCCCGCTGCCTGGCAACGTAGGTGCAACGCGCGCGGTCCGGAATTCTCGCCCTCGAGATTGCTGGCTTTGCGACGAAAGTGTGATCTCCCTCTCGACAAAAGGCCGCAGCTCTTTGGCTTTGGGCGTGGTGACAAGGCGTTCCCCGCGAGAATTAATCAGCGAGACGGCACGGTTGCGAAGCAACGACATACGATCTTTCTTCGTGCGCCCCAGTTTGCGATGTGCTTTTTGATGTCGCATGACTCTAAAGACCTGTCGGTATCCTTTGTTCTTACTACTCGTCCTCGTTGTCAGGAAAATCGCTAAGGTCGGCGCCGTCGCGGCCACCCGTTCCTGGGATCGGATTTCCCTGCTCATCGAATTCCATCCCGAAATCCAGGCCCATGCCGTTCAGGATTTCCTTGATTTCGTTTAGCGACTTTTTGCCGAGGTTCTTGGTGGCAAGCATTTCGCGCTCGCTGCGTTGGACCAGATCGCGAATCGTTCTAATATCCGCATTCTTCAAGCAATTGTAAGAGCGTACAGACAACTCAAGCTCGTCAACGCTGCGATCGAACTGGTCGTTACGCGGCAACGGCGCTCGCTCTATTTTTGAGTAGGCGAAATCGTCCGTGTCCTCTTCAAAGTTAATGAAGATCGACATGTGATCCTTGATAAGCTTTGTGTCCAGACGGATCGAATCTTCCGGCTTAACAGATCCGTCGGTCCAAACCTCTGTGGTTAGTCTGTCAAATTCGGTGTGCTGTCCGAGACGTGCGGCTTCGAACGTGTAAGAACATTCCTGACCGGCGCGTTGGTATGGTTTGCTTGTCGTCGGACAGGCAGCGAACGGCGGGACGCAATCTACCTAGCTGCCAATGTCCATCAATCGCTTGATGTCTATCTGAATTGTACTCTGCAGGTCGCCCACAAAAGATGCTCGTATTTCAAAACTTTCATCGTAGCTTTACAACATAGGCCAAGTGGTAAGCCGCCACACAGCTCCAGGTTTACCAGACACAGCCGGATGGCCCTTCGCATCCTGACTGAAAACCCGAAATTCCAGAACACGATCATCAGAGTCGCCATTTCTGCGGTACCAAAGACGGACTTGCACTAGAGTGATGACGGGTCCCTTTTCGATAATTTGTTCGATCTCAAACTTGTACAAAAGAGTTGAGCCGTAAATTTCCCGAACCTCACCTGCTACCTTGCTAATCGGACTGGATACATTTGGAAGATATTCCGCCATTCGACCATAATTCTGAGCCTTCCAGTAACATAAGAATTCGACAACGGTGCGCTCGGATGAACCCTCGGCGAACATTGTGGGCTCGCCCGTACTCGGAACACCCTCACCTACCACGACCTGTCGGGGCCTCCATGCCTCCAGCCGCTTCTTATCCTCTTCAGTTTCGCTAATCTGACGAAACAAATCAGACCAACTCTTCTCCGGCTTGGGAGGTGGAGCTTCAATCAAACCTCCTTCCGCTCTCGCTGCCCAATCACGGACGGCAAATAGAGCGGCCCACGATTTGGCCGCAACCATCTTGTTGTCGTAACCCAAATCCATTCCATGCAAAATGCCGTTCCGATACGGCAACCTAATCTGTTCAGTGGCTCTCTTATAACGGCCTTTTTGAAAAATCTTTGCTAAGGCATTCAGACCTTTCTCGTGCGCAGCTATTGAATCCCAGGCTTTTAGATCCACATTCTCAGAAAAGAATCCGCGTCGCTTTTCGTGCAACTCATTTACTAAGCCATCGATTAGAGCCAATACGACAGGAACACATGCGTGATAGCGTTGTTCCTGATAATCGATCAATGCCTTTTCTGCCAGAGACATTCGTGGCCGGAACGCTTCGATGCCCATCATTGTTTGCAGCTGCCACTGAACGGTCTCGCCATCGTAATGACCAACGAGATCCTCTTCGGCTCCATCAATGTCGCCGGCTTCAGCCTTCGCGATTGCCGACTTTGCCAGATCCAAATTCATCTGCTCGTACATGATCCATCCGCGCTCTCCAAACAACTCATTGAAGCGATCGGGAATTGCGGCCATTTCTTCGATGGTCTGCCGCAGTTCTTCGAAAGATTGTAAGGCCTCTTCACTTTGGCTAACGTCGACACCCATCAAGCGCAGCAATGGAAAGAGTACAGGGGAAATAGTCTTCAAAGCCTGCATACTCTGGGCTCGGTCGAGCATTTCCTTGATTCGCGGAATATCTCGGATAGAAGCATTGCTCATGATTTGAAAAATAATTTAATGCTCGACATTCTTATGTCTAGTCGAACTGCGCGGGCTACGCGGCCTCCACCGCCTGAGAAGAGTTGGCGTCACCAAACTTCTCATGAAATGCGCCTTCAACCATTCTTAAGCAATACGACATTAAAGAATCGATGTCGCCCCCTTGTCCGTTACTTCGTAGTGCGAGATCAAAGTAAATTGCCATCCGTCCCATTCCCAAGACAAAACGCAAAATTAGATCCTTTGGCAAATGGAGATCGTTTGGTAATTCCCGCGCAAGAAGTTTTGTGAACATCAACCACATGTGCCGCAACATCGTGATGTCTCGGCCGACTACGCGAAGATCGTCATAAGTAGCTTCATCAACGCAGCGCTTGACCTCTACGACTGAAAGGTACTGTTTGACTGTCGAAGCAAGGGTCAGCAGCGATTCAATTGAATCGGCAGCTCTAGGCTGTGAGGTAGACCGAGTCCATGTTGCCTGCAACCGCTGACACTGTTCTTGCCATTCTTGAAACGCTTCAAAAGCACCCGCGTCGGTTAGATCGTAGTCTGGATTAACGAAGAGATTTAGGATGAGGTCGATCGCATCAGCCGGTATATGAAGCATAGGAAATTCTTCCTTCTGCAATTTCGAGGCAAGTTTATAAGCATCCTCACTCAGAACATCCTCCATATTGCGTTCAGCGGTGCACTCCCTTTGAACGCTCGAAATGGTTCTTTGCAGCGGTTGAGAGAGCGCTTCACGCACGCGACCCAGATGTACAGGATAGCCAAGAAGCCACAGTGAGACGTGGACATGCGTATAGTCGCCAAATAGGTTCAATAGCTCAATTATCCATACTGATTGCTCGGTAATTAGATCTCCCCTGGACCACTGGCTCTTTGCTCTGCCGTGCGCTCTCCCAAGACTGGCACCCTCCAGATCAAACGGCGGCAGGAGGTCGCGTGATCGCCAATCAGTCACTTGGCGAAGGGTTACACCGACGTACCCCCGCCCATGAAGAGTCTCAACCAACTGGTCCTTCGATAATCCGGGTTTGTCTCGCATAATTCTTTTCTCCTTTCGATGCGAGAGAGTAGCAGATCACCTTTTCTGGGACTGGCCTTGCTAATGTAACGTGTAATTAGAGAATTTTGTTAGGGTTTTCACGGTCTGGTTGGCCGCTATTGAAATTCCGTGGAAGGCGGAATTCAGTCACCGATCGTCGAGCGAAAGAGAGCAACGCAGACTTGAAGAGACCAAGCGGCACCATTGATTCGCTGGGCAGGGTGAAATTTATGCAGCAACAGGTTTCGACTATGACCCCTTCAGTAAGCGTACGGTGCGGATCCGAGACTCGGCGAGGCGTTCCTGGCTTACTTCAATGACTAAGTCTTCCATAACTGCACAACGGGTAGGACGTCCTAAAAGAGGAAGAGCGAGTCAGGAACGTAAGTTCGCGACTCGCTCAAAGGAGTGTAAGCGGGCATCTACTGCCTATGATTTTCAACGTGGTCGCTCAGCATGTGACCAGGGGTCGCGCTGAGAGGTTTTCTGACGTCCATAAATCTTCGGTTACCTGCATGCGGGTGAGCCCGCGGGCGGGGGCTAGAGGCCCCCAAGTGTTAACCGAAAAGAAAGTCGCGGACTTCGGTTTAACACATAAAGCTAAGGAGGACTGGGATAAGAGCGTTTATCTATAGAAAACTGGCTGGTTGTCCGTATCGAAAGTGTTGGAGGAATCATGGCAGCAAGAAAAATCAGGTCTGATTCAACCGTGAAAGCCGCTGAGAAGATAAAAAACGCAATAAGAAATGCCGATGGCAGCAACGCCCGCAGCGATAAGAAAATAGGAACCCTATGCAAAGAACCCGCGAAAAAAGCAAAGAAGTAGGCGAATGCCCTGTGAGACGATAAGTAGTAAGTAGCCTACCTACGGTGGTTCGATTTATTCAGAAGCTTGCGTGCCGGGTATCACGATGCCGATCAGAGCACTAATTATGTTCTCCCGATCATCTTCGACGCTGTTCTCGAATACACGGGCAAATTGGGAGGGGTTCGTGAAATCGGCCAAGCCATAAAGTTCATTACCGATTCCTTTTTCACAACTATCGCGATCCACTATGTGGTTCCCAGCCTCTTCTAAAGAACTGATGACGTCCTCACGCTCTAAGCACCTCGCGCTTCGACTCTCAAGCTTGGAATGAACCCATACTGTTAATACGTCGTTGTAATCCTTAGCGAAGAATCCAAGGTATCTACCCTCCATTACTACATGTTCGAGCACGCGAATCTCCTCTTTGATAGTTGCATCCAACGCTAGATGAACATCATTCGGTATAGAAGTTAAAGAGAGGCCCTTGATGTTGCAGTACTGACGAAAGCGCTCACCTGCGCTCAGAAAGGTCCAGCCGAGACTTTTAGCTAGTTCGGAGGCGAGCGTAGTGGTCCCAGTAAACGACAAGCCAGAGATAGTAACGATCCTGTACAAAGAAGTAACTATGCCCTTTGGAACACAAATATGTATTCCTCGTTAGTGTTTCCCTTGCGGTCCTTGAGTCGCTGTTGGGATGGTATGCGAACAAGAGGTTGAAGCGCTGTTTTGAAACCTTTGGCGATAATCATGCTCCTTAGAGCTTCGACAACCTCGTATTTGGCCTTACGTTCTTTAGATTCCCCCACGACAAGGCATAGAAACTTTCCAGGCTTAAGTGAGATCGTTAGATTCTCAAAGCACACGTCCATTTCGCGTAGGTAATCTTGAACGGCGCCTTGCCTGGCCCTTTTCCAACGGGCGCCTACCTCGTTTAGTTTCGCTTGATCGACTTCTTGCTTGAACCAGGGCAGCGATAGCCTCTGCGAGCGCGTGTAGTCCGTGACGCTTACATATGGTGGAGAGGTCACAATCAAGTCCACCGAGCGGCTCACTACGGGTGGCGCGATGGCTAAGTCGGCGTGCAACACACGAGCCCGGTGGTTGAGTTCGGCGATGGCTAGTCCACGAATTTGGGGAAAGTCAAGGAACCTGACGAGGGCGGCTACGAATTCCTTAAGAGTGCCGGTAAAGAGTTTTATCGCATCCACATAGTATCTGTTCTCACTGGCAGGTACCATGTTATCCGCCACATATCCCCAGTGCTTTGGCTGACTTGAGCACTTCTTCAGTATCGAGGAGAAGGTTACCTCAAGCAATGTGCGAAATGGCACATCTTCCTTTTGGATTATTAGCCAAAGGAGTAACAACTCCTTGAACGTCCGTTCGTCATACCACGATGAGACGGCCTGGAATTCCAGTCTCGCGTTTTCAAGTTCGGTAGTAGCGCGAAGAACCGGGAGTGAAAAATCTTTGACCAACCCATTGTTATGCAATTCAACCTGCAACGACTCAAAGAAGGCTTTGCAGTAATAATCAATGGCTGCTGCTTCAAAGAAGGTAGTCTTTGCTGCCGCCACATGCGTAGCGATAAAATTCTGATCGACCCCAATCGCGCGTCGGCCCAGTCTTAACGCCTCCACGAGGGTCGTTCCAACACCACAAAAAGGATCGTAAACAGTATCGCCCGGCTGGCTAAATAGTTCGATGAGGTAAGCCGGAATCTGTGGAATAAACGTTCCAGGATACCAATGGAATCGATGCAGCCCATAGTTAGACAGCGCGCCTGGGAAATCCCAATTAATACTGGAGACAGTCTCTTCAATGCTTTTCACCGCAGGCACTACACGAAGCCTCCTACCGACGAACTTGAGCGGCTACGATTTCGCAAGAACAAGACCTCCCCGCCTGGCGAGGCGGTGCATCGACAATTCTACTCAGCGAATGGCTAGATTCTACATCGAATCCAAGGCACTAGCTATGATTGGAATCCGCCCGAACTGAGAGGTTGAGGTCCGCCGCGGCGCTACTATTCGGTAAGTCCAAACAATCCAAGCTGATCGTTTTCCTTTTGCGAGAGTTTTAGCGCGTGCTCAAGGTGCACGCCAGGTTCACAGATTTGTGTAGTTCCTTCACCAGCCATACCCTCCAGGAAGTCTTGGCAAATGGCTTCACTTGCCGCAGTGATCAATTCTTGTAAGCCCGAGCAAATCCCAACTAAAACCAAAGTAGAGCTTTCACCAAGGCCCAAATCCAGTGACGCTTTCTGGCCCGATCGATCACGAAACGAAATATTATCGATACGTCGCGAACGCTTGTCCCGGATTAAGTAAATGACAAAGTCCTCAGGATCGCAATTAAGCCGGCCCGCAAGGCTCTCGCGCATCGACCAGACGTTCTCTGGGGTCAGAGTGCCCTTCGGGAGGTTGGCTGAATCTACCCAAAACAATCCTATGAAGTCGAAGAGGTGTCCAGTCTGCAGTCGATCGATCAAGTTTCTTGTTGGAGGATATTCAGCCAAGATTTGTAATAACTCAGCGTCTGTCAGTTTCCAATGCGACTCCGCTAATGCAGGTTTGCAAGCAGTTGTCCCTGTTAGTCCTATTCTAATAGCTTCTAACAGCACGCACTTGGCAGAGAAGTCCGGCGGATTGGTCATTAGTATGCCGTAAAGACGTTCCCTGAGCTTCATCCATTCTTGAACGAGTTCAATTCGAGCCATGTCGTAACATAAAATGTCGTCGCGGACGAAGAAACCCTTGGAGAGTTCCAGCGGTAAGTCCTGTCTAAAGCCTATTCCAATGTGATAAGCCATCCTGGTTACGTTATCAACATTGTCGAGATCGATCGTACCATTGATCAGCTGTCCCAAAGCGCCTTCACCGCGCTTCAGGGCGAACACCGATTCCGCAGTAACACCTGACACCAAGTGCTCCTTGTAATTCAAAACCTTTCGAAATCCGACCGTCCTACCCTTAAAGATTTGAAGGTCGATGTTTCCTATTTCCTTTTCTCCAAGGAATATCTCCTCAATTCTTTTCTCGTGGTCAAAGCTCATACCCGCGTATCTGAACGCTTCCTCCATCAGGTGGCCGAAAGGAGTTATGGCCACGTCATGAAGAAGGGCCGCACATTCAAGTCCAAGCCGATCTTTAGTGGGAAGCGAGAGATTAGTTGCCACTTGTTGCGCTAGATATGCCGTTCCAAGCGAATGCTCAAAACGTGAAATGCCGGAACACCCTGGCAACAAGAACGAATTAATGTTTGATAATCTTACCTCACGTAGTCGTTGGACTTCCGGCTGCAGTATCAAGCTCGCGAGGAAGTTATCAATAGGAAACACACCGTACAGCGGATCAATGACGAATCGGAATTGATTTACACGCATCGTCATTTCTCCCTAACAAGGTTTATCGCGCCGCCATCCCCTCGCTTGTAAGAAAGGATGAAATCAACTTGCTGTGTCAGCGGGTTCAAGAGTTCGTCCCCGATGAGCTCGTCTTCGATGATTATAAGAATCATCTTGTAGCTACGTTCTGATGGAATAACATGACGCCAGAAAATGCGGAACTGTTCGGTACTCTCAAAATCGCAGAGGGCAGAAGTATGTGCGTACACCATGACCATTGGCCGGCGATTCTGGCGGCCCTTTTCGGCCTCGTTTCGCTTGATAATATTGAATGCCTTTGATACCGATGTATGTAGGCCGGCAAAATGCCTTGCCTTCACATAACCAACCCCATCGGCGAGTAACATCCGATGGCGGTCCTCATGTATATCGTCAGTAAAAGCAAAGCTGGGACTGAACGCGTCAATAAACACTATGTCCTTTTGCTTGTCCTGAAGTCGCGCGCATCTGTTTTTTAGTAGGGACCAGATCTCCCATGGGTGACGATCAACGGATACATAATTTAGAGTTTCTCCCTGGTTCAATCTTTCACAAACAAAGTCTAGTGTAAGGTTAACGGACTCATTCGTCGGGAAACCCGTCAGAAGAATGGAGCCACCGCTAGCGAGTTGATTGATTTCATCATCTGAGAAATATTGACGGAAGGCCTGGAAGCTATCAGCCTGAACAGTACGACTCTCGACGTTTACTTCGTAATGCTTGTAGGGTTTGAGAACTGATAGTGCTTTCTTTATCGGCTTGAAATATTTCCAGACTTTGTCAGTTCTTAAATTATAGATTTCATTATAGGAGCGCAGGAAAACCAAAAATACAAGGCCAACAAATGCCACCGCATAGACGACCAAGGAGGCCCATGCTAGTCCGCCTGCGATCGCCGAAAAGCTGCTGCTTAGATTTGCAAACAACAAAGCTACGGCCAGGAGAATACAGGAGAAGAGGAACAGGATCAGCGAAACTAAGACGTTCTCACTGTTGGCGCGCAGTCGATCGTCCTTCGAATAAAGCGTATACATTGCCGTTACAAGAGCAGCGGTGGGCAGAAACACCTTGAGCAAATCAACGATGGTGTTTGAGTCCGAAAGCTTTCCGCCGAAAACCTCCAACTTTATCGGAAGCAATACAACGGCCAGGATCGCAAGAATTAAAACGATTAATCGTAGTCTCATGATTAGGCAAGCATGTCTAGGTGGTCCAGTTCATGAGTTTAGTTTAAGGCTCATGTAGTCCCTGCATACTTGGAGTTTTGCTTCTATATATTGCAGTACAAGTTCCGACGAAGGATCAGAAAAAGTGTCAGCAAAGATTGATACGCCTTCGAGGGATTTTGTCGAAACCCCAAAGTCTAACAATGCATATTTCACTTCGTCGGCGCTAGAGTATTCGTATACAGGAACCAAATACTCCACTCCATACTCACGAGCAAACGCGGTGAGCGCGGTTATTGCCTCGGGTAATTGTTCCGCGTAGTGCGCTTCATAGCGGGTGAAGCCAGACGCAAGGACTCTAATATTGTTCCTTTTACAGTAGATAATTCCTTCAGTGTGTGCTGCCAACTGGTATCCCAGTAAGATAAGGTTTTTCTTAAATTGATGAAAGTCTTGCTCAATGTCGACGAGGGCAATTCTCCGGAATAATCCGTACGATGGCACGATTGTTCTTGACACTATTTCAGCCGGGAAAGCCGCTTGCAGCTCTTTAAACCTGAACTCTGCCAACTCGGGCTTTATTGAAACCCCGTTATTACATGTTAGCAAGTGAACCTTCTTATTTTGATTTGCCATCAAGCAAGCGACCAAGGATGAATCGCGGCCGCCTGAAAAAAGAACTACAACTTCAGGACTTTGATTCGACTCGGATTCATTATCTAGCTTTGGAGGAATATTCATTTAAAGTCCAGATTAAGACCACTTTAGAGTGAGTAGAACGACCGTAGGATACTATAACCCTACCAGAACGTGGAGTCTGCAATGTAGGAGTGAAGTTGCGCGCGATCAGGGTTTGATCCGATGTAGGATTCTGCACCGGGTTGAGTCATGGTTGAGGCGAAGCGTTACGCGGGAGGTAGAGGCCCTGTTCACGTCTGTTCTCGAAACCCGTAGAGCCATCGACGTGAGTCCTTGCTTTCGGGTCGGCGATTTCCAAATTCTCATCAAACCGGGTCTATTCGGTCTTAGTGCGTGCGATCACTACTACTTCAGAACACATTGTCTTAGATACGTTGTTGCGTTTGGCCATCCGTTTCGTCGGAATTGGCCGTTTGAACCAATCTACAATCGTTCCACCCTTGGCAGTCAGAAGCTCTTGCAGAATTCTATCCATCGGCACGGAGTGTCCTCCCACAGTTCGGTTTCCCACGGTCCATATCATGTAAGCGTTGGGTTTTAGAAGCGGGAGAATGCAGTCCAATGATCGACCAAAATCCCGCCAAAAGGCCGCGACCCGGACTTCCCGATCATCTGAATGCTGTTTCAGAGAGTGAATCGTCTTTCTCAGAGTTTTGGATAAACCCAGCAACTCTGATAGGTCAGGAAGCGCCTTACGGAGACTCCCGCCCAAACTTCGGCTGTCGATTTCATGTGTGCTCGAGATCCAGCGCTCATCCAGTTCCTCGCTAATATCCGCAAGATCAATCCACTGCAACGGAAGAAACGAATGCTGCCCATACGGAATAGTAGTTTTGTTGTCTCCGTAAGGCGGCGAGGTCACCAAGAGATCATAGCGCTCCTTCACGCGGACTTTGGATTCCGAATTTACCGCAGCCGTGTCCCTCAGTCTTAAACTGATGTTGCCCTTGTATCGACCCCTCTCGAGTGCCCCACTATCTGTGAGTAACCTCTTCTCCGAAGCTAAACAGGTTATGTTTTTTTTCAGCACCTCGCTGAATATCTGAATAGGAGAACCATTCGCTGCTCGAACTTCTTCTGGCGGTCGCATATGAAGTTTGAATGTTGTAGTTCTAGAATTACTCGTCCGCCTTACGGTTTCAGCGAGTGCGACCCAATAGAAGCGACGGCACCAAAGGTGTGATTCTTTTCTAATCGAGCGCCTTACTTTTGATAGTTCAATTGATACATCGTCTCTAAACCATTTCTTGAGGCCAGTAAAGCTAGCCTCAATTGTGGTTCTTCTGTCCGAGTTGATAACGGCGAGGAACTCGTTGCTCTTAGCGCTGAGTGCATCGACAAAAAAAGGTCCGCTTTTTGTCTGGCACAGCAAAATGGCTAAGGGATTAATGTCTTGTCCAGTAAAGCTCAGCCGATTTCTCATCGCGCTTAGCATCACGGTCCCTGCACCCACAAAAGGTTCGAACAGTCTGCTGGTCCGCGGTACTACATCGACAATCGTGCTTATGAGCCTCTCCTGCATCCGGGGAACCATCATTGCCGGGTACTTGAAAATTGAATTGACATGATCGCGCGAGGCGCCGGTGCGAAATGACCAGAATTGCTTGTCCCCTTCGGTGCATTTTCTTAGGCGCGATCGAATTTCTTTGTCAGTAACATTGAGATCGTTTTCCATGCCCTCTCCTCCCAAGCAGGAGCGTCCAACCGCGAGAGCGTTTGGGATCCAGCCAGGCGAAAAGGGAGCCAGGCGAAAACAAGCCAGGCCAAAATTAGCCAGGCCAAGTCCTTCTAATGCTGAAAAACACTAGCCCGGTTAAGACAACTCTAGACTTGTTTTGCTAAGGCGCCGATATTGAGTCAACGGTGCCAGAAACATTTGATACTTTGAGCGGGGTTCTTCGAAAATAGCCGATTCGACAGTACTCCTATCAATCTGTTTGTCATCTCAGGTTGGTACAGTGTCGAAATCGGAATCGAAACCTCCCTCGTCGCCCAATCTCTAACACAGACGCGAATAAAACACCAGGCGAGGCGGGCACGGGGGCGGGCAAAGTCGTGAGCGACGCTTAGGCCGATATTCAGTTCACCGGGCCATAGCGAATTGACCTACCGGAGGTTTCAATCGCCACTCGCCAGGCCAACAAGATCTCAGCGCAGCAATTCACTGGATCTGTTTCTGAGCTGCTGATGTTTATGATAGAAGTGAAGTGTTATGACAGGTGAAGGCCTCGATGATCTGCAGGAACGAGAACAGGAAGGGCCCGACAGTACAATTCAATTTAATTTGTCGGTCAGCCCAGATCGAGATGGCTTTCTTCGGCGTAACTGCAGTTCCTGCGGCCGTGATTTCAAAACAGAAATCGATCCGGCCGATTTTGCTTGGGCGCTGAGTGCGCAGATACGGCGAGTAAGCCTTGAGATTGGTGTCGAACCTGCCGAGATCGCGGAGGACGTCGACCAAGCAAGTGTCACGTGTCCTTATTGTCGCTACTCAGCTGAGTCAAGTGAAATGCACACAGAGGAGACGATTGAGTATCTTAAGCGGTTTGCTTATCGAGACTACGCGCTCCCGATGCTGAACAGGATGTTTTCCGACTTCGCCGATTCGCTCACCGGTGGCAGCGGGAGTGGAGGGTTTATCTCGATTTCGATCAGTGTTGATCATAATAAGCTTCCTTTGCCGCCACGGCCCATACATGGTCCAGAGCCCGGGGATATGAAGATCGTCGAGTTCCTATGTTGTGGGAAGAAAGCAAAGGTTGCCGAGACGTGGACTGAAGTAAGCGTGTGCATGTTTTGCGGTACTGACGTAGCTCTTCTCTAAGCTTTGAAAAATGAATCTATCCAACGACGAACTCACTAACTTTCTGCGCTTATTCAAGACCCGTAGGGATGCCCTCCTGCATGAGGACGCTGAGACGTTTGACCATCACCTTGAACGATTCATCGGGTTCTGTCGTGACAATCTTCTTGTTCAAAGCATACTCGCGCCGCTAGAGGCAAAATTCAGCCTCGATGTCGACGCGTGGTTAAATGCCGCCTCTGAACATGAGGCCAAACTTAATTTCCCGGCTGAAGAGGATGAGGAGCTG
>Ga0134126_10006085_pt1 | contig 15100 bp, 10 predicted proteins | sample KB31752_FD_96881 | JGI IMG/M metagenome (GOLD analysis project Ga0134126, IMG submission 96881) | Terrestrial soil microbial communities with excess Nitrogen fertilizer from Kellogg Biological Station, Michigan, USA - KB3-175-2 | ecosystem: Environmental > Terrestrial > Soil > Unclassified ...
CGCGACCGTGTGGCCGAGCGGCGTCAGCAAACCGGCTGCATGCTCGGCGGCCGCGACGCACTCGCGCGCGACCGGAGCGTCGATCAGCGGCGGGGTGGTGGTCAGCGCGATCCTCAGCGCCCCGGGCTCCGCTCCGACCTCTTCGGCGAACGGCCGCTCGGGCGGAGGCGCCCAGTACGGATCGCCGGTCTCGTACCCGGCCATCACGTCGAGGAGCGCGGCGGCGTCGGCGACGGTGCGGGTAATCGGGCCGCTCGTCGAGAAGCCCTCGAGCCCGCCGTACGGCGCAGGCGACACCCGCCCGCGCGCAGGCTTGATCCCGAACAGGCCGCAGCACGACGCGGGGATCCTGATCGATCCGCCGCCGTCGCTGCCCTGCGCCGCTGGAGCCAGCCCGGCCGCGACCGCTGTCGCCGCGCCGCCGCTCGACCCGCCCGGCGTCCGCGTCGTGTCCCACGGGTTGCGGCAGGGCCCGTTCAGCTCCGACTCGGTCACCGCGGTGATCCCCAGCTCGGGCGTGTTCGTCTTGCCCAGCACGACGAAGCCCGCCTCCTTCAGGCGGCGGACGACGGCGCCGTCGAACTCGGGCACGTAGTCGGCGAAGGCGCGCGACGAATACGTCGTCCGGATCCCGGCCGTCTCGTTCAGGTCCTTGATCGGCAGCGGCACGCCGCCGAAGGGGCCGTCGGGTAGCTCACCGGCGGCGGCCGCGCGCGCCTCGTCGGCGCAGACCGTGACGAACGCGTTCAGCTCGGGGTCGAGCCGCTCGATCCGCCCGAGGTAGAGCTCGACCAGCTCGGCGGACGCGACCTCGCCGCGCCGGACGAGGTCGGCCTGCTCGATCGCGCTCAGGAAGGGGAGCTCGTCCACTCGGTCCGTTCCTCGATCGTCACCGCGATCACCGGCCCGGCCGGCGGCCGCTCGCGGTACTGCGGGTACTTGGCGGCGAGCAGCTCCACGGCCCGGCGATCGTCCACGATCCGCGCAGGTCCGCGCAGGCGCACCCACCAGAGCCGCGACCAGTCGTCCTCGTAGTGGTCGATCAGCACCTCGACCCGCGGGTTCGCCTCGATGTTCGCGAGCCGCTTCAGTCGGCGCGTTCGTTTCGGCTTCTCGTCCACGGCCGTGTACAGCGTGTCGCCCTCGATCGCGAAGCAGATCGGGACGATGTGAGGGCGGCCGTCGGTGCCAACGGTCGCCAGCCGCGCGACGGTCGCCTCCTCAGGCGACGGCAAGTCCGGGCCGGACGAGCGTCGCCGGTCGCCGGAGCCGCGCCGTGTCCACCGGCGGGTTGACCGGCTCGGCGAGCGGCGGCGCCCCGAAAGAGGCGGCGACGCGGTCGGGAGCCGGCGTTCCGTACAGCGTCGTCCGCGGTCGCGGCATGCGCCCGGCGGCGCGAATCGCCTCCTCCATCCGCTCCGGAGGCAGCTCTTGGCCGTGGCTGGCGCCGGCGGCACGGGAGATCGACTCGTTCATCAGCGTGCCGCCGAGGTCGTTGACGCCGGCGCGGAGTGCGGCCGCAGCCCCGTCCAGCCCGAGCTTCACCCAGGATGCCTGGACGTTCGTGATCCAGGGATGCAGCGCGAGCCGCGCGACCGCGTGCACGAGCAGCGCCTCGCGGAACGTCGGGCCCGAGCGTGCGACCCCCTTCAGGTAGATCGGCGCCTCCATGTGCACGAACGGCAGCGGCACCAGCTCGGTGAAGCCCCCGGTGCGCTGCTGGAGCTCGCGGATCCGCAGCAGGTGCCGGGCCCAGCTCCTCGGCGTGTCGACGTGCCCGAACATGATCGTCGCCGTCGAGCGCAGGCCAGCCCGGTGCGCGGTCTCGTGCACCTCGAGCCACTGGGCCGTGTTCACCTTGTCGGGACACAGCACCGCCCGGACCTCGTCGTCGAGGATCTCGGCCGCAGTGCCCGGCAGCGAGGCGAGGCCGGCGTCGCGCAACCGGCCGAGGTAGGAGTCGAGCGGCTCGCCCAGCGTGGCCGCGCCCTGCCAGACCTCCAGCGCCGAGAAGGCATGCACGTGGATCCCCGGCACGGCCGCCTTGACCGCCTCGCAGACCTCGACGTAGTAGTCGCCGTCGAAGCCGGGGTGGATCCCGCCCTGCAGGCAGATCTCGACCGCGCCGCGGTCCCATGCTTCCTGCGCCCGGCGCACGATCTCGTCGGTCGGCACGACGTAGGCGGGGCCGCGCAGGTTCTCCGCCAGCTTCCCCTTCGAGAACGCGCAGAAGCCGCATCGGAAGTAGCAGACGTTGGTGTAGTTGACGTTCCGCGTGACGACGTAGCTGACCTCGTCGCCGTTGACCTCGCGCCGGAGGGCGTCGGCGGCCGCGAACACACGGTGGAGCTCCTCGCCGCGGGCGGCGAAGAGCCGCGCGATCTCGTCCTCGCCGAGCTCGTCGGCGCTGTCCAGCGGGAGCGCACCGCGCGGCGCGAAGGGCACCGGGGTCTGCGCGCCGGCGAACCAGGCGTCCTCGCGCGCGAGGCCGTCGGCGTCGGCCGACCTGAGCGCCTGCGTCAGCACGCGCGGGGCGAGCCAGCGGCCGCTCAGGAAATCCGGATAGACCGGCAGGCGGGGGGCGAGCGCCAGCCCGGCTGCCTCCGTCGCGACCCGCAGTCGTTCGATCGCCGGCCAGGGCGCCTCGGGATTGACGTGGTCGATCGTCACCGGCGAGACGCCGCCCCAGTCGTCGATGCCGGCGTCGAGCAGGCGCGGGAAGTCGTCGTAGCTGAGATTCGGCGGCACCTGGACATGGACGTCTGGGGGCAGCGTCAGCCGGGCGACGGCGGCGGTCCAGAGCAGGTCGTCGAGGGTCGGCTCGGGATGGTCGGCCATCTTCGTACCCGGCTTCGCCCGGAAGTTCTGGACGATCACCTCCTGGACGTGGCCGTGCTCCCGATGCAGAGCGGCGATCGCCTCCAGCGCGTCGACTCGCTCGGCCCGCGTCTCGCCGATGCCGATCAGGATCCCGGTCGTGAACGGGATGCCGAGCGCACCGGCGAGGCGGATGGTCTCCAGCCGGGCTGCCGGCCGCTTGTCGGGGGAGCCGAAGTGCGGGCCGCCGCGCTCGGAGAGCCGGTCGGCGACCGTCTCGAGCATGATCCCCTGCGAGGCGCTGACCTCGCGCAGAGCGGCGAGCTCGTCGCGTGCCATCACACCGGGGTTCGCGTGAGGCAGCAGGCCGGTCTCCTCCAGGACGAGCGCGCACATTCGGCTCAGGTACTGGATCGTCGTCTCGCAGCCGAGGGCGGCCAGCTCTTCGCGGGCGACGCGGTAGCGGCGTTCGGGCTTGTCCCCGAGCGTGAAGAGCGCCTCCTTGCAGCCGGCCGCAGCGCCGGCACGGGCGATCTCCAGGACCTCGTCGGGCGTGAGGTAGGCGCGCTCGCCGCGGCGGGGCGGCCCGGCGAACGTGCAGTAGTGGCAGACGTCCCGGCAGAGTTTGGTCAGCGGGATGAAGACCTTGGGCGAATAGGTGACGACCGGGCTCGAGCGCAGGCTCCGCGCCTCGGAGAGCAGGTCTTCGAGGGGCCGGTCGAGCACGCGGTGAGCATACGTTCCGGAGGTAGGGTCACGGCGTGGACGCCCACGTGCTCGTTCCGCTGAAGACGCGCGACCCGAAGAGCCGGCTGGCGACGGCGCTCACGGCCGACGAACGCGCGGAGCTGATGCGGACACTGCTCGACCGGGTCGTCGGCGCTGTGCGCGACGCGGGGGTCGAGCGGGTGACTGTGGTGAGCGCCGAGCCGGTTGACGGCTACGACGTCTGGCCCGACCCCGGCCTCCCCTGGAACGACGCGCTCGCAGCGGCGACACGTGAGGTCGTCCGGGTGCCGCTGGTCGCGTTCGTCTCCGCCGACCTGCCGTTCCTGCGCGGTGACGAGGTCGAGGAGCTGCTCGCCGCAACCCCTGGTCGCGGCCTGGCGATCGCGCGGGCGCTCGACGGCGGCACGAACGCGGTCTCGATGCGACCGCCGGGCCTCGTTGGCACGCGGTTCGGCGAGCGGGGCAGCGCCGCCGTGCATGCAGCGCTCGGCGTGCCCTCGGCGATCGTCGACCTCCCGGGTCTCGCGTTCGACGTCGACACTCCTGCCGACCTCGCCAGGATGCAGGCCGCGTGCCTCTGAGGCTGGGCTACAAGGCGTCGGCGGAGCAGTTCCCGCCGCGGCGCCTGCTCGACCTGTCCGTGGAGGCCGAGCGGCTCGGGCTCGAGCTGGTCGGCGTCTCCGACCACTTCCAGCCGTTCCGCCACAAGGGCGGTCACGGGCCGGCCTGCCTCCCATGGCTCGGCGCGCTGGGCGAGCGCACCGAGACCGCCCTGCTCGGGACGAGCGTGCTCACCCCGACGATGCGCTACCACCCGTCGATGATCGCGCAGGCGTTCGGGACGCTCGCCTGCCTGAATCCGGACCGGATCTGGCTGGGCGTCGGCACGGGCGAGGCGCTGAACGAGACCCCCGCGACGGGCCTCGAGTGGCCCGGCGCGAAGGAGCGGCGGATGCGGCTGGCCGAGGCGATCGACCTGATGCGCCGGCTCTGGACCGACGAGCGCGTCACGTTCGAGGGCGAGTACTACCGGACGGAGAAGGCGACGATCTACGACCGTCCCGACGAGCCCGTGCCGATCTACGTCGCCGCATCCGGGCCTCTGGCGGCGAAGCTGGCAGGACGGGTCGGCGACGGGTTCATCGTCACCAGCGGCAAGGCGCCCGAGCTCTACGAGGAGCTCAACGCCGCGATGGCCGAGGGTGCGGCTGCGGCCGGGCGCGACCCGGCCGGGATCGTGAGGATGATCGAGATCAAGGTCTCGTACGACCACGATCTCGAGTACGCCCGCGAGGCCTGCGAGTACTGGGCGCCGCTGGCCCTGACGCCCGAGCAGAAGCGCGACGTCGAGGATCCCGTCGAGCTCGAGCAGCTCGCCGACGAGAACCCGGGGATCGCGCAACGCCGCTTCATCGTCTCGACCGACGCCGACGAGGTGGTCGAGCGGATCGGCGACTACGTCGCGCTCGGCTTCGACCACCTGGTCTTCCACGCGCCCGGCGACGACCAGCTGCGCTTCCTCGACCAGTTCTGCAGGGACGTCGTCCCGAAGCTCAGAGAACGTTTCTGAACGCGGTCTCGGCCTCGGCTCCGTAGACCGCGAACACGACGCGTTGCAGTGTCCGCGGCTCGTAGGCCCGCACTGCGGCGACCATCAGCCCGGCGCACTCGTCCAGCCGAAACCCGCCGACGCCGGTGCCGAACGCCGGCAGCGCAAGCGATTCGGCGCCGAGCTCGTCCGCGACCTCGAGCGCGCGACGGGTGGCGGTCTCGATCGCGTCCGCAGATGTCCGTAGGTCCTGCCCCATCACCGCCGCGTGGATCACCCAGCGGGCGGGCAGCCTCCCCGCACCGGTCGCGACCGCGTCGCCGACGGCAATCGGGCCTTGCGCAACCGCCTCGTGCTCGATCTCGTCCCCACCGGCTCGTTTCAGCGCTCCTGCCACGCCGGCACCCATCCAGAGGCGGTCGTTGGCAGCGTTGGCGACGGCATCGACGTCCAGGGCTGCGATGTCCCCCTCCACGACCACGAGCTCGAGCGGCATGTGGACGAAATGTTCCACTCTCGGCGCCGTTCCAGTCTCAGAGACTGGGTGGCAAACGCCACGAGTTCGGCCAAGGCCGGAACGGTCAGATGGAGATGTGGAGTGCCAGGCTCGCCTGGTTGGCGATGCCGGCGAGGAGGCGGAGCTTGCGCTCCGGGAACGCCTCGGGGACGGTCGCGGCGATGCAGCCGATGCGTCCCGAGGGCAGGACGACAGGCGCGACTGCGAGCGGCTCGTCCCCGGCCGGGACGAAGTCGGCGGCGCCGGGCTCGAGCACGAACGGCGTCCCGCGCTCGAGTGCCTGCCTCGTGCCTGGGAGCTCGACCACGCTGCCGACCGGGACCATCGGCCGGGCGCCGTCCTCGCGCCAGACCGCCTCGATCGCGAACGTCTCCGGCCGGCCCTGCTCGAGCCACAGCCACGTCCGCGAAGAGCCGAGCATCTCTCCGGTCAGCTCGACGATCCGGCCGCGGAGGTCGCCCGCGGCCGTTCCGGCCAGACGCCGGGAGAACTCCAGCAAGGCTCCGGTGACCTCGGCGCTCTCCTGCTCGGACTGGAGCAGCACGGTCTTCTGCAGCGCGACCGACGCGCGGTACGCGAGGCCCTCGAGCAGGCGCAGCCGCTCGTCCGTGAAGCGCGCCAGGTCGTCGTCCGGCGCCCGCACCGTGATCCAGCCACGGATGCCGAAGCCGGCATCGAGGGGGGCGATCGCCGCGGAGCTGATCGCCGCGCTGCCGGCGTCCCCGGCGAGGATCTCGCGGAACTCGTCGGCGCCGATCGTGAACGGCGTCTTGTTGCGGCCGATCAGCTCCGCCGCGTTCGCCCGGCTCGTCCGCAGCGCGGGGACCGCCGCGGCGCGCGGGTCGACGTCGTAGCCGAGCGACGCGAGGCAGCGGAAGTTGCCCGCCCCGGCGTCCTCGATCCAGATCGACGCCTGCTCGACCTCCATCACGCTGCCGATCGTCCGCACGGTCTCGTCGCCGACCGCCTCGACCGACCGCGCCTCGGAGAGGGCGTCGGAGAACTCGAGCCAGGCGGTGGCGTTCTCGGCCTCGCGGCGCGCCGACTCGTACAGCCTCGCGTTCTCGAGCGCGACGGACGCTTGCCCGGAGACGGCCTCGAGCAGGCGCAGGTCGTCGTCGTCGAGCTGGCCGACGCCGAGCTTCGACATCGTGATCGTCCCGATCACCCGCTGACCGTGACGGAGCGGCACCGAGGCGAGCGACTCGTCGCCGGCCCCCTCGGTGAGCTGCTTGCAGATGTCGGACTCGAGGACGTTCGCCACGAGCATCGACTTGCCCGTCTTGGCGACGTGGCCGGTGAGCCCTTCGCCGAGCTGGAACTCGAGGCGCTCGAAGCCTTCGGACTCCAGCTGCCCGCGGACGGCCACCGGAAGCAGGCGCCTCCCCTCGAGCAGGTAGACGACGCAGTTGTGGTAGTCGACGAGCATCCGGAGCTCGTCGACGATCGCCTCGCCGATCTCGGTGACGTCGTTCAGCCGGCCGAGCTTGCGCGCGAGGCTCTGCAGGAGCTTCAGGTAGGCGATCGACCGGAGATCGCGTTCGCCGTCACCGTCGAGCGGCCGTTCGGCGCGGACCTCCTGGAAGACGACCACGCGGTCCTTGCCCTGCGCCTTCGCGGTCATCATCGCCGCCTCGGCGCACGCGAGGAGCTCACGGGCGTTCATCGCGTGCTCGGGTCCGAGCGCGACGCCGACGGACAGCGTGACCTCGCCGCCTGCGTCGGTCGAGACTCCGGCCAGCTCCGCCGCCAGGCGGTCGGCGGTGGCGACGGCGCTCTCGCTCGAGCATCCGGGCAGGATCACTGCGAACTCCTCGCCGCCGACGCGGCAGACGACGTCGGAGACGCGCACGGTCTTCCGCAGCAGCGCCGCGATCGCCTGCAGCACCTCGTCGCCCTCGGCGTGCCCGCACACGTCGTTGACGCGCTTGAAGTCGTCGATGTCCAGCATCATCAGCGCGACCGAGTCGTGCGCGCGGCCCGCGCGGGCCAGCTCCGACCGGAGCCGCTCGTGGAAGTAGCGGTGGTTGTAGAGGCCGGTCAGCGAGTCGGTGTGGGCAAGATGCTCGAGGCGAGCCCGGATCTGCGCGTTGTCGAGCGCGAGTGCCGCGGCGTCGCCGAACCAGCGAGCGAGCTCGAACTCGTCGTGGTCGAAGGCCGCGTCGTCGCCGATGCGGTAGATGTTCAGCGCGCCCTTCAGGGAGCCGCGGGCGATCAGCGGCACGCTGATCAGCGCCTCCGGGTCGGGCGGCGTGCCCGGCACGAACTCGACGCGCGGATCGAGGTGCGCGTCGTTGGCCAGCACCGGGCTACGGTGGGCGACCGCCCAGCCGGTGATCCCCTGGCCGTACGGGATCGGGCTCGCCATCACCTCCTCGGTCCACGAGCCGACCGCGAACACGGGGAGAAGCTCCCGGCGCTGCTCGTCGGCCTCGTAGATGTGCAGATCCTGGTGCGGGACGAGGTCGCCGAGCGCATCGGCGATGCGGTCGAGGAGCGCCTCCGGACTCTGCTCGGACAGCACCTCGTGGAAGACCGCGGCGAGCCGCCGGTACGACTCCACGAGCGCCTCGGAGCGCCCAGGGGGACTTCTCCCGGGTTCGGGCTCGGGTACGAGCGCAGCGTTGACGGCCACAGTGCCCTCCATATCGGCATTTCCGGCCTGCGGCGGCGCCCCGTTCGGGGGAATGGGGCCGCCGCGATTCAGCGGAAGAGGTCGTGCGCGGCCGGCATCACCAGCTCCGAGGCGGTCCCGGATCCTCCGATGTCGACACCGCGCACGACCGCAGCAGGGATCCGGGCCGTCTTGCCCATCACCAGCTCGGCTGCGGCGGCGATCTCGTCGGCGATCGCGATCACGGTCGAATGCAGCTCGTGGCCGGCGGGGTCGTAGACGCCGCGCAGGTCGCGGAGGACCTCGATCCCGGACGCGCCGATCGCCACGTTGACGATCCCGAGGCGCCACGACCGGCCGAACGTGTCGGTGACGATCACGCCCAGCGAGTGCCCGGTCAGGTTTTCGAGGCCCGCTCGGAGCCGCGCCGCAGAGGCGTCAGGATCCTCGGGGAGCAGGACGACGGTGTCGGGGGCGGGCGCATTCGAGGCATCGACCCCGGCCGACGCGCACACGAACCCGTGCCTGGTCTCGGCGATCACGAGCGGCGGGCGGCTGCGAACGACGCGCGCCGACTCGCGAATGACGACCTCCAGACGCCGCGGGTCGCCGTCCGAGCCGGCCAGCCGCCGCGCCTCGGCCGACGGCTCGACCTCCTCCAGCCGGACGACGCGTCCTTCGGCCTTCGACACCACCTTCTGGGCGACGCAGACGACGTCGCCGCCGCGCAGCTCCACCGCCGCCGCGATCAGCGACGCGAGATCGTCGCCCTCGACGATCTCGGGTAGCCCCTCGACCGGCAGGACCTCGATCATGCGCGCGCCGCCTCGAGGACGGACTCGGCCAGCCGCCGGGCCGTCCGCCGGTCGCGCATCAGCGTCGCCGCCAAGTGCGCCCGGACACCGCTCCGTTCGACCGCATCGGCGCCGGCCGCGTCCGCGCGGTCGATCACGAGCGCCTCGATCAGCCCGGCGTAGCAGCCGGCGACGTGTGCCGGCGATGTTCCGCCCGCAAGTCGCCGCAACATCCGGTCCGCCGGCCCCTTCACCGCCTTGCCGCCGACGATCGGGCTGACGGCGACCACGGGCGCGGAAGTCCGCTGAACGCCCGCACGGATCGAGCGGACGGCGAGGATCGGCCAGATGCTGATGTACGGGTTGCTGGGCGCGATCACGACGACCGACGCCGCTTCGATCGCCGCCGCCACACCCGGAGCAGGCTTCGCGAAGGCGGCGCCCTCGAAGCGGAGGCTTTCGACGCGATCCTTGGCCCGCCGGCCGACGAACCACTCCTGGAGCGACCGCGGCCCGGCCGGCGTCTCGACGATCGTCCGCAGCCGGTGGTCGGTGGCGGGCAGGATCCGAACCGCGACTCCGAGCGCCGCCGCGATCCGCGCCGTCACGGCCGACAGCGGCTCTCCGGCCCGCAGCGCCTTCGTCCGCACGAGGTGGAGTCCGAGGTCACGGTCGCCGAGCTGGAACCAGGTCTCGTCATCGCCGAGCGCCTCGGCGGTCTCGCGTGCGTTCCAGGTCTCCCCGCGACGGCCCCAGCCGCGCCGCTCGTCGTGGAGGCCGGCGAGCGCGTACACGAGGCTGTCGAGGTCGGGCGAGACGTGCAGGCCGTAGAACTCGTCGTCGTCGCCGACGTTGCCGATCACGGTCACCGCCTCGGCCCCGACCACGTCGACCAGGCCGCGGACGAAACGGGCGCCGCCGACGCCACCTGAGAGAACGACCACGGGTTCCACTCCGGCTGACACTATCCATCGCCGTCCGACCGGTTTACATTCTCCGTGGATGCAGGAATTTCCGGGGTCTTCGTGAGCGAGCTCGACCAGCGTGCCCTCGCCGCGCTCCGCGAGATCGGAGGAGACGACTTCGTCGCCGACCTCGTCGACACGTTCCTGAACGAGGCGCCCGCCCTGCTCCAGGCCCTCCACGGGGCCGATGCCGCCGGGTGCGGCGCGCGGCCCACACGCTGAAGTCGAACGGCGCCACGTTCGGGGCCACCGGGTTCTCGGAGCTCTGCCGAGAGCTCGAGCTGCAGGCGCAAGCCGGCGACCTCACCGGCGCGTCCGAACTCGCCGGCCGGATCGAGAGCGAGTACGCAGCAGTCGCCGAGGAGCTGCGCCGATGACTGCTGCTGCGGGTCGGATCCTCGTCGTCGACGACAACCGCGTGAACCGGCTGCTGCTCGGCCGGGGGCTGGAGGAACAGGGCCACAGCGTCCAGTTCGCGGAGCACGGCCGTGAAGCGCTCGACCTGCTCCGCGGGAGCCAGTTCGACCTGATGCTGCTCGACGTCCTGATGCCCGAGGTCGACGGCTATCAGGTGCTGGCCGAGATGAAGGACGATCCGCACCTTCGTGACCTGCCCGTGATCATGACCACCGCGCTCGACGAGCTCGAAAGCGTCGTCAAGTGCATCGAGATGGGCGCCGAGGACTACCTGACCAAGCCGATCAACCCGGTCCTGCTCAGAGCCCGTGTCCAGTCGAGCCTCGAGAAGAAGCGCCTGCGCGACCAGCAGCGCGAGCTGATCAGCAAGTTCGCCACCCGCGAGGTCGCCGAGGATCTGCTGACGTCGGGATTCTCCCTCGGCGGCAAGTTCGTGGAAGCTGCCGCGCTGTTCTGCGACATCCGCTCGTTCACCGCGATCGCGGAGGCGGAAGGGCCTGCGAACACGATCGAGCTGCTCAACGACTACTACATGCTGATGATGGACGCGATCGGCCACGAGGGCGGGGTCGTGAACCAGATGGTCGGCGACGGACTGATGGCGATCTTCGGCGCGCCGAGCCCGACTCCCGACTTCCGTCTCCGCGCCGTGCGCGCCGCCCGCCAGATGGTCGAGCTCGTCGAGCTCTTCGACCACGAGCAGGCGACGCTCGGGAAGGTGCAGATCACGATCGGGGTCGGAATCGCGTCGGGCCAGGTGATCGCGGGCTACACCGGGACGCAGCAGCGAGCGACCTACACCTGCGTCGGAGACACGGTCAACCTGGCGGCGCGGCTCGAGGCGCACACGAAGGTCGTCCGGCAACCGATCCTGATCGACGAGAACACCCGCGCGGGGCTGAACGGCGAGATCCGGCTCGAGCCGCAGGGGGAGCTGCTGCTCAAAGGGAAGCACCAGCCCGTCAACGTCTACTCGGTGACATGACCGAGACCCGGGACGCCGCGAAGGTTCAGGCCGCGCTGTTCCGGATCGCCGAGCTCGCGGGGGGGGCTCGGGACCTGCAGGAGTTCTACGCGGCGACGCACGCGATCGTCGGCGAGTTGATGTACGCCGAGAACTTCGTCATCGCCCTCCACGACGAGGAGCGACAGCTGATCAGCTGGCCCTACTACGTCGACGAGGTCGACGAAGACCTTCCCGATCCGAACAAGTGGGATGCGTTCGGGGAGGGCAACGCACGCGGTACGACCGCGTACGTCCTGCGGACCGGACAGCCGCAGCTCATTCCCCGCGCCCGCGCGCTCGAGCTCATGGAGCAGGGGGAGATCGTGATCGTCGGCTTCGCGAACGACGATTCCTCCTGGCTGGGCGTGCCACTCCGCTCCGAGGACCGGACAGTCGGCGTCCTCGTCGTGCAGTCCTACACGGCGGAGCACCAGTACGACGACCGCGACCGCGACCTGCTCGCCTTCGTCGGCCAGCACGTCGGCGCCGCGCTCTCCCGTGCCCGGGCGATCGAGGAGACCCGGCAGCGGAACGCCGAGCTCGCGCTGATCAACAGCGTCCAGTCGGCGCTCGCCGGAGAGCTCGAGCTGCAGGCCATCTACGACGTCGTCGGCGACAAGATCCAGGAGGTCTTCGACGCCCAGGTCGTCGACATCGGCATCTTCGACGAGGCCTCGGGACTGATCCACTTCCCGTACACGATCGAGCGCGGTGTCCGCTTCCCCGACGAGCCGATCGAGTTGCTCGGCTTCCGGAAGCACGCGATGGAGACGCGCGAACCGTTGATGATCGCCGAGAGCTCGCGCGAGGTCGCCGAGAGCTACGGCAACCCGTTCATCCTCAGCGGCGAGCCGGTGCGCTCCGCGCTCTTCGTCCCGCTCGTGGTCGGCGGCCGCTCCACCGGCGTCATCTCCCTCCAGAACCTCGACCGCGAGCATGCGTTCTCCGACGCCGACCAGCGGCTGCTGACCACGCTTGCGGGCAGCCTGAGCGTCGCGCTCGAGAATGCGCGTCTCGTCCACGAGACGCGCCAGCGGAACGCCGAGCTCGCGCTGATCAACAGCGTCCAGGAGGCGCTCGCCGGAGAGCTCGAGCTGCAGGCCATCTACGACGTCGTCGGCGACAAGATCCAGGAGATCTTCGACGCCCAGGTCGTCGACATCGGCATCTTCGACGAGGCCTCGGGACTCATCCACTTCCCGTACGCGATCGAGCGTGGAGTCCGATACCCGGACGAGCCCGCTCCGCTCGCCACCTCGCCGACCACGAAGCTGCTGATCGAGACGAAGGCGCCGGTCCTGATCAAGGACATCTCCGCCTGGGATCGGGAACGCGGGGAGGTCTCGCCGGTGATTCAGGGCGAGCGCCCCCTGTCGGTGCTCGCCGCCCCTCTGTTCTCCGGCGAGGACGTCCGGGGGCGCATCTCGCTCCAGAACCTCGACAGGGCGAACGCGTTCTCGGAGAGCGACGTCCGTCTGCTGACGACGCTCACGAGCAGCCTCAGCGTCGCCCTCGAGAACGCGCGCCTCGTCCACGAGACGCGCCAGCGGAACGCCGAGCTCGCGCTGATCAACAGCGTGCAGCAGGCGATCGCAGGCGAGCTCGACCCCCAGGCGATCTACGACCTCGTCGGCGACAAGCTCCAGGAGGTCTTCGACGCCCAGGTGGTCAGCATCTCGACCTATGACGAGGCGGCCGCCCTGCTCAGCTTCCCGTACGTGATCGAGCGAGGCGAACGGCTCGACCAGGAGCCCATTCCGCTGATCGGCTTCCGCAAGCACGTACTGGCGACGGGCGAGCCGCTGATGATCAACGAGAACCTCACGTCGGAGGCCGGGCGGTACGGCAACCCGGTCGTCCTGGCCGGAGAGCCGCCGAAGGCGAGCCTGTTCGTCCCGGTTTTCGCCGGCGGCAAGGCGAGCGGTGTGGTCTCTCTGCAGAACGTCGACAGGGAGCACGCGTTCACCGAGTCCGACCAGCGGCTGCTCGTCACGCTGTGCGGCAGCCTCAGCGTCGCGCTGGAGAACGCGCGCCTCGTCGACGAGACGCGTCAGCGGATCGCCGAGCTCGCCGTGATCAACAGCGTCCAGGAGTCGATCGCGGGTGAGCTCGACCCCCAGGCGATCTACGACCTCGTCGGCGAGAAGCTCCGCGAGGTCTTCGACGCGCAGGTCGTCGACATAGCTATCCACGACGCGGACGCCGGACTCATGCGCTTCGTCTACCAGATCGAGCGCGGCGTCCACTTCCCGAACATCACCTTCCCGGTCATGGGGTTCCGCAAGCACGTGATGGACACGCGCGAGCCGCTCGCCGTCGACGAGGACATGGATGCGGCACTGGTCGAGTACGGCAATCCGGCGGCCGTCGCCGGTGAGCCCTCCAACGGCTCGGCGATCTTCCAGCCGCTCGTGGTGGGAGGACGGGCCACGGGCGCCATCTCCGTCCAGAACCTGGACCGCGAGCATGCGTTCAACCCTTCCGACCAGCAGCTGCTCGCGACGATCGCGGGGAGCCTCGGGGTCGCGCTCGAGAACGCGCAGCTGATCCACGAGACGCGTCAGCGCGTCGCCGAGCTGGGAACGGTGAACAGCGTCGGCCAGGCGCTCGGCAGCCAGCTCGACCTCGACGCGCTGATCGCCCTGGTCGGCGAGCGTGTCCGCGAGACGTTCGACGCCGACATCGCCTATGTCGCCCTGCACGACGAGGAGACGGGGCTGATCGAGTTCCCGTACAACTGGGAGCTGGGTGAGCACATCGTCGAACCGCCGATGGCCTTCGGCGAAGGGCTGACGTCGCAGATCATCGAGTCGGGGGAGCCGCTCCTCCTCAACACCGCCGAAACGAAGAGCCGGCCGGTCGTCGGCACCCCGGCGAGGTCGTATCTGGGAGTGCCGATCTGGGCCGGCGACCGTGCGATCGGGGTGATCAGTGTCCAGAGCACCCGCGAAGAGGGGCGGTACGGCGAGGCCGACACACGCCTGCTCGCGACGCTGGCTGCGAACGTCGGAGTCGCGATCGTGAACGCGCGGCTGTTCGCGGAGATCGCGCGGCAGAAGCAGTACTTCGAGTCGCTGGTCGGGATCAGCCCGGTGGCGGTGATCGAGATGGACGCGGAGGAGCGGGTCACCGGCTGGAACCCGGCGGCCGAAGAGCTGTTCGGCTACTCACCGGAGGAGGCGATCGGCCGCCCGATCGACTATCTCGTGTTCGACGAGGAGCATCGCGAGGAGGGCCGCCAGACCACCGAGGAGGCGGTGGCCGCAGGACGGGCACACCGCATCACCCGGCGTGCCCGAAAGGACGGCACGCTGGTCGACGTCGAGCTGATGCTCGTCCCGCTCACGGTCGACGACGAGCACGAGGGCTTCCTCGGGATCTACCACGACATCAGCGAGCTCCAGCAGGCGCGTGAGGAGGCGGAAGCGGCCACCCAGGCGAAGAGCGCGTTCCTGGCGACGATGAGCCACGAGATCCGGACGCCGATGAACGCGGTGATCGGGATGACCGGGCTGCTCCTCGGCACCGAGCTCACGCCGGAGCAGCGCGAGTTCGCCGAAGTCGTCGGCTCCAGCGGCGACGCGCTCCTGCACGTGATCGACGACATCCTCGACTACTCGAAGATCGAGGCCGGCAAGCTCGAGCTCGAGCGCGAGCCCTTCGATCTGCGGGTGTGCGTCGAGGAGGCCCTC
>Ga0134126_10006087_pt1 | contig 15099 bp, 12 predicted proteins | sample KB31752_FD_96881 | JGI IMG/M metagenome (GOLD analysis project Ga0134126, IMG submission 96881) | Terrestrial soil microbial communities with excess Nitrogen fertilizer from Kellogg Biological Station, Michigan, USA - KB3-175-2 | ecosystem: Environmental > Terrestrial > Soil > Unclassified ...
CCGGTCCGGCCAGGCCATGCCCAGGGCGATCGGGATCCGCATGTCCGGCGGCGACGCCATCACCACCGTCGCGCCGTCGTAAAACTCGACCATCGAGTGCACGATGGACTGCGGGTGCACCACTACGTCGACCTTGTCGAGCCCGAAGCCGAACAGCAGGTGTGCCTCGATGACCTCAAGGCCCTTGTTGACCAGCGTCGCGGAGTTCGTCGTGACGAGCGGGCCCATCTTCCATGTCGGGTGCGCGAGGGCCTGCTCCGGGGTGACCGATTCCAGCCGCTCCCGCGGCCAGCCGCGGAACGGGCCGCCGCTCGCGGTTAGTATCAGCCGCTTGACTTCGGAGGTCGCCCCGGCGCGCAGGCACTGGGCGAGCGTCGAGTGCTCGGAGTCCACCGGGACGATCTGCCCGGGTTTCGCCCTGCTGGTGACGAGCGGGCCGCCGATGATCAGCGACTCCTTGTTGGCCAGGGCCAGGGTACGGCCCGCGTCGAGCGCGGCGAGGGTCGCGCGCAGTCCCGCCGCGCCGGTCACGCCGTTGAGTACAACGTCACACTCGAGCCCGGCCAGGTGGCACACCGCGTCCACGCCGGCAAGCACCTGAGGCACAGGGGTATCCGGCGATGCGGAGTCAGCGGCCGTTCTGAATGAATTTATTGCCTCTTCCACTGACCTGGCGGCGGCTTCATCGGCGACCGCCACCACCGGCACGCCGAACTCGACCGCCTGGCGGGCGAGCAGTTCTGGGTTGCCGCCGCCGGCGGCCAGCGCGGCCACCCGGAAGCGGTCAGGGTTGCGGCGGGCGATGTCGAGCGCCTGGGTGCCGATCGACCCGGTCGAGCCGAGGATCACCACGTCTCGCCGGGGAGGCAGTGGGGCTTGCGTCGCAGTCACCCGCCCATTCTGCTACAACGCGCCGCGCCCCCGCGCCGTGATAAGGCGGCGCGGGGGCACGGACGAGCGGCGGCTGGTTAGCTAACCGCGGCGAGCACCTTGGCCGCGCCGATGGTCGACTGGCAGACGACCAGCTGACCGTGCGGGTCCGGAATCGCGGTGTTGTCGAAGGCCGCGGCGTTCAGCTCGACCTTGACCTTGTTGGCCAGCGCGTCACGCACCTTCTCCAGGCCAAACAGGCTTGCGTTGACCTTGTTGTACGTGGCGTCGCCACTGGAGGTGGACTCAACGGCGTTCGTCGAGGCCTGCAGGGTGGCGGCGCCGAACTGACCGACGCTGGCGTTGAGCTGCTTGTAGCAGGCGGCCAGCTGCTGTTCCGGCGTGGACCGCAGGTGCGATGGCACGTTGGACAGGACTCCGGTGACCACCGTGCCATCCGGGACGTAGTCGTCCTTCAGGCCGGTCAGGTACATCTCGGTCGGCTGGATGTCGGTGTGGTCGGTCCAGATGCCCGGGTTGGCCAGGTCAACGGACTCGACCTGGCCGCTGTTCGGCCCCGCCGAGTTCGGTCCCTGCTCCGGGTTCCAGCCGTTGAGGCCCAGGTGCTTGACGCCGGGGCCGACCAGGCCCAGGTAGGTCATGTTGATCTCGGCGGCATAGTCGCCGTGATCCCAGGCGAAACCGGTGTTCTGCGTCACGCAGCCGGCCGCCGGGCAGGTGGCCGCGCCGCTGGACAGGAAGTAGTCCGGCTTCGCGAACAGCGCGAACGTCGGGGTCCGCGCGGGGTCGGCGTCCGTGATGTGCAGGATGCCTTCTTCGACCGGGTCCGCGATGAAGTTGGCGATGTTCTGCGTCGTGCCGGTGTACGGGTTACTGGCGGTCAGCCCGGCGACGTCGTGCTCAAGCGTTCTGACGGTCGCCGAGTTCGGCCCGGGGTTCCCGGTGACGTAGAACTCGGGCGCGGTGTCGTTTTCGAGGGTGAACGGCGTGGTGTCGTTCTTCTGGGTCGCGAGCAGGCCAGTAATGTTGCCTGCCAGCTCGCCGAAGGAGCCAGCCGGGTAGGTGCACAGAACGTCCGGGGTCACGACATTTCCGGAAACAGTCGCGCCGTCGCAGGTCGCCGGGCTCGGCTGGACCGCGCGGCCGACGTTCGCGCCCGCCTCGTGGTCACCTTCGTCCGCGCTGAGCACGAACATGGTGTTGGACGGCGTGATGCCATCCGCTGCGAGCCGCTTGAAGAAGTCACCGAAGGCCTGGTTGTAGTACTGCGCCTGGGCGATGTAGCAGGCGCTGCCGCTGCCGAGCGCGGCCGGCGCGTTCTTGCAGGCCGCCAGGCTGGAGATGTTGTTGCCGTGGATGTCAGCCATGTAGGCGTCGACTACCGGGACGCCAGACTCCAGCATGTCGGCGGCGTAGGCCAGCGACTGAGCCGGGTTGATCGGGCCGAAGCCAGGGAAGCCGGGGGTATTCAGGAAGTCCCCGTTGATCTGGTTGCCGTTCAGGTCGACGAGGTTGCCCTGCGCGTTCGTGATCTCGTGGCCGTCACGGGTGACGCCATCGGTGCCCGCGCCGAGCTGCGGTGCCACGTACTTGTGGCCGAAGAGCGCCTGGAAGCCGCTGTAGCCGCCTGGTTCGTCCGGCAGCAGGTCGGGCGAGGCGGTCTTGCTGGCCGCCGTCTGGCCGAACTTGACCGCTGACGCGTCCGCGCAGAACGCCGAGCCCTTGGCGCAGTGCACCGCGATGCCGACGTAGTCGGCGTTCTCCTGGTCCTTGAAGGAGTCCGTGTCCGCGGTCAGCTGGGCATTCTCGGGCGAGTTGGCGCCGAACACCGTGGGGATGTCGAAGGCGGTGTTCTCCAGGTCGGAGTTAGCCGTGCCAACTTCACCGACGTTGCAGCCCGCGCGGGTATAGGGCACCCAGGGGGCCGGGGTGGTCGTGTTTGGCGTGACCGGGGAGGCCGCCGTGGCCGGCGGGACCGGGGAGTACACCATGTTCGGGTTGGTGTCGTGCTGCGCATTCGGCTTGCTCGCCGTGTCGTCGAGCGGATCGGTCCAGTACCCGAACGAGCTGTCCAGGTCAGCCGTGTTGAGGCTGCCGTTCGGCCCGTCGCTGTTGTAGGAACGGAAGCTGTTGGAGATCGACATGCCCTGGCGGTCGCCGTACAGGCCAGTGAAGGACGTCAGGATGTCGTCCGCCGTGTGCGCGATCAGCGGGGTGTGGTTGTTCGACAGGAACGAGCCGTTGTTCTCGAAGAAGTTCAGCAGGTTCGGCATGAGTTCCAGGTCGGACGGGACATTTGGGTTATCCCGGAAGAAATGGACATTGTCGAAGGTAAGCTGCACGACATGCTTAATCCCATTGGAAAGGTTGCATGTGCTCGCGCTTGATTGCGCTGCCTCGCCTGCCGACCCGGACGCCGCCGCGTGCGCTGGTCCGGACGAGCCTGCGACGGCTATCCCGGCCAGCAGTACGGCTGCGCCGGCAAGGGCCGGGAACCACCTAGCTGACTTAACAGGGTTCATGGTTTTCCTCCCGGTGGACCACGATGACACGCCGAGAACGTCGAGTTAAATGTCCACTCGGTTACCAATTGAGGAATTCTGCACGGAAATTCTGCGCATTGTATGAGTTTGTTCTCAACGTTGCGCATAAAGATTTCGGCGCGTCCGTGAGCGGGTTGACATACGTGGCGGATAGCATTCTGGTTACCCATGAGAGTCACGCTCGGTAATCGTATCGTCGCCATCGCCGCAGGGGCCGTGATCGCCGCCGGAGCGGCGCAGGCGTTGGCCACCCATGCGGGTGCCGGCAGCAGTCCAGCGGGCGACGCCGTCCGGCAGGCGGCCACCAGCGCGGCCGCGCAGGCGGCGACCATCCGGTACTGGACGACCTCGCGGATGGCCGCCGCGCTGCGGGCATCCGCCGGGCCGCCGACGGCCAAGCCCTCGACGCGGTACCCAGGGTCGACCGCCGCCAACGCCCTCCGGCCCGCACAGCTGGTGCAGCCCGCGAAGCCGGCGCAGCCCGCGGAAAGGCACGCACCCCGAAGCCTCGTCAAGCACCTGGTCAAGAAGGCGGCGCCAAGCCCCGCCGCGCGGCGGGCGCCCGCCCCGCAGGGGCCGTGGCTAACCGGGAACACCACCGGTTCCGGGCTCCGCTGGACGCACGGCGGCACGGTGGCCGACGCCGTCGGCAAGGTCTTCTTCACCCTCAACGACGTGGACTACGTGTGCTCGGGAGCGCTGGTCGGCGGCGCCCGCCCGGACGTGGTGCTCACCGCCGCGCACTGCGTGACCGGCGGCCGCGGGCCGAACGGCACGACCGCGTGGGCGACGAACTGGATGTTCATCCCGGGTTACAGCGATGGCCAGGCGCCCTATGGCGAGTACACGGCGCGCAGGTTCTTCGCCACGTCGGACTGGTCAGGGCCCACGGGCGGACACGAGCAGTACGATGTCGCCTTCGTCCAGATAGCCACGAGCACGCTGCACGGAGGCCTGGGCGCGGCGTCCCCGCCGCCCGGGCTGCCGGTCCGCTTCGCGGCCAGCCAGGACGCGGTGCCCGCCAGCCAGGCCTACGTATTCGGCTACCCGTCGCTGCCGCCGTACACGGGCCTGTACCCCGACTACTGTGCTGGGCCGGTCACCGCGTCCCGTGGCAGCCTGCGGACGTCATGCGCGATGACCGCCGGGGACAGCGGCGGGCCGTGGCTCGCCGGATTCAGTCCGCAGCCAGGCAGCGGCACGATCGTCGCGGTCAGTACCTACAAGGTCTCAAGCAACCTGAGCGTCCTGTACGGCGCCGTGCTCGGCCCGCAGGCGCGCACCTTGTATGCCCAGGCGGTCAGCCCAGTTCGTTGATCTGCCGGGCCAGCGCGAAGTCCTTGCCGGTAAGCCCTCCCTCCGAGTGCGTGCTCAGGGTGAGGGTCACCTTGTTCCAGGAGATGAGGATGTCCGGGTGATGGTTGGCGCCTTCGGCGAGGAAGCCAACCGCGTTGACGAACAGCAGTGAGTCACGGAAGTCCTTGCGGGTCACGGTGCGCGTGAGCTGCGCGTCATCGACCGCCCAGCCGGGGGTTTCCGCGAGCTCGGTGGCCACTTGTTCAGGGGTGAGAGTCGCCATGCCTTCCTCCATACCCTTCACCGCTAGGATCAGGCTGGTGACCTCGACTGTGCGGGCTACGCCCCTGCTTAACGTGCACGAGCGGCTCGGTGCGACCATGACCGAGTTCGCCGGCTGGCGGATGCCGCTGCGCTATGGCAGCGAGACGACCGAGCACAACGCTGTCAGGACCAACGCGGCACTGTTCGACCTGTCCCACATGGGGGAGATCGCGGTGACCGGGCCCGGGGCCGGCGAAGCGCTCGACTATGCCGTCTGCGGGTGGCCGTCGCGGCTCTCTGTCGGCCGCGCGCGGTACACGATGATCTGCGCGCCCGACGGCGGCATCCTTGACGACCTGATCATCTACCGGCAGGCGCCGGAACGGTTCCTCGTCGTCGCCAACGCGGCCAACACATCCGTGGTACTCAGCGCGCTGCAGGAACGGTGTTCCGGTGGTGCGCTAATCACGGACGAGTCCGAGGTCACGGGGCTGATCTCTATCCAGGGACCGAACGGAATCGGCTTCCTGTCCTCCCTCACCAACCTGCCCCTCGATGGGATGGCGTACTACTCAGGTGCCTACGGGACGGTGGCGGGACGAGAGGCGTGGATCGCTCGAACCGGGTACACCGGCGAGGACGGCTTCGAGATCTTCTGCGCGCCCGCCGACTGCGAGCCGGTCTGGGACGCGCTGTTCGGGCTGGTGGACGGCGGCCTTCCGGTGGCCGGCCTTGCGGCCCGCGATACGCTGCGCCTTGAGGCCGGAATGCCGCTGTACGGCAACGAACTCGGCCCGGACGTTACCCCTTACGAGGCAGGGCTCGGGCGCGTGGTGCGACTTGACAAGCCAGGCGACTTCGTTGGCAGGACAGCGCTTGCCGCACGGGCCGAAGAGGGTCCGCGGCGCACGCTTATCGGCTTGATCGGCAAGTCCCGGCGGGTGCCAAGGCACGGCTACGCGGTACTGTCTGACGCTGGCGAGCCGGTCGGCGTGGTGACCAGTGGTGCCCCGTCCCCAACCCTTGGCGTGCCAATCGCGATGGCGTATGTATCCGGATCTCCGACCGGTCCGTTCGGGATCGATGTGCGGGGAAAGACAGAGCCGGCCGAGGTGACCGGCCTGCCGTTTTACGACAGGAGAAAGTGACGATGGCCGTTCCCGCGGAACTGCAGTACACGCAGGAGCACGAATGGATCGCGATCGACGGCGGTACCGCCACGATCGGGATCACCGATTACGCGACGCAGCAGCTCGGCGATGTCGTGTACGTATCGCTCCCCGAGGTCGGCGCCGCCGTGACGGCGGGCGAGCCGTGCGGTGAGGTCGAGTCGACAAAGTCCGTGAGCGACCTGTACTCCCCCGTCGATGGCGAGGTGATCGAGGTCAACGAGGAACTCAACGACGACCCAGGGCTGATCAACGCCGAGCCGTACGGGCTCGGCTGGATGTTCCGGGTCCGGGTCACCGACGGGCAGAGCGCCGGGGGGGACCTGCTCTCTCCCACCGAGTACGACGCCCTGACCAAGTCGGCCGGCTAAGCGCTACTTCCGGAGCTTGCGCCAAACGACGTAGCACGTGAGGCTCACGGCGGCCAGGGCTACTGCGCCGCCGATGAGCGGGTCGACTTCGTTGAGCCGCTCCTTGGCTCGGTCCGTCGTGCGCTTCACAACGTTAGCAGGTGTCACCCGGTCGGCGATCTCGTCGATCGTGCGGGCGAGGTTGGCGCGGGTGCGCTCGATCTCACCCACCAGGGCGCTTGGCGGAAGCTTCTCGGCGTCCCTGGTCTCAATGTCGGTCTGGGCCATGAGCAAACTGTATTTCCCCCGGGGGAATGATCCCCCGGGGGACCCCCCAAATCACGGAAGGGCTTCGCCCCTCCCTAGCCCCAGGGGAGGACGGCGCAGAAGGCGCGCCGCCCCCCGCGCCATGGCTGGGGTTCAAGCCCTGTGGCTGCTGTTGGCAGGCGATCCATAACACGGATCGCCTTAGCTCGCCTGCCGTCTCCACTGGGGTTAGGGAGGTTCTAGTTTCTAGAGTTGTCTATAGTGACAAAAATCTATTAATTGAGCTTACACTCTGTATAGATAATCGATATTCATCAATATTCGGCGATGTCAAGATTTGGTGCAATTAGCGGCAAACAGGCTGCATCGCAGCAAGTGCCTTCATTACTCTCAGGGAAGTAATGAGGGGAGAACCCATGCGGCTCATTAATAAGCTTAGATACTGCCTGATGACGGCCATTCCTGTGGTCGCACTCGCTGCCTGTTCGAGCGGCGGCAGCAGCACCCCGACCGGCCCGGCGCCCGAGGTGTCCACCATCACCATCGACGCGGTGCCGACCGCCGATGCGGCAGGCCTCTACATCGCCCAGGACGACGGCTACTTCGCCCAGCAGGGGCTGAAGGTCAACATCGTCAACATCAACGGTGGCGAGTACGGGATCGGCGACTTGCAGACCAGCAAGGCCGATCTCATCGAGGGGAACTATGTCTCGTTCATCCTCGCCCAGATCGAAGGCAAATTCGCGGCCCCTAACCCGAACAACCCAACGCAGTTGGAGGCCAGCAAGCCCATCGACATGCGGATGATCGCCGACTCGTCGCAGATGCAGGCGGGCAACCAGGCGCTCTACGTCATGCCGTCCTCGGGCTACAAGACGGTGAAGGACCTGGTTAAGGGCCATGTGTCGGTCGGCGTCAACACGCAGCACAACATCGGGACGGTGCTGCTCGGCTCGCTGCTCGCCTCGAACAACTACAAAGTGGGCGCGCTCGGCCAGTCGCCCCAGATCCTCCCGAACATGCCTAAGCTGCTGGACGCTGGCACGATCAAGGCCGCCTGGCTTCCTGAGCCGTTCGCCACGCAGGCGCAGCAGGAGTACGGCGCGGTGCAACTGGCCGACTTCAACCAGGGCTCGCTGCAGAACTTCCCGATCGGCACGATCGTCGGCAGCAACGCCTGGGTGTCGGCGCACCCGAAGACGATCGCCGCGTTCCTCCGTGCCTACGACGAGGGCCAGCAAAAGGCGGACACGGACCGCGCGGCCGTCGAGGCTGCGCTCATCAAGCACACCGGCGTGACGCCGGAACTCGCCGCCACGATGACGCTCGACACCTACCCGCTGGCGATGGACGTGCCGGTGATGCAGCGGGTGCCTGACGCCATGTACCAGTTCGGCCTCATCTCGAAGCCGTACGACATCACGAAGATGATCGCGTCGCAGCCTGACGAGATCACCAAGTAACGCCCGCTTAACGCTGGCCTCCTCTTCGCCGCACGTTCGCGGCGGCGCATCGCCAACGGCCCCGGTTCCGGCACGGAACCGGGGCCGTTCTGCGCTCCTCGCCTGCCGTCTGCCCTAGGCGCGCGCCCATGCTGCGGCAATAAAGCTGATTAGCAGTTTCCGGCGCAATTGTCGTGATTTGCCAGGCAATTACCTCAAGTCCCCCGTATCGCACCAAGCAGACATTCAACGCAAAGGCTAAAGCGCCATGAAGAGGTGATGCAATTCCACTAGGGTCGGCCCCAGATAGCCAAGGGGGCTTCCAAATGATGATTAGGACATTGTCCTATTTGGGTGCGGCCATTGTGACCATTGCGGCTACGGGGGCGCTAGCCGGCTGCTCGGTCGCTGCTGGCACCGCGAGCGCGGCAACCGGGGCAACGCTGGAACAGCGGACCATCACCGTCGACTCCGTGCCCGCCGCCGAAGAAGCCGGGCTTTACGTCGCACAGGCGCAGGGGTTTTTCGCTCAGCAGGGCCTGACCGTCAAGATCAATTCCGTCACCGGTGGCGAGGCGGCCATTCCCAACCTGCAGTCGGGTCGCGCGCAGCTGGTCGCCGGCAATTACGTGTCGTTTATCTTGGCGCAAATGGCCGGGTCGTTTAACGCCAAGCCCGTTGACCTGCGGATCGTCGCCGCGGGGTCCGAAATCGAGCCTGGCACAGAGGCGCTGTACGTGATGCCGCACTCGAAATACCAGACCGTGGCCGAGCTGGCCAGGGCCCACGCCAAGATCGGACTCAACACGCCGGACAACATCGGCGACGTGATGGTCGGCGCGGCACTCGCGCAGACCGGCTACAAGCTGACCGACGTCAAGCAGGTCACTCCCAAGGGAGGATTTCCCGCGCTGCTGTCCATGCTGCCGGCGGGGCAGGTCGACGCCGCCTGGCTGCCGCAGCCGCTCGGCGAGATCGCCGAACAGCAGCTGGGGGCGACGCCGATCGCCGACTTCGACCAGGGGTCGCTGCAGAACTTCCCGTTCACCGGCTACATCGGCACCGCGCAGTGGGTGAAGACGCACCCGAACACCATGGCGGCGTTCCTGAAGGCGCTGAACGAGGGGCAGCAAGTCGCTGACACGGACCGCCAGGCCGTGGAGGCGGCGATGGAGAAGTACACGGGTATCAAATCGATCGTCGCCGCCACGATGGCCATCGACAACTACCCGCTTGAGATGGACGTGCCACAGCTCCAGCGCGTCGCCGACTCCATGTATCAGTTCGGCCTGACGCCAGGTGCGAATGCGCCGTACCCGATCCAGAACATGATCGAAGCTGAGCCCGGCCTCATCTCCAAGTAGCGTCCGCAGACCCGCTGCCCGCCGGCCGACCTGGACGTCCTGGGCGGGCAGCGGGGTGCCTAGACCGTGCGTTATGTCCGGATCACTCCCGTCTGCGACGACCGGCACGAGTGGGCCTTTTTCGTAATTCGACAACCTTGTTATTAGATGTTGGTTTATCATTCCTGGGCACGGGTGATCTGTGGCTAGCTCAGTGAGGTGTTCAGTTGACCGGCATGCGTAGATGGGGACGCACAGCAGCATGTGCGGCGGCGTTGACGACGGTGGCCGCGCTCGCGGCGGGCTGTTCGTCTGCCTCGAGCTCCTCCGTAGTCGGCGGCACCGCGCTTGAGCGCACTCTCCCGACAGACTTCGGCGCGCCGGAGAAGGCCACGCTGAACGTCGGCGTGGTGCCCGCCATGGACTCGGCGGGGTTCTTCATCGCGCTGCACGACGGGCTGTTCGCCAAGGAAGGCCTGAAGATCAACTACTCCCCCGCGACTAGCTCGGAGACCGCGGTGGCGCAGCAGGTCGCCAAGAACCCCACGCTCGACATCTCCGGTGGTAACTACGTCTCGTACATCAACGAGGCCGCGCTCGACCACCAGCCGATCGAGCTGGTCGCCGAGGCGTCGATCATGCAGCAGGGCGCGCAGACCGTCTTCACGATGCCCACCTCCAAGATCAAGACGCTCTCGGGGCTCAAGGGCAAGGTCGTCGGCGTGAACGCGCCAGGCAACATCGACTACCTGCTCGGCGTCTCAGTGCTCCAGGAGAACGGCGTCAACCCGACCTCCGTGAAGTTCCCGGCCGCGCCGATCCCGTTCCCGCAGATGGGCGGCATGCTCGCGTCCGGCGCGATCTCCGCCGCGATCCTGCCCGAGCCGTTCGCCAGCCAAGCTGAGCAGCAGTACGGCGCGGTGCCGCTTGCGGACCTGAACCAGGGTGCCACGTCCGACTTCCCCGTCGAGGGGTACGTCGTCACCAAGCAGTGGGCTCAGCAGTACCCGAACACGCTCAAGCGGTTCCTCGCCGCGCTTGAGATCGGCCAGGAGATCGCCGACACCGACCGCGCCGCCGTCGAGCAGGCCTTCGAGGCGATCAACGGGCCGCAGAACGGCCAGGTCACCGCGGGAATCGGGGCCGTCATGGCGCTCGACACCTACCCGATCGGCATCGACCAGACCCGGATCCAGCGGGTGGCGGACGTTATGTACCAGTTCGGGCTGCTGCAGGCGCGGTACAACGTGTCCGGCATGCTGCTGCCGTCGGCGGACTTCAACTTCAACCAGTTCTCCTCCGCCGGCTCTTAGCGCCAGACCGGGTAAAGTCCCGGCCTATGACCCAGTTCGGCCTGCTCGTTCTCGTTATCGGCCTGGTCGGGACGGCGGCGGTCCTCTCCAACCGGCTCAGCGCCCGGCTGCGAGTGCCCGCGCCAGCGTTCTTCCTTGTCGCGGCGGTCATCGCGGCGCAACTGTGGCCGAACGCGACCGCGCTACAGGGGACCACGGTGGAGCGGGTCGTCACGGTAGCGCTGGCGGTCATCCTGTTCGACGGCGGGATGCACATCGGCCGACGGCGGTTCCGCACCGCCGGGGTGGCCATCGTCTGGACCGGGGTCGCGGGCACGCTGGTCACCGCCGCCGGGACCGCCGTGGCCGCGCGCTACGTCGCGGGCATGGGCTGGCACCTGGCGCTCCTCGTCGGCACCGCGGTGGCCGCGACCGACCCCGCCGTGGTGTTCTCCGTCTTCGGCCGGCGGGAGATCGCGGGGCGTACCGGGGTGCTGCTTGAAGGCGAGTCCGGTGCCAACGACCCGGTCGGGATCGCCCTCCTGTCGGCCTTCCTCGCCGCGCACGGCGGGGCGGGCAGCGTGGCCTGGCACGTAGTGACCGAATTCGCCCTGCAGATGGCCGTCGGGGTAGCCGTGGGGGTAGCCGGCGGGATCGCGCTGCTCGCGTTCATGCGCCGGGTGCCGCTGCCAAGCGAAGGGCTGTACTCACCCCGGGTGTTCGCCAGCGTGCTCGTCATCTTCGGGCTTGCCACGGTCGCCCAGGGTTCCGGCTTCCTCGCGGTCCTGGTGGCTGGCATCATCATCGGCGACGAGCCCGCCCCCTACAAGCGGGAGATCGAGCGCTTTCATTCGTCGCTCGCGTCGCTGGCGGAGATCGTGGCCTTCGTCATGCTCGGCCTGACCATGCGGCTGTCCGAGCTGTCCAGCGCGTCCACATGGGCGGACGGCCTGGCCCTCGCCGCTCTGCTGGCGTTCGTGATCCGCCCGGTCCTCGTCGGCCTGATCTCCGTGCCGCTGCGCCTCACCGTGCCTGAGCGGGTGTTCTTCCTGTGGACGGGTCTCAAGGGCGCGGTCCCCATCCTGCTCGGCATGGAAATCGTCGCCTCGGGCACCTCCGGCGCGGCCCGCGCCTACCAGGTGATCTTCGTCATCGTCGGTTTCTCAGTCATCGTGCAGGGCGGCCTGGTCCCAACCCTGGCCCACCGCCTGCGCATCCCCCTGCGAACCATCGAGCCGGAGCCGTGGTCGCTCGGCGTCCGCTTCAGTGAGGAACCAGAGGGCCTGCATCGCTACCACGTCGCACCGGGCTCAGCCGCCGACGGCATCTCCGTCGCCGCCCTCCCCTGCGGCGAAAACGCCTGGGTCAGCCTGGTGGTACGAGACGGCACCCTGCTCACCGTCACAACCGACACCACCCTTCACGGGGGCGACGACGTCCTCCTGCTAGCCGACCCGAGCGAAACAGAAACCCTGGAGCGCTTCTTCACCGCCGTGCCAGAGTCGTGACGACCCGAGCGTTCGCTAAAAGAAGTAAGATTCCCAACGTGCGTTAATGCGGGCGTGGCGAAATGGCAGACGCGGCAGGTTTAGGTCCTGTTGGTGGAGACACCGTGGGGGTTCAAGTCCCTTCGCCCGCACCCTTCCTAGATTCCTAGGTCTTTCCTGAGGCGGTCTACGTGGCCGGTGGCCTTGACCGCGTACAGGGCCTTTTCGATCTTGCCGTTCTGGTCGATGACGAACGTGGACCGGATGACGCCCATGATGGTCTTGCCGTAGTTCATCTTCTCGCCGTAGGCGCCGTAGGTCGTCAGGACGCTCTTGTCCGGGTCGGACAGGAGCGGGAAGGTGAGGTGCTCCTTGTCGCGGAACTTCGCCAGCTTGGCGGGTGCGTCCGGGGAGATCCCCAGGACCGCGGTCCCCGCAGCGGAGAGGTCGGGCAAGGCGGCGGTGAAGTCACAGGCTTCCTTGGTGCAGCCGGGGGTCATCGCCGCGGGGTAAAAGTAGACGATCACCCGCTGGCCGCGCAGCCCCGACAGCGATACCAGGTTGCCGTCGGCGTCTGGCAGCGTAAAGTCCGGTGCCTCATCACCTGGCGCAAGCCGTGTTCCGGTCACTGTCGCCTCCATTCGCGGGTCGTTTCATCCGACCTCAAACGCTATCGCAACGATCCTGTGGTTGTTTGCAGCACCCAGGTACGCTCACGAATGTGCGGTTCGGTGGGTTTTTTCGGGGTCTGTTAGCCGACCGCGCACGGGGTAGCTGAGCGCTGGCAGCCCCATTGACCGTCAGGGTCGGGCCTTGGAGGTTCTGATGCAGGTTGGTTCTTCCCGTGTCCCGCTTTACGCCGGACTCGCGCTAATCGCCGCGGCGGCCGTTACCGGCTGCGCCGCAAGTTCTAGTACCGGAGGTGGCGGGCCTTCCACCTCAGCCGCAGCCAGTCCACTGGCCGAGGTCAAGCTCGCCGCGCAGACGTCGACGAAGGCGAACTCCTTCACTGGGACGATGAACCTGAAGGTGACCGCCAAGCCGGGCGCGTCAGGGGCGGACGGTCTCACGGGGGACAGCGGCATGACCGCGACGTTCGCCGAGCAACTCCACCCCTCGCTGCTAGCCAGCGTGAACGTCGGATCGCTGACAACTTCAGGTAAGTCACTGCCCGGCGGTCTGACGGAGATCATCACGCCAACCGCGTTCTACCTGAAGTGGTCTTACCTCACCCAAGCGCTGCACCTAGACAAGCCATGGGTGGCTGTACCGTTCTCCGCCATTAGCAAGAGCAGCGGGATCGACCTCAGCCAACTTGTGAACCAGGCGAACAGCAACTCCCCGCTCACCCAGACCCAGTTGTTCGCGAGCGCGACATCTGTGCATCGGGTCGGCACCGGAACCATCGACGGTGTCCCGGTCACCGAGTACACCGGCACGGTGCCCATGAGTAAGGCGATTTCCCGACTCTCGGGCAGCGTCAAGGGCCAGTTGCAGCAGCAGATCGCGGCGGCCGGCTTTACCGACGAGAAGTTCACCGTCTGGATCGACGGTCAGCACCTGACGCGCAAGGCCATCGCCACCGTCGACGGCACGTCCATTAGCGAGACCATCACGCTGACGATCACCAGCATCAACCAGCCGGTCAATGTCGCGGCACCGCCAGCGAGCCAGACGGCGCCGCTGCCAAGCAACCTCGGCTAAGGCGCGGTTAGGGGTGCTCGGCTAGCTCCTGCGGCAGCAGCTCCAGCGGGACGGTCTGGTACGTGACCGGGCGGAGCCAGCGGTCGATCGCGGTGCCGCCCACCGAAGTCGTCGGCGCAGTCGTGGCTGGGTACGGGCCGCCGTGGGTCATCGCCGGGGCCACGGCGACGCCCGTGGGCCAGCCGCCGAAGATGACGCGGCCCGCGAAGCGGGACAGGCGGGCGAGCCAGGCGGCGGCACCTGGCTCGCCGGACTCGGCGTGCAGGGTCGCGGTGAGGTTGCCGCCGAGGCGGGTAAGCACGGCCTCGGCGTCAACCGCGTCGCGGTACCGCACGAGCACGGTGACCGGCCCGAAGCACTCTTCGAGCAGCTCGCTGCTGAGGTCCACGGCATCGACTTCGAGGAGTCCCGCGCGGACGGCCTGCGGTGCGTCGTCCGTGGGCGCGGCGGCCGCCGCCGCGAGGGTCCGGACACCGGGTGCCGCCGCTCGCGCGGCGAAACCGGCGAGGAAGTGCTCCCGCATCCGCCCGTCGAGCAGCGGGCCAGGTGCGGCGGTCGCCGCGGTTTCCGACGCGGCCTTGGTGAGCGCGTCGCCCACAGGCCCCGAGGGCACCAGGACCAGGCCAGGCTTCGTGCAGAACTGCCCCTGTCCCAGGGTGTAGGAAGCGACAAGCCCGGCCGCGATCTCATCGGGGCGCGTTTCCGCCGCCTGCTCGGTGACGACGACCGGGTTGAGGCTGCCAAGCTCGCCGTAGAACGGGATCGGGTTCGGCCGGGCGGCGGCGAGGTCGAAGAGGGCGCGCCCGCCGGGAATCGAGCCGGTGAAGCCGACGGCGGAGATCAGCGGATGCTGCACCAGGTCGACCCCGGCCTGGTAGCCATGCACCAGGACGAGCACGTTCGCGGGGAGCCCGACCTGCTCGGCCGCGGCCCGGATCGTCGCCGCGGCCAGCTCACTGGTCTGCGGGTGGTCCGGGTGTGCCTTGACGACAACAGGGCAGCCCGCCGCGAGGGCGCTCGCGGTGTCCCCGCCCGGGACGCTGAACGCGAA